>Ga0335078_10004350_pt1 | contig 21001 bp, 21 predicted proteins | sample Lox_Sample_32_FD_206711 | JGI IMG/M metagenome (GOLD analysis project Ga0335078, IMG submission 206711) | Soil microbial communities from Loxahatchee National Wildlife Refuge, Florida, United States - Lox_Sample_3.2 | ecosystem: Environmental > Terrestrial > Soil > Wetlands | place: USA...
CTGAAGATCGAGTTGAAGATGAACGCCAGGCCGAGCGGGACCACGATCCCGATCAGCAGGGCCGACCGGTCGCGCAGCCGGGCCTTGAGGTCCTTGGCGCAGATGAGCCAGGCGGCACGCATGGGCCTCAGTCCCGCAGCGCGCGGCCGGTCAGGTGCAGGAAGACCGCCTCGAGATCGGGTTCGGTGACCTCCACCGACCTGACGGTCGCGCCGGCCGCCGCCACGTCGGTCAAGATGGCGGGAAGCTCGCTGCGCGCCTTCTCGACCACCAGGTCGATGCTCCCGTCGAGCGCCTTGGCCTGGCGGACCCACGACCGCGCGGCCAGGCCGGCCGCGGCTCCGGCCAGGTTGCCGGTCGCGGCCAGCCGCACCTGGTCACCCTCCCCGACCATGCTCACGAGTTCGGCTCGGGTGCCCTCGGCGATCAGCTTGCCGTGGTCGATGATCCCGATCCGGTCGCACAGGCGCTCGGCTTCCTCCATGTAATGGGTGGTGTACAGGACGGCCATCCCGGCTCCGGACAGCCCCTCCACGCTCTCCAGGATGGCGTTGCGGCTCTGCGGGTCGACCCCGACCGTCGGCTCGTCCAAGATCAGCAGCCTGGGCCGGTGCAGCAGCCCGATGCCGATGTTCAGCCGCCGTTTCATCCCGCCGGAGTACTGCTTGGTCTGATCGCCGGCCCGGTCGGTCAGGCCGGTCAGGGCAAGCACCTCGTCGCTGCGGCGCCTGGCCTCGGCCGTCGGCATGCCGTAGAGGCGGGCGAAGAACATCAGGTTCTCGCGGCCCGAGAGGTCCGGGTAGATGGCCAGGTCCTGAGGCACGTAACCGAGCGCGCTCTTGGCCCGGACCGAATGGGTCGTCATCGGCTCGCCGGCCACCGTGACCTCGCCAGCGTCGCGTTCGAGCAGGCCGGCGATCATCGAGATGGTGGTCGTCTTGCCCGCCCCGTTCGGCCCCAGCAGACCGTAGGTCTCACCGGGATCGATGTGGAATCCCACCCCGTCGACCGCGACGATCTTGCCGAAGGACCGCCGCAGTCCGCGGCACTCGAGCACGCGTCCGCCGACCATGGCCCCGTCCATGAGGCTGAGCCCACCACACCGGAGTCGGCCACGACAAGGGACTTCCGGCCCTGACACCGCCCTCCACGGCACGCGCCGTGACCATTCCGACGTCGCGGCACTCACCAAGGCGATTTTCCGCGCCCAGCGCCCGCCAGTTCGTGTCCGCCCTGTTCGACGCAGTCGGCGAGCCCGCCACGGCCGTCATCCAGAGCGTGAGCGATACCCACGCCAGCAGCGGCGTCAGCGCCATGAGCACGGCGAACACCACGCCGCCGGCCAAGATCACCCGGCGGTCGAACGGCCGCGGGCCAGGCCCGAGCGCTATACGAGCGATTCCGGGTGCACTTGGTCCCGCACCACGGCGCGCCGAATAGTGTCATAAGCCAGCCCCAAGGTCACGGGCTAGCTCGCGTTCGGCCAGTAGCGCGTGCCTGGCTCGAGCTCTCCCCGGATTAATACGCGACTCGATCCTGTCGTCACCTGTCAGCCGGGTCAGGCAATTGCGGCCGGATCCGTGATGGGCCCTGCCGTGCTGGATTCCTCGATGAATGGGGATCCCGAGCGGATGGCCGCAGCGGGACCGAAGGTCCTGCCGCGGTGACCTAAGTACCTTCCTGCCAGGCAGACGGCTTTCTAGCGTCAGGATGAAGGAGGGATGTACATGGCTGTTGACTTGCCGCGGGGAACCGGCTCTGGTGTCAATGAGCCGGGACGGCCGATCATGCCCGGCCCGCCCGAACCTCCTGCTCCGGCCGCCGTGGATGCGGGCTGGACGACAGGCCGTGTCATCGCGCTGATCGCGGGTTCGGCTCTGGTTCTTGTCTCTCTCGTCCTGCTCGGCGGCGCCGGGGTTCTGACGTGGGCGGATCAGGAACAGCAGAGCGGCTACCTGACCACGGGCACCGCCACGTACTCTACCGGCGGCTATGCCATGGCCAGCGATCCGGTGAAGGTACACGGCCTATGGGGATGGCTCGGGTGGTTCGCGGGGCAGGTACGGATCCGGGTGACCGCCACCAATCCCGGCCGGCCTGTCTTCGTGGCCATCGGGCAGGCCGGCGACGTCTCGCTGTACCTGGCGGGGGTCAGTTACACGAGCGTGACCGCTCTCGGCGACCACGATGTCACCCAGCATCCCGGGAGCGTGGTTCCGGCGCCGCCGGCTGCCGCGCTCGATTGGGCGGCCCGGGCGCAGGGCACAGGAACGCAGACACTGCGCTGGACGGTGCGCAGCGGTAACTGGATGGTGGTGGTGATGAATCCGGACGGGTCGCCGGGGCTCGCGGTCCGTGCCGACGCGGGAGTCTTCTCCCCGGTGCTGCCCGCGCTGGCGTGTGAGTTTCTTGCCGCGGGCATCACAGCCGGCCTGATCGGGGCCGCGCTCGTCGTCATACCCGTCCGGCTGGCTGCGGGCGGGAGGTAGCACGATGGGCTGGCTGCCGGTAATCCAGGTAGAGGTTTCGAGACTGGCTTCACGGTGCTGCTGAAGGACTTCACGGTGCTGCTGAAGGAAGAGCTACGGGATCACCTCCCTGCCCGGCCCAGCCGTCTGCGCCCGGCCGGCGCGCCAGCGTGGAACTGCCAGACTGCACACGCTTGCCTGGCGGCCTGGCCGTGGGCTCGGCCTCACTGGTCAGCAGCGTCTCGTCGGCCTCCAGCCCTCTGGGCCGGAGTACTACCCCATTACCGAGTGGATGTACATCGTTACGTGCCTGCGTATGGAGTGATCAGGTATGACTGATGCGGCTGCCTTTCCGCCGCCGGCGCCGGCCGTGCCGATCGCGTGGACGCCGTCAGCTGGGCTGAGCAGTGCCCAGGTTGCCGAGCGGCGCTCGCGCGGGCTGACGAACGCGGGCGGGGAGCGCACCAGCCGCTCGGTCACCGAGATCCTGCGCGTGAACATCTTCACCAGGTTCAACCTGATCCTGGGTGTCTTGCTGGCGGTGGTCTTGGTCTGGGGCGAGCCACCGGACGCCCTGTTCGGCATCGTGCTGGTGACCAACGCGCTGATCGGCATCGGGCAGGAGCTGCGGGCTAAGCGGACGCTTGACCGGCTCGCGGTGCTCAGCGCGCCGAGGGTCCGGGTGATCCGCGATGGCGCGCCGCGCGAGATCGCCGTCGAGGAGCTTGTGGCCGATGATCTGGTCGACCTCCGGGCTGGTGACCAGCTGGTGGCGGACGGGGTGGTGCGCGACAGCGCGAGCTTGCAGGCTGATGAGTCGCTGCTCACCGGGGAGTCCGAGCCGGTGGGCAAGCTGGCCGGCGATCGCCTGCTGTCGGGCAGCTTCGTGGTTGCCGGGTCGGGCGGCTATCAGGCGACCGGGGTAGGCGCCGAGGCGTACGCCAGGAAGCTGGCGGCGCAGGCGCGGCGGTTCACGCTGGTGCGCTCGGAGCTTGTGGCCGGCATCAACCAGATCCTGCGCTACGTCACGTGGGCGATCCCGCCGGTGGCGGTGCTGCTGGTCATCAGCCAGCTGCACACCCCCGACCAGACCGCGCGCGAGGGCGCCACCTCGACCGTCGCCGCGCTGGTCGGCATGGTGCCGCAGGGGCTGGTGCTGCTGACCAGCATCGCCTTCGGCGCGGCCGCGGTCACGCTGGCCCGGCGCCGGGTCCTGGTGCAGCAGCTTCCCGCCGTTGAGGGCCTGGCCCGGGTGGATGTGGTGTGCCTGGACAAGACCGGCACGCTCACCGACGGGACCATCGCCTTCGACAGCCTGATCCGGCTCGATCACCAGGCGCCGGCCGAGGCGGCGCTCGGCGCGCTCGCCGGCGACCAGGCCGGTAACGCGACGCTGGCCGCCATCGGGCAGGCCTTCCCGCCGCCGCAGGGCTGGGCGCGCCAGGACGCCGTGCCCTTCTCCTCCGCGCGCAAGTGGAGCGCGGCCAGCTTCGCCGGGCACGGCGCCTGGGTGCTGGGAGCGCCGGAAATGGTGCTGCCCGGCTGCCAGGACGGGCTGCTGTCACGCGCCGCAGACCTGGCCGCCAGCGGCATGCGGGTCCTCGCGCTGGCGCGCGCGGACGGCCCGCTGAACGGCCAGGCGCTCCCGCCGGGGCTGCGTGCGGTGGCCTTCATCATGCTCGCCGAGCGGCTGCGATCCGACGCCCCCGGCACCATCTCCTATTTCGCGGCGCAGGGCGTGGCGGTCAAGGTGATCTCCGGGGACAGCCCGCACACCGTCAGCGCCGTCGCGAAGCGCGCGGGCGTGCCGGGCGCCGGCAACCCCATCGACGCGCGGGACCTGCCAGAGGACGCTGACGCGCTCGGCGCCCTGCTCGAGGAACGCTCCGTCATCGGCCGGGTGAGCCCGCACCAGAAAGAGTCGATCGTCAAGGCCCTGCAGGCGCGTGGGCACACGGTGGCGATGACCGGCGACGGGGTCAACGACGTGCTGGCACTCAAGCTCGCCGATATCGGCGTCGCCATGGGCTCCGGCGCGCCCGCGACCAAGGCGGTCGCCGAACTGGTCCTGCTGGACAACCGGTTCGCCACGCTGCCCGGCGTGGTGGCAGAGGGCAGGCGGGTGACGGCGAACATCGAACGCGTCGCCAACCTGTTCATCACCAAGACGGTATGGGCCACACTCCTGGCGGTTGCCATGGGCGCCGCCCTCATGCCGTACCCGTTCCTGCCCCGCCAGCTCACCGTCATCGATACCCTGGCCATCGGTGTCCCCGCGTTCTTCCTCGCGCTCGCACCGAACCGCCGCCGCTACGTGCCGGGGTTCGTCCGCCGGGTACTGCGGTTCGCCGGCCCGGCTGGGCTCATCGTCGCCGCCACGACGTTCTCGGCCTATGCCCTCGCAAGAGCGCGCGGCCTTCCCCTGACCGAGCAGCGCACGGCCGCCACCCTGGTCACGCTCATCCTCAGCCTGTGCGTGCTCGCGCTGCTGGCGATGCCGCTGACCTGGCGCAGGATCGCGCTGCTCATCGCCGCGCTCGCCGCGTTCACGTTGCTGTTCCCCGTGCCCGCCGTGCGCAGGTTTTACAAGCTCGAGCTGCCGCACGGCGTGATCGGCGGCGCGCTGCTCATCGCCGCGGTGGGGGCCGCCGCGCTCGCGGCCTTCTGGGTCCTTTCCCGCCGGCCAGGCCGCGGACCGGCTGCGGTGACCCGCGAGTGACCGGAACCGCCCGGTGTAACGATGGCCCAGCACCTGCACCCAGCGCTGCGGCGCCGCCGATCCAGGCATTGCCATCCGCTCGCCAGTTTGCTTGCGCTCCTGATCATGTGCAGGTCATCACGGCCTACGGCATCCGCTCGCGGGCCCGTGGGCGAAGAATATGAAGAACGGCCTGGGCCACCTCGCCGCGACCGGGTCAGCGCCGGACCCGAATCGCCCAAAGAGCAGATCACACCCAGGCCTTCAAACTCCTGCAGGCGCCGCGCGGCTCAGCGTCGGCTCCGTCCTGGTCCTGGCGGTCCGTGCGCTCGCAAGTTGCCGCCAGCCAGCAGATACCGCGGACCGGGATTGCCGCCGCCAGCCTCGCCGTCGCGGTGACATGCGGCCCGGCGGGGCACAAGCGCCTGCGCTGCAGGGACCGATGCATCTGATGGCGCGCCCGCGGGGGTGCCAGCGTATAGGTATCTGCCCGGGTACAGGCCCGGATCTGCGGGCCGGGCAGGGATAGGGAGGCGGTGGTGAAGATGCGCCTGACCGTCAGGGATGGGCTGGCGACCCTGTTCGTGGCTGCGGCCGCGGTGGTTTACGTCCTATGGGTGACCGGCGCGGCGATGACCGGCTGGTCGGTCCGGGTGACCGCGGCAGTGGTGTTCGCGCTGGGGTTCGCCGCCTGCCTCACTGACCAGAAGCAGATGGCGGTGGTCTACGGGGCCACTGGCGAGGGGCCCCGGCCCCCGTCGGCCTATGTGGTGTTCGCTTCGGCCATCGGCGCGCTGGCGCTGGTGGCCGGGGTCATCGCCCTGGTGACCGGCAGTGCGGCCATGCTCGCGGCGCTGGCGGCATCGATGGGCGGCCTGTGGGTGATCGCGACGGCCAGGCATGCGCTGACGTCCGGGGGCGGGAGCGTGTCCCAGCGGTCGGCGAAGACCGCGTGAGCACCTGGTGGACTGCGAGCAGGACCAGACTCTTGACGATGGCACCTTTGTGCTGAGGTGGCAGCTGCACTGGGTATCGGGCTGGGCGCCCGAGCACGGCGAGTAGGAGGGCGGTGTACATGCCTTACGCGCCGTGGAGGCCGCATACGTGCGGCAGAATGGTCGCCGCGGTGATCATCGCGGTGGTGCTCAGCCTGGCCGCCGCGGGGTGCGGCAGCGGCGCCTCGCGGTCGGCCACGCAGGTCCCGTCTCCCTCTCCCGGCCGGACGTCCGCGAGCCCGCGCCCTGGCGGCTCCTCCAGCGCGCCGTCCTCCGGCCCGGCGGTGACGCCATCCCAGGCTCCCAGCACGGCAGCGACCGTCCCGCCCGGGCCGGTGTTCCAGGCCAGCACTTTGCCGCTCACTGCCGCGATGCGAGCCCGGATGACCGGGGTCTCCTGGCACCGGGGCTGCCCGGTGGCTCTCGGCGAACTGCGATTGCTGCGGTTGAGCTACTGGGGCTTCGATCACGCCGTCCATCAGGGCGATCTGGTCGTGAACGCCTCCGCCGCCGCGAGCCTGACCGTGGCGTTCGGGCAGCTGTTCACGGCCAGGTTCCCGATCCGGCAGATGCGGGTGGTCGATGACTTCGGCGGCGACGACGAGCGCTCCATGCTGGCCGACAACACCTCCGCGTTCAACTGCCGGCTGGTGCCTGGCACCGATGTGTGGGCGCAGCACGCCTACGGCCTGGCCGTCGACATCAACCCGCTGGAGAACCCGGAGATCCAAAACGGTAAGGCTGACCCGCCCGCTGCCGCGGCCTGGGCGGACCGGTCACGCTCCAGCCCGGCCATGATCAGGGACGGGGACGTCGCCTGGCGCGCGTTCCGGGGCATCGGCTGGACCTGGGGCGGGGACTGGCGCTCGCTGAAGGACTACATGCACTTCTCCGCCAACGGGCTGTGAACTGGCAGTAGCTGGCCGGCCGGGGGCGGGTGACCTGAACCGGTGCGTGCAGCACGCCCGTTCGGCAATGATCTTCTCTGTCCCGGACGGACGTGTCCGCGTACTGCCGGCAGTACAGGCCGGGATTGCGGGCGACCTGGCCTGCACCCTCCGCCTATTCGCACCATCTTGTTGGCTCCCTGTCGGGGAACCGTAGCCGGGAACCCGTTCGCAGCGACGGCTGGCCCGAGCGCTATGCGGGCCGCTCGCCGGTTCGGTCAGCGTGCGGAGCCGGCCGGTCGGCTTGCGGCGCCTGCTGGTGCCCGAGCGCGACCGCACTCGCCACCAGGCACGCGAACGCCGCGACCTGCAGGACGGCCCGCGTCCCGTGCGGCAGGTCCTCGCCGAACAGCACGAACCCGGCCGCGATCGGGACCGCGTTTGTCGCCATCGTAGCCAGGCCGGCCGCGGTCAGCGCGTCGCCCCGCTGGTAGGCCAACTGCAGCACGCTGGTCCCGACGGCGTACGCGACGATCAGCGTGGCCAGCGCGGCCAGCCACCACCCGCCGTAGCCCACCAGCTTGGCGGAGATGTCACCGTCGGCGAACAGCAGCCCGGCGGCCAGGCCGAGTGACGCGGCGCGGGCAAAGCGCGTCCGGATCGCGATCAGCAGCACCGCGGCGCCGCCGCACGCCGCCAGCCAGATGATGACGCCGATGACATGCGGATGCTGATCGGACTCGGTCGTGTCCACCAGCGAGAGCGCCAGCAGCACCAGCCCGGCCACCGCGAGGACCACGGCGAGCTGCTCGCGCCGGGCGAGCCGGGACGGGTGCCCGCGCGCGGTGGCGAACGCCAGGACCGCGACCCCGGACGCCGCCACCGCCTGCACCAGCGACAGCGCCGCCAGCCGCAGCGCCGCCACGTACATCAGCCAGCCCGCGGTCTCCGCCCCGAAAGCGGCAAGCCAGCGGCGGTCGCCAAGCAAGAGCTTCACCGACCGGAACGGGCGGCGCGGCGACAGCGGCGGCAGCGCCGCCGCCGCGTCGTGCTCCAGCGAATAGGCCGTGTTGGTGACCAGCGCCGAGGCGAACGCGACCGCCAGCCCGATCCATATCGGCGGCACCCTGCGAACAGTACCATCGCGCCAGGCCGGTTCGGCCGCCAGCCACTGCGGTACAGCCTGGGCCCGGAGGCGGCATGGGCAGGAGTCCCGATGGCATGACCCTTGGTCGGCCACCAGGGACCTTCGCAGTGGCCAGCGTGACATCCGGCTCTGCCCCGGCGGCTGGTGCACGCGGAGGCTGATGCCGCAAGCATTATCCCGAAAGCAAAAGAGGTGGTCACGATGACTGCCGCGCAGGCGGCGGACCTGTGGCAGGCGCCACCGCAGGCGCCGGGCGGATGGACGGGCGGCCGGATCGTCTCCGCGGTCGCCGGCGCGGTGCTCGTGCTGTGTTCGGCCGGGCTGCTCGGGGGCAGCGGCGTCGCGCTGTGGGCGCAAGCCAACCGGCACAACGGCTACGCCGACCTCGCCACCGCCACCTACAGCGTTCCCGGCTACGCGATTGCCAGCGACACGATCGGGCTGCATCTGGCCACCGGCGCCGCGTCCCACCTGCTCGGCACGGTGCGCATCCAGGTCACCCAGGCCAGCGGCACCGCTCCGGTCTGCGCAGCGGCGACTGGATGGTGGTCGCCATGAACGCCGACGGCTCGCAGCCGGTGAGCCTGCAGGTCAACGTGGCCGCCACGCTGCCCGCGCTGCCCTGGATCGCGACCGGCCTGCTGATCGGCGGGATCGTGTTCTTGATCGGCGGCATTCTGCTGATCGTGGTTCCGGTGCGGCGGGCGTCCATGCGTTGACAAGTGCCGCCGCCGGCCCGGGCACCCGGTCAGCAGTGACTGGAGGTGAGAGGTGATGACGGGCAAGGACACGGAGGTCCTCCCGCAGCCGCGAAGTGGGCAGGTTCGGTCACGGCCGCGGTCACCGGTGGTGCTGCCGTCGGTGATAGCCGCCGGCGGTGTGGCGTTCGCCGTGCTGACCGGGCTGGATGGCTCTCCGGGGTGGCGGGTGGCGCGGGTCCTGGCCGTGGCCGCGGTGACCGCCCTGGCCGTCTGGCTCACCCGCCGGACCGGGCGGGTGGGACAGGGCACGACGGCATTGCTGCTCGAGATCGCGGGCATAGCCACGGGCGCGGGTATCGCCAGCGCGCACCTGGCCAAAGCAGGCCTGGACGCGGCCGCTGTGCTAGCGGCCATCGTCCTGGTCACCGGCCTGTTCCAGCTCGGCTGGGGCGCCGTCGCGCTGGTCCGGGCGATACCAGGCTGGTGGCGGCTGCTGGCCGTACCGGTAGCCCTGGCACTGCTGGAGTTCGTCCTGCTGCCGCTGACCGTGGCAGTCAATGCGACCAACCGCCCGCCCGGCCCGCTGGGAGCCGGCACCCCGGCACGCTACGGGTTCGCCTATCAGGATGTGGCGTTCCGCACCGCCGATGGCGTGCGGCTGTCGGCCTGGTACATCCCGGCCCGCATCGGCGCCGCCGTGGTGCTGCTGCCCGGCGCCGGGTGCACCCGCACCGCGGTGCTCACGCAGGCCGCGGTGCTGGCCCGGCACGGGTACGGCGCGCTGCTGGTCGACACCCGCGGGCACGGGCTCTCCGGCGGGCACACGATGGACTTCGGCTGGTGGGGCGGCCGGGACCTGGCCGCGGCAGTCTCGTTCCTGGCCCGCCAGCCCGGCATCCAGGTCGGCCAGATCGCCGTGGTCGGCGAATCCATGGGCGGAGAGCAGGCCCTTGCCGCGGCCGGCTCTGACCCGCGTATCCGCGCCGTGATCGCCGAAGGCGCCACCGGCCAGCAGTACGCCGACCACGGCTGGCGGCCGCACGACATCACCGGGATCATCGACCGCGGCATGGAATGGGTACAGTACACCGCCGCAGGACTGCTCAGCGGCGCCCCGCGCCCGATGAGCATCCCTGATGCCATCCGCGCCGCCGCCCCCCGCCCGGTACTGATCATCGCCGGCGGCGACACCGCCGACGAGCCGACCGCGGCCCGCTGGTTCCAGGCCGCCTCACCCGGCACCGTCCAGGTCTGGGTCGTGCCGCACGCCGGGCACACCCAGGGCCTGGCCACCGCGCCCCAGGCCTGGGAAGCCCACGTGACCGGCTTCCTGAACGCCGCGCTCAACCCCCATCCCTGATCCCATCAGAGGTCAGCGAGGGGTGATCTGCTCGACTCGTTCGCGGAAGATCCGCCACCGGCGCTCGTCCTCGTGGGTGAGCACTGAGCTTTCCGCCGACAGGTCAGCAGCGTGGTTGATAAGCTCGGCCGCCGCATACAGGTAGCCCGCCGCGGAACGCGCGCCGGCCAGGTCCGCGCGCAGGGCGGCTGGTGAGAAATCGACCCGTTCCATCACCGTGACGGCCCGGCGGAGGTACCGCGCGATGAGCTGAGCGGTGCAGGCGTTCTGCCAGTTGTTGCCGATGATCCGGTGCCGCTCGCCTAGGAGATCGGCGAGCTGCGGATAGGCCAGCAGCGCTTCTGCCATGGCCCAGGAGGCCTCCATCGCGGCGGCCAGCCACGAACCGGTCTGCTCGCTGCTGGCGGCAATGGTCTCCAGTTCGGACTTGATCCGGCTGATCTCCGCGGGCTCGCCCTCGCCTTCCATGAACAACACGCCGCTGGTCTCGATCGCGCGGTCGTCGTTCAGGTCAGGTGTCCCGGCAAATGGGCTGGGAGCGGGTTCCGCGGCGGGCTCGGCGGAGGTCCATCGTTCCGCAAGGGCGATGAGCGTGCGAGCTGTGCGCTGCAGCGAGATAGCGTCGGCCAGTGACGCCTCGGAATAGTACTTCTCGTGCTCGCGATGGTAGTGCGAGAGGTTCTTCACCACCGCCAGCAGCCCGTCGCTCCCGGCGCTGGGCTGGTGCTGCCTTGGCCCGGCACCGTGGCCCTGGCGGCCAGGGCCGGCTGCTGAGGTGCTCGGCTTTCCCGGGCCATCTTGAGCTGGATCAGTCACGCCCCTCACCTCCCCAGGACTGTTGGCCAGAGCCGGCCGGCCGCAGGGAAACGAACGGCCGGGTGCTGACGAACTCACGCGCGGCAGCAGCGGAGCGCAGATCTCCCCAGCCCAGGACCGAGGCGAGCAGGCGCGACCGGTACGGGTGCCGGCGCTGGAACCCGGCCATCACGGCCACGCTTTCATCCTCGGACAGAAAGCGCTGGTCCGGGGTGAACGATTCCCGCCCGATCTGGACCTTCAGCGCGGGATGAGCCCGGATGTTGCGGACCCAGTCGGTGTCCTTTGCCCCAGGCCGAGCAGATGACCGCCTCGCGGGTGTGCGGGTCGTAGCTCAAGACCATGGCTACGGTGGAATAGGGCTTGCCGGTTTTCCGCCCGGCGTGGACCAGCAGCAGGAACGTGTCGCCCAGGAGCCAGCCCCAGCCCCGGCGATACAGCGGCAGCGGCAGCCGGAAGACCGCCAGAGCGAGCCGGCCTGGTTGCCGCCGAAGCCCAAGCAGCGGCGTTGCCCGGCGGCCGGCTGGGTGTGATGCAACAGAGCTTCCCACGGATCATCGCCCCCCGGCTCGTTACGTACCGGCTAGCTCTCGCACTTAGCGAATGCCTGGCTTCGGCACCCGAGCTAGAGACGAAAGTCCCGCGGAGATTCCCGGGGCGAAGCCGGAACTGGGCATCACCAAGATGTCAGCCGTGCAGCACGGGCAGGTGCTGCCGGGGAGCCCGGCCGCGGAACCCAGCCTGCTGCCATGCCCGCGCCAGCGCGAGTTCCGCGATCCCCAGTACGGCGATGACCGGCTGCAGGAAGAAGTACCGCTGCATTACCAAGAGCTGCACCAGGATCCACGCGACCAGTGCAGCACCGGCAAGATAGCCAGCGGGCAGCGCCCACCGGTGCCCGGCCGCGATCAGGATGGCCGCCGCGAGTTGCGGCACGGCAACGCCGGTGAGCAGCGCCAGCCCGGGCAGCTCCCAGCCGCTGAACGGGGTCGCGGTGAGGTAGCCCGCTGGCATGCCGAGCCCGTCGTGGATCAGCCGGATGCCGCCGAAAACGCTTGCGGCGCCGATCAGCGCGGCGAGGCCGGCCATCAGCCACGCAGCCCAGTCCCGGTGCGGCAGGGCAGGCGAGGGAGCCGGCGTCCGGGCCGCTGCCAGGCCCCGCAGCAGCAGCCAGGCCACGGCCAGCGACAGCACCGCGAGAGCTGTGAAAACCGGGGTCAGGACGGCCGAGACGACGGTGGAGGCGGGGTCGGCTGCGTGCCCGTACCACTGGTCCGCCGCGATGCTGATGCTCTCGATGACTCCCATCACAATGCTCGCCCCGCCGAGCAGGTAGCCCCGCGGCTTGCGCTGCCACAGCCAGGCTGCCGCGACGGCCATCAGCGGCACCCACAGGGCCAGGTCCTGCACGAACACGATGTTCGTCGTCATCCCAGTGCCTCGCAGGTAGGCAGGTTCCCCGGAGCTGGCCAGGGTCGGCAGGATGCGGACCAGCCAGGCGCCCCCGTTCAGTATGACCAGAGCCCACAGGTACCCCGCGGCCAGGCGCACCGGTGCCCGCGCCGGGATGAGACGGCCGAGCGCTTGGGTGTCTGTATGCCACAGCAGCGTCCCCGCCGACCAGGCCGCCAGCGACAGCGTGGCCAGGTACAGCAGGAACAGCCGGTTCACCGGCGTGGCGAACACGAACATCAGCGCGTTGTACAGCAGGAACCCGACCGCCGCCAGCCAGGTCACGACGGCGATCGGCGAGCCGCGCCGGGCCAGTACCAGCGAGCAGGCCAGCGCCGGCACGCCCACCAGGAGCACGACCAGGGCAGTGCCCCGCGCCGATCCGTTCATCACCGCCGGGCCGCGCAGCACACCGCCGACCAGATAGGTCAGCAGCGCGCTCAGCGCCGCAGCGACGGCCAGCGCCCCCGACAGCCAGTTCGCGATGCCCCCGGCGGGGATCACTCGCCCGGTGCCGTCCTTCGCCAGCTCCGGGGTCGTTTCCGCGCCCATTTCCCTCACCTCGCGTCAGGGCATTCTGCTGGAGATTACGCCTCCACGCTTGCTGAGGTGAACCGGGCTGTGCCAGGGCACATGGTCCCGCCCGCCGGGGGCGTCAGGCCCCGGGATCAAGCCGTCAGACCCGCGCCCGGCCAGCAAGACGCTGAGCGCGGCTTTCAGCAGGATGATCTGGGCCTGCGCCATCTTCGGCCCGCACGCCTCTGCCACCGCGGCGATGGCTGTTTCCGGCCAGCCCAAAAGAACCCTTCTCGGTCATCTTCGTGCTGGCCTTCCCGCTCATGATGATGATGCTGCTCGCAGCCGTGTTCGGGAACAAGCAGGCCGACGCCCACAAGATCCAGAACGGGATGCTCATGTGGCGCGGCGTCACCCCCGCCACCTACTACACGGCGGCCTCGGTGGCCGTGATCGTCGCGGCGCTCGGACTGATGACCCTTCCCATCACTTTGGTCAGCTACCGCGAGCGCGGGATCCTGCGGCGCTTCCGTGCATCCTCGGTCTCCGCGTCGACCCTGGTCAGCGCGCAACTCACGCTCGCCCTCGTGACGTTCGTGGTCGGCACCCTGGTGATGGCCATCGTCGCCCGGCTCGCATACCACGCGATGCTGCCCCAGGACGTGCTCGGAGTCATCGTCGCCATCCTGGCCGGGACCGCGGCCTTCGGAGCGATCGGGCTGCTGCTCGCGACCGTGATCCGGACCAGTCGCTCGGCCCAGGGCATCGGCCTGATGCTGTTCTTCGTGCTGTGGCTCATCTCGGGCACCGCGCCACCCCGAGCCGTCCTGCCCACGGGCCTCCGCGACGTCGGCAACTTGCTGCCACTCACCCACCTGGTCACCGCCGTGCAGAACCCGTGGTTCGGGTTTGGCTGGGCCGGCACCGATCTCGCGGTTCTCGCTATCTACGCGGTCGCAGCCGGCGTCCCCGCGCTGTGGCTCTTCCGCCGGTACTAATCGAACCACGGCACAAGCAGGGCACGCCTGCACGGTTACGGCAGCTGTAGATCGATTTTCCACCGGGTGACGGCCACGGAGATCAGCTTCGCCAGCGGGACCCGGGCCGGGGCTCCAGCACAGGAAAGTAGCTGACGGTTCCGGTGTAGCGGTGCCGGCGGAGCAGCAGGAAGCCGTGCCCGTCGTCCTGGCCCGGGGGGGTGTCGTCGGGCGTGATCTCGATCATCGCCCAGTGATAATCCCCGGCCCCTTTGGTGGCCGAGCCGGTGTGCCCGTGTAGCGGGAACTCCGCTGACGATCGAAGCTGGCCCGTGAAGACTTCCATTCAAGATAGTATCTTGTAAAGAAGTATCTATGGAAATAGTCTTAGGGGCAGCCATGGCACGCTTCGTGGGACGGCGGCGCGAGCTGGCTCTGCTTGACGGGATGCTCGCCGAGATCCGGGAGCTGGTTGGCTCTGCCCGCCCAGGCAGGTGCGTCATTGTCCGGGGGCGCCGGCGGATTGGCAAGTCCGCGCTCGTTGAGGAGTTCATCGAGCAGCAGCAGGTGCCGAGCGTGTTCTATACCGCTGAGATCGGGTTCGGCGGCGAGCCGCTGCGAGAGTTCAGCGATGCGGTGCGTATCTCGGGACTGCGTGAAGCACAGGTGTTCGGGGAGGCAGTGCCGGGGAACTGGGCCGCGGCGCTCCGCCAGCTAGCGGGAGTGCTCCCCGACGACCGGCCGAGCATCGTGGTCCTGGACGAACTGCCCTATCTGATGGATCCGGATGGCGCATTCGAGAGCGTGCTGCAGCGCTCATGGGACCGGGAGTTGTCCCGTAAGCCAGTGCTGCTCATCCTGGTGGGGTCTGACCTGTCGATGATGGAGGCGCTCACCTCCTATGGTCGTCCGTTCCACCAACGCGGCACGCAACTGAAGGTGGGACCGCTGAATCCGGCTGAGGTTGCCGCGATGGCCGGGCTATCCGCAGCCGAGGCTTTCGACGCTGCCCTGGTCACTGGAGGCCTGCCGATCATTTGCGCCCGGTGGCGGCACGGCGAGGACACGCGGTCCTTCCTAGCCCGAGAGCTGGCCAACCCGGTGAGCCCGCTCGTGGTTTCCGCTCAGCTCTCGCTCGCGGCTGAGTTCCCGGACCAGGCGCAGGCACGGATGGTCCTGGCCGCGATCGGCAGCGGAGAACGGACCTTCACCAACATCGCCCGTGCCGCCGGGGGCATCGCCCATTCCACACTGACCCGCGCCGCTGACGTTCTGATCAGCAAAGGCATCGTGGCAGGGGAACTGCCGGTCAGCCTTACCCCGTCGAAGGAACGCCGGTACCGGATCACCGATTCCTACCTGCGGTTCTGGCTTGCGTTCCTAGGCCCGCACCTAGCCGAGGTGGACCGGATGCGCTCGGACCTGACGCTGGCCCGGATCGAGCGGAGCTGGACCGACTGGCGCGGCCGCGCCGTCGAGCCGCTGGTCCGCGAAGCGCTCGCGCGCCTGCTGCCCGCCCAGCGCATCCCCACCGCGCCAGTGATCGGCGGTTACTGGACGCGCAGCAACGACGTCGAGATCGACATCGTCGGCGCTGACCGGAAACCCGTCGCCAGGCAGTTGCTGTTCCTAGGCTCAGTCAAGTGGCTGGAGACGGGCCAGTTCGACGACCACGACCTCGTAACGCTCCAGCGCCACCGGGCCCGGGTCACCGCCGACCCGGTGCCGCTCATCGCTGTTTCCCGCTCCGGAACATCCGCCACGCACGTAGACGCCGCCTTCACCCCAGCCGACCTGGTGGCGGCCTGGTAAACCGCCCGCCATGCCGTGCACGACCGGCGGGGCTGCAGCTGCAAAGGGCCACGCCTCCACGTCGCTCACCCCCGAGGAAGGCGCTTCTCTGCATCTCTCTCATGCCTGGTCCGGCTCCGCAAGGGTTCGGGGCAGGTCCTGTGCTGCGAGATCGGCCCGCACCCGCGCGTGCGAAGGCGGGGTGCATGGAAGAAACGCGAGCGCCATGACGAGGCTAGCAGCGGCGATGGTCGTCGGGTCGGCAGAGGTGGCCGCGCCGCCAGCCAACGACCTCGCTCGCTAGTTCAGGTCAGCCCGGCGGAAAGCGTCCGCGGCGGCCCATAGGGCACACAGGCCAACCGCGATCAAGACCGCAAAGTCACCAGCACCGACACCCTTGCTGATCTGATCGTCCCCGACCGACCAGTAGAACAGGGACAGGTAGCGTCCCGGACGGATCCACGAGATGGTCTGGGCCAGAGAGCTGAGCAGGTACGACACAGCGGCCAAACTCACGCCGACGGCGAGGGCGGTGCCGCGCCGTCTCGTGGCCGCGCCGGTGGCCATGGTCATCAGTCCGAAGTCCAGGCCCATCAGCGCGAGAGCGGCCGAGATGGCGATCGCGTTGCCCGGGCTGATGGTGAGCGCGAAGGCGCGCCCGATGAACACCGCGATGGTCACCGCGGCGGCCAGGAGCAGGGCCTGCAGCGCCATCGCCGCGGCCTTCTGGACCAGGATCGCCCGGCGGGGTAGCGGCAGGGCAATCAGCAGGGCCAGCGTGCCGTCCTCATCCTGCCCGGCCACCGTGGCGGCACCGTAGCCGATCGTCAGCAGCAGCATGATCAGCGGGAAGAAGTTGCCATAGATGTTCCCGTTGAGCCAGCCGCCCGGTGAGGTAAGCGACTCGGTCACGCCGAACAAGGCGGCGGCGGTCGAGCCGCTGAGGCTGTCCAGCGACGTCGAGTTCTTGAACGACGGGTACAGCACCACCACCGCGAGGGTATACAGGGCCATCCCGGCCGCGTAGCCGATCGTGCTGCGGCGCCGGAGCGTCAGCTCGAGCCGGGTGATGTCAGCCAGCATGCGACACCTCCGCATCCGCCGATTCGCGGTAGAAGCCGAGGAACAGCTCGTCGAGGTCCGCGGGGCGGCAGATGAGATCGACCGGGTCATGGTCGGCGATGGCCTTCAGCGCTGCTGCGATCTCCCCGGTCACCTCCAGCGTTACCTGCGGGCCGTCGCACGCGGTGACGCTGACGCCGGTCACCATGCTCAGGGCGGCCGGGTCGACCGGACGCCGGAAGAGCACCTCCATCTTCCGGGGCGCGGCGCGCCGCAACCCGTCCACGGTGTCCTCGGCCACCAGTCTGCCTTGTTTGATGATGCCGATCCGGTCGGCGACGCGCTGGACCTCGTCCAACTCGTGCGAGGAGAGGAAGACGGTCCGGCCCTGATCGGCGGTCTCCCGCAGCAGGTCCGCGAACTCGTGCTGCATGAGCGGGTCAAGCCCGGAGGTTGGCTCATCCAGGACCAGGAGCTCTGGACGGTGCATGAAGGCCAGCACCAGGCCGACCTTCTGCCGGTTGCCCTTGGACAGTTCGCGCACCGGGCGATCGGCCACCACCTGGAACCGCTCGATCAGCTGCCTCACCAGGGCGTCGTCCACGTCGCCGCGGGCGCGGGCGAACCAGGCAATGTGCTGGCGGCCGGTCAGGCGAGGAAACAGCTCCAGGTCACCCGGCAGGTACCCAATGCAGCGATGGATCTCCACGCTGCCCGCGGCGGCGTCGAGCCCGAGCAGCGTGGCATGGCCCCGCGTCGGGCGCTGCAACCCCAGCAGCATCCGGATCGTGGTCGACTTCCCCGCGCCGTTCGGGCCGAGGAATCCGAAGACCTGGCCCGGCTCCACCCGCAGGCTCAGGTCGGCAACCGCGGTGATGGCACCGTACCTCTTGGTGAGCCCGAAGGTCTCAATTGCACTCCTCATCGGTCTTCACCTCCTTGATCTCCTTTCGCCGTCATGTCCTCGGCCTGGGCGGCAGAGACAGCAGGGATGAACGGGGCCGGGGCGCGGCTGCCGCGCGGGCTCCTGGCCCGGGCGAGCAGCTGACCACGCTCACCTGCGGCCGGATCCGGCCGTCCTGCGAGGCGACCGCGATCATCACCTCAGGCACGCCATGGTCGCGGGCCTCCCGGGCGAAGCGGTAGATGAGCGGGCCGTACAGCAGCCCGCCTACGACCGGGACCACTAGGACAAACCAGATCCCCAGCCACGGCAGGTGCGGGCTTCCCGCCCGCCCCTGCTGACCGAACTGCTCGCGACCAGTTGCCAGCCAGGTGACCGCATAGATGAGCCAGCGGAACACGACCGCCCCCAGCCCGGCGCCCGCGCCAACGACCAAGGCCACGCCCGCAAGCCCGAATCGCGACCCATTCAGCCGCTCCGGGACCCGCAAGCTGGCGGAGCGCACGACGCAGGTCAGGCGGACCAGAGCGGATTTCGGTCCTATCGTCAGCACGTCCGGACCCCAGGCAGGACAAGTTTCCGTTCAGATGCGTACGCGTACACAAGACAGATCATAACGCGTACAAGTACGCAAGTTGGGTAGGATGAACCCATGCCTCAACGAGCTCAGGCTGCGGCGCCGACTCCGCCCGAGATGGACGCCGAGCCCACGACGCGCCGGGCGCCGTGGGGGACGATCTCCCGAGAGGACATCATCGGGGCCGCGGTCAAGACGGTCAGGGCCGGGCGCTATGAGGAGATGACGATCCGCAGCCTGGCCGCCGAGCTCGGCGTCTCGCCCATGTCGCTGTATCGGCACATCCGCGACAAGGACGACCTCCTCGACGAGGTCGTCGATCGCCTGCTCGCCCGGGCCTGGCGCCCTTCAGCACCCGAGGACGACTGGCAAGCCTGGGTGATCGAGGCCGCGGCCAGGCTGCGGGCCTTCCTGGTCAGCCAGCCCGCAGCGCTGCACGTCTACCTCCGGAACCCGGTTATCTCTCCGGCGGCGATCGAGCGGATGAACGCCATGATGGACGTCCTGCGACGAACCGGAGCCGATGAACAGACAGCCCGGCGCGCCTACGGGGCACTGCACACCTACACGATCGGCTTCGCCGCGCTCGAAGCCTCCCGGGCCGGGTGGGCTCCCGATAGCGGGGACGTCAGCCCCCTGGCCCAGCAGCTCGCCGCCTACACCACCACTGAGCAGTTCATGGACGGTCTGCGCTACCTGCTCGACGGAATCGGCAGGCGCGCCGGAACAGGCCCACAACCCCGCCAGTGACCTGGAGGGATGGCCGCGATGAGGCAGTACAGGTTCAGGGCTGTGATCGCGCTCGACCCGGCCGCGCGTGAGGATGCCGCGCGCGGTCACCTGGGCGGACCGCACACCTGCTGCGTGGTCCAGCCCGGCCACGGCAAGTACTTCCCCGCGGTCATCTGCCTGGAAGACGACGAACTGCCGCTCCGACCCGGAGTACGTGCCGTGCTGAGCGCCGCACTTGCCGACGGCGAGGCGAAGACGCTCTTCGCCCTCGGGCAGCGCTTCACCCTATGGGCCGACGCCATAATCGGCCACACGATAGTGGCCGACGGCCTGATCGGGCATGGCGTCATCTCGCACCGCGTCTCGTTGCCTTCGCCCATTGCTCAAGACCGACCGCTGCATAAGCACGCAGCTGGCCGTCAGCTAGCTATCTGAAACGCCCGGGCTGGCCCGGCATGGGCATACGACGCTTGGCGCGGGATGAACGGGCTGACCTGGCAGCGTTTCTCGCCACGCTGCGACCGCCGCAATGGGAGGGGCCGATGCTGTGTTCGCAGTGGCGGGTGCGAGACGTGGTCGCGCACATCATCAGCTACGACGAACTGGACTCCCGCGACCTGCTCGCACACGTCATCCAGGGCCGGTTCCGGCTCGACCGGATCAATGCGCTGGCGATGGCCCGATACAGCACGTGCAGCCCGGAACAGCTGCTGGCGTTGCTGACGGCTGATAGCCGCTCGATTCTTGACCACCTTCATCTACCGCGGCAACCCGAGCGCTGAGACAGTCTTGTCCGCGGCGGCATCGACCTCGTACGCCTTGTTCGCCTGATCCCAGTCGATGATATGGGCGCGGCGCCGGGTGGTGGCCGGTGGCAGCCTGACGGGAAGTCGCGATCCCTTGACTTGCTCACGCTGGGTATTTGGGCCTGCACGAAAACGCAGCAGCCAGGTTATGCTGAAATGCCGGAGCCTTGCGAGGGGAGACGGCGTGGGCACGCTCTCGCGAGTTACGCGACTCTACATCGCGGCAGTGGTCCTGGCCGCGGCACTGGCGATCGCCCGCGGGCCGTTGTCCGGGATCGTCTGGCCCGAGTGCGTGGCCCTCGCCGCCCTTGTGGTGCTCGCCGAGTCGGCGGCAACGTTCCTCCGGTCGACTCGGCACGTGTCCTGGTCGCCGATTTCGGCGGCGACCCTGGCCGCTGTGGTGCTGCTCGGCCCGGTCGCCGCCGCTATCGTGGGCGCCTGCACCGGGCTGAAGGTGCGCCGCCTCCCGGCCTATAAGCGCGCCTTCAACGCCGGGCTGATCGCGCTGAGCGCGTACTCGGCGGGCTGGGTGTTCCTGCTACTCGGAGGCAAGGTCGGCGCGCCAGGTCCCAGCTCCTTCCCGGAGGTAATCGGCCCGTTCGCTGCGGCCGCGGTGGCAAACCTGGTTGTCAACCTGACGCTGCTCCACGGCGTGCTATGGCTGAGCGGCGACCGCGGCCCGCAGCTCCAGGCCAGCCTCGACCCGTGGCTGAACGTCTTCGAACTGGGCTACTGCGCGTTCGGGCTGCTGATCGCGGCGTTGTGGAGCATGCTCGGGCCGTTCACGTCGATCCTGGTGCTGGTGCCGCTGTTCGTGGCGCGCTGGGCGATGGCCCAGTTCGCCGCCCAGCACAAGGCGTACGAGGCCACGGTGGGCGCGCTGTCCCAGGCGGTCGAGACCAAGGACTTCTACACCCGGGGCCACTGCGACCGGGTGTCCCGCGGTTCGGTGATGATCGCGCGGGAAATCGGCATGCGCAGCGACCGGGTCGAGGCGATCAGGCATGCGGGGATGCTGCACGACGTGGGCAAGCTCGGCGTGCCGACGAAGGTGCTGCAGAAGACGGGCAAGCTGACCGAGGAGGAGTACGCGGCCATCCAGCTGCACCCGA
>Ga0335078_10004351_pt1 | contig 21000 bp, 13 predicted proteins | sample Lox_Sample_32_FD_206711 | JGI IMG/M metagenome (GOLD analysis project Ga0335078, IMG submission 206711) | Soil microbial communities from Loxahatchee National Wildlife Refuge, Florida, United States - Lox_Sample_3.2 | ecosystem: Environmental > Terrestrial > Soil > Wetlands | place: USA...
TGAGGGTCGAGGATGGCGATGCCATCTATGTCAAGGTCGACAATCCCAATCGGACGACCCTCGTCAGGCTTCACGCTGACCCATGAGTTGAGATAACTCTTCGGAACCTTGACGTAAGGCGGTCGTCCGATTCCGCGGCCCCCTTGAACGGCCTCATCCCCGTCCAGGACAGCCCCCGAGATAGGATCGATTTTCACGTATTTCGCCTTGAATCCGTACTGCGGGTCTTCTTTCAGGTTGAACGCGCTGAGAGTGGTCGGCTTCATGATGTCGAAAGTGGCCAGATACCCCGGCGGCCCGCGGACATCTTCCTTGACCTTGAGGAACTGGTTGTTCACTCTCTCCAATTCCGCTAAGGAGACGGTAAGTACGCCCCCTCCTGTCTCCCTGACTCTTCCTGCTTTCACCTTCAGTGCTCGGGCGCCATATCGATAAGTCCATGTGGCGGGAATCAAGCTGAATAGCGCGTCGTCCATTGACACCTTCTGGCTGTATCCAGCTCTCAGGAAATCTACCTCTTCGCCATAGGGGCTAGTGAACATGTTCTTGACACGTACAAACTCCGGAGACTCTTTGAGTAACGCGAAGACTTCGATGTTCTCCATGATGTAGGACAGGTAATAGCCGAGTTGGCGACTCGAGTCCATGAACTTCCTCAGCTGACGGAAGAAATACAACGACAACGGGTTCTTCTTCCAATCCACTATGGCGGATTCGATGAGTCCCAAATCGTGTTCAAGCTCCGAGAGGAGACGCTTGGTCGGTCCTGTCTGGCCCGAAGCAACGCGACGAATCGCCTCGATGCAGCTGCGGATTGGCTCGAGCTGCCAGCCGGAACGTGCCATCTTGTTCAACGACGCGAACTCTTCCGAGAGGCCGAGCGACATCGGATTGAGCTTGTGTCGGATTGCGTCGTATGCTTTGGCATGCCTGTCGAGTTCGTCCAGGAGGTTACGTGCTTCGCGCGTCAGCATCAGCGTCGGCCCCTTCGGGTTGAGCATCAGGGGTATGATATCCGCCAGGGTTTCGGTACCGGCTATGTCATCGGCGCTCGGAGTGAGGAGGAACCGGAGTTCGTTCTGGACCTGTTGAATGGCGCTGGAGACTTCGGACGACTCCTTTCCGAACGACTTCCTGGAGATTTCGGATAGGAACCCACTAACCTCATCTACGGAGGAATCAAGCTTCGTCGAAGTCTGCCTTAGCCGGATGCTGAATTGCGTCTGGCCAGGTTTGGTCTCCTGACTTATTGCCTCCGGGACGTCCGAGTTTAGTGCGAGCCAGTCCCATACGCCGTTGTACATGGCATTGAGGGTTACTGATTCGTTCCTGTCTTTCAGTGGTATAGGGTCAAGCTGGGCCAGGCTGATGAGTTTCCGAGGTTGCCGGTAGTAGTGCAGGTCAATCGGTCTGTTATCGATGAGTGTGACGTTGAAGCTGTCCGAACCGGGTTCCCTGCCCACCCTGCCAGCCTTCTGTCGATATGTGGCTACGTTCCGAATCGCATGGAACATCACGCTCTCCATCACATTCTTCAGATCTATGCCCACCTCGAGAGATGGCGATGCGAGGACGACGTCAATCGCCACATCTTCGTCTCCCGGGATTCCATACACCTCGGACACTGGAGCTCTGAAGACGGCCTCGGCCAACGTGTCGTCCACCGTGCCCTCTGAGGATTGCGTCTTCGACGAATGGATGCGCGAGCGCGCCACGCTCTTCCATTCATAGCTATCCGTTCCAGGTATTTGCTCTGAGGCTTCGTCCTCGAGTGGGAACCAGAAGCAAGCACCTGCTCTAAGATACGGGCAGAGGTCCAAGGTGCCGATTTCCTGCGGCGAATCCGTGTAAACGCGAGGATTCCAAAGGCTGAAGAGCTCGAGCTTATCTTTCGGCTGGACAGGACGCCGGTAGACGAGCTCCGAAAGCGATTGGACCACCGAGGCAGGTTGGACGCCAAGACTTATCCTATGGCCCTCCTGACATTTGTTGCAGAGATTTTCCCCTCGTTTTTCAGCGAGGACGGGACTGACGGCGGCACCTTGGCCGCCTTCTGTCTCGATTCTCGTTTGCAAAGGCCACCTGAACCTCAGCGCGTATGGCACTTCCCGTTGCCTTGGGGTCCATGAGGATACGTTCGCTGGGTTCGGATGGGGTCTTTCCGAAACGTTCTCCGTACGTTCGTTCTCACGCAAGTCTGCGTTCCACCTGCCTAAGAGGTCGAGGTTGTCAGCGAATCCAATCGATTTGGGGTTCGTTTCGCTATGTTCGTCGTCTCTCATCCCGATGTTGACTCGGCGGTTGTGTAACGTGATGCTGGTCAGGTTAACTAGCGCACCGAGAGTCGAGATGTTCCCCGACGGTCGAACGAACACGTGGTTTACGATTCCAACTTGGTCCATGTCTTCTGATTTTGGAGCTATCACCTTTACTTCGCTTGACGATTGGTTGAAAATCAAAGCGGCGTGCTCTTGGGGGGAAGCGACGGTGGCCGAGGAAGCGGCCCAAAGAAGCTGGTCTCCCGGCCTCTCCCTCTCACAGGCCACACGCAACCTGTCCATCAGCCGTACGACTTTGGCTCCCTCGAGCCCCGCCACTAGATGGACCTCGTCAAGGACCACCCTTTTCAGGTGCTTGGAAATCTTCTGCGCGAAAAGAGGATGCTGAAGGCGTCGCCTCAAAGTCTCCAGCGTGGTGATTATCACGGCCGGAGGCGGGGCGACGCCACCGTAGACCCTCGCGATTCCCTTCGTGACGCTCTCGTTCCTCCGCGCGTACCCATCGGAATGTTCGAGGTGGGCTTCCAATGCCATGCTTCCGATTTGCTTGACTATTTGATCGACCACTTCCGATTGGTTGATTGCGAGAGCTCTTCGCGGATAAATCAGCAACGTGCTCCTCAATTCGCGATTGCCTGCATACTGCCTGGCCAACGCGGAGATGAGCGTCGGGATGAGGAAGGCGAGGGTCTTCCCGCTACCCACTCCGGCCGTGATGATTTGCGACTTCCATTTGGGTTTCCTTCCGAACTCGGTGATGAGAAGTTCTTCGGTCGCGTCGAGCTGGAAACGGCTGAAGGATGCGGATGTTCCTCCTCCAATAACCTCGGCGACCTTCTGTACGACCAACTTCGAGGCCCGAGTGAGCTTGTCTTGCCATTCTGTCCTCGCTTCGGTTCTGATGGTCTCGAGCAGGCCCGCTTCGAATTCTTCTTTGGGGATGTGCCTTCTGGGGACGGCCTTGTATTCCACCTGCCATCGTATGGCATCGGTGCCCGGGCGACCAGCGGACCAGTACTCGGGGACGTGACCTAGGAGCCTGACGAGTTCCGCGACTCTGCTGACATATGCCACTCCTTGTGACCCTCGATCGATTCTCATCGCCATTCTCTCGCCTACCAGCCAGTCAATCAAACGCTGGATTTCGGCCGTCGGAATTCCGGTGAATCCTGGAGAGGCGCTTAGAGTCCCGATGTCCCAAAGGCACTCATTGATGTCTCTGTGCCATGAACCCGATCCAGATAGCCGGGTCGCCTCGAACTCGTAGAGGGTCTTTAGGAGAGGAATCCATTCCTTCTGCCCTGCGCCGAATCGGACGCTACCCTGACTCACTCTTCATCCAAATCCTTCAGACTCCTGACTCAACGTAACTCAAAAGCCTCTTGAATAGCAGCTTCGCATGTTCCGATTTCAACTCGATGTTCTCGTCCTTCCACCCTTGCGTTGGGCTGGCGGGCGTCCACTCGAACTCCCTAATCTTTAGGTTCAAATCCTGATTATCGACAATCCGTTCGAGCGCGGAGTTCAGCCTTGACTTCGCCTCTTCCTCATTCTGTTCAAAGCCTTCGAGAAAGTCGAACTTCACCAGCTTGCGCTCGGCAAGCAACGCGTGTCGTGGGCACAGATACAGGCTATTGTTGGGGTCGTATTTGTCCAGTGGAGGTCCACTGAAGAAGCCTCTGCTTTTGCAGATTACGCTCTTGAGTGTCTCCTCGGTCGCACCGTTTTCGTCGGATGGGGTCCGCGCGCCGCATATCTGGCAAGTCGTGTACCAGGCCCTTAGCTGGTCCCGCGTGTCCTTGTAGCCAGAGATTGAAACTTGGGGTTGCCAATCTGAGGCTTCCTCCGCTTCCGGCGTCTTGGAATAGATGTACTCCAATTGGTTCGCCAGCTCTTCTTTGCGGCTTGGGGGGAAGCCTTCCCCTACCGCCCAGTCGGCTAAGAGATTGAAGCTCGTTCCGTCAAGATCAGATGCCCTCGATTGGAGAATCAAGGCGAGCCTGTTAACCGCAGTGGGGACAAGCCGAGGGAGCGAGAACCGTCCGGCGAAGTCACCTAACTGGTACTTCGTAGTCGGTGTGGGCCCCACGTAGACGTTGAGGTTCCTAATCCATTCAAGTTCTGCCGTAAAGGCTCCGAGAATTTTGGAAAGCGGACCCAGCGCCGCCCACAGCTTCACCTCGACCGATCTGATTCGGGATGCCTCGGGGAAACCGAACTCCGGATACTGCGCTGAGGAGGATGGGTCGATAGGACTCCATGCGCCCGCGAGTGCCCTCAACTCTTCGGAGGCCTCACCATGCAATCTTGTGACGAGGAAGGGGGCGTCTCTGAAGATATCTTGCAGCTCTGGGTTTCCTAGGTAGGCCTTGGGGGGGTCGACAAAGCGGAACGATTGTCCGGATTTTGCCGGCCATGACAATGGTTTTGTCTTAATCCACCAATCGCGACTCGCACCATAGAGCAGCACGGAAAGGTAAGACTCAACGGCGTGCTCGCCCAGCGGTTCCACGCTGACGGTCTTATGCATCCAAGCGTAGGCCTCTGGCGGCGTAAGCTTGCTAAGGGTCAGGGCGCCGAGCTTGGAGAGCGGCTCGGTTGACACCTCGCCTGGCGTCACCACGCTTGTGAATCCGAAGGCGACAGGACCGGCCTGAGTCGTAACATCATCGATGAGAACGGATTTGGGGTTATACCATCTTCCAGATAGATAGAAGATTGCCGACTGGCCGTATAATTGCCTCTGCGCCTCGCCAATCTCGTCTGAGCGCTTCTTAAGCGCCGCCCATATGGGGGCGCACCAATCTGCCACCCCCGTCTGTCTACCACCCTGCCTAACCGTCGTATCGGCTATGTGTCTCAGGCCTGCCAAGAGGTCGTCGATTTGGACGCCGTCCCTCGCACCCGCCAATCGAAGGAAACTCTCGAAGGGTTTGATGTCTTCGGCCTTCAGGACGAGGACGTCTGAGCCAGTGAACATCTCGGAATCGTAGTTCGAGGAGTCGAGAAGCCTGATTTTCGACCCCTCGCGCCAACTCCCGTTCCAGTAAAAGTGCAAACTCTGGAAGTTGGATTGTAGAAGCGCGAGTTCCTTCGCCCCAAGCTCGGCAAGCGCTTTCGAGGCCACCTCCATCATCATCTTCGGGGGCTCCAGCCCGCTGGCTGACAACGACTGGGTCATCTGAAGAAGCTCGCGTATGCCTGGCATCGACCTGATTCCTAGCGCATCTAGCTTAGGACCGAGCTCCTCTTGCGGCATGCCATCGACTGCCTTCCTCGACTCCCTGTCCATCGAATCGAGATCCACGTATGCCGGGAACCTTGTCCCCAGCACGTCAATAGCTTGCTGAGACGGGAACACCGTATCCTTCGGCTCCCTCAGTCCTTGGCTCCCAGCCGGAATCCATGCCTTTCCGACGAGTTTCTGCGCGAGCGTGGCTATCTCCGCCTTGGAGTAACCCGCTAACACGGCCCCGAGGATTCTCCCCAAGTCGGCCCTATTACGGGCAGGTTGCTCGAGTTTCTCCACTACCTTGCGCGATATGGCATCAGGGCCGACGTCAATCTCGACACCCAGGGCCTTGAGCGTCTCCGGCCTCCAATCCGTGAAGTCTGGGTGCAATTGGCTGTAATTGAGCAGACTCGCAATTAGTCCCGTGGCAAGCGCGAAATCCTTTGGTTTGTGCCAATTCCCACCGGAGTCATAGAGGCATGGTACCTCCCGCATGTCCTCTGGCCTGAGGTTCCTCTCGCTCTTAGGTCCGTCGAAATACTTCTCGACCGCCTCCAACATTGTGACTTTGGATTCGTTAAGCACGATTTTGTCATCTACCTCGATGAATGCCGACAGGTTGGAGTCGTCGAAAAGCGTAGGGTGAAGGTTGGAGATGAAGTGCCTGATGTAGTTTGTAATCTCCTTGGTCTTTTCCACCAAGCCGACCATATTTAGCTTATCTTCCACGGCTTCGACTTTCTCTGGCGGCGTAGAGGCTAGCGCAAGGAATTTGATTCTCGTCTCGACCAATTTTGGGAGCCCCGCCACATCAGACCTGGAAACCTTGAAAATCCATTCTCGCTCATAGTTCTCACCTGCGTGTGATGCCCGTTTGACGTCAGGCGGAGAGCCCACTGATATTTTCCCGAGCCTTTTGAACGGCAGGAAGTTCTTTCCCACTGCCCTCGCGTTGGCGAATGATGGATGCAGAACGACTCTGGTAGCAACTTGTGAGAGAAGCTCGTGATCTTTTGGCTCCAGTGAGGCGAACCTGGCAGGCTGTGACGCGACGGCGTTCGAGACGAATTCAGGCAACTCGGGGACCTCGACTGCGGTACGGATGTCAAGAGTGGTTTCGACGTCGTCAAGTATGTCGATGAAGCTTCGGTCAGGCCTTTCTGATTTGGGAGATAGCGACTCGGCATCCTCGAATCCTTTCGGGAGCTTTGGGAATGACTTGACGTCTCTAAGCAATCCTTCTATATCGGGGAAGACTCGTAGGCTCTTTGTCTCGTCGTGCGAGAAAGCGTATCTGATGAGAGGCTCGAGCGTAACATGGTCGAGGGTTAGTTCGTGTTGGGATTCGCTAACAACAATCTTCTGGCCGACCCGCAGTCCCGCCCTGGCGTCTGCTCTCAGCCCTCGATTCGGTGTCTCGAGCTCCATCCAGAGCCGTATGAATGTAGAAGGAGCTAGGCGGCGGCCCTCCGCGCGTACTCTGAGCCATTCAACTCGCGAGCAAAGGTCCACGAATTCCGCAGGATACGCCGTTAGGCCGAGGATTGTGACGACCGGCTTTTCTATTTGGTCTTCTACCAGATAGGCAGAGCTACCCGCAATCCACCGTCCCGTCTCTTGTTGGATGATTGGTTGAGCGAACAGCCAGTCATACAATGATTCTGTCTCTGCGTTGGCCCAAATCTCGTCGCGCTCCTCCGGCCTCATCCATCTCGCGATGCCCAAGGCTGGGAGGTTCTGCAGTACGATTGCCTGTGCCGACGGTCCGAGTTCGTTCTTTCCCACGTACGCCACCAATCCCGCGAAGAGGTCTCGGTAGAGACGCGCGGCGCTGGACACCGTCAGGTGATACCACCTCAGGTTGACGCCTCTGTTCCCTTGGATGTCGACGTCCTTCCTATCTTCCGTTGGGAAGACGTGGACCGAGAAGACGAATCTGTTGAATCCCCTCCTAGGTAATGGTATGACGCTGTATAGGAAAGCTTCAGGGGCGAGGCCGAGGGGCAGCAACATGTGCACGATGTTCTTCTTGATTTCCTTATCAGTTGGAGATACACTATGGACGATTGCCACATCTCCATGTTCGTTCCTCACGAGGTGCACTTCCTTGCCGTTCTCGTCTCTGACGATGGCGGATCCCCGTAGGTAACTCATCTCTTCTAAGTCAATCAACGGAGGCGACTCCATGTCGAACGAGGGAGGCACTTTGGCGGGTATCGTCCTCCCCGAGTCCCAGGAGAACCACGCGACGTTCGTCGTCAGCTTGCCGCTTCGGAGGAAGACCTTGACAGGCTCTGCCACCCGATCGAGCAGTCCGAAATCTCGTGAGGCCTCCATTGCCTCCTGCTTGGCCCCGACGTTCCATACGAGCCGGATTTTCTTTAGCCGTTGGCAGCAGGCGAGGACGTCTCTGAGGTACTTGGCGTAGTCCTCGTAGAGCTCCCAAATCTCCTTGGGCCCCCATCTCGGCCAGTCGTCCTGGTTCGAGAAAGGCCTCTTGCCTTCCAAGATTCTCTCGGCTTCCTCGTCGTCCCTCCACGGCAACCTGAACAGGACCCCCTTGTGACCCACAGATGGACGGTAGGGCGAATAGCGACGCGGCACGGCGTCCTCCCACTTACCAGATACCGGGTTGAGGGCGAACGAGTCGGCGTTCGAATGGATTTCTGGCCTGTTTGTAATCATGTATACCGTCTGGAAACCGCTCCCGAAATGACCTGTCATTTCCTTGTCGTCGGCCTTGAACTTCTTCAGCACCCTGGAAATCTTCTCGAAGTCGCCAAGTTCACCGTTCGATTTGTGCATCGAGAAAGCGGCGCCATTGTTGGCCACGTATAGCGCGTCGGCCTCGAACCTTAGTACTAGTATCTCTGCCTTCGCGTCATCGCCGTTCTGGACGAGCTCACGAAGGACTAGTCTGTTCTTGTCCTGGCCTTCAGTCCTCGTGACGGAAATTCTTGTCTTGATGAAGTCCACGAGGTCTAGCGTGTAGCTCCTGTCCATGTGCTCCTGACAGTACCAGATATCGTCGTCCGAATACTCGGTGCCGTCAGGATCGAAGTGCTTGTTCGGACACCCGGGGTGGGCGCACGATATCTCTCTCAAGCGGATTGATCGCCGACGAACTCTATGACAGCAACGTATTCGACATCGGACTTCTGACCGTCCCTCTTGCCAATTTCCGCCAGCCACGAAGCGAGTTCAGTTCTCGCGAGTTCCTCTAATTGACCGGATGGTTTCCAGTCTTTGATTGGCAGTTCCTCCAATTGGGCAACCTGGAGAAGGTCCATCAATCGGGTCAACTCGTCTGTTGTCGTTTCCTTAAAGCTTTCATTCTTGCTTTGCTCAAAATACACCAGATGAACAGGTCCGCTACCAGAGGCGGGAGCGAACTTGCAGATTACCACCAACCGATGGCCGAGTTCTGACTGCAACCTCGCTCTGACTGCCAAGGTTTGTCTTGGCGCCGCCGTGCCCAATGCGTTCGCAACGACTGTGAAGGCCAAAGCCGCGAGCGTGCCGTGAGGAGGGACGTACATCCCCTCGGTAGCGGGTCGCTTGAGAATCGTGAGTCGATGGTAGTCGTCCAAATGACTCTGCAACTGGGATTTCACAATCGCGCGCTGACTGACGCCAACCCAGCGCGCAATGATTTCTATCGCGAAATCATCAATGGGCCCTACGATTGATGCCTCCTCGGTCTCTGAAACCGAGGCTTGGAAACGCGATGCAATCCTCAACATGACGGAGAAGGGCACCCAAGCGAACCGGCCCAAGTCTCTGGCGGAACCGGCCCTCATCCGGCGGATCTCGCCGTCGAGGTAGTCCTCCACGCCGCTGAACACGTCAGACTCCATCAGCTCCCTGGTACGCGACCATACGGCGGCTTGGCTTGTTGGGCTTCCCGAGGGTGGTTGTTTTCCAGGCACGTCGTGAGATGGCCCCATTACCTGCGAAAATATCTCCAACCTCTCCTTTAGAATATCGAGTATCTCTTCGTCGAGGCTTCCCTCAATCCATATGTTATGTACATAAATCTCGGGGGCCTTCTGGCCTATCCTGTCTATCCTCCCGATTCGCTGTTCTACCCGTTGAGGGTTGTAAGGGAAGTCGTAGTTTATCACCGTGTCAGCGACCTGGAGGTCTATCCCTTCCGATAACATGTCTGTTGTGAGAAGTATGGCGCTTTCGGTACATTGTCTGAATGAGTCTAGTTCTCTCTCAAGCCTCCAATCGTTATCCTCACCTGACACTGCGAATACCCTCAACCCGGAGGTACCTGAGAGGCGGTTGTTGAGATATCTGAGGGTGGGAATCCATTGAGTGAAGAGAATCATTTTCCTATGTTTGCCGGGGGGCGGAATCGACTCTCGTAGTATCGAAAGGAGCTTCTCGTACTTGGAGTCCCGGTCCATCAGCAGTGCCTTGTTTGCAAGCTCCTCGCATTTTCTCCGCTGCTCCCCCGATAAGGAAGATTTGGCCGGCTCGAGACCGGATGAATCCTCGTCCAACAGGTCGGACTCCCCGAGCGTCTCGTCATCTCTGCGCCAGACGTTGAACCCTTTCATGCCAAGCCTAAGGAGATTGACCATCGCGGGGAGGCAGGAGGAAAGTTGCCTCTGGTGAACATGGCTGAACGAAGTGGCCAAGAACTTGTCGATTTCACCATATACCTGTGCCTCGGAAACCCACACGTGCCCAGATTCTCGGTCCATGTCGATTCGCTCAAGGTCGAGCCTCACTGGATGGAGACGAACCAATCTCGTCAGCGGTGTCCCCACGTCGGAACGTCTGTTCCTAATCATCAAACCGGCGAAAGGAGAAAGCGACTCGAGCCTCGACGCCAACCCAAGATGGCTCGACTCGGAGTCGTGGGTTGGCCCTTCGTCACGAACCGCCTGAAAGACAGCCTTTCCAATCTCCGCGGATAGTCCGAACCTCCGCAGAATTTCTCCAATCTCGGCCTCTATATCACTTGGACGGGCTTTCAAGGGACGCAGGAACTCTGCTTGGATTCTGTGAATCGCCCGGGTAATCTGCAGGTCCTTATCGAACTCTGGCTTCGGGATTTCCTTTCCCAGGACGACCGTCAGCACCTTTCTCAGGTCGTCGTACTCGATCTGAATCGGCGTCGCGGACAGCGCCACCACACTGCCGCTGGCCTTGGAGAGCTTCAGTCCGAGCCTCCTTCTCAAGGTATCACCGCCTCTGCCGATGAGGTTGTGGACCTCATCGATGACCAGGAAATCAATAGGATGAAGGTCGAAGTCCTTCGAGAGCACTCTGGAGTTCGACCTCACAGAGTCGAAGGAGACTATGGCTTGGAACCTCCCATCGGAAGCGAGATGTCTTTCCAGTTGCGCCGAGTTGATGATCTCGAAGTCCAGACTGAACCGCCTTGACAACTCCTGCTGCCACTTCTGCCTGAGCCCTGCTGGACACATGACCAGGACCCTTCGTGGACGTTTCAGAGCCATGGCTTCAAGAAGTATGTATCCTGCTTCAATCGTCTTGCCCAGACCCACCTCGTCGGCGATGAGAATCCTATGGTCGGCGGACTTGAGGAATTTCACCAACGGACGGAACTGATAGGCCTTGAATTCGGTCCCTGCGAGGAACGGGGTGACCTCCGAGAAGAGCGAGCCGAGGAGTGCCCTGGCGATGAGCAACGAGAACGCGTCCCTGCCCTCTAACACCGGTCTCTCCGCCGCGAGAACTTCAGTGAACGCTAAGGACTCGAGTCGATGAACCGATGGGTCCGATAGGGGCGCCAACCGCGCCAAATCCCGTCCGGAGCTAGCGTCAAAGGTGGATTGGACGATGAGGAATTTCTTCGCACTGTGCTTTGTCGATGTGACAATCCGACCGATTGATTCGGAGTGCCCTAGATTCGGCAATGTCACGTAGATTGAAAGCCGAAGTCATAACCGTTGCTCCTTCTTTTGTCGGAGCGCCTCGTTGACTTGCCGTCGAATGCGGACTTCGTTTGCTTTTAGACGCCTGCTTTGGTCGAATTTCCGAGTTTTTCCTTAAATAATTAGCACACGATTAGTGAACGGTTGGTAAGCGGTCCCGAAGAGATTCATCTACTAGTCCAGAAAGCGGTTGATGGGAGCTTGGATATTCCGGAATTTCAGAGAGGGTTTGTTTGGAGGCCGGATCAAGTCAAGGCACTGGCAGATTCGCTTTTTCGCGACTACCCCGTTGGAGAGGTTTTGCTATGGAAAAATAAGGACTACGTCTCGCCGAGATCGACCGAAAACGGGCTAATCGACGTTAGTTGGATTGTGGACGGTCAACAGCGGACAAGCGCTCTATGCTTATTGTTCAAGAGGAAGCCATATTGGACCGAGCTGAAGAAATGGGACGAGAGCGTCAAGAAGAACGATGTCTATTTCAGGGTCATTCCTGACAAAGCGACTGGTTACGCGTTCTCTCTGAAAAGTCCATCGATTGAGAAGAATCCGGAATGGATTAGTGTCAGCAAGGTACTGAACACAGACAAAGGTGCTCTCGCCGAGCTGGCGAGCTCCATCCTGACTTCTCTGGGCAAGTCAGTCGCCGATGCGGGTCAGTTCACCATTATTTTCAGTTCTCTCCAGTTACTAAACAGCGTGAGAAACAAAACCATATTCGAACAGGAGATACAGCACAAACCCGAAGATGTGGCAGAGATTTTCGGCCGTCTCAATTCTGCGGGAACGAAGGTCAAGGAAGCCGACATCTTCGTAGCACTCGTGGCAGCAAAGAATAGAGATTGGGTCAGAGAGAAGTTCTTGCCCTTTGTTACCGGCTTGGAGGAAGACGGGTATGACTTGGAACCTGGTATTTTCATTCGAACACTAACTGCGATTGCTGTGAGAAAGGTCGACCTAAAGGAGATTGGTCAGGATTTTTGGGACAAGGACTTGAATTCCAACTGGAACGAGACAGAGAAGACGGTAACAACGATAATCCAACATCTAACAGCCAAAGGAATTCTGAATTCGGATTTGCTCCCGACGAAGAACGCCCTGATACCGCTTTTCGTTCTTCATGACAAATTCGGTCCGAGTTTGAATTTCAATCACGCCTTCTATTGGTTTCTCTTGGCCTCGAGAGATGGGCGTTACAGCACATCGTCGAATACAATCTTGACATCGGACATTCAAATTATTGACCAATCAAAGACTGCTACTACAGCAGTCACCTCGCTCCTCAAAACACTTGAGACCGATGACAATTTCAAGACGGAAGATTTTATGAATGCGTACAACAAAGACAAGTTCCTAGCGCTCTTAACTTATTTGCTGATTTTCAGCAATAAGGCAATGGATTGGCTCGACATTGGACACAGAATTGGGTTTGACAAGAGCGAGTCCGTGCTTAATACCGGCTACAAGCCCGAATGGAACCATTTCTTTCCCAAGGGGAAACGCGTACTGCGGGCCGCAGGCAATGACTACTCGGATCAAGAAATCAACGCGCTGGCCAACATAACTCTGCTGACTGAGAAATCAAATCGGATGTTGTCGGACAATCCCCCAGAATTCTACATCAAGAAACTCGGCATTCATGAATCACTTCTCGATCAACAGATGATTCCATCTGGTATCCAGCTTTCTGTCTCCAACTACAGACTTTTCCTGCGCGAAAGATCAAAGAAGCTCGCGAAGGCCGCAGAATCTTATCTCGCAGCAATCCGACAGTAGGACATCCGGCATAGACTCCAAGTAGTTGCGATTCAGGTAAATAGCCGAAGCAAAGAAGTGTATGGGAGCGCAAATGCGTAGGGTAGTCTTCTTTCCGCACAGCAAGAAGGAGTTCGGAAGCAAATACCGCCTTAGAAACTGGCTTTCAGGAACATTACGAATAGATAACGATGGAATCTACCTGCTGAAGAAACATCCGGGGCTAAGCGACTTGGATGCAGGATCGATTGTTTTCTTCGTGCGGGAAGACTCCGCCGTTGGATGCGCGGTAGTTGAAGAAGACATGAAGGAGATTACCGAAGAAGAAAGAAAGGTCAATGACTACGGCCCTGATTACAAGTGGTTGGTAAAGTTCGTTCCTAATTCAATCTGGGCATGGTCAGATAGCCAGTTCCTCAGTCGTCAGAAATTGAAGGAAATAACCGGAAAGGAAGTGGGCATGCAAGGATACACGCAACTTGACGACTTGGGTAAGCTTATGGAAATCTACGCGGAAATCAAGGCTCCCAAGGCTATCAGAGAGCTGGGGGGAACTTAGCTCATGGTTCAATACCAACCCAGGAATCATTCAAGAATCTGGAGACGTGTTTGGATAACAAGAGGTTGAGGAGGTCACTCCAACAGATGCCATGCGAAGGATTGAGCTGCATAAGACTTCATAATGTCAACTGAGGTTAAAGTCTCCGCACCATCGGCAGCTTCACGTTGGGGACAGGTCTCAAAGCGAGAACCAAGGCATTGCCTCACCGCCGAGACATTTCATCTGCGCGTTAAACTGGGAGAATCGCTAATTTGTTGCGAATTTGGACCGAATTTGTGACCCTTATTAGCTCGGAACGCACTAGTATGCCTCGGACTTGGTTAAGAGACCCGGCCACCCTCCTCGACTGGTAAACAAATATGCTGAAGACTGGCCGATAGAGGAACTCGGCAAGCTACCCCGGATGAGAGGTGTGTACATACTTTACGACAGGAATTTTCGCCCATTCTATTGTGGAATTGCAGGGAAGGGAAAAAGCAACGCCAAAAGTAGAATCGTGCTCCATCTGAGAGAGCGCTATCTGGGGGCGAAGATTCATTACTTCTCGGTTTATGATGTGAATCGCGGGTTGATGCGTCAAGTTGAAACGCTAATCCTACATGCTTTGGGTGGCCGGCATGTACTTCGATGGAACAAGCAATTGGGCAGATTTCTGAAGACAGCGCGAAAAGTTGACTGGAACCAAAAAACTTCCAGGTCCGATGCTGCACGAAAGGCTTGGAAGACGAGAAGAGAAAACCTGAATACCTAGATTACCCGGTTTGGATTGTTGTGAGAGCTCAATCAAGTAGGCTTGGGCGGCCGCGAGTCCCTCCCCGGTGGTCTTCTCCTTGGGGCCGTATCGGATTTTTTCCTCGTCGCTATGCTGTTCCAGCTGACGCGAACTCAACGCGCGGACAATGTCGGCTACCAACCATCACGAGGCGAGAAGCCGCCTCGAAATCCTTCACGTGGTTCTCCGCTGCCGACAAGCCAGGCTTCCGCAGGTCTTAAGGTCCTATTACGACTTTTGTGTTCACTCTGTTTGATAGCCGATGTAGTAGGCGCCCTGTCGACATCCGGCGGGCCGCACTGAATTGCGGGTGTACTAAATGCGCAGCCCCTTGTACCTAGGCGGAAGCCAGAAGCATCGGGGCGGCGTTCTGCTCGCAGTCCTGTTGTCTCTGTGATGGCCCGACTAGAACTCAACCTCCGGTTCTTGAAAAAACCCAGGGCCTTTGAGAACATCTTCGAACCTAGTGAAGTTCAGTCGTGATGAAGACTCTCGAGTTGTCCTCTGCGAAGACCAAAGTCTGTCCCTCCTTGATCTTCAGAAGCCGCCTAACCTCCACGGGAATCGTGACTTGATACCTCACGGTAACTTTGCTCGCCCCCACGACTTTGGCCATTCATCAATGCAGGTAAGACGAACAAGAGTTATATGTGGCCAAGATGTCCAAGATAGGACAGATTATACTTGGTGGCCTATCGCTGAAAGGCCCTATTCGCAATGAAATCTCCGCTGCGTCCTCCTTTCTCTGCTCTGCCCACCCTTCGAAATTCCAACGTCGGTCGTCCGATTCTCTTCACACCGATGCCCGCTATGCAATGCTGATGGCGAGCGTCGCCACCGACGCCTTCTTCCTGAGGCGAGAGAGGGGAAAAGAGGCTGAAGCGTATCACCTCGCCCTCGGGAGGAACTTCGAGTCCAAGTGGGCGGAAGACGTAGAGAACGACTACCAAGGCTTGTTTGAAAACAAGAGGGGGAAGGTCGTGAAATTCTTCCGCCACTGGGTTCCGGAGGCCGGCTACTCTGGAAGAGGAGCCGGAAACAGGACAAGCGCGAGAGAGGAGGAGATGCTCCAGTCGCTCAGCCTTGAGGTGGAGAACAACATGGATCTGGACCTCGCAGACGTGCTGTTCGTCCCGTACCACTGGTATGCCAAGGGCGGACTCCAGTTTGGGGAGCCCTTTTACCACTTCGTCGCCGGCCTGATCCTCCGAGACGCGGGATACCTCATCCTCGACGAGTACACGCCCTCGCTTATCACCGGAACGGCAAGAACTCCCGACCTCTCGGCTTTTAGGACCCCCGAACTCGTCGACGTCATGAAGAGGCTGAGGGCCGCGGGGGTGATATCTTCCGGCGCTTTCGCGCAGGAGCTCCAGCTCCGCAACGTTCTCGGGAGTCCTGACGAGGTCACGACCCCGAGACAAGCGGAATCGACGGACGCCGAGATAATCGCGGTTGAAGTGAAGAGGAACGAGAGCCAGTACATGGTCAAGAGAGGTTCGGAGCAGCTTAGAGACTACCTTTTGAGCGCGTATGGGTTCTACGACGAGGGCTACCTGTCGGGGCCATCAATCACGGGCCCGGGCACGATCAGCATTGGGGACGACGGGAGCGTCAGGGTTGAGAGGCCCTCGCCCTCGACGAGCGCCGCAATCACCGATTTTTGGAGAGAGAGGAAATCTAGGCAACTGCTGGACGTTCGGGTCAACGTCATGCTCCAAATCCTGAAGTGTTTCGGATTGTCTGAGATGGTCGAGGTGTGTGGAGGAAAGGGATCCGTGAGGACGTACGACGACCTGGTAAGAGTGGTGAGTCGGCTGGATGTCGGAGATCTGCTGAAAGGTCTGTAGGGTAGAGGAGACGGCCAAACTGAGCGGTCCGCATGCCGATGTTTACGATCCTTAGGTTGGCTTGCGGGTGCGCTCGGTGGACGAGCTTCGAGAATATTCTTTCTTCGAGGCGACGGCCAAGAGCGTATCGGGTCGCTGCGACTGGTGATGGAAATCCACAAACGGTGCCAAGGCCAGAGCACAAAGCTTGGCGCAAGGTCGGGGCGTGGTTATGTGGATTAGCCTCGATTTCTGGACCAAACATTGTGCGTCCCCAAGGATTTACCAGAAGCGCAACGAAAGCTCGACCGAAGAGATGATTCTCTATCACGTGTGCCGTTCCGGGAATGAGGAAACAATACTTCGGGAGGGCCTTCGGCCCGAACGCATGAACGCAAAGTGGCAAAAGGTCAATGGAAGGAAGGCCGTATTCCTCTGGGGGTCACTTGAATCAGCAAAGGCCGCCACCTACTCAGAAGCCTTCAATGGGCAGCTGGACGGTGCAATATTCCGTGTCGACATCCCGCAAAGTTGGATACACGAAGACACGACAGAAGGCGGGGAAGATGAACCGACAGACCGATACGCCTGCTTCCGGCGAATTCCCCCCAACTGTCTTGGGATGCTCTAGAACAGACCTTCTATGAGGGGATTTAGGACTCTCGCTATTTTATTCAACCATCGGGAAAGCCAGACTCTCAGTTTCCGTTCAAGGACGGCGACGAACTTGTCCTCAAGATAGTCGTGAACCGCAAGAAGGGCGTAATCGAAGTAAGCATTGCCTAATACACTCTACCGACATCAGTCGTTCAGGGAAGCTGAATTCCCTTCAGGGCCGCTGTCCATTCTAGCAGTCTTACCACTCGCTCGGCAACATCAACACATTGTCTTTGTAGAATAGCATCAGGCTCCTTTCAGCAGTTGTCCACTCGTAGGTTTGCTCATAGAGAACGTTGTTGTCGCCGTCGTCTATTACCATCTTGGCTTTATCGCTTCTTGGAGTTGGGACGAGCCTGATCACGAGCATGAATTCCCGACTGAGTCCTGGCTCGCACTTTATTGCCGCAATCGCATCGGTTATGAACCAACTGTAACCATTCTCGCTAATGTACGCTGCACCGTCGGTCAGTCTCACACCATGGAATCCCGGATGATATTCCTCTGTGCCGGCAAACTCATCTAACATCTTGAGTTTGAGATCCAACGCGATTAGCAACAATGCCGCATTGGCTTAAAAGGATTGAGTGACGAAGAGACGAAAAGTTATCGAGGACCGAAGATTGAGTTTGCGAAATGCTGGAATAACTATTCCGGTCACATGGGCCCTGTCAGGGGCTTCCCTCAGGCCCGTCACCCCACAACGGGCGATTTACGTGCTTCTTGAGAAAGTGCGAAGTGAGCGGCAAGAGGCCATCAATGCCCTTCAGCGCATCGTCGCACGCCTCGGTTGGCTCCGTGGTCATTGTCCAGTCGTGCTCCTTAACCTTGATTTCGGCCTTGCACCCGCCAACGACTTGGGAGTTGATTAGGCAAGCCTGCACTGTGTCCGTCCCTTTTGGACCTATATTCTTCGCATGGGGGACTAGGGGCATGGACAGACAATGTGGCATCAGGAGTATATAGTTTTCCGCGTTGCCTCCCTCTGCCCCTTGAGGATTCGCGCCCGGCCTACTTTCTTGAGTCTTCCTCCAAGCTTGCCCTGCCAGCCTCAACCTCATCCACTAGGGCTTTTACTCCCACCTTGAGCCTCCCCATCTTTTGAAAGTGCCTGTAGCTGCTCAGGTCAACAACGGACCCGAGCTTTTGAAGAAGATCATCCGTGTCATCTCCGAGGACTTTGACTCCCATCTTGAGCCTTCCCATCTTTTGGAACTGTTTGTAGCCGCTCAGGTCGACAATGGAGCCGACCTGTTGAAGCAGATAATCGATGTCGCGTTCGGTCTCTTCGAGGTCGGCAGCTCCCGCATCACTCTCGTCTTCTAGCGCGGCTAGGACACTTGGAAGAAGTCCTATCCTGCTCAGATCTTCAATTGTGATTATCCCCTTGCGATAGAACAATTGGAGAAGGTCGAGCAGCCTTGTCTTCAGCGGAGCGAGCGCCTTCCGATTGTCCAAGATGGACATCTTCTCCAAGGTCTTGAAGCCTTTTCCTCTGCCCAAGCCCTGAACATCCTGCACATACACATCCAACTCGAACGAGCTAGGCTCGTACTTCCTGAAACTGGTACTCTTCCCGCATAACGGACAAATCAAATGACTCGCCTTTGAGGGCTCTCCGCGAGCTGAGTTTGACGCCAAGGCGTCTCTATGTCTACTCGGGGCGCGATATAAGTTAGGGTACCCTAGATGCCAATACGTGGAAGTGGGCGGTTTGAGCCGGAAAGTCAAACTTTCCTTCAGAATCTCGAATGTTTCGCAGTCCTCCGCTTCAAAATCCGCGCTTGCCCGTCCTAAACTTAATAAAATCTGGCATCAAACCCGTCAAACACGATCAAACTAGATAAAACCCTGATTGAAAAGTCGCCGCTCACCGAACGACAGAAGCAGGTCCTAATCTTAATCGAGGTCGAGGAGAGGCGCCCGAAGGAAGTGGCAGCTCTGCTACGCCTTCATAAGAGCACGGTCAGCATCACCCACAAACGGGCAAGAGCTGTAATTGACAAGTGGTTGGAGACGGAGGGACAAGAGGCCAAAGGCAGCCTTGACAGGGCCGAAGAGGAAGCGAAAGTCTTCGAAGGACTTCAAAATGGTCTCGGCCTTCGACAGATTATAGCGAAGTACAAGATCCATTCTGAGAAGGTCCTACTCCACGCCGAAACGTGGAAGAAGCTGAAAGCAAAAGAAAAGGAATTGGCAGTCGGATCTGCCGATCAGCAAGGCCCGCGGCATGCCAATTCGAAAGACACAACGATTGCGGACCTGGATTTGGCTGCTCTTCGGAAACTGGATAGCGCCCTCGTGTCAAACTTGACAAACATCGTTGCGTTCGCTGTTGACCACGGGTCATTACAGGCCAAGTCATGCATCCACTCACAGGGACCCGGCGGATACTGCACGCGTTGGAAGTGGCCGGAGAAACCAGAGCACCTTTCCAAGAAGTTCAGGAAATCGAAAAACGGAGTAGGCTACAACATACCCGCCTCGCCTCTGTTTTGTTTCGGTTGCCCCGCATACGAAGACAAAGATTCATCGGGTTAGGATCGCACGTGGACCGTCAAACGACTTAGCAATTGGTTCTCCTCCTTTGAGAGAAGCCCCCCAAACCGCATCAGATCATAGATCCGCCCGTCGAGCTCACTCAACCGGTCGCCGATGACCCGGTGGAGGGTCTGCACCGCCCACGACTTTAGCCCCCTGTTCCCTTCGACGAGCTCGTACCACGTGACCAGCTCCTCGTCGGCGAAACTCCCCTTGGAGGTCAAAATGAAGACGCGCGAGAGATGCTCGCCCACCCTCTCGTTCATCTCCTTCGCGCTGCTATACCCAGTGTCGTAGTCGTAGCCGTCCCAGAAAAGCTCGACCGCCCCGAGCAGCGACTTTACCGCGAGCTCCTGCCCGCCCTGGGCAACAAGGTAGTCCCACTCGCCGAACACCTTCGGGAGCAGGTCCTTGTGGTGGGCGGCGACCTTGGGCCAGTCCGCCTTATCGTGCATGGTGTGCAGCGCATAGGCGAGCCCCGGTGCGGTCAAGTCGAAGGTCTTTATCGCAAGGCCCGTTCTCGCGAGGCCCCTCTCGACGTGGTGCACCAGGCCCCACTCTTCTAGGCTATCCAGGGCCTTGTAGACGGCCGGGTATCTCTTCACGAAGGGCTTGGCCTTCGCTATCTCGTACTTGCTCGCCGCCCCTTCGTTCAACAGGCGCAGAAGTATGGCATCCCAGAGGGCCGGCATCCTCCGCCTCTGCCGCTTAGGTGGTGTGATTGTGGCCGTCAACGCTTCCCGCATATGTTAATTCTTCTTCGTATATAATCGCATATTATAATATAAAATCGCGAAGCGCTGCCCTGCGGCATGTCAGGCTTCCCCGAGGAGCTGGAGCTGGAGAGGGAGCTGCAGCGGCTCATCAGGCTGAAGCCCCTGACCAAGGAGGTCCTCGCGCGGATCACGCAGATCATGGCCGAGCTGGTGCTGAGCGGGAGCATCAGGATCCCCTGCAGGCGGTGCGGGAAGCTCGAGCGGTTCGAGTTCGGACCCGAGAACATCGCCGTGCTCCTCGAGGGGAGTTCGGTGAGGGTGATCTCGCCTCCCTATGAGTTATGCGAAAAGTCAGGAGGCAAGCACGAGTACAGTCCCCCCACCCTGGCCGACCTAATCGAGTTCAGGGTAGTCGGGAGATACAGGAGGTGAGCGCTATGGAGGAACTGGAGGACGTTGCGGCACCCCGGAAGAGGAGGGCGTACTCGGGAAGGTCGGCGCGTATGTCCGAGCTCACCCGCAGGGCCGACACGCCAGCCGAAAACGAGCTGCAGAACCTGATCTCCTCGATAAGGCCGCGCGTATCGGCGAAGTACAACGAGAGGATCCCCATCGCGAGCGAGAGGGCAGGCTCCGCGTACTTCCCGGACGCTATCATAGACGACTTTCTCATCCTGGAGGCGGAAGGGAAGGGCTCCTCGAGCGCCGACAATCCGGAGCGGGACGAGGAGCTCAGGAAGCT
>Ga0335078_10004352_pt1 | contig 20999 bp, 16 predicted proteins | sample Lox_Sample_32_FD_206711 | JGI IMG/M metagenome (GOLD analysis project Ga0335078, IMG submission 206711) | Soil microbial communities from Loxahatchee National Wildlife Refuge, Florida, United States - Lox_Sample_3.2 | ecosystem: Environmental > Terrestrial > Soil > Wetlands | place: USA...
TCGCTCTGCGGGTTGAAATCCCAAAGCCGCTTGAGCTGCGAGCGCAGATCGTCCGGGAGCCGGTCGACGCCGTAGTGGTCGATCTCGACGAGGTTGCCGGCGGGGTCGCGAAGGTAGAGCTGGACGACGTCCCCGGGCAGCTCGACCAGGTGGTTGCGGAACGCCTGACGGTCGAACGCGCCGCGCCGCTCGGCCGCCCGGTACACGGGCTCGAGGTCGTCGACCGTGATCCCCAGGTGGTGATGGCTGGTCGGCTCCAGAGCGCGCTCGAACAGGTGCAACTGAGTGCGGCCGAGCGCGAGCCACTGAACCGGCAGCCCGAAGTTCGGCGTGGGGATCAGCTCCGCCCCGAGCAGGTCGACATAGAAGTCCACCGATTCCTCGAGATCGAGCGCGTTGATGCTGACGTGATTGATCCGGGCGCTCACGCCGTCAATGGTGGCAGGCCGCGAGCGCGCTCGCGCATACGGAACTCCTCGAAGGGGGGCGCGCACCCCGCGCAAGGAGCGCGACCGCCAACGCGAGCTCGACGACCCCGGCTGCGTCCGCGCTGCGCTCACACGCCTCGCACCAGAACTCGCTCCAGCTTGACCGGGTCGACCAGCAGGTCCACCTCGGTCACACGGTCGCCGACGATCGTGAACGCCACCAGCGACACCACGCGGTCGGGAAGGGCCACCAGCGCGCCCGGCCTGCCGTTGACGATCGCCGGCCGGCCGAGGTGAGCGAACGGCGTGCCGCGCTCGAGGATCACGGCCGCCACATCCTTCGCACCGCGCAGCGACACGGGCACCGAAGGCCCGGCCAAACCGGCCTGCGCCCGGAACACCACGTCGGGATCGAGCACCTCGAGCAACGCCTCGAAGTCGCCGTTGCGTGACGCAGCCAGGAACGCCTCGACGACCTTGCGCTGCTGAGCGAGACTCGCCGCGCCGGGCTCTCCCGCGCCCCTGACCCGCCGTCGCGCTCGCGAGGCGAGCTGGCGCGCGGCGGCCGGGTTGCGGTCGACGATCGGAGCGATCTCCTCGAACGGAACGCCGAACATGTCGTGCAGCACGAACGCGAGACGCTCGGCGGGCGACAGCGTGTCGAGGACGACCTGCAGCGCCAGTCCCACCCCATCTGCGATCACCGCCTCCCACTCGGGATCGTCCTCCCCATACAGCGCGACGACCGGCTCCTCGGACCGTTCGTCGATCGGCTCCTCGCGCCGCCCATGGCGCGCGCGGAGCATGTCGAGGCAGATGCGGCTGACGACCGTCGTCAGCCAGCCACGCATGTTCTCGATCTCCGCCGCATCGGAGCGGCTGAGCCGGAGCCACGCCTCCTGCACCGCGTCGTCGGCCTCCGCGGTGGACCCCAGCATGCGCTGCGCCACCGCCCGCAGATGGCCCCGGTTCTGCTCGAACTGCTCCGCTTGCCGTTGCTGTGCGTCCATCGGTCACATCCTCTCGTCGACGCTCGTCAACCGGATGACGAACCGGACGAGACGGACGTGACGGCTCGGACCGGGCGGATCACCGACTGGAGGTATTGAACATGTACGCGATCGAGGCAAGCGGTCTCCGCAAGACCTACCCCGGCGGAGTGGAGGCCGTCAAGGGGATCGACTTCGAGGTGTCCGAGGGCGAGGTGTTCGGGCTGCTCGGCCCCAACGGCGCCGGCAAGTCGACGACCGTGGGGATGCTGACGACCACGATCGTCCCGACCGCCGGGAGCGCACGGCTCGCCGGCCACGACGTGGCGCGGTCGCCGCTCCTGGCCAGGAGCGTCTCGAGCGTCGTCTTTCAGGAGGCGGTCGTCGACCGGGGCTTATCCGGCCGGGCGAACCTGGAGCTGCACACCCGGCTGTGGGGCGTCCCGCCAACGAAGGCCGAGCGCCGGACCGGCGACCTCATCGAAGCGCTCGGGCTCAGCGATCTCATCGACCGGCCCGTGCAGACCTACAGCGGCGGCGAGCGGCGGCGCCTCGAGATCGCGCGCGCGCTGTGCTCGGAGCCGCGGGTGCTGTTTCTCGACGAGCCGACCGTCGGACTCGACCCGCGGATCCGCCACGAGCTGCTCGACGTGATCGCCGGCCTTCGCGCCCGCGAGAACCTCACGATCCTGGTGACGACCCACTACCTGGACGAGGCACGGCGTCTGTGCGACCACGTGGCGATCATCCACGAGGGGGCGCTGGTCGCGCTCGACAGCCCCAAGGCGCTGATGGACCGGCTCGGACGCGAGATCCTCGAGCTCCGTGTCGACGGAGGCCCGGAGCGCGCGCTGGCCACCCTGCGCACCCTTGGGATCGCCGGACCCGATGCGTTCGCGATCGGAGCGCGGATCACCGTCCCGCTCCATCACCACGCGGCGACCGAGGCGCTCGCCGCGCTCGAGTCAGAGCGCGTGGGCGCATCCGAGATCGCGACCCGAGTCCCGAACCTCGACGACGTCTATCTGCAACTCACCGGCAGCGCGCTCCCCCAGGCAGCGTGAGCCCGAACAAGGAGTGACACAGCACATGTCAGCCATAGCCGAACCGGTACCGGTCCCACTGCCGACACCTCACCGCACGCGGCCGGCGAGCGCGCTCGTGACGCTCGCCCGGCGGCGCGCCGCGCTCACCGCCAGCAACCCGAGGCAGATCCTCGTGCCGCTGATCGGCCCGGCGCTGCTCGCGATGGTCGTCGCGCCGGCGCTCGAGGTCGCCACCGGGGGCCTCCATTCGCGCATCGACTACGAGTCGTTCGTCGGCGTCGGCGCGGTGGGGCTCGTCGTCCCGCTGAGCTGCATCTTCGCCGGGCTCAGCGTGATCGTCGACCGCCACAGCGGCGCCCAGCGTGAGCTGCTCGCCGCTCCGGTCCCGCGCCCGTACCTCGTGCTCGGGAACCTCGCCGTCGCGATCGTGCTGTCGGCGCTGCAGATCGTCGTGCTGATCGGCCTCTCGGCGGTGCGCGGCGGCGCGTTCCACATCACCGCCGACGGCGTCGCCTGGTTTGCCGGCGCCGCGTTGCTGTTCACGGTGTTCATGTACGGGCTCGCCGAGACCCTGGCGAGCCGCGTCTCCAAGGAGGAGGAGTACATCGGCGCCACCCCGGCCGTCGCGATCCTGCCGTTCTTCCTGGCGGGCGCGCTGTTCCCGATCAGCGCGATGCCGGGCTTCCTGACCACGATCGCGAAGTTCCTGCCGCTCACGCACGCGCTCGCGCTGATGCGCTACGCGTTCGTCGACCCGAGCGGCAAGGGACTGCACGACATCTGGGGGATGAGCAACGTGACCGTCGAGGCCTGGCTCAGCCTGGCCGTGGTCGCGGTGTTCGCGGCCGCGCTGACCGCGATCTCGATCCGGATGTTCTCGCGGTCGGCGGTGCACTGAGGCGGGTCGCGTCGGTCCGCGACCTCGGCATCGACGGCATCCGCGGCCGCCGTTACGCGCCGCCCGAGCCCGGCGGCCCCACCCGGTTCCCGGGCTTCATCCACGACTTCATCAACGGCGCCGGCATCAGCCGCACCGGGCGCGACCCGGGCGATGTTTCCTCGACCACGGTAGGGTCAGCGCCGCCACCCGGGTCACCGTAGACAGTGGTCGGGGCGCCACCGCTCGCAGGCGATGGCGCCCCTCAAGACGCGCTGAAGTGCTACTGATCCGCGCCGAGGTCGACGACCGGCGCGATCAGCTGGCTCACGTCCGGCGCCACCGTGACCCGGTCCTCGCCGTCGAGGGTGTCGACCCGGAGCGTGTCGAGCGACGGCTCGCTGCCGAGGATGCTCAACCGCGGCACGAGCCCGGTCGTCTGCACCTGCGGGCCGGAGCGCACGACGCGAACCCGGTCGGCCCCGGCCGTGCCGTTCTCGATCACGGTATCGGCCGCGCCGTCACCCGTTCCCGAACCCGACGTGCCGCTCAGGTCGACGTTCGCGGTCTTCACGTCCGTGCCGGTCAGGTCGTTGACCGTGACCGTGTCCGCGCTGCCGAGCGTGGCCACGTTCAGGCCCTCGATCCCGTCCAGGTCCATCGTCACGCTCGCCACGTCGCGGAACAGGCGCACGCGCGAGCCGTTCGCCGACACGTCGATGTTCTCTGCGGCGTTGGAGCCGTTGAAGTCGAGCGTGTCGTTGCCGCCCTGACCCTCGACCGTGTCGCTGCCGTCGCCCGGGTCCCACGCGAACGTGTCGTTGCCGGCGCCCATCAGCGCCACGTCGCTTCCGCGGCCGCCGTCGACGGAGTCGCTGCCCGGACCTCCGATCAGCGTGTCATCGCCGTCGCCGCCGCGCAGCGCGTCGTCGCCGGCGCCGCCGTCGATCGTCAGGTGGGTAGGCCCGGCGATGCCGTTCTGCCCCGTGATCGTGTCGTCGCCGGCGAGACCGCGGACGTCGAGGTGCTCGACCGCGCCCGTCACCACGAACGGTGTGCCGGTGGTCCCGAACGCGGCGACGCCGCCGCCCAGTGGGCCGATCCCGATCGTGTCGTCGAACGGCGTGCCCGAGTAGATCGCGGTGTCGTTCCCGTCACCGCCATCGACGTTGACCGCCGCCGGCCCCGAGATCCCGAGGCCGCTGTTGATCGTGTCGTCGCCGCCCACGGTGTCGACGTCGACGTTGTCGCTCGCCGCCTCGGCACCGGTGACCTGCACGTCGGTCGACAGCCCGGACACCAGGATGCCGCCGGCGGCGGGGCCTACGTCGACGTTGTCGGCGCCGTCGGTGCCGTCGACGACGACGGTGTCGGCCGCGCCGTCGCCCGTGCCCGATCCGGGCACGCCGCTCAGGTCGATGTTGGCTTTGGTCAGGTCGGTGCCGGTGAGATCGCCGACCGTGACCGTGTCGGCGCTGCCCAGCGTGTTCAGGTTCAGCGCATCGATCCCGTTCAGGTCCATCGTCACGTTCGCGACGTCGCGGAACAGGCGCACGCGCGAGCCGTTCGCCGAGATGTCGTAGTGCTCGGAGGCGTTCGAGCCGTTGAACTGGAGGACGTCCTTGCCGCCCTGACCCTCGACGGTGTCGCTCCCGTCGCCCGGATCCCAGATGAACGTGTCGTTGCCGGAACCCATCAGCGCGGTATCGGCCCCGCGCCCGCCGTCGATGACGTCGTTGCCGGGGCCGCCGATCAGCGTGTCGTCGCCGTCACCCCCAATCAGCGTGTCGTCGCCGGCGCCGCCGTCGATCGTCACGTTGCCGAGCAGCGCACCGGGGGCGATGCGAACCTCGTCGTTGCCGCCGCCGGCCTGCACGTCGATTGCGCTGAACGTGCTGCGATCGAACGAGAAGTCGATCGTGCCGTCCTCGCCGACGTCGAGCTCGAGGATGTTCGGGTTGTCGGGCGCGGTCAGCAGCTCGAGCTTGTCGCTCGCGCCGTCGCCGACGATCTGGAGCGTTCCACCCTGAACCGTGGCCTTGTACGCGGCCGCCGCGGGATCGGCCGCGAAGCCCAGCATCGCGGTCAGGCAGGCACCCCCGACGGCGCTCGCCAGAATCGCCTTCCGATCAACGTGAATCCACATCGTGCTCCTCTCCATTTCGTAAGCGGGAGCGGTCGAAGCTAGATCGCGTCGCCGGCGCCAACAATCGGGACGGCGCCCTGATCTTTGGCGCCCACGACCCTGAGCGGCACCCGTCGGAAGGATCCACCGGTTACCAGCGTCTGGCCTACCGATGCAAACGAATCATCAGACATCTGATGTTTGACTTCGCGATCGCCCCGATCCTGGCCGGTTCGGCAGCCGGGGCGGCGCTCGTCGGCCTGCGCCGCCTCCAGGTGGCGCGCCGGCGACGTTGGATGGCGCGCCACCCCGCACCGACGTTCGTGTTCGCCGACCTCGTTGGCTACACGGCGCTGACCGAGGAGCACGGCGACGAGGCGGCGGCGCGCGTCGCCCGCGAGTTCCGGCGCACGGTCACCGGCCTGTCCCGCGCGCACGGCGCGTGGCAGGTCAAGTCGATGGGAGACGGCGCGATGATCTGGTCGCCGGATGCCGGCCGCGCGGTGGCGCTCGCCGCGCGCGTCGTCGAAGAGGTTGGCGGTCGCCCCGACCTGCTGCCGGTCCGCGTCGGCGTCCACACGGGACGCGCGGTCATGCGCGGAGGCGACTGGTACGGCAGCTCGGTCAACGTCGCCGCTCGCCTGGCCCGCGAGGCCGCCGCCAACGAGGCCCTGATCAGCTGGTCCACACGCGGAGCCGTCCGCGGCGACCTCGGCTGGTCGCCGAAGACCAGGTGCGAGGTCGCGCTGCGCGGCGTCGACCATCCCGTCGCCGCGTGGCGGCTGAGCGCGCTGGGCGGACTGGGGGCGTCGTGAGCACGTCGACCGAGACCTCCCTGGTCGAGCGCGTCCACGAGCTCGACGTGCTCGAGCGTGCCGTCACCCGCGTCGCGAGCGGCACCGGCTCCGCCGTGATCCTCGAAGCGCCCGCCGGCCTCGGGAAGACCGCGCTGCTCGAACACGGCGCCCGGCTGGCGGCGAACGCCGGCTGCCTGGTTCGCCGCGCCACCCCCGGCCCGCACGAGCACGGGTTTCGGTTCGGCATGATCCGCACACTGCTCGAGTCCCCGCTAAGCGAGGCGCCCACGGGCGCGCTCTCGCTCGGCGGGGACACACCCGTCGCCGACGGCGTCACGCCCGTCGCCCACGGCGTCCTCTGGCGGTGCGCCGGGCTCGCTCGCGAGCGACCGCTCGTGCTGATCGTCGACGACGCGCAATGGTCCGACCGCGCGTCGCTCCAGATCCTCTCCTATCTGGCGAGCCGGATCGACGACCTGCCGGTGTTGATCCTGGTTGCGGCGCGCGTCGGCGACCCTCGTGCGGCGAAAGACCTGCTCGCGCTGCTTGGCGGCGGCCGGTCGGCGACCGTTCTCCGCCCCCGGCCGCTGACTCCGTTGGGGGCAGTCCGGCTGATCCGCGGCCGGGCGTCCGAGGCGTCTATCCACGCCTGCTCCGAGTGCCATCGCGCCACCGGGGGTAATCCCTGGCTGCTCGGAGAGCTCGCCCGCCACATCCAGACCCACGGTCCCGCCGCGAGCCCACCGCGCGCCACCGATGCCGCGCGCGCCGTCGTGCGCCGGCGGCTGGCCGAGCTCGAGCCTCGCGACCGGGCGGTCGCGGCGGCGTGGGCGGTGCTCGGCGACGACGCACCGCCGCACGCGATCGCGCACGTCGCGGCCGTTCCGCTCGCGGAGCTCGGCCGAGCCCATGATGCGCTGACCGCGGCCGGCTTGCTGCGGCCCGACGGCGAGGGCATCGCCCACTCCCTCATCGCGACGGCGATCACGGACGACCTCGCGCCGGCCGAGCGCGAGCGGCTGCACCGGGAGTCGGCGCGGGCGCTGATCGAGCTCGGCGCCGGCGGTGAGATCGTCGCAAGCCATCTGCTCGACTGCCGGCCCCAACGCGACCCGGACACCGGCGCATGGCTCGAGCGGGCCGGTGCCGACGCCGTCGAGCGCGGCTCGCCCGGCACCGCAGTGACCTACCTCGAACGGGCGCTCGCGGAACGCGATCCGACGACGGATCGCGGTCGCCTCCTCGCCAACCTCGCTGCGGCCGCGTTCGACGCGGGGGCGCCCGACCCGCGCGCGCGGTTGCGAGACGCACTCGCACAGACGCGGGACCACGTCGCTCGGCTGGACCTGCTTACGCACCTCGCCGCGTACGGCGTGATCTTCGGCGGCGATGCCGGCGACCTGCAGCTCCTCGCGCGGGAGCTGAAGGACCACCGCAAGGGACCCGACGCACGGCTGCGCGTTGAGGCCGCGCTGCTCGATGCGCTGCTCGCGCTCCCCGAGCGCCACGCCGAGCGCGCGCGACGCGTGGCCGCGACCGAGCTCGGCGCCGCAAGCGATCCGGTCCTGCGCCGCGTGGCGGTCGCGCATCGAGCATGGCTGGCCACCGAGCTCGGCACCGCCGGCGCGGAAGCGTGCGCGGCGATGGCGCTCGACGCGCTCGACGGCGGGTTCCTGCTCGGCGAGGCCGGGCACCGTGCCGCCTACCACCTGTGCGTCGCGGTGTTGGTGGCGACCGGCCACACACGACCGGCGCGGCGCGCGATCGACGCCTTGCGCGACCACGCGCTCGCCCGCGGATCCGCGCCGCTGCGCGCCGCCGCGGACGCATACGCGGCCGAGCTGTCGCTGCGTGCGGGCCACATCCGTGCGGCCGAGACGCGGGCGCGCGAGGCGCTCGAACTCGCCACCGGGAACTCGAGCGTGTTCGCGGGGCACGCCACCCGAGTGCTGACGACCGCGCTCGGCGAGCGGGGCGCGTTCGACGACGCGCGTGAGCTGCTGCACGCCCGCCGTGGCGGCGACATGTACACGCGCGCGCAGCTGGCATTCGCGGAGGGCGAGTTCGAGCGAGCGTATGCGGATGCCCGGGATGCCGGCGCGCGCGACGAACAGCGGGGCCGGCCGAACCCGGCCTGCGCCGGCTGGCGCGCGACCGCGTCGCTCGCGCTGGCGCATCTCGGCCGCCGCGAGGAGGCGGTGGCGCTGGCCGACGCCGAGCTCGAGCTTGCCGAGGCGTTCGGCGCCCCGGTGGCGATCGCCAGGGCGATGACGGCTCGAGCGGTGTCCGAGCCCGACGAGCACGCGCGCATCGCGATCTGCCGGCGGGCGCTGGCCTCGCTCGAGGCGAGCCGGTCGGACGCGGAGCTCGAGTCCGTGCGCCTGCGGCTCGAGCTCGGGAGCACGTTGGCGCGGCTGGGCCGGCGGATCGAGGCACGCGAGCTTCTCCGCCCCGCGCTCGCCGACGCCGATGCGGTCGGCGCCTCGCGGCTCGCCGAGCGCGCCCGCCGGGAGCTCGTCGCCACCGGCCTGCGCCCGCGCCGCGCGGCGCTCGAGGGCGCGTCCGCGCTGACGCCGCGCCAGCGGCAGATCGTCGAGCTGGCGGCCGCCGGCAAGGCCAACCGCGCGATCGCCCAGCAGCTGTTCCTCAGCATCAAGACCGTGGAGACGCACCTGGCCGCCGGCTACCGCAAGCTCGGCGTGAACACGCGTACGGATCTGAGCGCAGCAGTCGCCGGCGGGTCACAGCACTAGTCGTGGAAGGATCGACCTGCGGCTTGCGTCACACACCCGATGACATACGTCGTCGGCATCGATGTGGGGTCGCAGAGCGTGAAGGCGGTGCTGGTCGACGAGAGCGGCGCCACCCGCGCCACCGCGAGCGCGCCCTGCGACACCGACTATCCCGCGAGCGGCTGGGCCGAGCAGGATCCCCGCCGCTGGGAGCGCGCGATCGCCGAGTCCGTGCGCGAGGCGCGGTCGACGGCCGGAGTCGGCCGCGACGACGTGACGATGCTCGCGCTCGCCTGCCAGGTCGACGGGCTGGTGGCGCTCGACCGCCACCTGCGCCCGCTGCGCCCCGCGATCATCTGGCTCGACCGTCGCGCCACCGCGCAGTCGGCGCGACTATCCGGCGCGGTCGGCGAGGCCCGGTTGATCGAGCGCACCGGGCTGAACCCGGACGCGTCCCACACCGCCCCGAAGGCGATGTGGCTCCGCGACGAGGAGCCTCACCACTTCCACGCCGCCCGGTGGCTCGTCTCGACGGTCGGCCACCTCAACGGCTGGCTGACCGGTCAGGTCGTCCAGGACCACGCCGACGCCTCCTCCTCGCTGCTGTACGACCTGGCCTCGCGAGGGTGGTGCGGCGAGCTCGTCGAGTTGGCTGGGCTGGATCTCGCTCAGCTGCCGGCGATCCGCCCGGCGCGCGAGGTGATCGGGCCGCTCAGAGCGGAGGTGGCCGACCAGCTCGGGCTGTCGACGCGATGCCACGTCGCGGTCGGCACCGGCGACGATCACGGGGCCGCGCTCGGCGCCGGCGCGGTCGCGCCCGGGATCGTGGTCGACGTGACCGGTACGGCCGAGCCCGTCGCGGTCCCGTCGCGGCAGCTGGTGCTCGACGAGCTTCGCCTGGTCGAGACCCACGCCCACGCGGTCGACGGCCTGCTGCTGATCGAGAACCCGGGGTTCGTCTCCGGGGGCAGCACGAGCTGGTGGGCCCGGGCGCACGGGATCCCGCAGGCCGAGGTGTTCGCGCAGGCCGCGCTCGCCCGGCCGGGTAGCGAGGGCGCGCTGTTCCTGCCGACGCTGTCGGGCTCCACCGCGCCCCGCTGGAACGATCGGATGCGCGGGTGCTTCGCGGGCATCGGCCTCCACCACGAGCTCGCCCATCTGTCGCGGGCGATCCTCGAAGGGTGCTCGTTCGCGCTGCGCGACATCATCGATCGGTTCGCGGAGATGGGGCTCGGCGGCGAGGAGGTCAGGGTCGTAGGCGGCGGCGCCCGCTCGCCGCTGTGGCTCCAGATAAAGGCCGATGTCACCGGCCGGACGGTCCGGGTCGTGCACGGGGAGACGACCAGCGCCGGCGCGGCGATGCTCGCCGGCGTCGCCTCCGGCTTGTTCGCCGACCTGCCCGAGGCCTCGGCCCGAATGGTCAGGATCGACGAGGAGCCGGTGCGCCCACGACCCGAGACGCGAGAGCGCTACGAGGACGCCTACCGCGCCTATCGCCGGCTGTACGACGGCGTCGAGCAGGCCCTGACCTAAAGGTTCAGGGGCGCCAGCGGGCGGAACCAGGGAATCTCCCTATACCGCAATTGCGTGAGGTCCGGCAAGCTGACGACGTGCCGAAATACGTCCTCACGCACCGCCACCAACCCGAGGAGTGCGCGATCGCGATCGCCGCGTGGAAGGGCTTTGTGAGCCCGCTGCGCCACGGGCGGCCGTTCGGCTCCTGCGCCCGCGGCGGACACCAGATCTGGTGGACCGTCGAGGCCGAGGACGAGCACGCGGCGCTGTCGATGCTGCCTCACTACGTCGCGCGGCGGACCGTGGCGGAGGAGGTGCAGGAGGTGCCGCTGCCGTGATGCTCGACCCCAACCGTCTCGGCGAGTACATCGGGCCGATGTACCGCGCCGCCTGGGCGCTGTGCGGATCGCGCCATGACGCCGAGGACCTCGTCCAGGAGACGTTCGTCAACGTGCTCAAGCGCCCGCGGTTCGTCCGTGACGGCAACGAGGTCGGCTACCTGCTCCGCGCGCTCCGGAACACGTACTCGAGCGGCTACCGCACCGCGGCGCGCAGGCCGACCGAGCGGCAGCTGTTCGAGGACGACGATCCGGCGGCCCCGTTCACCGACGACGGCATCACCCCGCGCGAGCTGATGGAGGCGGTCGCGAGCGCGCCGGCGCCGTACCGCGACGCGGTGATCGCCGTCGATCTGGTCGGCCTCTCCTATCGCGAGGCCGCTCGGTCCCTGCACACCCGCGAGGCGACGATCACGAGCCGCCTGCACCGCGGCCGCCAGCACATCGCCCGCGTGCTGAGGGAGACCACCGCGACCGTGGCCTAGCGCGCCGAGCACAGGCCTAGCGGAGCGCCGGCTCGGACCGCTCGCCGGCGACGATCGTGGCCAGCGCGGCGCGCGACCGGACGCCGAGCTTGTCGTAGATGCGCGCCAGGTGGCTCTCGACGGTCTTCTCGCTCACGAACAGCGCCGCGGCGACGTCGCGGTTCCGCTTGCCGGCGGCGACCAGCGTGGCCACCTCCCGTTCGCGCGCGCTCAGCGCGCCGATCCCCGCGGCGCCGCCGGTGTCGCGGATCCGCCGCGTCCCGCGCCGGCCGAGCCGGCGCAGCTCCCGCGCGGCCGCATCGGCCTCGCGCAGAGCCCCGGCGGCATGTAGCGTCCGCTCCGCCTCCTCGAGCTCGATGATCGCCTGCTCGGTTGAGCCGACGCGTCCCAGCGCGGTGCCGATCAGCGCCCGGGCGCGCGCGTCGAGCAACGGGTTGCCGGCGGACTCGGCCAGCGGCATCGCCTCCCTCGCGGCGTCGATCGCCGCCGCCGGGTCGCCGCGCGCGAGCAGGACCGCGGCCCGGGCGCACACCGCGGTCGCCGTGCGCTGGGCCAGGAGGCTCGTCCGGGCGCGCGCGTCGGCGGTCGCCGCCGTCTCGGCCGCGGCGTCGAGCTCGCCGAGTGCCAGCAGCGTGCGGGTCAGCAGCTCCCAGCCGTTGCCGCCACGCAGATCGAGCAACCGCTGACCGGGGCCGGTCTGCACCGCCGCGAGCTCGGCCCGAGCGCCCGCCGGATCGCCGGCGGCGTTCAGCGCCGCGGCGAGGTGCAGCCGCGACAGGCTCGAGAAGAACGTCTCGGTCAGGCGCTCGGAGCGCGCCACCGCCTCGCGCGCGCTCGCCAGCGCCCTGGTGGTGTCCCCGGCGAGCGAGCACACCATCGCGTCCGCCCACAGCGCCCACACCGCGACCTGGTCGTTGCCGGTCAGGACCGCGGCGTCGGTGGCGCTCTCGGCGACCGCCATCGCCTCGGCGATCCGTCCCTTCATCACCAGCGCGTTCGCCTCGATCACGAGCAGCCCCGGGATCAGCGGGCTCTGGCCGGTCTGCTCCGCCAGCTCCAGCACCCGCCGCACGTAGGCAAGCGCGCCGTCGGCGCGCTCTAGCGCGGACGCCGCCTGCGCGATGTAACCGCCGACGTCGAGGTGCTCGGCCAGCTGCTCATCCGCCAATGCGTCGTAGGCGACCTCCGCCTCGCGGAGCTCCACGAGGCCGACGCCGGGCCGGCCGAGCGAGCTGCTGGCGAGGCTGCACAGCGCCGCGCCCCACGTCCAGTGGAGCGGCTGGGCGCCGGTGCGAGCGCGGTCGGCGACATCCCGCGCGACGTCGTACATCGGCGCGAACTCGCCCCGCCAGTAGTGATCGAGCGCGAGCTCGAGCGTCAGCCCAAGCGCGCCCGCGCTGTCCGGCGCGAGCGCCGGCAGCGTTCGCTCAACGAGCGCCCGCGACTGGAACGGATGGCCGCTCATCCGCTTGGCGAACGCGATCCGCCCCACCAGCTCGGCGCGCTCGTCGACACGCTCGGGCGGCAGCATGCCGCTGACCGTGTCGAGCACGCCGAGCGCCTCGTCGTAGGCGCCGGCGTAGATGAGCGCGGTCGCCGCCTCCCCGAGCAGCTGCAGGCGGCGCTCGTCGTCGTCGTTGCGCGGAAGCAGCCGGGCGGCCGCAAGCAGCCACCGTCCGGCGGTCTCGGGCGCCCGTGGTGCCGCGTCGCGGCCCGCCTGCGCGAGCAGCGAGATCGCCTGCTCGTCGCCGACCGCGGCGGAGCTCTCGACGTGGTGCGCACGCGCGCTGGTGGGAGCATGCGCCCCCTCGAGCGCCGCCGCCGCCCGGGCGTGGGCGCCGATCTGCCAGCCCTGCGGAATCCCGTCGTACACGGCCCGTCGCACGATCGGATGGCGAAAGCGGAACCGGCGCGGCATCTCGGTCGGCCGGATGAAGTCCGATGCCAGCAGCTCGTCGAGCGCGGCGAACACCGAGGGCACGCTCTGCTCGGCGATCGCAGCCACCAGCTCGGGTTCGAACGACTCGCCGGCGACCGCGGCCGCCTCGAGCGCGCAGCGGGCCGCGTCGGAGATCGCCACCACGTCCTCGTGGATCGCGGCGAGCACCGCGCGAGGAACCGCCTCGCGCGACCCCGCGGTGGCTCTCGGGGCGCGGATCCGGCGCGGATGGCCCGCCCTGACGAGCTGCTCGATGTAGAACGGGTTGCCGCCGCTCTCCCGGTACAGCATCGCCCGGGCGGCGTCGTCGATGTCCGATCCGATCAGGCGCTCGGCCTCGTCGGGGGTGAGCAGCGCGGGCTCGAGCCGGCTCCCACGGCCTGCGCGTGCGGCGCCCTCGAGCGCCGCGAGCAGTCGCGAAGGCGCGTTCCGGTACGCGACCGCCACCAACCCCGGCCCGCGGAACCGCCGCAGCAGGTGCGCCATCATCTCGACCGAGGCGGCGTCCGCCCAGTGGACGTCGTCGAGCGCGAGCACCAGCGGCTGCCGCCGCGCGAGCCGCTCGAGCACGCTCCGGACCGCGTAGTGCAGCCGGTAGCGCTCGGCGCCCTCGCCCCGGCTCGCCGCGCTGACGGGATCGCGCGGCAGCGCCGGGAAGATCGCCGCGAGCTCGCGCGGGACGTCGTCGTCGAGCGCGCGAAGCACCGCCGGCTCGAGCGATCCGAAGTAGTCGTTGAGCGCGTCGACGATCAGACCGAACGGGATGTCCCGCTCGAACTCGGCCGCGCGGCCGCCCAGGACCAGGTAACCGCGGTCCTCGCCGCGACGGCACAGCTCGGCGAGCAGGCGCGACTTGCCGATCCCGGGCTCGCCGACGATCTGCACGCACCAGGGGTCGCCGGCGGCCAGCTGATCGAGCGCTCCCTCGAGTTCAGCAAGCTCCCGAGCACGACCTACAAGCGCGCGCACATGCTCTGACTCCATTAGACCCCCCGGGGATCATCAGGAGGGTACCCGGTGCGCCCGGCCGGCGCACGAATTCAGGGCGTGCTCGGCGATGGCCCGAGCGCCAGCTCGAGCTCGAGCTCGCCACGTTGCCTCGCGCGCACGTGGAAATGGAGACGCCTCAGCAGGGCCCGCGCCGGCCGGTTCTCCCACAGGGTCGTGGCGGTCAGCAGCCTGAACCCGTTCTCGCGGGCCTGCTCGATGACCGCGGCCGCGAGCGCGGTGCCGATCCCGCGGTTCTGGTGCTCGTCGACGACCTCGACGGCCACGTCCGCGACCCCGGGACGATCGGCCTCCTGGACGTAACGGGCGGTGCCGACGATCGACCCGTCGTGCGGGTCGACCGCGGCCAGCGCCACGTGCCGGACGTGATCGACGTCGGTGAGGTAGGCCAGCTCCCGCGGCGTCAGCTCGGGCTTCGGCGTGTTGAACCGCATGACCCGGGACTCGGGACTCAGCCGGTGAAACATCGACGCCATACGCTCGCCGTCGCCGGGGCCAACCGGCCGCAGCTCGAGCCCGAGCAACGGCCGCCTCCGTCGGCCATCAGACGTCTGATGAGTTTCGATCATCACCAAGGTGCAAGACGAGCCGATTGGCGGGATCCTTCCAACGTGAGCGATCCCGACCTGGCCGGCTTGCAGTCCGACGAAGGGTGGTTGTTCGCATCGAGCCTGCCGGTGGGGGCCGGGGATCCGGGGCGGTTCCACGCGTTGTTCGGCCGCGACTCGCTGATCAGCTCGCTGGCGCTGCTGCCTGTACGACCCGGCATCGCACGCGCGACGTTGCGCGCGCTCGCGCGCCGGCAAGGACGCCGCGTCGACCCGGTTACGCTCGAGGAACCGGGCAAGATCGGACACGAGTTTCGGCCGGAGACGCCGACGACCATGATCGATGCCGGCTGGCCGGAGCGTGGCGAGTTCAACTACTACGCCACCGCCGACGCCACGTCGTGGTTCCTGGTCGTGCTGGCGTCGCTCGGCGAGCGCGCGCTGCGCGACGAGCTCGAGCCGGCCTGGCGAGGTGCGGGCGCGTGGCTCGCCCACGAGCTCGATCGGAGCGGCGGGCTCGTCCGCCACGGCCCGACCACGGTCCCGGGAGGACTGGTTCAGCAGGGCTGGCGCGACAGCCACGACCCGCTGGACCCCTACGGCGGGGGCATCCTCCACCCGAGCGCTCGCACCCCGGCCGGGCGGCTCGCCGACGCCGACACGCAGGCGGTCACCTACGCGGCGCTGCGGGCGCTCGACCGGCTCGACCCCGCCGCCGGCTGGAGAGAGCGGGCCGCGGCATTGAAGGCCCGCGTCTCGGCCGCATTCATCGGCCCGGTGATGGCGCTCGAGCCCGACGACACCGTCGTGGTGGGCGCCGGATCACAGCTCGGGTGGCTGCTGTGGGCCGGCGCGCTCGAGTCGGCGCCGGCGGCGCTCGCCGCCGCGCGGCTGTGCCGGCCGGACGTTCTGACCGAGTTCGGCCTGCGCACGCTTTCCTCGGACTCGCCGGTCTTTGCGCCCCACGCGTATCACCGCGGGTCGATCTGGCCGTTCGACTCATGGCTCGGATGGGGCGGCCTGCGCGCGTGCGGGCGCGAGGCGGAGGCTGAGCAGGTCCGCGCCGGGGTGCTCGCGGCGCTCGAGCGGCTCGGCGACGCGCCCGAGCTGTATGCGGTCACGCGCGCCGGCGAGCTCGAGCCGATCGCGCTCTCGAACCGTCGCCAGGCATGGACGGTCGCCGCGCGCTGGGCGCTCGCCAACCGCTGGGACGGGCGCGCCTACGCGGCGTAGCGCTGGGCGGAGCGGGCCCGGGCCTTGGCCGCTTCGTCCTCGCGATTCTTGGGCGGGGCCGCAGTTCGGAGCTCGTTCAGCAACTCCGAGGAGGCCGCGGCGACGGCATCGATCGCCCGCGCGAACGCCTCCTCGTTGGCGCGCGAGGGCTTGGTGAAGCCGCTGATCTTGCGCACGTACTGGAGCGCCGCGGCTCGCACCTCCTCCTCGGCGGCGGGTGGATCGAAGTTGTAGAGCGTTCGGATGTTTCGGCACATGAGCCAAGCGTATCCGTACGATCGCGGCCTGCACTGGTTCAAAAGGCGCCCGAGCGGGCAGAGACGATATGCCTTCTCTCTGCCGGCTCGGACCGATGAGTGACAGACACATCCGCGCGATGCTCCGCGGCGCCACCGCGGCGAAGCTCCTCGACGGCTGGCAAGGGCCGCATCTGACCGTGCGCACCTACTGCATCGCCCCCCGCCACGCGGCGGCGATGGAGCGCCCGCTCGCCTACGTGATCGTGTATTGCGAGCTGCTCGCGGCGTCCGGCGTGGAGCCGCTGTACCGCGAATCAGAGCCGCTGTTCTAGGCAGCAACCACGCGCGGGCGGCCCGGGTCCAGCGGCGCGCGCTGGGCGCTCACGCACCCCACACGACAGAGGTCCCCGCAACCCACACGACAGAGGTCCCCGCAACCCACACGACAGAGGTCCTCGCAACCCACACGACAGAGGTCCTCGCAACCCACTCGACAGAGCTCCCGGGAGGTAGGAGAATCCCAGCGGGGGATAGACGATGGATCAGGGGCCGGCATATGCAGCGCTTAAGCCGGGTTCGATGTTTGCCTGGGTTGCGATCGGGCCGGAGCTCGGACGCGGTCCGACGGGAACCGTGTATCGAGCCCAGCATGCTCGCCTGGACCGAATCTGCGCGATCAAGGTGATCGCTCCCGACCTGAGCCGCGACCCTGAGTTCCGCGAACGGTTTCTGCGGGCATCACGTAGAGCGGGCTCGTTCGAACACGCCCACGTGGTCAGGCTCTACGACATCGGGGAGGACAACGGACTGCTCTACCTCGCGATGGAGTTCGTAGATGGTCGCGACCTCGGGCGCCTGGTCGATTGGCGGGGGCCGTTGGCGCCTGAGTCGGCGGTCGCGATCGTCACTCCGGTCGCCGAGGCGCTGCAGGCGGCGCACGATCTCGGACTGGTCCACGGGAACGTCAAGCCGGCGAACATCCTGGTCTCGAACGCAGGGGCACGGGTGTATCTCTCCGATCTTGCGCTGGGCCCGGTCATCACTGCTGCGTACACGCGCCGGCTGAGCGAGAGCGGCGACGCACCGTCCCCCTACCTCGCGCCTGAGCAGCTGCTGGGAGATCCGATCGATCGACGAGCGGACGTGTATGCGCTCGGCCGCGTATTGCAATACGCACTCACCGCGGAGATCGCGGGGCCGGACGTGCCGGCGGCACTACAACCGGTCCTCAGGATCGCGACGGCGCGCGATCCCGACCAGAGGTATCCCTCGTCGGCTGTCTTCCTCGAGGAGCTGCGGACGGCCGTTGCCCGTGAGCAGCGCGGTCCGGCCGCCACGGCAGCGTCACCGGAGCTCGACCAGCCCCACCCGGACGGCCCTCCTCGGCCACACGCCGATGTGCTGGACGACGACGTGCAGTTCACGGTCTATCGTCCGCACCGTGTTCGCCCCGGCCGCTGGTATCCGCTCGTGGCGTTTGCTCACAAGAGCGAGCCGTTTGTCGATGAGTTCCTCGGCCCAGTCGACCCGCTCGAGCTGGTGCGGCGTCAGGCGGCCGCTCGCCTCGGCGACGAGCTCGACCAGTACGCGCCCACTTCAGAGGACAGCTCCCGGGACCTTCCGCGCGGATCGACGCTGACGTTCGTCCCGCAGGTCGAGGGGGTCGAGTTCAACCCGCGCAGCCGTTCATTTCAGTGGCTCGAGCCGGTGCACACCGAGGAGTTCCGGATGCGCGCGTCCTCGAGCCTCGATGGACAGCGTGCCCGCGGGACGATGTCGGTCTACTTCGGCAGCATCATCATCGCCGAGGTTCATCTGAGCATCCGGGTCGGCGGGCGCGAGCCGGAGACCGGCGCCGGCGCGGACCATGCGAGGCCATTCCGCAGGATCTTCGTCTCGTACTCTCACCGCGACGCCGCGGTGGTGGAACAGGTGGCGACGTTCCTCTCGACCACGGGCGACGAGTTCGTTCGCGATATCCGCGACCTCCATGCCGGCGAGGCGTGGGAGGACCGGATCACCGACATGATCGGCTCGGCCGACATCTTTCAGCTGTACTGGTCGAGCAATTCGATGCGGTCCGAGTTCGTCCGGCGTGAATGGATGTACGCGCTCAGCCTCGGGCGTCAGTACTTCGTTCGACCGACGTTCTGGGAGCAGCCCATGCCGGAACTCCCCGAGCTCAACCTCCCCCCTGAGGAGTTGCGCCGCCTGCATTTCTTCTACCTGCCGGGCGTACTGCCGACCGCGGACAAGGCGCCCGTGCACCAGGCGCCCGCGGAGGCGTCGCCGTCGGCGGCGTCGGCGCAGGCCACCGTGGAGGAGGAGCCACGCGCCGCCCCGGAGCCAGTCGCGGAGCCGGAGCCGGAGCCGGCGTGGGAGCCGGAGCTACTCGCCTCGCCGGCGCCGCCCGCCCCGCTCCCTGCGCCGGCCGCCGGTGCAGGCCGGACGCGGAGCTTGCGCACACGCACGGTGGCCGTGCTTCTCCCCGTCGCCGCGGCGATCGGCGTGGCGATACCGGTCGTCGCCTCGAGCCTCGGCGGCGCCGGCGCTCCGACGACGACCGCCGCCAGTTCATCCGGCGGCAGTTCCGAGCCAACGAGCACCACCGTCCAAGAGCCGTTCCCCTGTGGGCCCGGCGTCTGCTACCGCGGCGTCGGACCTGCGGCGCTGGGAACGATCAGCGGCACCAGAGGTGCCACCTTGCGCTGGACGAGCGCCGGTGGCCGGTTCGTGCTCAAGCTCGACACGGTCGTGGCCGTCAACTCGAGCGCACCCGTCGGACGCGTTCGGCTGACGCGCCCGCGGTATCGCAGCGCATCGGTCGGCGCCCGTGACGCCTGGACGATCTTCATCACGCGCGTTAGTTAGCACTGGCTCTGGCGAGATGACACTCGACGCCTACACGTTCGCCAGGAGCTGTTCGCCGGGCACGGCTGGTTGGGCGCCTGGCGCGACGGGATCTTCCCTTTCCACCACTTTCACTCGACCGCCCACGAGGTGCTCGGGATCGCGCGCGGAACCGCGGACGTGATCCTGGGCGGCCCGAGTGGCCGCCACTTCGCGCTCGCCGCCGGCGACGTGGTCGTCCTGCCCGCGGGAACCGGCCATTGCAACGCCGGGTCGAGCGCGGACCTGTTGGTCGTCGGCGCGTACCCGAACGGGATGCGCTGGGATCTGCGCCGCGGTGATCCCGCCGAGCGCGACGAGGTGCTGGCCAACATCGCCCGGGTTCCGACTCCTGACCAGGACCCCGTTCGCGGACGCGACGGACCGCTCGTCGAGCGGTGGGCCAGCCCGGACTGACCCGCGTGACCGCGCGCCGCGCGCACGGTGCGGACCGAGACCGCCTTGAGCCCACCCCGGAGCCCGGACTCTCGTGGATCACCTGCATATTGCGCCACTCGACGCGCGCCGACTGGACCGTGGCGTATTTCGCATGCCCCACGTGCCTGACGCGCCACGGTCCGTCGCGATCGCGCCCATTGACGCGATATGCAGGTCCGTGGGACGCGCGACCGCCGTTCGGGATCTCGGCCAGTTCGACGCCGCCTGAGTCCAGCGTGGGCAGATATGACAGTGAGGGATTCTGCTCGCCGTGCATGAGCATGGGTGGGCACGGCAGTTGGCCGCGTACAGGGCGCTCGAGAGGAACGGCGCCCGGCGCGTCCGTTCGATGAAGTCGTCGAAGAAGTGCTGCGGGTCGTCGGCGGAGTAGGTCACGACCTGGAGACCCTCGAGTGCAGGAACACGATCGGTGTCAGCGCGCCGCCCCGACAGCCGACCGCGACCTCGATCTCGACGTCGCGACCCGGAGCGTCAGGCGATCGTGGGTGACCACGGGCGGCTGCGGATGACGTTCGTGCTGACGCCGGGGCTCGCTCTCCTCCCCGGCGTGCTCGACCGTCTCGCCGCCATCGCCCCCAGCCTCCACATCGAGGTCGCACAGCGAGAGACCGCGCCGGCGCTGGACGACCCTGTGGTCGCGGCCGTCGATCTCGTCGTCGTGATCGAGTACGAGTCGCTCCCCGTCCCTCGCCACCGCGACATCGGCCCGCCGCGACCTGATCCGCGAGGATGTGCTGCTGGCCCTGCATCCCGACCATTCCGCGGCGACGGGGCGAGGTCCGATCCGCATCGCCGCCTCCGGGGACGCGACCTGGGCCGGCGGCCATCGCGGGACCGGCCTCGACGCCGTGCTCCGCAACGTGTGCAACCGCCTCGGCGGCTACGAGCCCGACGGGCGCCACCAAAGCGGCGACGGCCTCGTGCTCAGCGCGCTGGTCGCGCCTGCAACGAACGATCTTCACCGCCACGCGCGCCACCTCCGCCGTCGCGCCCGCCCTGCTCGCCGTCCGGGAAGCACTGCTTCACACCGCGTAGCGCGTCGCGGTCCGGCAGCGCAATCTCGAAGTCATCGCTTGAGCGGCGCGAGCGAATCTTGCGGTTTCCGACCCGCCTCGGTTGGGAAGTTGAGGCGTGTCCTGAGGTCGCCGCGGAGGTGGGTGTTGATGGGTCATCGACGAATCGCAACTGTCGTCACGGCGCTGTGCGCGGCCGCCCTTGCCGCGGTACCGGCCGGCGCGTCGCCCGTCGCGTCCGCGGCGCGGCACCACACGCGCTATCCGGACGAGCCACTCGCGGTGGGGACCGGCGGCGCCGTGGCGTCGATGGACGTCGGCGCCAGCCGCGCCGGCATC
>Ga0335078_10004353_pt1 | contig 20999 bp, 20 predicted proteins | sample Lox_Sample_32_FD_206711 | JGI IMG/M metagenome (GOLD analysis project Ga0335078, IMG submission 206711) | Soil microbial communities from Loxahatchee National Wildlife Refuge, Florida, United States - Lox_Sample_3.2 | ecosystem: Environmental > Terrestrial > Soil > Wetlands | place: USA...
CCTGCTGCCATTTCTCGAAAAATGGCGCCATGTCGGTTGCCAGATCCTTGATGATTGGAAGGTTGTCGAGCGGGCCGATCTGCAGGCGGCCGGCGTCGGCGACCTTGGCGACGTGCGTGCGGCAGGCCCAGCTCGGGTGGCCGTTCACCGTCATGGCGCAGGAGCCGCACATCCCGACCCGGCAAGCGAAGCGATACGACAATGTCGGATCAATGTGGCGCTGCACGTAGGTCACGACATCGAGCACGGTCTGGCTCTCGCGCCGCGGCACGTTGTAGGTCTCGTAGCGGCCGTCAGCGCCGCCGCGCCACAGCGATACCGACAATTGCGCGGCTGGTTCCGGCATGTTCCTCCCTGGCGCGAGACTTGGTTGGTGTTTAAGACCTGGCTGGCGTTTCTCGGCGCAGGTTAGCGCCTAGTCCGAAGCAAAAACCAGCCCCATCGGCTAAAGCCAATGGTCGCACGCCGGCTGTTCAGGACGATCACGGCCCAATGAAGCGCGGGCAGTCGGGATTGGAGCCGCCGCAGCAGGTGAACGGCGCGGCGTTGTTGTTCGGAAAGAAATGCTCGCGCTTGACCTGTTTCTTCGCCGCTTCGCGGGCGATGTCATAGAGCTGGGGAATCGTGGCGGGATCGTCCATTCCCCGCAGGCGGGAGATCTCGTCGTCGCTCAGATTGAGCCCTAAATTCTCGGTCAACCACGGCTTTTCGAGGCGCAGATCATAGCGCGCGAAGCGGAACCATTTGCCGCCCGGCGGAGCGTCGCTGCACAGCGTGCGTACCTCCGAATTGATCGTCCAGCACGTCATGCATTCGCCGAGCCACTGCATCTGGGCGAGCGCCTGATTCTGCGTGTCGGTCATGATCGACATCAGTGCGCCGATCGCAAGGCGCAACGGTCCGGCCCAGCCAAGCTCGCCGAACGACACCTTGGTCCGATAGCTGCCGGTGCCGACGGAAATGATCGTCAGATTGTCGGCGCCGAGCGGCCAGCAGATGCCAAGCCGCTTGAACGTGGCCGCCATCAACAGCGCGATGACCGGATTGTTATGCGGCGTTACGCCACCGTCGACGAACAGACCGTGTGTCTCGGCGCTTGGGCCGCTCTTCGAGAACATGCCGTAAATGGCCCGCACCTTGCTCAACGCCAGGCTGAGCAGCGGCAGGCCGCTCAGATTGGCCTTCACCTGACCAAGCAGGTCATGCGGCGCGTCGTCGGTGATCGCTATGATTTCCGGGTCGAAATAGTGCGGCGCCGCCGTGCTGGCGCGCACCAGCGTGCCGAGCTTGAAATGCTTGTTGCCGATGAATCCCTTATCCTGGGCGGTCGGCGGCGCGCCTTCCCAGTACGGCGCCTTTTTGTTGTTGGTAAGGATCCATGGGCTGCCGGTGTCCATGCGCTTTGAGACGATGGCAAGACCGGTGATCAGTTCGTCGCTGTCGAGCCGGCGGTCCTTCACAATCGCGTTGATTTCGTCGATCAGCGCGCGGGCGTCGAATTTCGATTGCAGGCCCGGCAGACGCCAGAACGGCCGTTTGAACACCTGCGGCGCCCGCTCCAGGTAAAACTCTTTGACCTGATCTATGGTGTAGCCGAGCGCCAGCGCCGTCGCGATCAGCGAGCCGGTCGACGTGCCGCCGACGAGATCGAAATAATCGCCCAGCCGGGCCTTTTTGTCTTGCGGCTGGGGCGCGCCACCCGGCGGCGCCGGACCGGCCTGTTTGGACTGTTCCGCGGTGAGAATCTTCTCGATCTCTTCAAGAAAAGCGACCGTGATGGCTCCGCGCACGCCGCCGCCGTCGAGCGCGAGCATCTTCTTGCGGCCTTTGCCAAACAGGTGCCGGTCGCGCGCGTTGTCGCCCGCGGCGGCCGGCGTGTCGGTGTCGTGCGTCAGCTCATCCATGGTCGGCAACCCGTCCAGCGCTTCCGAATCAACGTAGCATGGCGCTCGGGCGAGAGGCTAGAATCGGCAGATCGGGCGCATGTTTTCGGCCGTGGGCGGCCCATTCGCGGCTTCGGATGTCATCTCGGGCGGCGGCTATTGTATTGTGCGGCGCAGCCTCTAAGTTCGGGGCGGCGCGGGTGTAGCTCAATGGTAGAGCAGAAGCCTTCCAAGCTTATGACGAGGGTTCGATTCCCTTCACCCGCTCCAATTTTCTTGGACCAAGCCCAGATGTAATGGCGCGAGAGGGGCGGCGCGGCGACGGGCCGCCCCTTTGCTGATCGCGGGTCGAAAGACCGCGGGATGCTCGCGGCTTACGCAGCCTCGGCGTGCCGGTTGACGCTGTTCTGCGCGATCTGCGTCAGCGTGGCGTCGGTTTTCTTTTCTTCGCCGAGCGTGGCGTCGAGCAGCTTGGCGGCGCTCTCGAGGCCGAGCTCGGACGCCCAGGTCTTGAGGCTCCCGTAGCGCGACATCTCGTAGTGCTCCACCGCCTGCGCGGCGGCGAGCAAGCCCGCGTCGAGCGCCGGCATGCCCTTGTATTCCTTCATCACCTCCTGGCCTTCCTCGATGATCCCCATGATGGCGTCGCAGGTTTTGCCGCGCGGCGTTTCGCCGAGTTCCTCGAAGACCTTCTCCAGCCGCTCGACATGGCCTTCGGTCTCCTGTTCGTGCTTCTCGAAGGCCGCGCGCAGTTCGTCGGCCTGCGCCGCCTTAGCCATTTTTGGCAGCGCGGTGAGGATTTTCTTTTCGGCAAAATAGATGTCCTTCAGAGTGTCGTGAAACAGTTCGCGGAGGTCTTTTTCTTTGGCCATGGCCGTCGCTCCCGGTTGATGAGGGGTTCGGTTGGCAAACCGGGCACAGCCGCATTGGTTCCGGGAGGACGCCGCGAAAATCCTTGGCGGGCGGATAGGCCCGCTTACTGCCCCACGACCTGCTGCAAAAAGTGCAGCACGTCGGCGTTGAACTGCACGGGGTCCTGCAGGAACGAGAAATGGCTGACCTGCGGCTGGATCAATAGTCCGCTGCCCGGAATGGCGTCGGCCATGAACAGTGTGTTGTCGCGCTTGATGGCTTCATCGTGATCGGCATCGACGATCCAGGTCGGCACCGTGATGGTGTGCAGGTCATCCGCCGTCCAATGCGGCTGGCTTTCCCACATTTTTTCGATCTGCTTGAGGAACGCATCGTATTCCTTCGGCGTCGGCGACAGCGTCGCGTATTCCTTGCGGGCGCGGGCGATAAAGGCGGAAAACACCGGATCATGCTCGACGTCTTTCACTGCGCTCGGATCCGAGTTCGCCGCGAACGCGAACAGTTTGGTCAGCCGCGCAGGATGGCGCTGCGCGATGTCGAGGCCGATGATGGCGCCGTCGCTCCAGCCGACCAGCGCCGCCTTGTCGATTTTCAGATAGTCCATCAGTCCGACCACGTCGTCGGCCATCAGGTCGTAGCCGTAAGGGCGCGAGTCGCGCGACGAGCGGCCGTGGCCGCGGCTGTCCATGACGATGACGCGGTAATGCGGCGCGAGCGCGCGGACCAGAAGGCCCCAGTAATTGGCGTTGGCGAGGCCGCCGTGGACGAGGATGACGGGCGCGCCGCGGCCGTACTCGCCGTACCAGAGCTTGATGCCGTTGACCGGCGCGAGGCCGGTCTTGCCGCCGGCCGGCAGGGTCGGCGTCGGCGGCAAGGTGAGCCACTGCGGTTCGGCGCGGGCTGTGGCAGTGACACCGAACAGAAAGAGTGTGAAGAGCAAAGCAAGGCGTCGCATCACGGTATCCTCACTCGGTTGGCCTATCGCGTCCCATAGGCGCGGTCGCCGGCATCGCCGAGCCCCGGTACGATAAAGGCGTGTTCGTCGAGCGTCTCGTCGATCGCCGCGGTCCAGATCGTCACGTCGGGATGCATGCCGCGCATGTGTTCGATGCCGGGCGGCGCGCAGATCAACGTCACCAGCCGGATGTCCTTGGCGCCGCGCTCCTTCAGGCGGTCCACGGCCGCAACTGCGGTGTTGCCGGTGGCGAGCACCGGCGCCACCACGATCGCCAGGCGCTCGTTGAGATCGGTCGGCGACTTGAAGAAATATTCGACCGCGGCAAACGTCTCGGGCTCGCGATAAAGCCCGATATGGGCGACGCGCGCGGCCGGAACGAGATCGAGCATGCCTTCGGCGAACGTGATGCCGGAGCGCAGGATCGGTGCGAATACCAGTTTCTTGCCGGCGAGGCGCGGCGCCATCATCTTGGCGAGTGGCGTCTCGATCTCGACGTTCTCCAGCGGCAGGTCGCGCGTGACTTCGTAGCACAGCAGCATGCCGATTTCCTTGAGCAACTCGCGGAACGATTTGGTCGAGCGGCTCTTGTCGCGGATGAGCGTGAGCTTGTGCTGCACCAGCGGATGATCGACGACGTTGACGCCTTGCATGGACATTCTCCGTGGCGCGGATTGTTGCTTCAAAACACCGTGCCGTCACTGATGACTTTGAGCGGCGGCGAGCCGTCGGCGCGACGCGCGAAAGCGAGCTCGCGGCCGGCTGCCCAGGTGCCGCCCTGCAGGATTTTTGCAAGCGGTAGCTCGGCCGCGCTGCGGTTGAGCTTGGCGCGCACGGCGAGGGCGAGACGATCAAGCAGCGCCACCGTCAGCGCGCGCCATTCGACGACGAGCGGCGCGCCGACCTCGTGGGAGCGCGCGGCGTCCGCCGGGTCGCGCGGCACCAGCACGCCGGCATCGATGAACAGCCCGCCGTTGCGGTATTCGGCAAGCCCGGTCAGCCCGTCGATGTCGGTCACCTTGAGGCCCGCCTGCTGCAGCGGCTCGATCAGCGAATAGGCGAGCCATTGCGACAGCTTGTGCAGCGGCACGAGCTCGCTGGTGACGTCGTCGGTCGTCATCGCCGGATGCCGCCAGCAATCGCCGAGCGGCAGGCCGCCAAGCGTCAGCCGCGACGGCCAGATCGGCCCGAACTGCATCAGCAGCTCGGACAAAATGAGTGGCGCAGGGATGGCGGCGTCAGTGGCTTTTGCTGCGAGGTGGTCGAAAAAGCCGCCGGGACGAGGGGGGTCTTCGCGGGCGAATATTTCGGGACGTGAGGCCGCCAATTCTCCAAGCGCGCGGAGCAGTGCGGCACGTCCTTCAAGGCCGACGAGCGTATTGCCAGGGGCGATCTGAAAGCCCCCTGCAAGCGTCCCAGTATCAAGGCGGGTCAGGGCGGCTGCATCGGCGCGGTGCGGATTTCCTTTTGGGTTGGAAGAAAACGCGCCGCGCGAGAACATGTCGAGGCTAGCAAGGGCAAGACCTTCGGAGCGGCCAATGCGTTCGCCCGTGACGGCATCACCATAGCGCCATTGAGGTCCGGCGCCGGCGTCCAGCAATACGCTGACGATGGCTAGATCGAACGCCGCGCGAGCATGCGCATGCCGATCCGGCAAGGAGGCAAAGTCGGCAAGCGTTCCGGCACGGTTCGCTCCGCCCACGACAAAATGCCGCCATCTCGAATGAAACGGCACATCGAGCGTTGGATAGTTCTTTCGCGTTGTCGCGGCGACAAGATCGGCGGCATGGTCAAGCGCGCCGAGATCGATGCGGAAATGCGGCAGCCTGTCGTCGAGGCCGAGCGCCAGCATGCGCTTTGCCCGCGTGCGCACGGCCGCGGCGTTCAAAAGCGAAAGCGCGGCGGCCGTATCGTCACTCATCACTGTACCGAGATAAAAAAGCGACGCTCAGTATTTGTCGAGCGCGCGCCCGGTCGTGTCGCCCGCGTCGGACGCCTGCGGCACCGGCGTGAAATAGCCGGCGGCCTTCTTGGCTTCCATTTCGACATGCGCGTCGGCCGGCACCAGCTCATCCGGCAGCGCCACGCGCTCCACCACCTCGACGCCCTGGCCGACCAGCGCGTCATATTTCATGTCGCTCATCGACACGAAATGGTCGATGCGGCGCAGCCCGAGCCAATGAATTGCGTCGGGCATCAACTGCTGGAAGCGCGCGTCCTGGACGCCGGCGACGCATTCGGTGCGCTCGAAATAGGCGCTCGCCAGGTCGCCGCCTTCCTGGCGCTTGCGCGCGTTGTAGACCAGGAACTTGGTGACCTCGCCGAGCGCGCGGCCTTCCTTGCGGTTATAGACGATGATGCCGATGCCGCCCTCCTGGGCGCCGCGCGCGCATTCCTCGATGCCGTGAATGAGATACGGCCGGCAGGTGCAGATGTCGGAGCCGAACACGTCGGAGCCGTTGCACTCGTCATGCACCCGGCAGGTGATCTTGGTCGACGGATCATTGAGCTTGGCCACATCGCCGAACAGATAAATCGTGGTGCCGCCGATCGGCGGCAGGAACACGTCCATGTCAGGGCGTGTGACCAGTTCGGGGAACATGCCCGCGGTCTGCTCAAACAGGGTCCGCCGCAATACCGTCTCGGCGCAGCCGAAGCGCTCGGCAATGCCCGGCAGATACCAGACCGGATCGATCGCGACCTTGGACACCGCGATGCTGCCGTTGGCGTGCACGAGATCGCCGTCGGCCTTAAGCCGGCCGGCGGCAAGCGCCGCCTGCATCTCGTGCAGGTCGAGGCGCGCCTTGGTGACGGCGATGGTCGGGCGAATGTCGACGCCCTCGGCGATCTCGGTCTTGAACACCTGCGCGGCGAGATGGCCCCAAGGATCGAGCGAGACGATCTTGCCCGGCTCACTCCATTGCGCGAACGGACCGATGCTCACCGCGGGGTCGGTGTTGGTCAGGTCGGGCCGGCGGATCGGGTCGAGCGCGCCCGAGGACACCGCGAGCGCGCGATAGAGAGCATAAGAGCCGCCATGGCTGCCGATGGCGTTGCGGTCGCCATGCCGCGACACCGTGCCGATGATCGGGCCGCGTTCGCGCGCGGTCGGTGCGCCCCAGTGGATCGGGAAGCGCGGCTTGCCGCCGGGCTCCGGATGCGAGGTGATGCGGATATGGTCCGTCCGGTTCGGGCGATTCATTTTTACGAATCCAAAAAGCCATCGGCCCGCCGGTGGCGGCGGGCCAAATGGTCAAATTTCATTAGCTTCTTTGGGGCGCCGCCAAGGGCGGCCCGCCCCGCTTATATAGCATTTTCCGGCGTCCGGCGCAACAAAGCCGGCCATCGCAGTTGCAATGGCTCTATTGCTTGCTCCACTTGGTGCCGTCGGACCAATCGATCGACTTGTCCGGCCGGACGATGCCGAACGAGTTGAAGGTGCCGCCGGCGCTGATGGTAGTGGCGCTGGTCATCTTGGCGTCGGCGGTGGCGCCGTCAGCGCCTTTGATCTGCAGATCATTTCCGGACTGCGTGATCGAGGGCGAAGCTCCCGGCCATGTGCACGGATCGGGATTGGGCTTGCATTGCCAGGTGCCGCCCAGCGAACTCTGCGTATTGGCGGGTTCGGTTGCGCCCGGTTTCATGGCGCCTTGAGCGAGCGCGCTCGCGGTCATGGTCAGGCCGCACAGCGCGGCCAACGCGGCGCAGGGCAAGATTTTTGCCGCCGGTTTTTGTTTCAGCATTCGTTTCCTCCATTGACGTTTCATGATGTGCCCCCGGTCGTTCCGTGCTCCGGCCCGTGCGCTTTTCAGAGCGCGTAGAGACCGCGCAGCGTATTCGGCTTGTCGTGCGGCGTCCAAGTGATGTTGCTGATCCTCCACGCGCCCTTGACCTTGACCAAATCGAGCACGACCGTGCTGTTGCTGCCCGCGTTGGCGAATTTGACAGTCGCGCTCACCTTGCCGGGGCCGGCGTCGCTGACGGCGATGTCAAACGTGGCGATTTCCCAGTCCTGGGCGTCGACGAATGGATCGAAGTCGAGTGTGCCGACTTCCTGCCGGCGCGCGGCGGCGCGGCGATCCTTGATCATCGCCGCCGCGAGCTTCGGCTCGAAATAGCGGCGGATGGCGGCATCGTCGCTGAGCGGGCGGCCCTTGGCGTCCTTGCCCTTGTAGGCGTCGTAGATCGCGATCACGAAGTCGCGCGGTGATGGCTCGGCGGCGCGTACCGCACCGGCGATTGCCACACAGGTAGCGCCAAGAATGATCTCGCGGCGCGTCGGCATCGAACTCGGCCCCTTATATATTACGGGTCAAAACCGCCGACGTTTTATGAAGCCAAGGCCGCACGAACACAATGCGGCCAATCGGGTGCCCGCCGCGCTTAACGCCCGGACTTGCGCCGCCGCATAATGTTGGGGCATGACAAGGGCCGCCGCGAAGGAGTGTAGCTCAATTGGCTAGAGCACCGGTCTCCAAAACCGGGGGTTGGGGGTTCGAGTCCCTCCACTCCTGCCAGCCGTTAAGTTATTGATAAAAATAAAAAAACCATTATAGACCAACGGCTTCAGCGATGATGGTTCGAACCATGAAGCAGCCGGAAGTGACTGAGGTCCTGCGAAGATACGAGGCCGCTCTGCGCGACAGCGGTGCGACGGCGCTGTTCGTTTTTGGCTCGCGTGCGCGCGGCACCGGGCGGCCCGACAGCGACCTCGACCTTTTCATCGACTACGATCCGACCGTAAAGATTCCCAATCTCATTCGGCTGATGCAGATCGAGGACGAGCTTTCGCAAACGCTCGGTATTCCGGTCACCATTACGACACGGAATGCGCTGCATCCGGCGATGAAGGAAACCATAGAGCGGGATGCTGTTCGGGTCAGCTGATGCCGTGGGACCCGACGATTGCCTTGCAGAAATTTCGCTGTTGCAAGCGATTGCCGCGCGTCTGACGCTTTCAGCATTCCGCACCGACCCAATTGCCGCCGCGCCGCCGCTTATGCGATCCAGACGATTTCAGAGGCGGTCAGGCAGATCCCCGACGACTGGCTTGCCGAATTTCCGACGGAACCCTGGGGTCAGATCAAACGCATTGGCGATCGCATCCGCCACGAATATTTCCGGGTCGATGACGCCATCCTCTGGCAGGTGATCACGACGGATGCTCCGGCACTGGAGACGGTCTTGCGCACAATGCTAAAGCGCCACGCCGGGGGAAGTTGATAGTCCGGCGCAGCCGCTACCGGCCTGACACCCTTCATGTTCCGTCTCTGAACCCTTGACGCTTACGGCCTGCCGCAGTACATACGCGCCATCGCCAGCGGCCCGGTAACGGATTTCCGCGGCGAACATAATCCCAAACAGGAACCGGCGTTATCGGTCTCGTCCTTAGACTTGGGCGGGAAATGCCTATTTGGTGCGAGCAATGGCGAAAATCAGTCCGTTCAAGTTTCTGCAGGAAGTGCGCGCCGAGGCGCAGAAAGTCACGTGGCCGACCCGCAAGGAGACCACGGTGACCACCATCATGGTGTTCGTCATGGTGGCCGTCGCATCGATCTTCTTCCTGCTGGCCGACCAGGTCATGCGCATCGCCGTGAGTTTCGTGCTCGGCATCAACTCCTGAATGGGTTGAATTGAAGAATTCATGGTCTCGGAAGATTTGGACATCGTGACATGACGAGCCGTTGGTACGCCGTACACGCCTATTCGAATTTCGAGCGCAAGGTCGCCGAATCGATCCGCGAGCAGGCCAAGCAGCGCGGGCTGGAGCCTTTGTTCGAAGAAATCATGGTGCCGATCGAAAAGGTCGTCGAGGTCCGCCGTGGGCGCAAGGTCGAGGGCGAGCGCAAGCTCTTGCCCGGCTATGTGCTGGTGAAGATGCAGATGACCGACGACGCCTATCACCTGATCAAGAACACGCCGAAGGTGACGGGCTTCCTGGGGTCTGAGAACAAGCCGATGCCGCTGCCCGACGCCGAGGCGCAATCGCTCATCCGTCAGATGGAAGAGGGCGCGGTACGAGGCCCCATCAATTCGGTCAAGTTCGAAGTCGGCGAGCAGGTGCGGGTTTCCGACGGGCCGTTTGCGTCGTTCAACGGCACTGTCGAAGAAGTCGACCAGGATCGTTCGCGGCTCAAGGTCGCGGTTTCGATCTTCGGCCGCGCCACGCCGGTGGAACTCGAATTCGGACAGGTGGAGAAGGTATAGAGTTCTTCCTCGCCTCGCATGCGAGGAGAGGTGTCCAAGCCGTGGGAGGCAAGCGCGGTTTGCCAGCCGCCGTCAGCCGCACCACTAACAGGAGTGTAGAATGGCAAAAAAGATTACCGGCTACGTCAAGCTTCAGGTGCCGGCCGGGGCAGCCAATCCGTCGCCGCCGATCGGCCCCGCGCTCGGCCAGCGCGGCCTCAACATCATGGAATTCTGCAAGGCGTTTAACGCGCAGACGCAGAAACTTGAGAAGGGCGCGCCGATCCCCGTCACGATCACGGTCTATGCCGACCGCTCGTTCACCTTCGAGATGCGTCAGCCGCCGGTGTCGCACTTCCTCAAGAAGGCGGCGAAACTGGAGAGCGGCTCGAAGACGCCCGGCCGCGACGTGGCCGGCGCTGTGACCAAGGCGCAGGTGCGCGAGATCGCAGAGCAGAAGATGAAGGATCTGAACTGCGATACGATCGAAGCGGCGATGCGCATGATCGAAGGATCGGCACGGTCCATGGGGCTGGAGGTGAAGGCATGAGCTCGCTCGGCAAACGTACAAAAGCAGCGCGCGAAGGCGTCGATCGCGAGAAGCTCTATCCGCTTTCCGACGCGGTGAAGATGGTCAAGGATCGCGCCAAGGCTAAATTCGACGAGACCATCGAAGTGGCGATGAATCTTGGCGTCGATCCGCGCCACGCCGATCAGATGGTGCGCGGCGTCGTCAACCTGCCGAATGGCTCCGGCCGTTCGGTCCGTGTCGCGGTGTTCGCCCGCGGCGCCAAGGCCGACGAGGCCAAGGCCGCGGGCGCTGACGTGGTCGGGGCCGAGGATCTGGTCGAAAAAGTGCAGGGCGGCGCCATCGATTTCGATCGCGTTGTCGCCACGCCCGACCTGATGCCGCTGGTCGGCCGCCTCGGCAAGGTTTTGGGTCCGCGCGGGCTCATGCCCAATCCGAAAGTCGGCACCGTGACCATGGATGTCAGCGGCGCGGTCAAGGGCGCCAAGGGCGGCTCAGTTGAATTCCGCGTCGAAAAGGCCGGTATCGTCCAGGCCGGCGTCGGCAAGGCCTCGTTTTCGGCGGACAGCCTGGTGCAGAACATCATGGCGTTCGCCGATGCGGTACAGAAGGCCCGTCCGGCCGGTGCCAAGGGCCAGTTCATCAACCGCGTGGCGATTTCCTCAACCATGGGCCCCGGCGTGAAGGTTGACCCGGCAAGCCTGTTTGCCGCCGCTTCAAGTTAGATCGACGGCGCATCCTCGCAGGATGGCGGTTCCTTTCACTGGAACCGCCATCGCGCTGCACATTAGCCGACAAAGCGCCGGCATGCTTAGCCGCGGCTCGGCGGCACGACCTGATGCAGATATCCGGGATCGAATTCGCCGAGCGAGACCAGTTTCGGCCACGAGCGGATGAACAATCTACCGGCCTTGAAATCGACGGCCTTGGTTTGGCGTAGCGCCTGCATGTGGCGATTGACGCTCACCAAAGACATGCCGAGCATTTCGCCGAGCTGGGTTTGAGTGAGCGGCAGCGGACAGCTGTTGGCTTCCGCGAGGTCGGCAAATTTGGCCCTGGTAAATTGTTCGCAGAAGAAATGCGCGATGCGCGCCGCGCCGTGCCGGCTCGCGTTATTGGTGATGCTTTCGCGGAAGATTGCGGAATCGATCAGGGTTTCCCGCCAAACCGCGAATCCGACCGTGGGCCTTTCCTCGAACACTTTCATGAGCGTTTCATGGGCGAGGGAGCAAACCAGGGCGCGCCCGATGGCGCAGACCGAATGATCCATGTTTTGCAGAAAGAGTCCCTGAGCGTCCGGCCAGTCGCCTGGATAATGCAAAGTGAGATACTGCCGGGCACCCGACCGTAACGTGTGATACCGGGCCAAAATGCCCTCGATCACAACGGCCGCGGCTTTTGGCTTGTCGCCTTGCCTGACGAACTCTTCGCCCGCTGCGAGTTCGCGGATCTCGCAGCGCAGGCGGCGGATCGCCGCGACGTCGGCGCTCTCGAGGGGAGAGTGGTATCTCAGCTTTCGCAAAAGGACGTCGCTTGGCGCCATTTTCCCCAAGGCCTGACACAATATTGACCATGGTCAACGTGCCGGCGTCGGCTTGGTTCATTATCAATTGATAAAACGCGGGGCGGGGAGCAGGCTATAACCGGCGTAATCCCAAAGGGTGCGTCATGCCGATCCGTCCTTTTCTTGCCGGCCAGCCATTCGACCCGGAAGTCATTGCCGTAATGTCGACAGCGCTGGAGAATGTATGCAAGTCGCTGGGTCTTAACATCGTGGACGACCCGGCCACGCGGCTGGTTGCGCAAAAGATCATTGAACTCGCACAGCGTGGGGTGCGCGATACAGCGATGCTGAGCGCGGCAGCGCTGAGCGAATTCAAAAGCGATTGACGCGTTCAGCGCTACGCCGGCCGCGGTTGGCTGTCATTTGACTCATTCGGTCTACCGTCACTATTGGTACAATTGTTATCTTGGGAGCGAGGAGCCTTGCGCCAACGATCGGCAGCATGGCCCTTTTGCCGCGAGGGAGGCCTTCATGAGCAAGTCTCCGCTGACACTGCAAGCGCCGACACAGCCAGATCCGGTCGCGGTCGTTCTTGACCCCACAACGACGGCATTGCTCATCTTCGACATCGTCGATCCGATCTGCACGCGTCAGCCGAACTGCAAAGCGCACATGGTGCCGGCGATCGCTTCACTGCTGACACGAGCGCGAAAGGCCGGCGTCACCGTCGGGTACGGGACCCGAGCGCCGACCATGTCGAAGTGGCTGCCGGAAGTTCTGCCCGCGGCCGGCGACATCAAAATTGAAAGCCAAGCGCAGGACCGGTTCTACAAGACCGACCTCGACGCCGTGTTGAAGGCCAAAGGAATCACCACGCTCATTCTGGCGGGCTGGAAGGTGAGCGGATCGGTGACCTACACCTCGGTCGGTGCAACGCTGCGCGGGTACACGGTCGTCGTGCCGATCGATGCGAGCCTGGACGCCACGGATTTCGAAATCGCGGTCGGGCGATATCAAATCCTTCATCAGCACAGTGCGAATGCCGAAAACCAGCCTTTGAAAGCAGGGGCCTCGACACTCAGCCGCACGGATCTGATCACGTTCAAATAGCGCGGTCAGGGTGCGATGACGCGTGGCATTGCACACCGCCGCATCACGCCGCGGCTTGCTTGCCCCACAGTGCGGCAGTAGCGATGCGCGCGCCCTCGGCTAACGACTTCAGCTTCGCCCACATGATCGAGGGATGAACGCGTCGGGCGAACGGGCTTTGCGCGAAGCCGCAATCGGTGCCGCCCATGACATTCTCGCGCCCGACGATCCTGGCGAGCCGCACGATGCGTTCGGCCACGAGTTCGGGATGCTCGACGATATTGGTGGCGTGCGAGATCACGCCGGGGATCAGCACCTGACCGGGGCGCAGTTTCACCGTCTCCCACACCCGCCATTCGTGGGCGTGGCGCGGATTGGCCGCCTCGAACGAGTAGGCGCAGACGCGCACCTGGAGGACGAGGTCGATGATGTCTTTCAGCGGCACATCGAAGGCGTGCGGTCCGTTCCAGCTGCCCCAACAGATGTGGTAGCGCGAGCGCTCTTCCGGGATGCCGGCCAACGCGCGATTGAGCGCCGCAATGCGCAATTCGGCCCAGTGCAGGTAATCGGCCTTGCTCATCGGCGGCACCATCCGCTCGTACATGTAGGGCAGGAAGGCGTCGTCGACCTGCACATAAAGGCCGGCGTCGACGATCGCCTGATACTCTTCATGCAGCGCATCGGCGAGCGCCATCAGATAGGTTTCCTCGTCCTTGTAGTGCTCGATCTTGGCGCCGGGCAGCGCGCTTGCCGGCGCGACCACCGGCAGAAAGCCGGCGAGCGCAGGGTGCTTGGCCTGCGCTTTGGCGACAGCCGCCTTCAGGTTCGCTATGTCGCGGGTGACCTGCTGCTTGGAATATTTGATCGGGCCGTTGATGACGACGCGATTGCCGAGCCGCTTGGCGAGCCCGGTGGCGGCGTCGTACTCGGCGTAGAACTCGGCGAAGGCCTGGTGGTCGCGGCCGCCGCCCATCGACGACATCGGGTCCGCCATTTCTTCGGCAGTCGCGGCGCGTATCGTAATGCCCGACAGCCGCTTGAAGATGTAGAAAGCCCAGTTGACCCCTTTGGCGAACTCGCCGTCGCTGACGATGTCGATGCCGACGTCGGCCTGTTGGCGGACCACTTCGGCGATGGATTCAGTGAGGCAGGTTTCGAACGCCGCTTCGTCGTAAGGCTTGCCGTCCTCGATCGCGCGCCAGAATTCGATCAGCTTCGGCGGCCGGATCAGGCTGCCGACATGGGTGGTGAGGATGCGATCGGCGTTCTGTGGCATAGCGGCCCTCCCTCATTTTGATCATCATGCTATGCCGGAGTGAGGCTTTGGCAAAGCGCGGGAGGGTTGCTATGGCGGCCAATGAGCCGGTCGAGAAGAATGGCGCATGTCACTGCGGGACCGTGCGATTTCGCGTGAAATTGACAGACGGCTTTAACAACGTCCGTCGCTGCACCTGCTCGTATTGCCGGATGCGGGGCGGGGTCGTGGTCTCGGCAAACGTTGGCGATCTGGTGTTTCAGTGCGGCGAAGACGCGCTGACGCTTTATCAATTCAACACGCGCGTCGCGCAGCACTATTTCTGCTCCAAGTGCGGCATCTATACCCACCACCGGCGCCGCTCGAATCCAAATGAGCTGAGCATCAGTGTGGCTTGCCTTGAAGGCGTGAGTCCGTTCGATTTCGACGACATCCCGGTCATCGACGGGGTCAACCACCCGACCGACCGGGGCGCCACACCGGGCACCGGTTATCGGATCGCCGGCCACCTGCGCTTTGTTCGCGGCGATGCCGCGTCGCCTTGAGCGCGCTCAGCCTGGCACGCGGCCCTTCGCGGCGCTGGCCCGCGCCTTGTAGGCGATCCTGCCGGATCGGTCCCTGGGCAGATGCTCGCGCAGGTACGCTTTGACCCGCTCCACGTCTGCGGCGGTCATGGTCCGCAGATATTGCACCGTGGTATTGGCGAGCGCGGTCTGGCTCGTCCAATACGTATCGAAATCCGGATAGGACACGTCGATTTCGATCATGCGCGTATCGGCGTCATCGAGCGATGCCGCCTTGAAAATTCTATCCAGCGCCTCGCGTTTTGAATTTTCGTGCCCCTGCATATGAACGACAGTCACGCCGGCGGCTTCGATCGCCTCGCGCAGCGGCTGCTGTGGCGAGCCGCCGTTGGTGAAATCCCACACGTAGGTCCCGATCGTTCCACCGGGCTTCACAACACGTTTCATCTCGGCGATGGCCTTGGCCGGATCGGGGATGAAGGTTATGACGAGCGCCATCGCGGCGGCATCGAATTCGCCCGCGCCGAACGGCAGCGCCTGGGCATCGCCGACCTGAAATTTCACTGCCTTTGCGGCGGGCGTTGTGCGCGCGTAGACAATCTGGTCCGCGGACGGATCGATGGCGGAAACCTCACGTGGCGCACAGCGGTCGAGCAGCAGTTGGGTAAAGGCGCCGGTGCCGCATCCGATGTCGGCCCAGCGCAGGCCAGGCGGCAGGTTGAGCCAGTCCAGGAAAACCTCGCCGGCGGCCCGGCTCCAGCGGCCCATCATTCGCTCATAGGCCTCGCCATCGGTGAAAAAGCTGTTGGTTTCCGTCATTAAGCTCTCCCAACGCCGATCGGGTTTTGATCAGCGCACATATCAGCACAATTCTTGCCTGCAACAGTCAGAATCTCCTTGGCAAAGCCCGAACGAGGGGCTAAATAAGCGCCATGGGCGTGCCGGCCCGGTTTGTCGGCACGCCTTTGTGCGCTTCTCAAAAACCTAAAGGTGAGCCGCTTCTTAGACCTGGTCCGGTGTGGATTAATCTAAGACGCGGAGGAGCTTGGCGGAATTTGGGGGTGCGTCCTGTCCAAGACTGCAGGCGCCGGCAACGGCTTAAGTCGCAAGAACCTGCATAGACGGGTGTAGACCGGGACCTCCTCCCTTCCTTCCCGAGCCGGGAGGAAGGGTGGAGGCCTTCGGTTCTAACCTCGACGGCCCGGAACAGCCCGCAAAGGCTGCGCCGGTGGGCAGGGTACCTGGCGGCGTGACCGCCAACCGGAGAGAGAACTTGGATCGCGCGGCAAAAAGCGAACTCGTCAACACCCTCGGCGAGGTCTTCAAATCCACCACGGTCGTCGTCGTCGCCCATTATTCGGGTCTGACGGTCGCCCAGATGCAGACTCTGCGACGGCAGATGAAGCAGGCGGGCGCGAGCGTGAAGGTGGCGAAGAACCGCCTGGCCAAGATCGCTCTGGAAGGCTCCGACGTCGCCTCGATTGCGCCGTTGCTCAAGGGACCGGCCCTGATCGCCTACTCGGGTGATCCGGTGGCGGCGCCTAAGGTGGCGGTCGATTTCGCCAAGACGAACGAGCAATTCGTCATTCTTGGCGGCGCAATGGGCACGACCGCGCTCGACCCCAACGGGGTCAAGGCGCTGGCCGCGCTGCCGTCGCTCGATGAACTGCGCGCGAAGATCGTCGGCCTGATCCAGGCGCCGGCGACCAAGATCGCTCAGCTCGTCAATGCGCCGGCCGCCAAGGTCGCTCGTGTGGTCCAGGCGTATGCCTCAAAGAGCGGAGAAGGCGCGGCGGCGTGAACGCGCTTTCCGCATCACAACGGTTAGAATTGAAGGACTGAACTCATGGCTGATCTGCAGAAAATCGTAAACGACCTCTCCAGCCTCACGGTGCTGGAGGCTTCCGAGTTGGCGAAGCTCCTCGAGGAGAAGTGGGGCGTATCGGCTGCCGCCGCGGTTGCGGTCGCGGCCGGTCCCGCAGCGGCTGCCGCGCCGGCCGCCGAGGAGAAGACCGAGTTCACGGTCGTGCTGGCGGCTGCCGGCGAGAAGAAGATCGAGGTCATTAAAGAAGTGCGCGCCATCACCGGCCTGGGCCTGAAAGAGGCCAAGGACCTGGTCGAGGGTGCGCCGAAGCCGGTCAAGGAAGGCGTCAACAAGGACGACGCCGGCAAGATCAAGGCGCAGCTCGAAAAAGTCGGCGCCAAGGTTGAGTTGAAATAGGCGAATGCCTATTTCAACGAAATCCCCGGAGCAGCGAGATCCTGGGATTCCGTAAGGTTTTAAGGCGTGGATGGCCGGTCAAGCCCGGCCATGACGAGTGGAAAGTGCAGCGTGGTCCGGTCTGCAGCCGGATCACCAAGATGTGAGAATCGGGCGTCCGACGCCTGTCCCGACGGTCGCGATGGATTGCGGCCTTCTGGAGAGTCGTCTTGGTCGCCTCGACGTCCCGGATCCGCACAGGGTTCGGGCGCGATGGTTTGAGCCGGCGGGGTTCAAACATCGCGGTTCGATTGAGCGAGAGGACATGATGGCGCAGACGTTTATCGGTCGGAAGCGCGTACGGAAGTTTTTCGGAAAAATCGAGGAAGTCGCGGAGATGCCGAACCTCATTGAGGTTCAGAAGGCATCCTACGACCAATTCCTCCTGGTGAAGGAGCCGGAAGGCGGCCGGCCCAACGAGGGCCTTCAGGCCGTCTTCAAATCGGTATTCCCGATCTCCGATTTTTCGTCGACCTCGATGCTCGAGTTTGTGAAATACGAATTCGAAGCGCCGAAATACGACGTCGACGAGTGCCGCCAGCGTGGCATGACCTACGCGGCGCCGCTGAAGGTCACGCTCCGGCTCATCGTGTTCGATATCGACGAAGAGACCGGCGCCAAGTCGGTCAAGGACATCAAAGAGCAAGACGTCTACATGGGCGACATCCCGCTCATGACCAACAACGGCACGTTCATCGTCAACGGTACCGAGCGCGTGATCGTCTCGCAGATGCACCGTTCGCCGGGCGTGTTCTTCGACCACGACAAGGGCAAGACCCACTCGTCGGGCAAGCTGTTGTTCGCCGCCCGTATCATTCCGTATCGCGGCTCCTGGCTCGATATCGAGTTCGACGCCAAGGACATCGTCTACGCGCGCATCGACCGCCGCCGCAAAATCCCGGTGACGTCGCTGCTGTTCGCGCTCGGGCTGAGCGGCGAAGAAATCCTCAATACCTTCTACAAGCAGGTGCCCTACAAGCGAGCCAAGGACGGCTGGCGTGTGCCGTTCGATGCCAATCGGCTGCGCGGCTACAAGGCGATCAACGACTTGGTCGATGCCGACACCGGCAAGGTCGTGCTCGAAGCCGGCAAGAAGCTCACCGTGCGCCAGGCGCGGCAGCTTGCCGAGAAAGGCCTCAAGGCCCTGCGGCTGTCGGATGAAGAGCTTTACGGCCAGTACCTCGCCGAGGACCTGGTCAATCCGAAGACCGGCGAAATCTACGCCGAAGCCGGCGAAGAGATCACCGAGAAGAATCTCAAGCTGCTCAACGAGCAGGGCTACAAGGAGCTGCCGCTCCTCAACATCGATCATGTCAACGTCGGCGCTTACATCCGCAACACGCTGGCAATCGACAAGAACATGACGCGCGAGGACGCGCTGTTCGACGTCTACCGCGTCATGCGTCCCGGCGAGCCGCCGACGATCGACACGGCGTCGACGATGTTCAACTCGCTGTTCTTCGATCCGGAGCGTTACGACCTGTCCGCGGTCGGCCGGGTGAAGATGAACATGCGGCTCGATCTTGATGCGCCGGACACGATGCGCGTGCTCCGCAAGGAGGACGTCATCGCGGTCATCCGCACGCTCGTCGACCTGCGCGACGGCAAGGGCGAGATCGACGACATCGACCATCTCGGCAATCGCCGGGTGCGTTCGGTCGGCGAACTGATGGAAAATCAGTATCGCATCGGCCTGCTGCGCATGGAGCGCGCCATCAAGGAGCGCATGTCATCGGTCGATATCGACACGGTGATGCCGCAGGATCTGATCAACGCCAAGCCGGCGGCGGCGGCGGTGCGCGAGTTCTTCGGCTCGTCGCAGCTCTCGCAGTTCATGGATCAGACCAATCCGCTGTCGGAGATCACCCACAAGCGGCGCCTGTCGGCCCTCGGCCCGGGCGGGCTCACGCGCGAGCGCGCCGGCTTCGAGGTGCGCGACGTGCACCCGACGCATTACGGACGCATCTGCCCGATCGAGACGCCGGAAGGGCCGAATATCGGCCTGATCAATTCACTCGCCACCTACGCGCGGGTGAACAAATACGGCTTTGTCGAAACGCCGTACCGCAAGGTCAAGGACGGCCGCGTCACCGACGAGGTGATCTATCTGTCGGCCATGGAGGAGGGACGCTACACCGTAGCCCAGGCCAACTCGGCGATCGACGCCAAGGGCCGCTTCACCGACGATCTCGTGGTCGTGCGCCATGCCGGCGACGTGCAACTCCTCCCGCCGGACAAGGTCGACTTCATGGACGTGTCGCCGAAGCAGCTTGTTTCGGTGGCCGCAGCCCTCATTCCGTTCCTCGAGAACGACGACGCCAACCGTGCGCTCATGGGCTCCAACATGCAGCGTCAGGCGGTGCCGCTGGTGCGCGCCGAGGCGCCGTTCGTCGGCACCGGCATGGAAGGCGTGGTCGCCCGCGACTCCGGCGCCGCCATCGCGGCGCGCCGCACCGGCGTGGTCGATCAGGTCGACTCCACTCGTATCGTCATCCGCGCCACCGACGAGCCCGACCCGACCAAGCCGGGCGTCGACATCTATCGGCTGATGAAATTCCAGCGCTCCAACCAGAACACCTGCATCAACCAGCGGCCGCTGGTGAAAGTGGGCGATCAGGTCAAGAAGGGCGACATCATCGCCGACGGTCCGTCGACCGATCTCGGCGAGCTCGCGCTCGGCCGCAACGTGCTGGTCGCGTTCATGCCGTGGAATGGCTACAACTTCGAGGACTCGATCCTGCTCTCCGAGCGGATCGTCAAGGACGACGTCTTCACTTCGATCCACATCGAGGAATTCGAAGTGATGGCACGCGACACCAAGCTCGGCCCCGAAGAGATTACCCGCGACATTCCGAACGTCTCGGAGGAGACGCTGAAGAATCTCGACGAGGCCGGCATCGTCTATATCGGCGCCGAGGTTCGCGCCGGCGACATCCTGGTCGGCAAGATCACGCCGAAGGGCGAAAGCCCGATGACGCCGGAAGAGAAGCTCTTGCGCGCCATCTTCGGCGAGAAGGCCTCCGACGTGCGCGACACCTCATTGCGGGTGCCGCCGGGCGTCCAGGGCACGGTCGTCGAAGTGCGCGTGTTCAACCGTCACGGCGTCGAGAAGGACGAGCGCGCGCTTGCCATCGAACGCGAAGAGATCGAACGGCTCGCCAAGGACCGCGACGACGAGCAGGCGATCCTCGATCGCAACGTCTATGGCCGCCTCGCCGAACTGCTCGAGGGCCGCCAGGGCGTGGCCGGGCCGAAGGGCTTCAAGAAGGACACCAAGATCACCCGCGCGATCCTGGAAGAGTACCCGCGCTCGCAGTGGTGGCTGTTCGCTTCGCCCAACGACAAGATCATGGCGGAGATCGAGGCCATCCGTAAGCAGTACGACGAATCGAAGAAGCGGCTGGAACAGCGCTTCCTCGACAAGGTCGAAAAACTGCAGCGCGGCGACGAACTGCCGCCGGGCGTCATGAAGATGGTCAAGGTCTTCGTCGCCGTGAAGCGCAAGATCCAGCCCGGCGACAAGATGGCCGGCCGTCATGGCAACAAAGGCGTGGTGTCGAAGATCGTGCCGCTCGAGGACATGCCGTTCCTCGCCGACGGTACGCCGGTCGACATCGTGCTCAATCCGCTCGGCGTGCCGAGCCGCATGAATGTCGGGCAGATCCTGGAGACCCATCTGGGCTGGGCCTGCGCCGGCCTTGGCCTGAAGATCGGCCACGCCGTCGATCTCTATCAGAGCAAGCACGATGCGAAGCCGCTGAAGGAGCTGCTGCGCAAAGTCTACGGCGAGGAAGAGACCATCAAGTCGCTGGACGAGAAGGGTCTCATCGAGCTCGGCTCCAATCTGCGCCACGGCGTGCCGATTTCGACGCCGGTGTTCGACGGCGCCAAAGAGGCGGATATCGAGCACATGCTCGATCTCGCCGGTCTCGACCATTCCG
>Ga0335078_10004354_pt1 | contig 20993 bp, 22 predicted proteins | sample Lox_Sample_32_FD_206711 | JGI IMG/M metagenome (GOLD analysis project Ga0335078, IMG submission 206711) | Soil microbial communities from Loxahatchee National Wildlife Refuge, Florida, United States - Lox_Sample_3.2 | ecosystem: Environmental > Terrestrial > Soil > Wetlands | place: USA...
CGCCCGCAGCCGGGCGGCCCGCGCCGAGCAGGCATTGACGGGCGTGGGGCTGGGCGACCGGCTCAGGCACCTGCCGTCGGAGATGTCCGGCGGACAGCAACAGCGGGTGGCGATCGCCCGGGCGCTGGTGAAGGAGCCCACGGTGCTGCTTGCCGACGAGCCGACCGGCAACCTCGACGAGGGAACCAGGGACGAGATCATCGGCCTGCTGGAACGGCTCTGGCGGTCACGCGGCCTGACGATGGTGCTGGTCACCCACGACAGCACGGTGGCGGCGCGCGCGCAGCGGCTCGGCCTGATGCGAAGCGGGCGGCTGACCGTCAACCAGGCGGCATGACCAGGCTGCGGGAGACCGCCGGGGTCGGGCCGACCGAGGCCGGGCGAGCCGCTGAGGGCTGCGCCCGGCCGCGCCCGGCCGCCGACAGGGAAGCGCGCTATCGGCGCAGGAACAGGATGATGAGCACGATGATGACGATGAGAACCAGCGTGCCAATGCCGATATAAATGGCTCTGCCCTCCTGTGGACTTCCGGGCGTCCCGATGCCCCTCACGGGAATCTCGGGAATAGCCTCGAATGGGGTCTTCGGCTCACCAAACTGTCCGGGAGGGCCGGCGCTAAACATCCCGGCCCGGGGCCCGGGCCGCCGATTTGTCCAAGGCGGCCGCGGCCGCCGTGCCTAACCTGCGGTTATGAGCAACCCACCGCGTGTCCCGTCCGTCCGCCCTCAGCCGATGATCGCCGTCGCCGACGTGGAGCAGGCGAGCCGCTGGTACCAGCGGGTGCTCGGCGCGGCCAGCGGCCACGGGGGGCCCGAGTACGAGCAGCTGCTGGTCGACGGGCAGCTGATCATGCAGCTGCACGGGAACGAGATCGGCCACCATCACGGCACCATCGGCGATCCCGGCCAGCCGACCGGGAATGGCGTGGCGCTCTGGTTCGAGACGGCGGACTTCGATGCCGCGGTCGGCCGGATCCGGTCGGCCGGCGCGCGCATCGTGACCGATGTGCATGTCAATCCCAACGCCGGGCACCGGGAGATCTGGATCCGGGACCTCGACGGCTATCTGGTGGTCATGGCCGAGCCATACGCCTGAGCGTTACGGCCGCCCGCGGCGCCACTGCGGCTTGCGCTTGCCGAGGAACGCGCGCATCCCCTCGCGCGCGTCCGGCAGCTGGCTGGTCGCGGCCATCACCTCGACCGCGTAGGCGTAGGCCTTGGGCTGGTCGAGGTCGATCTGGGCGTACAGGGCCTGCTTGCCGATGCCCTTGCTGTCCGCTGAGCCGAGCGTCACCCGTTCCAGCAGGTCCTGGGTGGCCCAGTCGAGCTGGTCGGCCGGGACAACCCGGTTGACCAGGCCCCATTCGAGCGCGGTGCGCGCGTCGACGACCTCTCCGGACAGCGCCATCTCCATGGCCCGCTTGCGGCCCACATTCCGGGCGATCGCCACCATCGGCGTGTGACAGAACCACCCGCCTTTGCCCCCGGGCGCAGCGAAGCCCGCGTTCTCGCTGGCCACGGCCAGGTCGGCGGTGGCGACCAGCTGGCAGCCCGCGGCTGTGGCCAGTCCGTGCACGCGAGCCACCACCGGCTGGGGCACCTGCTGCATCAGCGTCATCAGCTCGGTGCAGGTCATCAGCAGGGAGCGGACGGCGGGCAGGTCGGCCTCGGCCACGTCGGCGAAGTCGTGCCCGGCGCTGAAGACCGGGCCGTTGCCGGCCAGGATGATGCCGAGCGCGTCACTGTCCCCGATCTCCCGGAACGCGGCGATCAGCTCGCCCATGTGCGACAGCGACAGCGCATTGCGCCGCTGCGGCCGGTTCATCGTGATGGTCGCGAAGTCGCCGTCCCGCTCGACAAGAATGTGCTCGAACCCCATGTCACGATGCTAGCCCGGGCGGCCGGCCGCCGCCGCGGTGCGCCACCGCGACCACCAGTCGACGACGCGAGGCACGAGTGCGAGCAGCAGCCAGCAGTACTTGGCGGCGTCGGTGTTCCACCAGGCGAGGCCCATGGATATGACAAGGACCAGCGTGGCCCCGGCCGTGCGCATCAGCCCGGCGCGCCGGGTCAGGTCGTGCGACCCGGGGGTCAGCAGCCCCTTGCGCCGCCCGAGGTCGAGTGTGGCCTGCGTGGCCAGGCTGGCCAGCAGCAGGTTCACGGCGAAGATGTCGACGGCGAGCGGGTTGCTGGCGTACTGGCCCAGCAGGTCGCTGGTGAACGGCATGATCGTGATCGTGAACAGGAACGCGAAGTTCCACCAGGCCAGGCTCTCCCGCTGCCCGGCTAGCTGGATGAACACCCGGTGGTGGATCAGCCAGAAGTGCGCGATGACGTAGAACGAGATCACGTAGCTGATTATCTGGTCGGAGTCCTTGGCCAGCTGCCTGGCGAGCTCGGAGGCCGAGTCCGGATCGGCCAGGTGGCTCACCGGCGGCACCCTGAGCTGCAGCACGAGCAGGGTCAGGGCGATTGCGACCACGCCGTCGGACAACGTGAGCAGGCGATCCACGCTCGGCAGGTCGTCTTGTTCCCTGGTGCGCTCGGTATCCGTGGACATGGCCACCAAGCTTGGCATGTCCCCGGGGTGATCCCGAAGGGACTGCGCGGCGCGGGCGGGCGCGCCGCGGTGCAGGCAGTACATGGGCCAGCCCTTCAACGCCAGCCTGATCCGGAGCGAGCCGGTGATCCTGCGGATCGAGCCGGACCGGCAGCCGGGTCCGGCACGCCTCGTCCTGAGCCGCGGACCGGCGGCGGCCAGATCGGGTCGTCAAGGAATGCTGTACATCTGTCCCCTCGACGGTCAGTAACGGCCAGTTCGTCCAGTACAGCCGCACAGGAGTGACTGGCCGAGGGCCTATACTCAGCGCGTGCCCGGAACATCAGTGGCTGGCCGTCCGCCAGGGTGGACCGCCAGCGACCGCCATCTTCTGGGGGCGCGGCTGCGGGAGGCACGCCAGCGCCGCGGGATCGGAGTCCGTGAGCTCGCCCGCCAGACCGACTGCTCGGCGAGCCTGATCTCCCAGATCGAACTCGGCAAGATCGCCCCGTCGGTGAGCACGCTCTACGCACTGACCAGTTTCCTGGGCGTGTCGATGGACAGCCTGTTCGTTACCGACGGGGACCGGGACGCGAAGGCGGCGGCCGCGCCCTCGGCCGTTGAGCAGGGCGTGGTGCAGCGCCGGGACAGCCGGCCGCATATCTCCCTCGAGCACGGCGTCCGGTGGGAGCGCCTGAACCCGGTTCCCGAGGCGGCCGCCGACTTCCTGGAGATCTATTACGACGTCGGCGGCGGGGCGATATCGGGCGACCAGGCCATGAGGCACAACGGCCGCGAGTACGGCCTCGTGCTCGAGGGCGTCCTGTGCATCCAGGTCGGCTTCGAGACCTACACCCTGGAGGCCGGGGACTCGGTGGTCTTCGATTCCACCGTCCCGCACCACTCCTGGAACGGAGGCGACGTGCCGGTTCGCGCGGTCTGGTTCGAGATCAAACCGGAACCGCCGGCCGGCGCCCCGGGGTCGGTCAACGCACCGGTGCACCGGCCTCACTAGCCGCGGCACGAACGCCCGGCACCAAGGCACTCGGGGCCCAGGGCGCCCCGAGGCGTCGCGTTCGGGATAATCCTGCCCATCGGTAACCGCGGGCCCGGCGCTGACATCTCGCGGACCGGACGGCCGAGGAGGTCCTCGTGACTGACACGCCATCGCTGCTGGCCGCGGCCGTGGGCGCGGACCACGTGCTCCCGGCGGGCGAAATCCCGCCGGACTACGGCCACGACGAGAGCCTGACCGTCGCGGCCGTGCCGCCGGGGTTCGTGGCCAGGCCCGGGAACACGGCCGAGGTCGCCGCGCTGCTGCGGGTCGCAAATGAGCAGGGGCTGGCCGTGACCGCGCGCGGCTCGGGGACCGGGCTGTCGGGCGCCGCGGTGCCGGAAAGCGGCGGGCTCGTGATCTCGTTCGAGCGGATGAGCCAGATCCTGGAGATCGACACCGCGAACCACACGGCGACCGTGCAGCCGGGCGTGACGCTCGCCGCGCTGGACGACGCCGCGGCCGCCCGGGGCCTGGTCTACCCGGTGTACCCGGGGGAGATGAGCGCCAGCCTGGGCGGGACCATCGCCACCAACGCCGGCGGGATGCGCGCGGTCAAGTACGGCGTCACCCGGCGCCACGTGCTGGGCCTGGAGGCCGTGCTGGCGTCGGGGGAGGTGCTGCGCACCGGCGGGAAGATCGTCAAGGAGAGCAGCGGGTACGACCTGACCCAGCTGATCACCGGCTCGGAGGGCACCCTGGCGCTGGTCACCGAGGCCACGGTCCGGCTGTACCCGCGGCTGATCGCCCAGGCGACCGTGCTGGCTCCATTCGCGTCGACCGAGCAGGTCGCGGCGGCGGTGCCCGGCATCATGGCCAGCGGGATCGGGCCGCTGATCCTCGAGTACATCGACGTGATCACGATGTCGGTGATCACCCAGAACGAGGGCATCGACCTGCCGATCCCGGCCGCGATCCGGGACACGACCCTGGCCTACCTGGTCGTGATGCTCGAGGAGCGCAGCGAGGAACGGCTGGCCGGCGCGACCGAGGAGACCGCCGAGTTGCTGAGCACGCTCGGCGCGCCGGACGTCTACGTGCTGCCGCCCCGGGCCGCGCGCAAGCTCATCGAGGCGCGGGAGAAGGCGTTCTGGGCGGCCAAGAGCGCCGGGGCCGACGACATCCTGGACACGGTGGTGCCGCGCGCGGCGATGGCGGGCTTCCTGGCCGAGGTGGCCGAGATCGCCCAGAGCCACGGCGGGCTGGCGATCGGCGCCGGGCACGCGGGCGACGGCAACGTTCACCTGGCCGTGTTCCAGCCCGACCCCGGGGCGCGGGGCAAGATGCTGCGCGGCATCCTCGCCGCGGCCGTGGCCCGGGGCGGCGCGATCAGCGGGGAGCACGGCATCGGGCACGCCAAGAAGCGCTACTTCCTGGAACTCGCCGATCCGGTCGCCCTGGACCTGATGCGCCGGGTGAAGCAGGCCTTCGACCCGCGGGGCATCCTGAATCCCGGGGTCCTGTTCGACGTGACCGGCGACGTGACCGGCGGGAGGAACGCATGAATGGAGCGCATGCCCTGATCCGCACGCTGGCCGGCTCGGGCGTGGACGTGTGCTTCAGCAACCCGGGGACCTCGGAGATGCACTTCGTCGCGGCCCTGGACGCGGTGCCGCAGATGCGCGGGGTGCTGTGCCTGTTCGAAGGGGTGGCGACCGGAGCCGCCGACGGTTACGGGCGGATGGCCGGCCGCCCGGCCGCGGCCCTGCTGCACCTGGGGCCGGGCCTGGCCAACGGGCTGGCCAACCTGCACAACGCGCGGCGGGCCGGCACCCCGCTGCTCGTGGTCGTGGGCGACCACGCCACCTACCACAAGCGTTACGACGCGCCGCTGGAGTCGGACATCGACGCGCTGGCCGGGTCGGTGTCGGCCTGGGTGCGGCGGTCGGCGCGCAGCGCCGACGTGGCCGCGGACGCCGCCGAGGGGGTGGCCGCGGCGCTGGCCGCGCCCGGGCACGTGGCCACGCTGATCCTGCCGGCCGATGTCTCCTGGTCCGACGGCGCCGAGCCCGCGGCCCCGCGCCCGGCCCGCGCGGCCCCCGCCGTTCCCGACGCCACGGTCCGGTCGGTGTCCGCGACGCTGCGCTCCGGGGAACCCGGCGTGCTCCTGCTCGGCGGGCCGGCGACGCGGCGGGAAAGCCTGGAGGCGGCCAGCCGGGTCGCCGAGGCCACCGGCGCCCGGCTGCTGGCCGAGACGTTCCCGGCCCGGCTCGAGCGCGGCGCGGGCATCCCCGCGATCGACCGGCTGGCCTACCTGGCCGAGATGGCGGCCGGGCAGTTGTCCGGGGCCCGGCACCTGATCCTGGCCGGGGCGCGCGCCCCGGTCTCGTTCTTCGCCTACCCGGGCCTGGCCAGCTCGCTGGTTCCGGAGGGCTGCGAGGTGCACGTGCTGGCCGAGCCCGGTGAGGACGTGGCCGGCGCGCTGGCCGCGCTGGCCGACCTGGCCGCGCCGGACGCCAGGCCGCGGCCGGCCGGCGCCGGCCGGCCCGAGGTGCCCGGGGACGAGGGCGGCCTCACCGGGCCCGGGGCGGCCGAGGTCATCGGCGCGCTGCTGCCCGAGGGCGCGATCGTCGCCGACGAGGCCAACACGTCGGGGGTGTGGCTGCCCGGGGCCACCGCGGGCGCGCCGCCGCACGACTGGCTGACGCTGACCGGCGGGTCCATCGGCCTGGGGCTGCCGCTGGCGACCGGTGCCGCGATCGCCTGCCCCGGCCGGCGGGTGCTGGCGCTGGAGGGGGACGGCAGTGCCATGTACACGCTGTCCGCGCTGTGGACGCAGGCCCGGGAGGGGCTGGACGTCACCACGGTCATCTTCAGCAACCGCTCCTACGCGATCCTCGGCATGGAACTCGGCCGGGTGGGCGCCGAGGCCGCCGGCACCGCCGCGCGGAGCCTGCTCGACCTGTCCCGGCCCGATCTCGACTTCGTGGCGCTGGCCACCGGGATGGGCGTGCCGGCCGGCCGGGCCCGCACGCCCGGGGAGCTCGCCGCGCTGCTGCGGCGGTCCCTGGCCGAGCCCGGGCCCGGCCTGATCGAGGCCGTGGTCCCGCCGCTCGGCTGAGAGGTCATCCGGCCGGGTCCGGCGGCCCGGCGACGTTGCGCTCGAGCCGGCCCAGCAGCGATTCCAGGCCGGCGACCTCGGCCTGGCTCAGGCCGCGGCGCAGCCGCTCGTCGAACGCCAGGGCCGCGTCGCGCAGCCGGCCGAAGGCGGCCTCGCCCGCCTCGGTCAGCTCGACCAGGTGGACGCGGCGGTTGGCCGGATCGCGGCGGCGGGTGACCAGCCCCCGCGCGTCCATCGCGTTCAGGTGATGGGTGAGTGTCGCCTCCCGGATGCCCACCGCCCCGGCCAGGTCCCGCTGGGTGCCCGGATGCTCGCTCTTGAGCGAGATCAGCACTAGCCAGACGGGGAGCGACCCGCCCGCGCCGGCCAGCGCGTCGTCGAACGCGCGGCGGACCGACTTGGCGGTGCGGGCGAGCTGGAGGCCGATCGGCAGCGGCACGGGCCTGGACATGCGCTCACCCTACCAGTAGAGCTCTAACCGTTTGACGCAAAACACTTAGACATCTAATCTTAAGCGAGAAGCTCAGGCAGAACCGGGTTGCCGGGATACGCCGAGACGGGGAAAAGGTGGTGGGCAGGCATGAGCAGCCTGGCGGGCAAGGTGGCGCTGGTGACCGGCGGCTCGCGCGGCATCGGGGCGGCCATCGCCGCCCGGTTCGCCGCCTGCGGCGCGGCGGTGGCCGTGCACGGCCGGGACCGGGCCGCGCTGGCCGAAGTCACGGCGCGCATCGAGCAGGACGGCGGCCGGGCCATCCCGGTCAGCGCGGACGTGACCAGGTTCGAGGAGATCGAGGCGTTGCGGCGGCACGTCGAGCGGGAACTCGGGCCGGTCGAGGTGCTGGTCGCCAACGCGGGCGGGAACCGGGTGCCGCCCGGGCCGCTCGAGCAGATCAGCCCCGAGGACTGGCGCGCCACCGTCGACGGCAACCTGACCGCGACGTTCCTGACCGTCAAGAGCTTCCTGCCGGGGATGAGGGAGCGCCGCGCCGGGAGCATCATCACGATCTCCTCGGCCGCCGCCCGGCGGCCCAACGCGGCCTCGCCGGTCCCGTACAGCGCGGCCAAGGCCGGCATCCAGTTGCTGACCCAGGACCTGGCCGCGCAGGCCGGCCCGGATGGCATCCGCGCGAACTGCATCGCTCCCGAGACGATCCTCACCGAGCGCAACCGCGGGCAGATCCCGCAGGCGCAGCAGGAGATGCTGATCGGCCTGCACCCGGTCCGCCGCCTCGGCACGCCGCAGGACGTGGCCAGCGCGGCCTGCTACCTGGCCTCGGATGAGGCGGCCTGGATCACCGGCGTGGTGCTCGACGTGGCGGGCGGGTCGGTCCTGGCCTAGAGCCGCCCTGGGGCCGGCCGGGCTAGGCCGGCGGCCCGGCCGCCAGGTCCCGGAGGGCCCGGGGGAGCGGCACCGGCGTGGCGTCCCGGTCCACGTGCACGACCACCGTCCGGCCCTCCACGCAGGCCTGGCCGTCCCTGACCGCCCGCCAGGCGTAGGTGACCGAGGTGCGGCCGATCCGCTCGGCGGTGAGCACCAGGTCGAACTCGTCGCCGAAGCGCAGCGGCCGGTGATAGGTCGCCTCGACGTGGCGCCGGGGGAACCCGCCGACGGTGCCGGGCGGGGCCAGGCCCAGGCGGCGCAGCAGCGCATGCTCGGCCACCTCGGCCCACCGGAACGCGGCGGTGCAGTGAATCCAGCCGCTCGCGTCGGTGTCGGCCCATGCGACCCGCATCCGCTCCCGGTGCTGATACATGACATCCCGTCCCTCCGCAGCGCGGACCCATTCATGACACATCCTGGACGATCGTCGGCGCGTTGGTAGATCGACATGCCGGCCAACCCGGCGGGCCCGGCCGGCGTCCTACCTGTCGGGGCTCGCCGAGCCGCCCAGGTCAGAAAGGCAGGCGATGACCCCATTTGCACGTGCCGCCGGGCGGGCGATCGGCGGATCGGCGCTGGCGTGCTGCGCGCTTCTCGCCTCGGCCTGCGGCACGTCCCCGCCCTCCGGGTCCTCGTCCAGCCCGCCGTCCGCATCCGGGGGCACCGCCACGGCCACCCCGGTGGCCTCGCCCAGCACCACCGGCAGCGCGCCGGCCTCGGCCCCGGCCACGCCGCCGCCCGCGGGCGTGGCCCCGTGCCCGACCCGCTCCCTCGCGGTCAAGGCCGGGCTCAGCCAGGGCACGGCCGGGAGCATCTACCAGGTTCTCGACTTCACCAACATCTCCAACGTCAGCTGCACGCTGTACGGCTATCCCGGGGTCTCGTTCGCGTCAACCGGCGCCTCCGGCGGTCAGATCGGCGCGGCGGCCAAGGAGAACCCGTCGCCCCCGCGGAAGCTGATCACCCTGGCGCCGGGCGCGCTCGCCAACGCCCTGCTGCAGATCGCGGAGGCGGGCAACTACCCGGCCGCCACCTGCCAGCCGGTCACGGCGCACTGGCTGGTGATCTACCCGCCGAACCAGACCACGCCGATCTACCTGGCCTACAAGTCGGCGGCGTGCGCCAAGCCGGTCCCGATCCTGACCGTCAGCGTGGTCCAGCCCGGCTCCGGCGGCTCGGCCTGACTGCGCGCCGACCGGGCCGGCGGCGCTAGCCCTGCTTCAGCCGGCGGTACCGCCGGATCAGCGCGTTGGTGGACGAGTCGTGGGCCAGGTCCGGCTCGGTGCCGCTGGTGAGCTCGGGGATGATCCGGACCGCCAGCACCTTGCCCAGCTCGACGCCCCACTGGTCGAAGGAGTCGATGTCCCAGATCGTGCCCTGGGTGAACACGCTGTGCTCATACAGCGCGACCAGCGTGCCGAGCAGCCGGGGGGTGAGGATCTCGGCCAGCAGCACGTTGGTCGGGCGGTTGCCCGGCATGACCCGGTGCGGCGCGACCTTCGGCGCGGTGCCCTCGGCGAGCACCTCCTCCTCGGTCTTGCCGAACGCGAGCGCCTGCGCCTGGGCGAACACGTTGGAGGACAGGATGTCGTGGTGGTCGCCCAGCGGGTTCAGCGTCTTGCCGAAGCCGATCAGGTCGACCGGGATCAGCCGCGTGCCCTGGTGGATGAGCTGGTAGAAGCTGTGCTGGCCGTTGGTGCCCGGCTCGCCCCAGAACACCGCGCCGGTGTCGTAGTCAACCCCGGTTCCCTCGAGCGTGACGCTCTTGCCGTTCGACTCCATCGTGAGCTGCTGCAGGTAGGCCGGGAACCGTTTCAGGTACTGCTCATACGGCATGACGCCGTAGGTCTGCGCGCCGAAGAAGTCGCCGTACCACACCGCGAGCAGGCCCATCAGCACCGGCAGGTTCGAGGCCAGCGGCGCCGTGCGGAAGTGCTCGTCCATCTCGTGGAACCCGGCGAGCATCTCGCCGAACCGCTCCGGCCCGATCGCGACCATGGTGGACAGGCCGATCGCCGAGTCCATCGAGTACCGCCCGCCGACCCAGTCCCAGAAGCCGAACATGTTCGCGGTGTCGATGCCGAACGCCTTGACCTTCTCGGCGTTGGTGGAGACCGCGACGAAATGCCGGGCCACGGCGTCCGGTGAGCCTAGCTCGCCGGTCACCCAGTCCCGGGCCGAGTGCGCGTTGGTGAGCGTCTCCAGGGTGCCGAACGTCTTGGACGAGATGATGAACAGCGTCTCGTCCGCGGCCAGGTCCCTGGTCGCCTCGACGAAGTCGGTCGAGTCCACGTTGGACACGAACCGGAATGTCAGGTCCCGCCGGGAGTAATGGCGCAGCGCCTCGTAGGCCATGACCGGCCCGAGGTCGGACCCGCCGATGCCGACGTTGACGATGTTCTTGATGGCCTTCCCGGTGAATCCCTTCCACTGTCCGGAACGCACGGACTCGGCGAAGCTGGCCATGCGGTCGAGGACCTGGTGCACCTGCGCGACCACGTCGGTCCCCTCCACGATCAGCGAGCGGCCGGCGGGCATCCGCAGCGCGACGTGCAGCACGGCCCGGTCCTCGGAGACGTTGATGTGCTCGCCGGCGAACATCATGTCCCGGCGCTGCTCCAGGCCGGCCTCCTGCGCCAGCCGGATCAGCAGCCGCATGGTCTCGTCGGTGACCCGGTTCTTGGAGTAGTCCAGGTAGAGCCCGGCCGCCTCGGCGGTCAGGCGCTGGCCGCGTCCCGGGTCCTGGTCGAACAGTTCGCGCAGGTGCTGCCCGGCGATCTCGGCGTGGTGCTGCTCGAGCGCCTTCCAGGCCGGGCGCTGGCGCAGCGGGACGGTCGGCATCGGCGTTTGTCCTCCCGTTGGTCGTCCGGCCCGGTCCGCCGCGGCGCTCATGCGTCTTCCCGGGTCGCGGCCAGCACCTCGCGGGCGGTGTCGGTGACCCGTTCCGGCGTGAACCCGAACCTGGTGAGCAGCTGCTTGAGCGGTGCGGAGGCGCCGAAGGTGTGCATGCCGATCACCGCGCCGCGGTCGCCGACGTAGCGGTCCCAGCCGAGCGTCGAGGCCTGCTCGACGGCCACCCGCGCGGTCACCGCGCGGGGCAGGACCTGCTCGCGGTAGTCCGGCGGCTGCCGGTCGAACAGCTCCCAGCACGGCAGGCTGACCACCCGGGTCGCGATCTGGTCCGCCTCGAGCTCGGCCCGGGCCTCCAGCGCCAGGTGCACCTCGGACCCGGTGGCGATCAGGATCACGTCGGGCCGGCCGCCGGCGGCGTCGGCCAGGATGTAGCCCCCGCGCGCGACGCCGGACGCCGCGCCCAGGGTTGACCGGTCCAGGGTGGGCAGGGCCTGGCGGGACAGCACCAGCGCGGCCGGCTCGTGGCGCAGCGCGGTCACCACCCGCCAGGTCTCGGACACCTCGTTGGCGTCGGCCGGCCGGAACACCAGCAACCCGGGCACGGCCCGCAGCGAGGCGAGCTGCTCGACCGGCTGGTGCGTGGGCCCGTCCTCGCCCACTCCGATCGAGTCGTGGGTGAAGATGTGCAGGACCGGGATCTCCATCAGCGCCGACAGCCGCATCGCGCCGCGGGCGTAGTCGGAGAAGGTCAGGAACGTGGACCAGAACGGCCGCACCTTGGTCAGGGCCAGCCCGTTGGCGATCGCGGCCGAGGCGTGCTCGCGGATGCCGAAGTGCAGGTTGCGGCCGCCGTGGTCATCGGGCTCGAAGTCGCCGGCCCCGTCGAACGTCAGCCGGGTCTTGGTCGACGGGGTGAGGTCGGCCGAGCCGCCCAGCAGCCAGGGCACGTGCGCCGCGACCGCGTTCAGGGCCTGCGCGGAGGAGTCCCGGGTCGCGAGCCCCTTCGGGTCGGGCTTGAACTCCGGGAGGCCGGCGGCCCAGCCGTCCGGCAGGGTCCGGTGCTGCATCCGCTCGATCTCGTCGGCCAGGTCCGGGTAGGCGGCGCGGTAGGCCTCGAACTTGCCCTCCCAGGCCAGGCGGGCCTGCTGGCCGCGCCGGCCGATGCCCTCGGCGAACCAGTCGTAGATGCCGTCCGGCACGTAGAAGTCCGCGTCCGGCGGCATGCCGAGGAACCGCTTGGTGGCCCTGACGGCCTCCTCGCCGAGGGGCTCGCCGTGCGCCTTGGGGCTGTCCTCGACCGGCGAGCCGTAGCCGATGTGGCTGTGCACCAGCATCAGCGTGGGCCGCTCGTGCTCGGTCAGGAACGAGTGCAGGCCGCGGGCGACCTGGCCGAGGTCGTTCACGTCGGCGACCGTGGTCACGTTCCAGCCGTAGGCGATGAAGCGCGCGGCGACGTCCTCGGTGAACGTGATGTCGGTGTGGCCCTCGATCGTGACCCGGTTCGAGTCGTAGATCCAGCACAGGTTGGCCAGCTCCAGGTGACCGGCGAGCGAGGCGGCCTCCGACGAGATGCCCTCCATCATGCAGCCGTCGCCGGCCAGCGCGTACACGTTGAAGTCGAACATGGGCAAGTCGTCGCGGTTGTAGCGGGTGGCCAGCCAGCGGCCCGCGATCGCCATGCCGACCGAGTTGGCCACGCCCTGGCCGAGCGGGCCGGTCGTCGCCTCGACCCCGCTGGTCAGGCGGTACTCGGGGTGACCCGGGCAGTGCGAGCCGAGCTGGCGGAACGTCTTCAGGTCGTCCATGGTGACCGCCGGGGTGCCGCGCACCTCGTAGTCGGGGTCGACCGCGCGGGTGCCGGTCAGGTGCAGCAGCGACCACAGCAGCGCCGAGGCGTGGCCCTCGGACAGCACGAAACGGTCGCGGTTCGGCCAGATCGGGTCGGCCGGGTCGAACCGCAGGATGCGCTGCCAGAGCGTGTACGCGACCGGCGCGATCCCCATCGGGGTCCCCGGGTGGCCGGAGTTGGCCTTCTGCACCGCGTCCATGCACAGGCCGCGGATCGTGTTGATGGACAGGGTGTCGAGGTCGGTCGTGGTCGTGGTCAAGCTGACCTCCGGGTGCGGAACTTAGGCGGACGCCTGCCTCGCATCACCCGGCTGTGCCGCCTGGTTCTCGTACTCCGGCCCCAGGACCTCGGCGCTGCCGGACGACGGCATCATCCTGCCCCTGTCGTGACTGCCGATCTCGGCCGGGGTGGTCATCCGTTTGTCGGTGAGCTGGTCCCAGAGCTCCAGCCGGGCGCTCATCGGCTCCGCGATCTTATCGAGGTAGTACCCGGGGATCTCGTACACCAGGTGCCCGGCGATCGTGTCGCCCGGCGCCAGGTCGAACGGCATGCCGATCGGGGTCAGGCTCAGCGACGGCGGCAGCGGCCAGTCCGGCGGCGGGCACAGGGCCTCGCCGACGCGCCCCCACGAGCCGGGCACCAGCTTGAGGTAGAGCAGCACGGTCAGCCGCGCCGCCTGGGCGGACCCGGCATTGGTGAACCTGGCGTGGAAGGACCGCAGGCGCACGGGCACGGCCAGGCCGGACTCGGACTCGCGCTGGGTGTCCATCGACCCGGTGCCGTAGATCTCGACCTCGACGGCGGGGAAGTCCGGCCGTACCACCGGCGGGAACGGCCAGCCCTTGATCGCGCCGAAAAAGCACGTATAGGACGCGACGAAACAGATCAGCGCGCCCAGCATCCAGCCGTTCAGGAACAGCGAGTAATGGGCCTGCTTCGCGAAATAGGCGATGGCGACGGCGACCAGGAACACCAGCAGCGTCAGGAACAGGGCGCCGAGCCACAGCCACAGTTCACGGTAGGATCGCACGGCCGGGAGTCTACGCTGACCGGGGCAAAGGGCACTCCCCGGTCCCGGACTGGAGCGCCTGCCTGATGACCGCACGCGAGCTCGCGGACCTGCCGTTCGCCGCCGCGCTGACGCCGCACCGGGGCGGGCTGGCCCCGGGGGCGGACTACGACGGCGTCCATTTCGACCAGCTCAGCCTGGCCGAGCCGCACGCGGCGAGCAGCCGGTTCATCGAATGCGCCTTCACCGGGGTCGGTTTCCAGGGCGGGCGGCTGCCCAAGTCCCGGTTCAGCGACGTGTGGCTGCGCGACGTCCGGCTGGTCGCCACCGGGCTGGGCGAGGCGCAGTGGACCGACGTGACCGTGGTGGAGAGCGCCCTGGCCGGCGTCGAGCTGTTCGGCGCGCAGCTGCGCCGGGTCACGTTCCTGGGCTGCAAGCTCGACTCGGTCAACTTCCGCGGGGCCGGGCTCACCGAGGTGACCTTCGACGGCTGCGAGCTGCGGGACGTGGACCTGGCCGGCGCGACGCTGACCCGGGCGGCGTTCCCCGGCTCCCGGCTGGCCCGGGCCGACCTCACCGGCGCGCGGATGGACGCCACCGACCTGCGCGGCGCCGAGCTCGGCGTGATCATCGGCCCGGACTCGCTGCGCGGCGCCATCGTCAGCACCGCCCAGCTCGTCTACCTGGCCCCGGTGCTGGCCCAGACCATGGGCATCGCCGTGTCCGATGACTAGGCCGGGCGGCGTGGTCACCAGGCGATGTCGAACGGGCCGTAGAACGCCGGGGCGTTGATGTCGGTCAGCTGGCCGGTGCGCAGGTTAAGAACGGCGGGGCGCGACCAGTCGTCCACGCCGTGGGCGATCGTCGGGCCCTGGACCAGCAGGTAGTTCCTTCCGGACCAGGGTGAGCGCGTGGACCTGATACAAGGCGCTGACCAGCTCATCGTCTGGGAGGCCGGGCAGGCCGGGCAGGCCGGGCGCGGCCGCCGGCTGGCCGTCGGCGGCGGCCGGCGCTAACCCGGGCGCGGGCGATCCGTTATCCCCGGATCGTTCGGGTCCGCCTGCCGCCCCCATCATCACCGCACTCCAGCGGGCCGCCCGGTGGGCGCCGCGCCGCCCGGCGACCTGGACTCGTAGCTGGTCCGCACATATCTAGCACGCTGGTCGGCCGGATGTGCTGAGTCGTTAGGGTCCTGACATGGAGGAGGTTCCCGGCGACCTGGCGGGCCATCCCGACCGGCTGCGCTGGAACGCCCGGTACCAGGCCGGCCGCGGGGCGCCGTTCCGGCCGCACCCGCTGGCGGTGCAGGCCCTGTCGCTGGACCTGCCGGACGGGCCGGTGGCCGACCTGGCCTGCGGGCCGTCGGGGAGCGCGCTGCTGGCCGCGGCGGCCGGGCGGCGGGTCACCGCGGTCGACATCTCCGAGGTGGCCCTGGGCCAGCTGGCCGCCGAGGCGGCCCGCCGCGGGCTCGCCGGCCTGATCACCTGCATGCAGGCCGACCTCGCGGGCTGGCGCCCGGCGCCCGGCGGCTACGCGCTGGTGCTGGGCACCGGGTACTGGGACCGGGCGGTGTTCCCCGTCGCCGCCGGCGCGGTGGTCGCGGGCGGCGCGCTGGGCTGGGAGGCGTTCACGGCGCAGGCCCGGCGAACCCGGCCCGGCCTGGACCCGGCCTGGTGCCTGGCCCCGGGGGAGCCCGCGTCGCTGCTCCCGCCGGGGTTCACGGTGCTCGCCCAGGAAGACCGGCCCGGCGCGACCCGCCGCCTGCTCGCCCGGGCCCCGGGCTGACGGGCGGCGTCACATCTTGGTCAGCGCGTCGCGGGCGAGCGTCTCCTCCGGGCCGAGGTTGTCCGGGATGCCGACGGCGATCCGGACATACTCATCGCCGAGCAGCACGCTGATCGACGCGCCGCCGTCGTAGTAGGCCCGGTCGCCGAGCCCGGAGATCGGCTGGGCGTGCACCTTGGTCCGGTAGTTGACGAACCACTTCCGCGCGTCGGCGCCGGTGACCAGGACGACCCGGACGCTGTCCGGCACGCCGATGTCGGGGCTGGTCCCGGGCGGGACGTCGGGCCCGTAGAACACGCAGGCCACGCCGCCCTCGACGGTGGCATGGCCGAGGATCGGCGCCCGCACCGGCTGCCCGAGCGCGGAGCTGGCCTGCGACCGGGTGACGACGCTGCAGGAACTGGCGGCCGGCGCGGGCGCGGCGGCCGCCGTGGCGGACGGCGCCGCGCTCGCGGCTGCCTTCGGGGAGGCGGACGGCGCCCCCGCGGCCGTCCCCGATCCCGATGAGCCGCAGCCGGCCAGGACCATCGCCGCCGACACCGCGGCCGCGGCGCTCGCCAGGGTGATGTTCTTCATGACGACCTCTGTTCGGTCCGGGCGCAGGTTGCGCCCGCTCGCTGCCCGACCGTAGGCAGCGGCCGTTACAGGCCACTTACTGTGTCGTTACGGCGGTGCCGTTACCGCGGTGCCGGGCCCAGCCGCCGCAGCAGGCCGGGCAGGCCCGCGACGGAGTCGATGACCTGGTCGGGCGGGGCGGGCGCGCGCTCATGCGCTTCCGGGCGGTACTTGCCGGTCCTGACCAGCACCCCGGCCAGCCCGTGGCGCTGCGCGCCCAGGACGTCGGCCTCGATGTCGTCACCGACCATGACGGCCTCGGCCGGGCCCGCGCCCAGGGCGGTCAGGACGGTGGCGAAGAACGCGGCGGCGGGCTTGCCGGTCACCTCGGCCTGCACCCCGGCGGCCTGTTCCAGGCCGACCAGGAAGGCCCCGGTGTCGAGTTGCAGGCCGGCCTGCGTGCGCCAGTAGAGGTTACGGCCCATGGCCACCAGGCGCGCGCCGGCCAGCAGGCAGCCGAACACGCGGTTCAACGCGGGGTAGCTGAACTCCGGGCCCGCGCCGCCCAGGATGACCACGTCCGGGGCCGGGTCATCGTCGCCGACGAGTGACACCCCGTCAAGGTCCCCGCTGATGTCGCCGCTGGACAGCAGCGCGCAGCGGGCGCCGGGGTGATGGCGGGCCAGGTAGGCGGCGGTGATGGCCGGCGCGGTGAAGATGTCGCCGGGCCCGACGGCGAAGCCCGCCCCGGCCAGGGCGGCCGCGATCTGCTCGCGCGTCCGCGAGGTGGTGTTCGTGACCAGCGCCACCGCGTAGCCGTCCGCGCGCAGCCGGGCCAGGGCGTCCACGGCGCCGGGCACCGGCTGCCAGGACACGGTGAGCACGCCGTCGATGTCCAGCAGGACCGCCCTGATGTCGCCCATGAGGCGACCGTAGCCCGGCCGGCGCACCGGGGGTGAGGCCGGCGCGCAGTCGCCGCCGGGGTCGGCTACGATGAGTTTCGTCATGCGGCGCTACGTACTCATCCTTAGCAGCCGTAGCGGGACCTGATCAGGCAGGCCAGCAACCCGCTACGGGATGAGGCGCTGGCCATGAACCGTAACTGGTCAGGAGAACGCCGTGTCCGACAGCGATCCAGAAACCCATCCCGCCGACAGTGCCGACGCCGCCCAGCGGGCCCTGCAGGCGGTCCAGTTCGCGCTGGACCGCCGCGACAACGGCGGCGACGGCGGCGCGCCGCGCGACTAGGGCCGGGCGGGACCGCCGGCCGGGCTGGCCGCGCCCGCCAGCGTGGCCAGTTCCCGCGCGGCGGCGACCACCAGCGGCGCGAGCCGCCGGCCGGGCGAGCTGCCCAGCCTGCTGGCCGGGCCGGAGACGCACAGCGCCCCGAGCAGCGCGGCATCCCGCAGTACCGGGGCGCTGACGCTGGCCACGCCGGGCTCGCGCTCGGCGACGCTCGACGCCCAGCCGCGCCGCCGCACCGCCGCCAGCTCGCCCGGATCCGCCCCTGGGAACCGGCCCGCATCGTCCGACCAGGCCAGCAGGACCTTCCCGCCGGACCCGGCGTCCAGCGGCAGCAGCGCCCCGACCGGCACGCTGTCGCGCAGGCCCGCGCCCGCGTCCCGGGCGGCCACGCACAGCCGCCGGTCGCCCGAACGCAGGTACAGCTGGACGCTCTCGCCGGTCTGGTCGTGCAGCCGGGCCAGCACCCCGGCCGCCAGCGCGCCGAGCTCGAGCCCGCGGTCGGCCCGCAGCGCCAGCTCGGTCAGGCGCGGCCCGAGCCGGAAGGCGCCGTCGCCGTTCCGGCCGACCAGGCCGTGCGCCTCCAGCGCGACCAGCAGCCGGTGCGCGGTGGGCCGGGGCAGCCCGCTGGCCTGCGCCAGCGACCGCAGCGAGCGCGGGCCGTCGCCGAGCAGCTCGAGCAGGGTCATCGCGCGGTCCAGCACGCCCACCCCGCTGATCCGGTTGCGGCCCGGGCCGGAGCGTTCTAGAGTGTCCATACATTGAACAGGCTATCTCATATTTTGAGACACTGAAGATCGAGACAGTAAAAGCCTGAGACAGCGAGAGCCGGAACAGAGGAAGCCATGGCCGGACGCCTCTTCGACAAGATCTGGGACCGCCACCTGGTGGCCAGCCCGGCGGGCGAGCCGCCGCTGCTCTACATCGACATGCACCTCGTGCACGAGGTCACCTCGCCGCAGGCGTTCGAGGGCATCGAGCTGGCCGGGCGCAAGGTGCGCCGGCCCGACCTGACCGTGGCCACGATGGACCACGACGTGCCGACCGTCGGCCTGGACAAGCCGATCGCCGACCCGCTGGCCGCCGAGCAGATCGCCCGGCTGCGGCGCAACGCGCAGGTGCACGGCGTCACGCTCTACCCGCTCGGCAGCATCGAGCAGGGCATCGTGCACGTGATCGGCCCCCAGCTCGGGCTCACCCAGCCAGGGATGACGATCGTCTGCGGCGACAGCCACACCTCGACCCACGGCGCGTTCGGCACGCTGGCCTTCGGCATCGGCACCAGCGAGGTCGAGCACGTGCTGGCCACGCAGACGCTGCGGCAGGCCAAGCCGCAGGCGATGGCGGTCACCGTCGACGGCGAGCTCGGGCCCGGCATCACGGCCAAGGACCTGGTGCTCGGCATCATCCGGGCGCTCGGCACCGGCGGCGGCGTCGGCTCGGTCATCGAGTACCGCGGCCCGGCCGTGCGGGCGCTGTCGATGCAGGGCCGGATGACGGTCTGCAACATGTCCATCGAGGGCGGCGCCCGGGCCGGGATGATCGCGCCCGACGACACCACGTTCGCCTTCCTCGAGGGCCGTCCGCACAGCCCCCAGGGCAAGCTCTGGGAGCAGGCGCTAGACGACTGGCGCGGCCTGGCCACCGACCCCGGCGCCGAGTTCGACCGCGAGATCCGGGTCGACGCGTCGGCCCTGCGGCCCGCGGTGACCTGGGGCACCAACCCGGCCCAGTCGGTCACGATCGACGACGTGGTGCCGGACCCGGGCTCGCTGAGCACCCCCGCGCTGCGGCAGGCGGCCGAGCGGGCCCTGGCCTACATGGACCTGCGCCCGGGCACCGCGATCCGCGACATCGGCGTGGACGCCGTGTTCATCGGCTCATGCACCAACGGCCGGCTGGAGGACCTGCGCGCCGCGGCCGAGGTGGTCCGGGGCCGCAAGGTCAGCCCGCGGGTCCGGGCCCTGGTCGTGCCCGGCTCGGCCCGGGTCAAGGCCGAGGCCGAGGCGGAAGGGCTGGACCGCGTGCTCACCGACGCCGGCTTCGAGTGGCGCTCGGCCGGGTGCTCGATGTGCCTGGGCATGAACGGGGACATCCTCGCCCCCGGCGAGCGGTCGGCGTCCACCAGCAACCGCAACTTCGAGGGCCGTCAGGGCCCCGGCGGGCGCACCCACCTGGTGTCGCCGGCCGTCGCGGCGGCCACCGCCGTCGCCGGACACTTCACGCTGCCAGGAGACCTCTGATGCCAGGAGTTCAGCGCATAGCCGGCCGCGCGGTCGCGCTCGACCGCCGCGACGTCGACACCGACCAGATCATCCCGGCGTCCTGGCTCAAGCGGGTCGAGCGCACCGGGTTCGCCGCCGGGCTGTTCGGCGCCTGGCGCGCCGACCCCGGCTTCGTGCTGAACCGGCCCGGCGCGGCCGAGGCCAGGGTGCTGGTGGCCGGGTCGAACTTCGGCTGCGGCTCGTCGCGTGAGCACGCGGTCTGGGCCCTGCAGGACTTCGGCTTCCAGGCCGTCGTGGCGCCGAGCTTCGGCGACATCTTCCGCAACAACAGCGTCGCCGCCGGGCTGGTCCCGGCCGTGGTCAGCGAGCCGTCCGCGGCCCGGCTGTTCGCCGCGCTGGCCGCCGACCCGGACGCCGAGGTGGTCGTCGACGTCGCCGCCCGCACGGTGGCGATCGGCTCGGCCCGCCTGCTCGAGCCGTTCGAGCTGGCCGACTACGCGCGGTGGCGGCTGCTGGAGGGGCTGGACGACATCGCGCTGACGCTGCGGCACGAGCAGGAGATCAGCGCGTTCGAGGCCGCCCGCCCGGCGTGGCTGCCGAGCCTGGCCGGCCGGGGCGGCTAGGCCGGGTCCCGCAGATCCACGGGTGTCATTGGTGGCTTGAACTGGATCACCGCGCCGGCCCGCTGCCCCCGGACCGCTCACCGGGTGAAGGAGGACGAACGGCCCTACCTGGCCCGCGCACCGGACGGGCAGCGTTGTTGCCTGGGGAACAGATCAGCAAGAGCAACGCCGCCGGGCGGGCACGGCCTCACGGCGCGCGCGGCACGCACGCACCGCCGTGGAGGGAGGCAGCATGGATATGCGAATCCTCGGGAGCCTGCCGCCCGGCTATCCCGAGGACTACCAGCGGCAGGTGACCCTGTCCGACGGGCGGCGGGTATTCGTGCGGCCCGTTCTGCCCAGCGATGCGCCCGAGCTGGCCGACGCGATCAGGGCGGCGGATGCCGACACTCTGCGAAGCCGGTTCCTCGGCGGTCCGCCGCCGGTCACGCCCGAGCTGCTCGCACATCTGACCAACGTCGATTACCGGCATCGGTTCGCGCTGGTGGCCATCGACCCTGCCACCCGACGTGGCGTGGCCATCGCCCGGTACGAACCGGTCGGCGGTGATGTGGCGGAAGTCGCCGTCGTGGTCAGCCCTTCCTGGCGGCGCGCAGGCCTGGCGACCGCGCTCATGGCCCTTCTGGCCGAAGCGGCGCTGGAGCGGGGCATCGTCACCTTCACTGCTTCATACTTCGCCGGGAACCGCCCGGTCGCCGCCTTGGTCGAAGATGCGGGCGGGCTCGCCAGGCAGGTCATCAAGCAGGGCATCACCGAGTTCTCCGTCGCGCTCGAGCGTCACGACGCCGCCACCGCGCGCAACGTGGACCGGGTTTCGC
>Ga0335078_10004355_pt1 | contig 20986 bp, 21 predicted proteins | sample Lox_Sample_32_FD_206711 | JGI IMG/M metagenome (GOLD analysis project Ga0335078, IMG submission 206711) | Soil microbial communities from Loxahatchee National Wildlife Refuge, Florida, United States - Lox_Sample_3.2 | ecosystem: Environmental > Terrestrial > Soil > Wetlands | place: USA...
TAGAACATTGCCGGGGAGCGTAGATGACGCGGCTCCCCGGCGACTTCCTCGCGTGGCTCAGCCGCCCCCGCCGAACTGGCGCTCGAGCGCGAGCACGCTGTTCACGTACTGCTGGGTCGACGGGTACATGCCGTTCTGCTCCACCGACGGCAGCCCCTGGAAGTAGCCGGCCGCGGCGAGCGACGAGTCACCCCCGGTGGCGTCGAGCAGCGAGTGCAGCAGCAATACCCCGCCGCGCACATTGTCGGCCGCCGAGGCTGGCGCGAGCGGCGGTCCGCCGGAGTTGAGCGACTGCTGGATCCACGCCCATGTCCCCGGGAGGATCTGCATGACGCCGCGCGCGTCGGCGCTCGAGACGAGGTCGTTGTTGAAGCCGCTCTCCTGCCAGCCGATCGCATCGGCGAGCGGCGCCGGGACGCCGTTGGCGGACGCAATCGAGCCGACCTCGGAGGAGGTGACGCGCTCGGGCGTCGGATAGGGCGGGTCCGTCGGCGTGCCCTGGGCGGTCGCCCCGACGGGTTGCGACGTCGCCGGGTTGCCTGAAGTAGTCGTGCCCGAGCCGGTCGAGACCCGGAGAACGGTCCCGGTCAAGAGCGCATGATTCGGGTTCAGCCCGTTGGCGGCCGCAAGGGCGTCGACGCTGACACCCGAACGCGCGGCGATCGCCGACAGCGTGTCCCCGGCCTGCACGACGTACGAGGCGCCGGTGCTGGTCGTCGTGTCGCTGACGGGAACCATCGTGCCGGTGGAGCTCGAGGAGCCAGCGAGGTGAATGACGGTGCCGATCAAGAGGTACGCGTTCGGATCGAGTCCGTTGGCGGCCGCGAGGGCGTTGACGCTGACGCCCGACCGCGCCGCGATCGCCGACAGCGTGTCGCCCGGTTGCACGACGTAGGACCCCGATGTGCTGGTGCTCGCCGGGACGGCCGTCCCGGCGCCGGCTTCGTCGCTGTCGGCGTCACCGTCGCCGGCAAAGCCGCCCGTGCTCGACGGAGCGCTGACCGGTGTGACCGCAGTCGTTCCCTGGGGAGGGATCTGGATGGTCGAGCCGGCGAGGAGCTGGGTGTCGGGCGACAGGCCGTTGGCAGCGGCGAGGGCGTCGACGCTCAGGCCGTCCTGAGCGGCGATCGAGGACAGGGATTCACCCTGACTCACGACGTGAACGAAGTAGGCAGACGCGGCCGCGGGAACGATCAGCATCGTGCCCGCAATGGCCGAGATGAGCAGGAAAAAACGCAAACGCATGCGGCCCAGTGTGCTCAAGAACGCCCTCAACCGGAATCACTGCAATCCCCCTTGCCGCATGCAAAATCACGTTCAAATGTTTGGCTGCCGGGCGGTCACGCCTCGGCCGCCGCCACCAGCGTCCGCGCCGGCAAAGTGATCAACCCGTCGGCGCCGGTGAAGGGCTCGGCGAGCTCGCGGATCTTCGCCTTCACGGCTCCGCGCCCCTCGTCCGAGAGGCCCTCATAGGCGTCGGCGAACATCCACGACAGGTCGAGCTTCTCCTCGACCTGCTCATCGACGGTCATCGACGCGTGGGGCAAGTCGAGCGGCTCCACGACGACGTCCACGAACCCCGCCCCCTCGAGCATCTCCTGCAGCCGGCCGGGCGCCGACAATGAGAACGGACCAGGGGCGTCGGGATCCGGAGGGGGCGCGTGGCCAAGCTCGACGAGTGCGCGATCGGCCAGCGTCATCCACTGGTTGAACTCGGGGAGGTCCCACACCGCGAGCGCGAGCCGCCCTCCCGGGCGCAGGATCCTCCGCATCTCCTGGATCGCGGCACCCGGATCTACGGTGAGCATCACGGCCCACCGGCACAGGACCGCATCGATGCTCGCGGTGGGCACGTCGATCCACTCGAGCTCGAGTCGCTTGAACTCGACGTTCTCGACGCCGAGCTCGCGGGCCCGATCGCGGGCGACCTCGAGCATCGCGTCGGACGCGTCGCTAGTGATCAGAGCCCCGCCCGGAGACACAAGCTCCGCGGCCATGAACCCGGTGTCGCCGGGGCCCGCGGCGAGCTCGAGCACGCGCTCTCCGGGCTGCAGCTCGAGGTGCTCGATCATCCACACCGACACGGGCATCGCGAACTCGCGCCAGCGCTCGGCGCGCCGGTCCCACCCAGGCGCGGCCCGCTCCCATCGGGCCAGGATCTCGCTCCGCACGGCGTCGGGGTCGGAAGCGGCGCCCATCTACTCCTCCGTCCCGTCGGTGCGCTCGGCCAGGCGCCGCACGATCTCCTTGAACGCGCCCTCGATCTGCGCGCTCAGCCGCCGCTGGAAGATCGCCATCACCGCCTCGGATGCCACCGGCCCGAGCCGCTCGACCGCCTGTTCCATCTCTGGCCAGCGCTCGGCGGGCATGTCCGCCTGCGCGAACGGCTTCCAGATCTCGTGCAGGAACAGCTCCACGAACGACCGCGACACCGATTCGCAGTGACGGTCGATCTCCTCGAGGATCGACAGCGCGCTTCGCAGCGAGATCCCTCGCCCGACGACCTCCTCGGCGATCGCCAGCAGCGACGGGCTGGGTGCCGTGAACCGCCCGTCGCCGATCGGCACAAGCATGCCGAGGCGCTCTGCCTCGGCGAGCACCTCGGGCGCCTCCTGCGCGCTGACGTGAAACCGCCTGCCGAGCTCCTCGAGCGTGAGCGTCTCGCCCGGCTCGCTGCTCGCCGCAGCGTGCAATGCCTCGCCGAAGCGCCGCAACCGCTCGGCCGTGCCCTGGGTGTCGTCGAGCAGCCGCTTGATCCCCCCGAGGTTGAAGCCGTCGTCCTGGAGCTCACGGATGAGCCGGAGCTGGGCGAGGTGCTCGGGCCCGTAATACCCGACGCGTGAGCGGACCTCGGGCGGGTCGAGCAGGCCGCGGGCCTGGTGGGCGCGGATGTTCCGCACCGACATCCCCGACTGCGCCGCCAGCTGTTCGATCGTCAGCTGGTTGGGGGACTCGAACTCCTCGAACCTCGTGGCGGAGGACACGCGAACGATTAAAGCTGGCGCCGGAGCAGCTTGCCCGACGCCGTTCGCGGGAGTACATCGGCGAACTCCACCACCTTGGGCACCTTGAAGCCGGCGAGCCGGGCCGCGCAATGGGCCCGCAGCTCCTCGGGTTCCACAACGTCGCCGTCGCGGAGCACGACTGTCGCCACCACTTCCTCGCCCCACTCCGGATGCGCCCGGGGATGGACGGCGACTTCCGCCACCGCGGGATGCTCGAGCAGCGCCGCCTCGACTTCTGCCGGGGCGACGTTCTCGCCGCCGGTGACGATCGTGTCGGCCTTGCGCCCCACGATCTCCAGGCGGTCGCGCTCGTCGAACCGACCCAGATCGCCGGTGTGGAGCCAGCCGTCGCCCGCGAGCGCGCCGGCGGACACGATCGGTCCCCGCACGAGCACTTCGCCATCGCCCGCGGTGACCACCTCAACGCCCGGCAGCGGCCACCCGAAGGTGGCGATCTGCGAGCAAGCCTCGGTCATCCCGTACGTCGGCGCCACCGCGACCCCGGCCGCCTCGGCGCGCGCCACCAGCGCCCGCGCGATCGGGCCGCCCCCGAGCAGTGCCCACCGCAACGACGGTGGCCGCTCCAGCCCGGCGTCGAGCAGCCGCGCGAGCATCGTCGGGACGAGCGATACGAGCGTGATCCGCCGATCCGGATCCATCAGCTCCGACAGAACCGCCTCGGTGTCGAACCGCCCGTGCACCACGGCCGTGGTGGCGTAGATCGCACTCCGGATCGCGATCGAAAGGCCGCCGACGTGGGTCAGCGGCATCGGACACAGCCAGCGCTCGGCGGGATCGAGCCCGAGTGCCACCGCGGAGCCGAGCGCGCTCGCCAGGAAGTTCCCAACAGTGAGCTCGACGGGCTTGGGGGCCGCGGTGGTGCCCGACGTGTGCATCACGGCGACAACGGGATCGCCCTCGAAGCGGTGGACGCTCGCCACCGACCCGCCCCCAGGCGGCTGAGACACGACCACCTCGGCGCCGGCAAGGCGCTGCTGCTGCTCGGCCTCGCTCAGCCGCAGGTCGATCGGTACGGCGGCCGCCCCTGCCAGGAGCGAGGCGTGCAGTGCGATCACGAAGTCCGCGCCCGGTGGCAGCGCGATCGCCACCCGGGTCGCTCCCTCGAACTGTCCGGCCCCAGCGAGGGCGGCCTCGAGGAGCGAGGCATAGGTGAGGCTGCGCTCGGGGGTCTCGAGCGCGAGCCGGTCGGGCCGGCGGGCCGCGGCTGCCTGGATCCAGTGGGACACGACCGACACGGTAGTCTCGCGCGGGTGCCAACGACTTGGAAACCCGCGGGCGATTACCAGGACATCCGCTACGAAACCGGAGTTGACGACGCGGCCGGCATCGCCAAGATCACGATCAACCGGCCTGAGGTCCGAAACGCGTTCCGGCCCGAGACCGTGGTCGAGCTGTCCGATGCGTTCACCCGCGCGCGCGAGGATCTCGATGTCGGCGTGATCATCCTCACCGGCGAAGGCCCCGATGCGTTCTGCTCAGGCGGTGATCAGAAGACCCGGAGCCAGCGAGGGGGCTATGTCACCGGCGCGGACCCCACAAACGCCGGCAGGCACGAGGCAGTCGGGCGATTCGAGGTCACCGACCTGCACATCCAGATCCGCCGGCTGCCGAAGCCGGTGGTCGCGATGGTGGCCGGCTACGCGGTCGGCGGCGGCCACGTTCTCCACGTCGTGTGCGATCTCACGATCGCCGCCGACAACGCCCGCTTCGGACAGACGGGGCCGAAGGTCGGATCGTTCGACGGCGGCTTCGGGGCGACCGTGCTCTCGCGCCTGGTCGGGCCGAAGAAGGCCAAGGAGATCTGGTTCCTGTGCCGGCAGTACGACGCGCAGGAGGCGCTGGCCATGGGACTCGTCAACACCGTCGTGCCGCTCGATCAGCTCGAGCAGGAGACCGTGAAGTGGTGCCGCGAGATGCTCGCGCTGTCGCCCTTCGCCTTGCGGATGCTCAAGGCGAGCTTCAACGCCGACGAGGATGGCCTCGCGGGGATCCAGCAGCTCGCGCACGACGCGAACCTCCTCTTCTACATGAGCGAAGAGGCGCAGGAGGGGCGCAACGCGTACCTCGAGAAGCGCAGGCCGGACTTCTCGAAGTTCCCGCGCCGGGCCTGATGGCCGCGACCCGAGAGGCCACCAAGCCCAACAGCATCCGCATCTGGCTGATGGCCGCGCGTGTGCGGACGCTGCCGGCTGCGATCGCGCCGGTGCTCGTCGGCACCGCGCTCGCCGGCTTCCTGCACGTGTTCCATCCGCTCCGGTTCCTCGCCGCGTTGATCGGCGCGATGTTCATCCAGATCGGCACCAACCTCTCCAATGACTACTCGGACGCCCGACGGGGAGCCGACACCGAGGACCGGCTCGGTCCGGTGCGCGTCACCGCCGGGGGGCTGGTGCCTCCGCGGCAGGTCCTGATCGCGACATACCTGACCTTCGGGGTGGCCGTGCTCGCCGGCGTCTACCTGGTCATCGTCGCGGGCTGGCAGCTGCTGCTGGTCGGCGCTGCGTCGATCCTCGCTGGGGTCCTTTACACCGGCGGCCCGAAGCCGTACGGCTACGAGGGTCTAGGCGAAGTGTTCGTGTTCCTGTTCTTCGGGATCGTCGCGGTCGCAGGCTCGTTCTTCGTGCAGGTCAAGCACCTCGACTGGGAGGCCTTCGCGCTTGCGGTGCCTGTCGGGCTGCTGGCGGCCGGCCTGTTGATGGTCAACAACATCCGGGACATGGATACCGACCGCCGCGCCGGCAAGCGCACGCTCGCGGTTCGGCTCGGGCGTGACCGGGCCCGGATCCAGTTCGCGGTAACCGTGTACCTGGCGTACGTGCTGGTGCCGGTGACCTGGGCGTTCGGCCCGCTTGGGCCGTGGCTACTGCTGGCATGGCTGACGCTGCCGTTGGCTGCCCGGGTTGTCCGCGTCGTGCGCAATCGCACCGACGGACTTTCGCTCAACGGCGCGCTCGCGCAGACCGGGATGCTCCAGCTCGTGTTCTGCACGCTGCTGGCCGCCGGCCTGCTGCTGAGCCGGTGAAAGTCGACATTGATTTTTTAAGGGCGCGCTTGCGCGCGCCGTTTGTTTCGGCATCGGGATCCCTCTGTGACCGCGAGCTCGTGCTCGTGCGCGTCGAGGACTCGGACGGCTGGGTCGGGCTCGGCGAAGCGGCGCCGCTCCCGGAGTACCACGGAGTGAACGTGGGCGACGTGCTCGAGGCCCTCGGGGCGTGTCGGGACATGCTGGCCGGCGCTCCGCCCGGCACGTCCCCGCGGGAGGCGCTCGCCGAATGGCGGGCCATGGCCGTCCTGCCGGCGGTGGCCGCGATCGACATGGCACTTTGGGACCTCGAGGGTCGCCGTAGCGGCCAGCCGGTGTGGCGACTGCTCGGCGCGCGCGACGCCGAGCCCATCGAGGTCAACTACACGATCGCGGCCTCCGATCGGGCCGGTGCGGCCGCGAAGGCGAGCGAGGCCAAGGCGGCCGGCTTCCGCACCGTCAAGGCGAAGGTCGGCATCGGCGACGACGCCGGCCGTCTGGCGGCTGTCAGAGCTGTGCTCGGACCCGACGTCGCGATCAGGCTCGATGCCAACGGCGCATGGTCGATCGCGGAGGCCGAGGCGACCCTGCGTGCGCTCGCCCCAATCGGGATCGAGCTGTGCGAGGAGCCGGTCCGGGGCCTCGCCCAGACGCGCGAGCTCGCGGCGGCTACGGACGTGCCGCTCGCGCTCGACGAGACCGCCTCCGCCATCGGAGCACTCGAGCACAGAGTCTGCGACGCCGTGTGCCTGAAGATCGCGAGCTCCGGAGGCATCACCGGGCTGATCGACGCGGCTCGCCGGGCGCGCGCCACCGGCTACGACGTGTACCTCGCTTCGACCCTCGACGGGCCTCTCGGGATCGCCGCGGCACTGCACGCGGCGGCCGTCATCCGACCCCGCCGGGCGTGCGGCCTGGCGACCCTCGCGCTGTTCGCCGACCGCGATGATCCATTGCCGGCGAGGGACGGACGGATCGAGCTTCCGACCGGCACCGGCCTCGGCGAGGGACTCGTCTCCTGGTACCGCGCGGGATCAGCAGCGCAAATGTGACCCAGGTCACGGTTCACCCGCCCGTGTGCGGGTAAAAGTGTGAACCGAAGAAATTTCTCTGACGTACTAAAGGCAGAGGGCTCAGGTGACGACCATGTTGATCAACTGAGCAGCCGTTTGATCGGACCGGGAGAACCAAGATGAGTCCTGAACGTTCCAAGGCATACAGGCGGGTCATGAAGACGCTCGACGACATGGGCCCGAGCAAGCTGCTCGACAACGAGCAGCAGCGGGTCCGCTACGCCGCCGACAACCTCATCTTCACCAAGAACCTGAGCGCTGACGTCGAGGCATGTGACGCGCTCGACGACGTCGCCGCCCTGTGCCGCACTCTGGTCGAGAGCGGTCGCTGGCAGCAGGAGACCGCGATGCGCCTCCTGGATGACGTGTGCGAGTGCGGACCGGACAGCCCGGTCATCCTTCAGGCTGCCTAACTGATCAGCTCCGCGACGCGCTCCGGCGCTTCGAGATGGACGGCGTGACCCGCGCCCGCGACTGCAACCACGCGTCCATCGGATAGTCCGCGCGCCATCTCGCCGGCGATCGCGCTGAACTTCTCGTCGCGCTCCCCCACGACGAGCGTGACCGGCACGGCGAGCTCACCGAGACGCTCCCACAGCGATGGCAGCGCGCCGGTGCTGAGGCCGCGCAGCGCGCGCGCCAGCCCCGCCGGCTGATTTCGCCGGCGGTCGGAGTCGACCGCCGCGGCCACCGCGGGAGGCTGTCCGGCGAGCACTGGCGTCTGCGCCCAGCGATGGGCGAACTCCCCGATCGTCATGTGCTCGACCTCGTCGGCGAGGCGTTCGTCGGCGGCGCGCCGTGCCGCGCGCTCGGCCGGGTCAGCCAATCCCGGACTCGCCCCGATCAGCACCAGCCGTTCTACGCGATCCGACAAAGCGAGCGCGGCGTGGAGCGCGATCCGTCCGCCCATCGAATACCCGACGAGCGTGAACCGCGGCGGTGCGATGCCCGCCACGTCGCCGATCACGGCGCCGAGGGTCACTGGTTCGCGCCCGGCCGCAGAGCCGTGCCCCCGGATGTCGGGCGCGAGCGCCCGGTAGCTTTCCGCGAGCGCCGCGACCACGGGGTCCCAGCTCGCTCCGGTGTGGGTGAAGCCGTGCAGGAGGACGACATCGCGCGCCATCAGATCCGCATCATGACCGCCACCGACACGTACCTGCTGCTTCGCGCCTTCTGCGACGAGCTCGCCCGTTGCGGCATGGAGCACGCGTGCACGGCGCCCGGGTCGCGCTCAACCCCGATCGTCCTGTCGCTCGTGCGGCAGCCGCGAATCCGCTGCTGGTCGCACATCGACGAGCGGTCGGCCGGCTTCTTCGCGCTCGGCGCGGCCAAGCTGTCGGGTCATCCGGTGGCGGTCACCTGCACGTCCGGTACGGCGACGGCCAACCTCGCGCCAGCGGTGATCGAGGCGCGCCATGCCCGCGTGCCGCTGATCGTGCTTACCGCGGACCGGCCGGCCGAGCTCCGCGAAGTCGGCGCCGGCCAGACGATCGACCAGCTGAAGCTCTACGGCGACGCGGTCAAGTGGTTCTTCGAGGTCGGGATGGCTGACGCAACCCCGCAGTCCCTGCGCTGGATCCGCACACTCGCCTGCCGCGCCTACTGGACCGCGGCGGACGGCCCGCCGGGACCCGTCCACCTCAACTTCCCGCTCCGAGAGCCACTCGTCCTGTCCGAGCCGCTCCCCGAGGACCGGAGCGGGCGGGACGAGGGCCGCCCCTACGTGATGTACGAGGCGCCCCCGCCCGTCTCGCCCACGGGACACGGTCCGCATCCTGCCGGCCGGCTCCTGATCGTCGCCGGACAGGACCGCGACCCCGAGGGCGGCAGGCAGATCGCGCGGGTCGCCGCGGAGGCGGGCATCCCCCTGCTCGCCGATCCGCTCTCCGGCGCACGGCGCGGACCGACCGCGATCGTCCACTACGACCTCCTCCTGCGCGACCCGGAGTTCGCCGCCGCCCACCGTCCCGAGTTCGTGATCCGCGCCGGCGACCTGCCCACGTCGAAGCCGCTGCGGGCCTGGCTGGCCGGGCTCGAAGCTGCCCAGATCGCGTTCGATCCCGACGGCGTCTGGCACGACCCCGACGCGGTCGTCGGACTGCGGATCCGAGCGCCGCTCACTCCCGGGCCGCCCATCACTGCCGACCGCGGCTGGCTTGCGTCCTGGCGGGCGGCGGACCACGCGGTCGCCGGCGCTATCGACCGCACGCTCGGCGACGAGCTGTCGGAGCCCCGCGTCGCCCGAGCCCTCGGCGGATGGCTGCCGCCAGACTCGACGCTGTTCGTCGCCTCCTCGATGCCGATCCGCGACGTCGAGGAGTTCTTCCCAGCCCGCGACGGCGGGCCGCGCGTGCTCTCGAACCGCGGCGCTAACGGCATCGACGGCACGGTGTCGTCCGCCTTCGGCGCGGCGGCCGCCTCCTCGGGCGAGGGGCCCGTGATCCTCATGATCGGTGACGTCGCGCTCGCCCACGACATCGGCGGGCTGATGGCGGCGTCGAGGCTGCGCCTCCCCCTCACGATCGTGCTGCTCAACAACGACGGCGGCGGGATCTTCCACTTCCTCCCGGTAGCCGGCGAGAGCGACGCGTTCGAGGAGCACGTCGCCACCCCCCACGGCCTCGACTTCGCCCGGGCCGCCGCCCTTTACGGCTGCGAATACCGACGCCCCGAGACCGTGGCCGGCCTCCGCGACGCCGTCGAGTCCTCGATCGGCGGCGCCGGCACCACGATCATCGAGGTCCGCACCGACCGCGAGGAGAATCTGGCGCTCCACCGCCGCGTCGCCGACGCCGCCCTCGGCGCCCTACCGCGCCCCTGAGGGGTGCAGAACTCAGCAAAGCGCCGCCGGCCGATCCGCCGCGGTTACATAGGCGCCGCAGAGGCGCTTATCTGACCAACGCCGGCGTGGTGTCGGAGCTATGGCGAGTTGCGCACGTAGTACGGGTCCCCCGGGCCGCCCCGCCGCGCGCGAACGGATGCCGCCGGCGCCCTAACCCGCCAGCAGCGGCAGCAGCGCGCCCAGCTTGACCTCGGTTTCGGCGAGCTCCGCCACCGGGTCCGAGTCGCGGACGATCCCGCCGCCGGCGTACAGATGCGCCAGCCGCCCCCGCACCAACGCGCAGCGCAAAGCCACGCAGAACTCGCCGTCGCCGGCGGCGTCGGTCCACCCCACCGTCCCCGCGTACCAGCCGCGATCGAGTCCCTCGAGCGCCGGGATCAGCGGGGCCGCCACCGAGAGAGGCTCTCCCCCGACCGCCGGCGTCGGATGCAACAGACCCGCGAGCTCGACCGCGCTCAAGGGTGCCGCGAGCTGCGCCCGGATCGCCGTCCCGAGATGGATGATGTTCGCGACGCGCACCAAAGACGGCTCGGGTGCCGCCGTCACCCACACCGACACAGGTCGCAGCGCACGGGCGATCCGCCGCACGACGATCGCGTTCTCCTCCCGGTCCTTCTCGCTCTGCAGCAATTGCTCGCCGAGGTGCTCGTCGATCGCCGGATCGGCGCTCCGTCGGGAGGAGCCCGCCAGCCCGACCGTAGAGGCCCGCGCCCCGTCCCGCCGCACCAACAACTCGGGACTCGCGGCGATGAACGCCGCGTCGCCGCGCCCGACCGCGAACACGTAGCAGGACGGGAACGCCTCGCGCAGCAGCCCGAGCACGGCGCCGAGGTCGTGGTCGACGGGGGCGTGGACCTCGACGTCGCGCGCGAGCACGATCTTCTCGAGCTCGCCGGCGCGGATCCGCTGCACCGCCCGCGCCACCGCCTCCTCGTAGTGCGACGGCGGCATCGGGCTGACCACTCGGTACTCCCCTGCCGGCGCCGGATCGAGCAGCGGCAGCGCCGGCGACCGGAGCTCGGAAAGACGCCCCGCCACGCGCGCCAGCAAATCGTCCCCCGTGTCATCCGGGGCGGCCTCGACGTTGACCGTAAGTGACACCCGGCCGCCGCCCCGGGCGAGCGACACCTCTGGCACCACCAGCGACGCCGGCGCGAACCCGTGCCACCGCGGCGACCCGCCACCGTCGGCTGCGAACGCAAAACCCCCAACAGCCACCAACCCCGATCCAGCCGGCCCATCACACGCATCCGCGAACGCCCCCGCCGCCACGGCCGACCACCTCCGGGCGACAACCCCGAACCGATCAACACCACCCGACTCGAGCGCCCGAACCGACCCGATGGCCCCGACCGCGTACCCGTCCCGGTCGGGCTGCTCGAGGCAGAACCATTCCTCACCGGGCCGGCGCGAGGCCACGGCCACCGCGGTCGGATCGACGGACGCGTCGATGTCGCACGTGATGCTGGCCATCTCCGGCGCCCCCGTGGCCCGGGCGCGCCGGAGCGCGTCACCGACGCGGCGCTCGAGGCGCCGGACGCTGCCGGCGTCGAGCCAGCCCCACGCCGGCGACGTTTCTAACGCGCGGACGCCTACGTCTCCCCGCGTCCCCGGGCGATCGCGATCTCGCCGGTCCGGGCCATCTCGATCAGCCCGAACGGCCGGACGAGCTGCTCGAACGCGTCGACCTTGTCGCACGTGCCGGTGACCTCGACGACGATCGCCCGCTTGTTCACGTCGACGACCTTGCCGCGGAAGATCTCGCAGATCTGCATGACCTCGGCACGGGCGGCGCCGTCTGCCGACACCTTGAACAGGGCCAGCTCGCGCGCAAGAGTGTCCTTGGGCTCGAGATCGCGGATCTTGAGCACGTTGACGAGCTTGTGCAGCTGCTTGGTGACCTGGTCGATCGGATGCACCGCGCCGTCGAGCGTGAGCGTGATCCGCGATAGGCGCTCGTCGTCGGTCGGACCGACCGCGAGCGTGTCGATGTTGAACCCGCGCCGCGCGAACAGGCCGGCGATCCTGGTCAGGACACCGGGCTTGTTCTCGACGAGGATCGACAGGACGTGCTTGCGCCCGGTGCGGAGGCCCACTGCGGCCTCAAGCTCATCGAGCGACAACACCTCTTTGGTTCCTGGCTCACCCATAACGCTCACCCCACCATGTTCCTGGCCGGCTGGCCCGCGGGGATCATCGGATAGGTGTTCTCCTCGCGCGTGACGCGCACGTCAACCAGCACCGGCCCGTCGATCGCGAGTGCCTCCTTCATGTCGGACACCAGCGTCTTCTTGTCCTCGAGCCGCAGGCCGGTCGCCCCGTAGGCGTCGGCGAGCTTGACGAAGTCGGGCCAGTTGCCCATGTCGACCTGGCTGTAGCGCTTGTCCCAGAACAGCTCCTGCCACTGGCGGACCATCCCGAGATAGCCGTTGTTCATGATGAACACCTTGATCCCGATGCCCTCCTGGGTGCAGGTGGCGAGCTCCTGGGCGTTCATCTGCACCGAGCCGTCGCCGGCGATGCAGACGACGGTCCGATCCGGGCATCCGACCTTGGCGCCCATCGCCGCCGGCAGGCCGAAGCCCATCGTACCGAGCCCACCCGAGTTGATCCACAGCCGAGGCTCGCGGAACGCGAAGTACTGCGCGGCCCACATCTGATGCTGCCCGACGTCGCTCGCGACGATCGCGTCGCCGCCGGTCGCCTCGTACAGCGCCTGGATCATGTACTGGGGCTTGATCTCCGAGTCGGTCGAGTCCTCGTACTGGAGCGGATGGCGCTGCTGCCACGTCCTGATCCGCGACCACCACTCGTCGAAGCGGGTCGGCTCGGGGGCGAGCGCCCGGTACTCGGCAGTCAGCCGCGGGAGGATGTTCTTGGCGTCGCCCACGATCGGGATGTGCGCCGGCACGTTCTTCGAGATCTCAGCCGGGTCGATGTCGATGTGGATGAACTTCGCGCGGGGGGCGAACTCCGACAGCTTGCCGGTGACGCGGTCGTCGAACCGCGCGCCAATCGCGATGATGAGATCGGCCTCGTCCATCGCGTAGTTGGCCGCGCGCGTGCCGTGCATGCCCAGCATTCCGAGCCACTGCTCGTGCGGCGCCGGGAACGCACCGAGCCCCATCACCGTGCACGTGACCGGGAACTTGTCCGAGGTCGCGAGCTCGACCAGCTCCGCGCCGGCGTTCGAGCTGACCACTCCCCCGCCGGCGTAGATCACCGGCCGGCGCGAGTTGGCAAGTGCCTTGGCCGCCAGCCGGATCTGCTTCTGGTTCCCCTCGGTGGTCGGCTGGTAGCCGGGGAGGCGAATGTCGGTGACCGGCTCGTACGGGATGTCGGCGCGGCTGAGATCCTGCGGGATGTCGACCACGACCGGCCCCGGGCGCCCGGAACGCGCGATGTGGAACGCCTCGTGGATCGAGCGCGGGATCTCCAGCGGGTGCTGGATCATGAAGCTGTGCTTGACCACCGGCATCGTGATGCCGATCGTGTCCGCCTCCTGGAACCCATCGGTGCCGAGCAGCTCGGTACGCACCTGGCCGGTGATGAACACGACAGGGACCGAATCCATCATCGCGTCGCAGATCGGCGTGATCAGGTTGGTCGCGCCCGGGCCGCTGGTCGCGAGCGCGACGCCGACCTTGCCGGTCGCCTTGGCATAGCCCTCGGCGGCGTGACCGCCACCGGCCTCGTGGCGGACGAGGATGTGGCGGATGCCGGCGTCGTAGAAGGCGTCGTAGGTCGGGAGGTTGGCGCCGCCGGGAAGCCCGAATACGACGTCAACACCTTCTGCCTTCAAGCATTCCATCAGCGCGTCGACTGCACGCATGCGCGGTGCCTCCTTTCGGCGGTCCAAGGTACGCGCGGCCGCCCGCGCGCAAGGGAAGGCGAGTGTAACAGTGGGTTTCCAGCGGGTTTGGAGGCCGGCTTCGCCGGCGTCCGCCGGATGTCGCGCGGCAGGCCCCGCCTGCGAGGTATGGATGCCGAGCGGGGCCGTCGCCGCGTCCGCCGGGCGGGCCTGTCCTGTCCCGGGTCGCGGGGACGCGCCGCCGCGTGCCCCGCGCCCGGCCCGTGGGCGCAGGCGTGGTCGATTTACCCTCACTATGAGGACAAATCGACCACGCTCCCCGGCGCGCGGCCGGCACACCCCCGCGGCGACCCCGGTGCCCCGTTCTGCCAGCGGCCCCCGTCAGCCCGGGCGGATGCCTGACGCCATCCGCCGCTCGCGAACTTCGGCCTCGGATGCGATCGCGACCTCTGGGAACTCGAGCTCCTCGCCGCACGCCATGCAGACGGTGTCGTGCAGCTTCAACACCCGCCCACAGGCGGGGCACTGACGCCGCAGCTCCTCCTTGTCCCACCGGTAGCACAGCGCGGCAAGCAGTCCGAGGAACGGAACGAGCCCCGAGATCAGGAACCACATGAAGAAGGAACTGCCTTTGATCCGGCCGACGATGCCCCCGGCCAGACCAAAGAAAAACATGATCACTACCAAGCCCATGCCAACGATGGGCCGGGTGCTACCAGACGAGTGTCTTGATCGCCCAGAGGATCGCAAGCACCGCCGCGACTACGACCACCGTCCAGAAGATCGCTACTACGAACCCGATAACGATTTTCAAGAGCAGCGCGGCCGCAGCGACCAGCACGATGCCGGCGAATGCCTTGCGAACAACCGGCGTACGAGACTTCGATGCCTCGATTTGAGTATCCATGCGATTAAGGGTACTCCTGCCGGAGCACGGCTCCCGAAGGAGTCGCTAAGAACTCTCCCCGGCGGTTAGTCGTATGTGCGCTTGAGGTGCTCGAACCGCGACGCGCCGGAAGTCGGCGGCGGGTCGAAGCGCAGGCGCGCGAGCCGGTAGCGGCGCACCGGGGTATCCCGGCGGCTCCCCGGGACCGTTCGCCGATCCGCGACGAGGAGGACCTTGGAGGCTGTCAATGGACGGGGCATGGTCAGAATGATCGGCCGCCGGCCCCGCCCGCGCATTGGCCCTCGGTACAAACATCCTCGCCGCCCGCGCGCCTCGCGGACGGGAGCTCACATCGACCGGGCGAGCCCCGCCGCCGCCGCGAGCGCCTCACGCGCCGGCGCCGCCAGCCGCCGGCGCAGCCGCCAGCGCGCGCCCGAGAACGCCAGGTTCGCCACCGTGGCGAAGCCCTGCTCGTCGGTCCTCAGCGCCAGCAGGAGATGGGCGACGCGGTCGCTCGGGGGAAGCCCGGATCCTGTCGCCCTGACGCAGTAGCAGTTCACGCGCCGGCCACCCGGGCGCACCAGCAACGCGCCCGTCTCCCCCACGAGCCATACGCCCAGCACCCCGCGCTCGAGCATCAAGCCCGTCCGCGAATAAACCTCACGTGCCCGGTTGCCGACCAGGTCGCCGAGCAGCCCGAGCGCGACTCGCTCGGGCTCGGCCCACGACGCGGAGCGGGGCTTGACTGCGCGCGCCCCCCGGGCGGCGTACAGCTCCGGTATCGCCCAGGCGTGTACGAGGCACAGGGCCGCGAACGGCAGCATGATCGGCCCGGCGAGGGCGAGCGCCACCGCCCCGGCGATGAATGGCACCGAATGAACGACGCTCGACAGCGTCCACAGTCGGCCGACTCGCCGCAGCGACCCGTCGCTGACACGCGGGCGCCAGTGGACGTTGGCGACCTCCGGGAGGACGTTCGCCGGGGCCGCTTCAACCGAGGAGCTCAGCGCCCTAGCCCCCGGCGATCGGGCGGCGCAGGATCACCACCGGCGCGTCGAGCGGCAGCTCGCGCACCTGCTCGGCGCGGCCTTCCCCGTGCGAGACGAGGGCGTAATACCCCTGCTCCAGCTCCGCGCGGAACGCCGTGACGGCCGCCTCCGCGCTCAATGGATCGTCGGCTGTCCATTCCGCCAGCGTCGTGTGGCCGGTCTGGTCCATCCTGATGAGTCGCGACATCGCGGCGCCTCCTGGTGATGGGTTTCGGACATCGTACGCTTCGCCGCCGGACGCTCGGGGAAGACTTTGCAAGTTCCGGCAAGGACTGGTGAGGTTTGTGGCCTTTTACGTAAAAACACGCCTTTTGGTGTGATAAGTTGCGAATACGTAGAGTCGGTAACGGATTACGGACGGCAGCTTGCGGGGGACCAAGGCTGGAAGGGGACGTCAACGTGGCAGTGAGCCGCGACGAGAAACCGCGCGCTGGCATAGATCGATCCGGAAAACGCGGGCCGTGACGCCGCACGCGGCGTCACACGCTGAACAGTCCAGGTCGCTCGGCGTCCACCGGGCGCGCTCGGACTCCACGGCCTCGGCCATCGCCCGCCTCCTGGACGTTCGCGTCTGGTCTCAGATGCGGCTGCTCGTCGACGCCGTCGTCCTGTGCCTCGCGTCGATCGCCGCTCTCTACGCGGGGCCGATCCCGGACAGCGGCCGTTCCCAGTGGATCGCGGGCGTCTTCCCGCTGCTGACGCTGGTTCTCCTGCGCGCCCGCCGGGACCCCGATGAGCGGCTACACGTGTCGCCGCTCGACACCGCAGCCTACGTGCTCGGGGTGGTGTCGCTGTCGGCGATGATGACGATCGCTGCCGGCTCGATCGTCGGCGGGTCGCATCCGGTCGGGCTCGCCGTCCGGTTGTGGTTGTTCGCGGCCGTGTACCTGACCCTGGCGCGACTCGTGCTCGGCTCCGTGCGCCTCCAGGCAAGCCGCAACGAGGCCCTGGCGATGCCCACGCTGATCATGGGCGCGGGCTCGGTCGGCGAGCTGCTCGTGAAGCGCATGACGGAGGACGGGTGCTACGGAATGCGCCCCGTCGGATACCTGGACGCGGATCCGCTGCCCCGGCTCGGGACCACTGGCGCCCGGGCGATCCCGGTGCTCGGGGGCCCGAGTGACCTCGAGACCGCGGTCGCCCGGACCGGCGCGCGCCGCTTGATCCTGGCGTTCTCCTCCGAGCCCGATCGCGTGCTGGTTGACAAGGTCGCGGAATGCCAGAAGCTGGGCGTCGAGGTCCTGCTTGTTCCGAGGCTGTTCGAAGCGATCAACGACCGCGTGACGGTCGACCACATCGGCGAGGTGCCGCTGCTCTCGCTCCGCCCGACCAACCCCCGGAGCTGGGAGTTCACCGTCAAGCACGCGATCGACAGGTCGGCGGCGCTGGTCTCGCTGATTGTGCTCGCGCCGCTGTTCGCGGCCGTCGCCCTGGCCGTGCGGCTCTCATCGAGCGGGCCCGTGCTCTTCCGCCAGTATCGCGTCGGCAGGGACGGGCGCGAGTTCACGATGCTGAAGTTCCGGACGATGCGAGGAGACCCCGCGGTGGTGGGAGAGGCCGATGCCGGCTGGGCCGCCCAGCTACTGGGTGAGTCCGCGTCACCCGGGAGAGGCCCCGAAGACCGCATTACGGGCGTCGGCCGCTTCCTGCGCAAGACGTCGATCGATGAGCTGCCTCAGCTGATCAACGTGCTCCGCGGCGACATGTCACTCGTCGGGCCGAGGCCCGAGCGAGTCAGCTACGTGCGGGACTTCGAGCGCGTCGTCTATCGCTACACCGACCGCCACAGGGTGAAGTCGGGACTCACCGGATGGGCGCAGGTCAACGGCCTCCGCGGCGAGACTTCGATCGCCGACCGCGTCAAGTGGGACAACTACTACATCCAGAACTGGTCGCTGAAGCTGGACCTCAAAATCATGATGCTCACGTTTGCAGAGGTTTTGCGCTTCCGCGACAGCCAGAAGGCTCGCAAGTACGGGCCCAATTGGGCGAGAAAACGGCGCCGCGGCTGAGCCGAGGCCCGCGTTTGCACACCTTTCCGGCGGGAATCCGGCACATGTTTCCATCGTGCCGCTGGCGGTGTCCGCAAATAGGGCATTTTGAAAGCGATTGGCAGGGACAGTTCCGCCCAGAGCGGCGCCGGATGGCAACCGGTGTCGCGGGCGTGGACTTCCGCTGCCCGGACCCATGCGCCGAATCGCTGTCATCGTCCAGCTGCTGCTTGCGTCGCTCCTGTTCGGGGCCGCTCCCGCAGCCGCGCTGCACAACTCTCGTCGGCCGGCAATCCACAAGGCACGCCGCCCGGCAGCCCACAAGGCCCGCCGGGCCTCCTGCCAGCGGAAGTCTCGGACCCAGCGGAAAAAGGGCGCCAAGGCGAGGAAGCGCTGCCGTGGTGCGTCCCACGGCACCCGGGAGGCCGGGCCGGCGGCCACCGGCCCGCTGATCGTCGGCCTCAACGCGGACGTCTCGGGCTACGGCGGGGCCAGTACGGCCGCGCGCCTCCATCAGGTCGTCTCTCAGACCGGAACGAAATGGCTGCGCGAGGAGTTTCGCTGGGCGATGATCGAACCGCAGCCGGGCGTCTTCAACTTCGCCTACTACGACCACTTCATGACGCAGGCCGCGCTCGGCGGCGAGCACATCCTCGCGATGCTGGACGACACGCCGTCGTGGGCCGGGCCCCGTGTGACCGCCCTTCCGGCCGATCCGTCGGGCTACGCCGCGTTCGTCGCGGCGGTGGTCGATCGCTACGGCCCCCGCGGCACCTTCTGGGCCGAGCATCCACGTCTAGCCGGATCGGGCTCCGCGATCCGGACGATCGAGATTTGGAACGAGCCGTTCTTCTCGAGCGGCAACAACGGCTCCTACAACCCGGCTCGCTACGCCCGGCTCGTGCAGGCTGCCGGGATCGCCGCGCACGCCGCGGACCCCTCGGTGAATGTGCTGATGGCGGCCGAGATGGAGAGCGCCCGGAACGCCAGCGGCAACTGGGTGTGGTGGGTCAACGCGCTCTACCAGGCCGTCCCCGGTCTGAACAACTATTTCGACGGGGTGGCGATGCACGACTACGGCACCAACACGAGCACGCTCAACCCGATGATCTACGGGCAGCCGTACAGCAACTACGACCACATGCTCCGGATCGAGAACCTGCGCCATCAGTTCGTCAGCCACGGCGCCGCGAACAAGCCGTTCTGGATCACCGAAGCGGGCTGGTCGACGTGCATCCAGCCGAGCATCGACTGCGTCACCCAGGATGCGCAGGCTGCCAACCTCTCCACCCTGTTCACCGACATCCACACCGAGTGGAGCAATTGGGTCCAGGCGGTCTTCGTCTACCGGTACGGCGACGGTGACGATCCCACATCCGTCCAGGGTGGCTACGGACTCACGAACCTCAACGGCACTCCGAAGCCGGCGATGACGGTGTTCCGCGCGGCCGCGATGGCGAGCGCTGGCGCGGAACGCGACCGACGGGCGCGCAAGTCTTCGAACAGTCGTTGAGCAACCCCTGAGCGGACTCCCACGGATCACCTGGGTGGGTCGACCACCCAGGTATGTCCAGGCGCCAGGGCCCGACTCTGCTTGCCGTGCTCGCGATCCTCGTGGCGCTGCTGTGCGCCGCGTCGGCGTCGGCTGCGCGCCCGAGCCACAAGACCAAGCGGCCCTCGCCTGCGCACGCTCGCAGCGCTCACCGGGCGCGGCCGACGAAGCACAAGCCCGCCAAGCACAAGGCGTCGAAGCACAAGCCGGCGAAGCGCAAGAAACGTACTCCTGTCCATTTGCCGCTGAAGCCGGTCGCCGCCGCGCAGCCTCAGTCACCAGTCTCGGTGTCCGGCACGGCGCTTGGGGCCGCGACCGGAGCCGTCACGCAGATTTCCACGCCGGCGCCTTCGCCCACCCCGCCGGCCGTATCCGCACCCTTGATCGTGGGCTTGAACGCGGACGCGTCGGGCTGGGGCGGTGCGAGCACGGCGCCGCGGCTTGATCTGGTGACGTCCGCCACCGGGACGAAGTGGCTGCGCGAGACATTCGAGTGGTCGACGATCGAGCCGCAGCCCGGGGTGTTCGATTTCTCCTACTACGACCATTTCATGCTGCTCGCGGCGCAGCGCGGCCTGCACATCCTGCCGCTGTTCTACGACACGCCGTCGTGGGCGGGCCCGGCCTACAACGCGATCCCCTCCGATCCGACGGCGTTCGGTCAGTTCGTGGCCGCGGTGGTCGCCCGCTACGGCACGGGCGGAAGCTTCTGGGCCGCGAACCCGAGCCTCTCGAGGTCGGCGGTCACCACCTGGGAGATCTGGAACGAGCCGTACCTCAGCAGCGGTGACGACAATGACTATGACCCGGGGGCCTACGCGCGCCTGGTCAAGGCGGCGGCGGTTGCCGGACGCGCGGTCGACCCGGACGCCAAATTCCTGATGGCCGCCGAGATGCAGACCGCTCGAGACGCGAACGGAGACTGGCAGTGGTGGGTCGACGCGCTGTATCAGGCCGTCCCCGACCTCAACAGCTACTTCGACGGGGTGGCGATGCACGACTACGGCAGCGACACCACGACACTCAACCCGATCGTCCCCGGCCAGCCCTACGGCAACTACGGTCACATCCTCCGGATCGAGGATCTGCGCCAGCAATTCGTGGACCACGGCGGCGCGAGCAAGCCGTTCTGGATCACCGAGGCCGGGTGGTCGACGTGCACGGGCAACTCGGACTGCGTCACCGACGCCGTCCAGGCCGCGAACCTGACCACGCTGTTCCGCTACCTCCGCACGAGCTGGAGCAGCTTCGTGCAGGCCGTGTTCATCTACGACTACGGCGACGGCAGCGACCCGGCTAATACCGAAGACGGCTACGGCCTCACCAACCTCGACGGCACCGCCAAGCCGGCGCTGGCGATCTTCCAGCAGCAGGCCGCCGAAAGCGCCGGCTGACGCCTACCGGGGCCGTGCTAGCGTCCTCGACGCACCCGGCGAGCGAGGCGCCGACGGGATGCAGCGTGATGCATGAAGCGGAGCCGCGCTCAGACCCATCTCCTGTCGCTGGCCGGGGCGATCCTGATCGCGGCGGCGTCCTCGGCAGGATGCGGCTCGCACTCTAAGCACGCGGCGACAACTGGCCAGCAGAACCTCCCGGCCCTGCCGGGACCGTCGGCGGTGTCCAGCCCGTTGGTCGTCGGGCTTTCAGTGGGCGCGGCCGGGTACGGCGGCAGTAGCACCGCGCCCCAGCTCGACGGGATCGTCTCGGCGACCGGCGCCAGATGGTTCCGGGACG
>Ga0335078_10004356_pt1 | contig 20984 bp, 17 predicted proteins | sample Lox_Sample_32_FD_206711 | JGI IMG/M metagenome (GOLD analysis project Ga0335078, IMG submission 206711) | Soil microbial communities from Loxahatchee National Wildlife Refuge, Florida, United States - Lox_Sample_3.2 | ecosystem: Environmental > Terrestrial > Soil > Wetlands | place: USA...
CCTGCTACGCGGCGGTGGCCCTCTTGTGGTTCGTCCCCGACCGCCGGCTGGTGCGCCCGCCCGCACCCGGGGTGCTGCCCCCCGAGGGCTGAGGGCCGGCGCTCAGGACCCGAGGGTGCGCATGATCCACTCGCTCATCGTCATGCTGCGCATGGTGCGCAGGTCCATGAGCTTGGTGACGTGCTCGAGCATGGTGGTGATGTTGCGCTCCAGCACGGCGGGGTCGCCCCCCGCGCAGTAGAAGAGCATGGGGTCGGTGACGTGCTCGGGGGTGGGCCAGGCCTCCTCCACGATGCCGCGCCAGGGGGCGGCGCCGGGGTCGAGGCTGCGCACCACCAGGTTGCGCACGTAGCGGCAGCGGGGCTGGACGGCCTCGGACATCGGTGACTGGCGACCGTGCCAGAAGGCCAGCCACTGCTCGAAGTCGGTGCCCGGCAGCTGCTCGAAGGTGGCCACGGTGAGGATGCCGGGCGAGCGGGTGCCGTCGGGCCAGGTGCGCGGCGGTCCCCACGGGCTGTCGCCGTAGTCGCTGTAGAGGGACTCGAGGACCTGGTAGCCGTCCAGGCGCACGGCGACGTCGCCCAGGATGCGCTCCACCGGGGCCCGGCGGTCGTAGCAGTCCACCCACACCGACACGAGGGCCTGGGGGGTGTGCTCGCCCTCGGGCGGCGCCACGGGCGGGGCCACGTCGGCGGCGTCGTCGTCGAGGTCGAGGGTGAGGCCGTGGACCCCCTCGGCCAGCAGGCGCCCGGCGACCTCCTCGACCATGAGGGGCCGCACCTCGGCACGGGGCGTGCCCGGGGCCAGCCACACCAGGTACTGGAGCTTCTCCACCCTTCCCCCGGCGCCCGCCCCGAAGCCGATCGGCGCGTCAGGAGCGCGACGGGGCCGGGGGCTGCGACACGGTCACAGCGGCGCGCTCGCGCACCTCGATGAGCCGCCGCCAGGCCTCGTCGGCGGCCCCCGGCGCCAGCCTGGGCAGCCGCATGCCGGTGTAGAGGACCCGCCGCTCGCGCGCCACGGGCGGCTGGGCCATGTGCAGCGTGCAGCTGAGGTGCACGGTGACGTCGCCGGTCCGGGTGGGCAGGTCCAGCACCGGCAGGGGATTGTCGCGCTTGAGCAGCGCCGGCCACACGAGCACGCGGTGGCTGCCCGCCACCACCCGGAGCTGCCCCGAGGTGGCGTCGGCCCCGGTGACCGAGATGCCCATGGTGAGCGAGCAGCACTCGTAGCTGTGGCGCCCGAGCGAGCAGTCCTTGTGCCAGGGCACGTCGGAGATGCCCGCCACCACGCCGATGGGCTTGACGAGGGCCTCGATGGCGTTGCCCTCCATGCCCCCCCAGCGGTGCCCGTCCCCGGTGAGCGCGCCCAGGCGCGCCAGGCGCTCGTCGCCGGGGAAGCCGGCCACCGTCGTCGAGTGGGCGTCGAAGCTCTGCATGCGCACCAGCCGGTCGGTGCCGTCCTCGGTGCGCGCCCACCACGAGCGCCCGTCGCCCTGGGCGTAGGAGGGGGCGGCGCGGTCCATGTCGGCCGACACCGCCGCCATCTCGTCCTCGGTGAAGACCCCGGTCACGTGGAGGAAGCCCGCCTGCTCCAGGAAGCGGGCCATGGCCCCGGGGTCGTCGTCGGGGGCGAAGCTCCGGCCCAGGTCGAGGGGGCGCCCGGCGGCGTCGGTGAAGTCGGGGGCGCCACCGCCGTGGGGGACGGTGCCGTCGAGGGCGCCGCGCACCACCAGCCACCAGTCGAGGAGGCGCTCGAGGCGACCCTCGAGCTCGAGGCGGCCGCTCGAGAACCACCCCATGGGCGTGACCTGGTCGTGCTCGAGGTCGGCCAGCTGGGCGGGCTCGAGCCGCAGGCGCTGGGCGCCCGCGCCGGCGGCGGCGCCGGGGGCGACGGTGACCGAGGCGCCCTCGGCGCCGAGGGTCCAGCGCTCGCCGGCCACCTCGATCTCGAGCGGGGGCAGGTCGAGGGCCGCCGCCGCCGCCGCCAGCGGGGCGCCGCCGGCCTCGAGGGCGGCGGGGAGGCGCTCGGCGAAGAACCCGGCGGCGTCGTCGGGGACCGGCGGGCCATCCACCCGGGTGCGGACGTCGACGCTCATGGATCCCTCCTCGTCGTCGGGCGGCCCCGGCCGCCGACGTCCCCGAAGCTAGCGGGCGCCGCTCCCCGGCGCCCCGCCCGGCGCCCGGTGCGAGGGCGCGTCAGCGCCGGCGCGGGGCCAGCGCGCCCCGGGCCGCCTTGGGCCACACGAAGCGCAGCCCCGACCAGTCCTCGCCCAGGGCGGCCACCTTCACGTCGACGAGCCCCGCACCGAGGCCGCAGGCCCGGACGCCCTCGTCGGTGACGTCGCTGGCGTGCCCGGCGGCCCGGCGGGGCCAGGCCACCCACACGGCGTCCTCGGGACCGAGGACGGCCACCACGGCCGTCACCGCCCCGGCCAGCTGCGCCGCCCGGCGCACGAAGGTGACCACCACGTCCGCCCCCGGCCCGAGCGAGCGCCGCAGCGCGGCACCCTCGGGCAGCGCCGGCACCGTCCAGCCGCGGGGCGCGCCCACCAGGGCCACGGTGCGCCCGGGCCGCACCCCGAGCTTGGCCGCCAGCGGCGTCCCCGGCCCCGGCGCGGCGCCGGGGCTCACGGCCCCGGCGCCGGGGGCGGGTCCCAGGAGCGGCGGCGCATGGCCACCCCCGTGCTGCCCTCCCAGAAGCCCTCGGAGCGGTAGAGGGGGGCGCCCTCGGGCGAGGCGTGCAGCTCCACGGTGTCGACGCCGTGCGCCTCGTACCAGGCCAACAGCGACCGCAGCACGGCCCGGGCCAGGCCCCGGCGGCGGTGGGCGACCTCGGTCGACATCCACTGGATGTAGCCCACCCGGGGGTCGTCCTGGGAGGGGTGGGGCAGGCGGTCGACGATGCTGCCCGCCCCGCAGGCCACCAGCCCGCCCGCGCCGCCGGGGTCCTCGGCCACCACCACGGTGAGGTCCGCGCCCAGGCGGGCCAGCACCGAGCGGCGGGCGGCGGCGCGCCAGCGCTCCCAGCGCTCGGCGGGGAGCTCGATGCCGAGGTCGCGGTACATGAGCTCGGCCAACCGGACGATGCCCTCGACGTCGTCGGCGTGCGCCGGGCGCACCACGTGCGCCGCCGCGCCCGCGCCGGGATCGGCCACGGCCCGTGCCGGGATCAGCGCCGGCGCGGGATGCGGCGGATGCCGGCCGGGGCCGCCCCCACCGTCTCGGGCTCACCGTCGAGCTCGATGTGCACGGGTACCGGCGTGGGCTCGAGCTCGGACCGGCCGTCGCCGGGACGGGGATCGGTGGGGATGCTCTCGTACTCGCCGGTGGCGCTGCGGGTGATGATGACCGCCCGCTTGCGGCGCCCGACACCGGGCGTGCCCGTCATCTCCTTGCACAGGTAGTAGGTGAAGACCCCGGTCGCCACGGGCACGACGAGGACGGCGAAGCGGAAGAACCACAGGACCTCGTTGAGCGAGATCCGGAAGAAGTTGGCCAGGACGTCGGTCGAGCTGGCGGCGAACAGCGTGAAGAAGAAGGCCAGGGCGGCCGCGCCGATGCTGGTGCGCTTGGGCCGGTCCCGGGGCCGGTCGAGCAGGTGGTGCTGGGCGGTGTCGTTGGTCACCTTGGCCTCGATGAAGGGCCAGGCGTAGAAGAGGGTGAAGCACAGCCCGGGGAAGAGCACGGCGGGGATGAACACCACGAAGGGGATGGTGTGGCCCCACCCGGTGAACTCGATGGGCGGCATGATCCGCAGGGCGCCGTCGAGCCACCCCATGTACCAGTCGGGCTGCACGGCGTAGGAGATCTTGTACGGCTCGTACTGGCCGAACTGCCAGATGGGGTTGATCTGCGCCAGGCCGCCCAGTCCCCACAGCACGCCGGCGATCATGAACAGAAAGCCCGTCGTCTTGGCGATGAAGGTGGGGTACATGGGCGACCCCACCACGTTCTTCTCGGTGCGCCCGTGGCCCGGGAACTGGGTGTGCTTCTGGTGCACGAGCAGCCCGAGGTGCGCCGAGATGAGCCCGAGGAGGATCAGCGGCAACAGCAGGACGTGGACGATGAACAGCCGCGGCAGGATGTCGCCGTTGCCGGGGAAGTTGCCGCCGAAGATGAAGGTGGCCAGGTACGTGCCCACCACCGGGATCGACAGCACGATCGAGAACATGATGCGCAGGCCCGTCCCCGACACCAGGTCGTCGGGCAGCGAGTAGCCGATGAAGCCGTTGGCCAGGGCCAGGGTGAGCAGGGTCACCCCGATCATCCAGTTGAGCTCGCGGGGCTTGCGGAAGGCGCCGGTGAAGAAGACGCGGCACATGTGCACGGCGATCGAGCCCACGAAGACGTCGGCGGCCCAGTGGTGCATCTGGCGGATGACGAGCCCGCTGCGCACGCCGAAGGAGAGGTTGACCGTCGACAGGAAGGCCTGCGACACCCGCGAGCCGCGCAGGGGCGCGTAGGCGCCGTGGTAGATGGTCTCGGCCGCCGAGGGCACGTAGTAGAGGCTCAGGAAGATGCCCGTGGCGATGAGGACCACGAAGGAGTACAGGGCGATCTCCCCGAGCAGGAACGACCAGTGGTCGGGGAAGATCTTGTCGAGCAGCACCCGGCCGCCCTTGGCCACCCCCAGGCGGTCGTCGAGCCAGCGCACGCCGGCCACCACGGGATCCTGCTTGGGCCGCGCCCCGTCGGCGCCGGCGCCGTCGCGGGGGCGTCCGCGTCGTAGGGAAAGGGCCATCAGCGCTCCCAGAAGCCGGGGCCGACGGGCTGATCGTAGGCGGCCTGCGCCCGCAGGAAGCCGCCGCTGTCGATGTGCAGGGGCAGCTGGGGCAGCGGGCGGGGGGCAGGCCCGAAGATGGGGTTGGCCCCGGTGCGCACGTGGAACAGCGACTGATGACAGGGGCACAGCAGGTTCTGCAGCTCCTCCTCGTACAGCCCCACCGGGCACCCGGCGTGCGTGCAGAGCTTGGAGAAGGCCAGGTAGCCGGCAGGGCCCCAGCCCTCGCGCCCGGGCATGGTGACGATGGGCACGGTGTCGACCCGCAGGAGCATGGTCTGGTCCACCGCCGCGCCCACCGAGCCCTCGGGGAACACCGTGAGCGACCCGCCCACCTCGAGGTCGGCCTGGTGGATGCGGCGGCCGGTGATGTCGACGAGGTAGGACCCCGTGCGCCAGTCGGTGACGGCCAGGCTCTTCTTGGGCTGGGGCCCGAGCGAGCGCAGCAGGGGGAAGGCGAGCACGATGCCCATCACCCCGGCGCCGGCGCCGAGGAGGGTGCCCAGGAAGCCGCGGCGGCGGAACACCATCTTGCCCCGGTCGCCGATGGCGGCCGCCATGGCCTCGACCTCGGGGTCGGTGGAGCCCAGGTGGTGGCGCTGCTCCTCGAAGGGCCCCTGGGGGAGCAGGTACTTGCCCCAGGCGGAGAGGCCGAAGCCGAAGCAGAACAGCCCCAGGCCCATGAAGACGCCTTCCCACTGGGTCTGGCCCCCCACCCAGTAGAGGCCGCCGTAGGCGGCGAAGCCGGCCAGCCCCGCCAGCAGGAAGAAGCCCACGATGGCCTCGGCCCGCCGGGGGTTCTTGGCGTAGGGCTGCAGGTGGGGGTCGTCGAAGGCCGCCATGGGCAGGGCGGCGCGCTCGGCGGTGGCGGTGGTGCCCGACGGGCTGTCGGTGTGGTCGCTCAATGCCGGTCCCCCAGCCAGAAGGCCACGAGCATGAGCCCGCCGACCCCGAACAGCAGTCCGATGAAGCCCTCGGCCACCGGGCCGATCCCGCCCAGGCCCAGCCCGCCCTGGTTGCTCGGGTGCTGGACGGGCCCCGTGACGTAGGCCACGATGTCGGCCACCTCCTGGTTGGTCAGGTTGCCCGGCCCGAAGTGCGGCATCTGCGTGGGCCCGGTGCGGATGGCCTCGGCCACCTGCCGGGGCAGGGCCCGGTGCAGCGACGGGGCGGAGAAGCCGTTGGACAGGGCGTCACCGGCCCCGGTGATGGTGTGGCACCCCGCGCAGTTGAGGACGAACAGCGAGTTGCCCTCGGCGAGGTTGGTCGTCTTGAGATCGACCGACGGGATGCCGTCGGGGTAGTCGGGGGCCGTGGGCGCCAGCGAGCTCACGAACGCCACGATCTGCAACGTCTCGGTGCGGCTGAAGCGCGCCGGCTTGCGCTCGGGCTGCACGTTGGAGGCGGCCAGGGGCATGCGGCCCGTCGACACCCAGAAGTCCACGGTGGCGGGCCCGAGGCCCTGGAGGTCGGGGGCCCGGCTCGTCCCCGAGGCGTCGGCGCCGTGGCACGTCGAGCAGTTCTGCTCGAACAGCACGTGCCCCGGAGCCACGTAGGAGGCGGGGGGCATGTGGTACGCGATCGGCCCCGACGCCGTGGCGGCCGAGGCCAGCTTCGTGCCCTGCGAGGGCGGCGTGGCGGCCTGCGAGGCCGTCGCGCCGGACGTGAGCAGTCCGATCACGGCCACCCCGCCCACGAGCAGTCCCGGGAGCAGGTAGCGGCTGCGGAGCCGTGCGCGCATGGGTATCGGCGATCTCCTGCGGTTCATCCGGACTTGAGGAGGAACAGGCAGCTGAAGATGCCGAGCCACATGAAGTCGACGAAGTGCCAGTAGTAGCCGACGGCCTGGAAGACGTTGGTCTCCCCGGGGTCGCCCTGGCGCCCCCCCATGCGCCCCAGGAGGAAGATCATGGCCACGAGCCCGAGCGCCACGTGCAGCCCGTGGATGCCGGTCATGACGAAGAACAGCGACCAGTAGGCGTTGAGGCCGGGCCCGTGGTGCGACCCGGCGAAGTCGTGCCACTCGTAGAGGGTGTTGCCCAGGAAGGCCGCACCCAGGAGGAAGCTGACCACGATCCACGCCACGGCGCGCCGCCGCTCGCCGCGCTCCTGGGCCCACACGCCCATCTGGAAGGTGGGGCTCGACAGGATCAGGACGGCGCTGAAGATGCCGGCCTGGACGTAGTCGAGCTTGGCCCCGTCGAGCGGCGGCCAGTGGTGGCTCTGGGCGCGGATGGTGAAGTACGCCGCGAACAGGCCGCTGAAGAACATGAGCTCGGAGCCGAGCCAGATCATGACGCCCACCGCCAGCAACGGCGGGCGCTCGGGGATGTGGCGAGGAGCGCGCGCCGGGCGGTCCACCGACAGGGCCTGCGTCACGGCGCCCTTCCTAGCGGACGGCGGTCCCCGCGCGCCAACACCGTCGGGCCGCCGTCGTGCGGCGCCCGGCCGCCCGGCGCGCCACCCGCGGCGCGCCGCCGATCAGCCGGCGACCGGGGGGGCCAGCGGCGGCGGCAGCGGACCCCCGTGGACCACCCACAAGCGCCGGGTGGGGCGCGTCAGGGCCACGTAGAGCGCCCGCAGACCCTGGGGCGACTCGGCGGCGATGGCCGCCGGCTCCACCACCACCACGGCGTCGAACTCGAGGCCGTTGGCCAGGTCCACCGGCAGCAGGCTCACGGGCGCCCCGAGCCCGTCGCGACGGGGGTCGGTGGCCTCGACCCCGGCGGCGTCGAGGGCCACCGCCACCTCGGCCACGAGCGACGCGGGCGCCAGCACCGCCACCGTCCCCGGACCGATCTCGGGGCCGGCCTCGGCGGCCACGGCGGCCACCGTGGTGCCCAGCTCGCCCGGGGCCGCCCGGCGGAAGCGGGGTGCCGCCCCGGTGCTGCGCACGGGGGTGGGCGGGCGCAGGCCGGGGGCCGTCACCGCCAGCAGCCGGCCCGCCAGCTCGATGACCTCGGCCGGGGTGCGGTAGCTCACCGTCAGCTCGACCAGGCGCGAGGGCCGCTGCCCGGGCAGGTGGGCCACGACGTCGTCCCACGTCGCCGGGGCCCAGGGCCCCGTCGCCTGGCCGATGTCGCCCACCACCGTCACCGATCCCGACAGCGAGCGGCGGGCCACGGAGCGCAGCTGCATGGGCGACAGGTCCTGGGCCTCGTCCACCACGATGTGCCCGTAGGTGCGCGGGCCGTCGTCGTGCTCGGCCCCGGTGCGGCCCCGGCGGGGGCCGAGGAGCACCCGGGCCTCGTCGATGAGCGCCAGGTCGGCCACGGTCCAGGGGACCTCGGGGAGGGTGGCGCTGCGAGCACGGTGCAGTCGGGCCAGCTCGCCGGGGCTCAGGGCGCCCCGGCCGGCCAGCGAGATGAGCGGGCGCGACCCGAACAGGTCGTGGAGCAGCTCCTCCGCCGACAGCCGGGGCCACATGCGGTCGAGGAGCTCGACCACCTCGGGCAGGCGGCGCACCTGCCGGGAGAACTCGGCCAGGTCGAACTCGGCCTCGGCCTCGTCCTCGGCGTCGTCGGCGGCACCCGGCGGCGCTGCGCCGCCTGGCCCGGCGTCGCCCCCGGACCCGCCGGGGCGGGCCTCGCCGCCCCGGGCCGGGGGCGCCTCGGCGTGGCCGTTGCCGGTGGGGGCCACCGGCCGCGGACCCTCGGCCTGGCCATGGCCGTTGCCGGCGCTCGACCCCGCACGTGGAGCGGCGTCGGGGAGCGCCGGCGCCCAGGCCTCGAAGAGCGAGCCCTGTCCCGGCGGGCGCCCGGCGTCGAAGGGCGCCGGTCCCGGCGCCGGCGGCGCCAGCGGGTCGAACTCCCCCAGGCGGGGAGCGTCGACGCCCCGGCCGGGGGCCACCCCGTGGACACCCAGGGTGCGCAGGTACTCGTCGGCCAGGCGGCGGACGACCAGCTGCTCGACGAAGCGGCGCCGGGCGTTGTGGGTCCCGGGCCGGCGCCGGGCCGCCGACACGATGGACACCGAGACGTCGGTGGGCAGGCGCAGCACCGTGGACCCGAAGGGCACCCGGGCGTCGTGGCGCAGGCCCCGCTGGCGCGACCGCACCGCCCGGGCCAGGAAGCCCGCCATGCGGGCGTCGCCCTTGAGCCGGGCCACCTCGGCGTCGTCCTCGGCGCGCACGGTGACCCCGTGGACCAGGCCCGACACCGTGGACAGCGTCACCCCGCTCTCGCCCAGCGAGGGCAGGACGTGCTCGATGTAGCGCAGGAAGAGGGGGTTGGGGCCGATGACCAGGACCCCCTGGCGCTCCAGGGGGAACCGGTGTGTATAGAGAAGGTAGGCGGCCCGGTGCAGCGCCACGGCCGTCTTGCCCGTCCCCGGCCCGCCCTGGACGACCATGACCCCCGGCAGGGGGGCCCGGATGATGGCGTCCTGCTCGCTCTGGATGGTGGCGACGATGTCGCGCATGACCCCGGTGCGGGCACCCTCGAGGGCGGCCAGGAGGGCACCGGGCCCGCCCAGCTCGAGGCCGGCCTCCGGGCCGGATCCGGGGCCGGTGCCGGTGACGGCCCCCGGCGGCGGGGCGCCGAACCACTCGTCCTCGAGCCCCACGATGCGCCGGCCCTGCGCGGCCAGATGCCGCCGCAGGACGAGGCCCATGGGGTCCCGGCCCGTGGCCCGGTAGAAGGGCTCGGCCACCGGGGCGCGCCAGTCCACCACCAGCGGCTCGAGATCGTCGCCCGAGATGCCGAGGCGCCCGATGTGGAAGCTCTCGGTGGCGCCGTCGAGGGCGGGCCCGTCCGCCCGCCGGTCGATGCGACCGAAGCACAGGGCCTGCTCGCCGATGTCGAGCTGGTCGAGGCGGGCCAGGCTGGTGCGGACGATGACGTCTCGCTCCTCGCGGAACTGGTGGGTCCCACCTCGACCCTGATCGAGCACGGAGCGCAGGAGCTCCGCCGTGTCGGCACGCAGCTGGTCGAGACGTTCGTAGGCCCGGTCCACGTGGGCCTGCTCCGCCTCGAGCTCAGGATGCGTTGCCACCGCCGCTCCCTCTCCACCGCTGCGCGCGGTGAACCATCGAGCATACCCGCGCCCCCGCGCCTACCGAACAGGCGGAAACCCCCGCCAAACCCTGGGGAAAGCGGGCGCGCGCCGGTCCACTAGCGTCGTCGTCGTGCATCGGGCCGACTCGGCGTTCGTGCGAGCCTGCCGCTGCCAGCCGGTCGAGCGGGTGCCGGTGTGGTTCATGCGCCAGGCGGGGCGGTCCCTGCCCGAGTACCGGGCCGCCCGGGGCGAGGGGAGCATCCTCGACGCCATCCGGCGCCCCGACGTCGCCTGCGAGCTCACCCTGCAGCCGGTGCGCCGCTACGGCGTGGACGCCGCCATCCTCTTCGGCGACATCGTGGTGCCCGCCGCCGCCGTGGGCTTCGGCGTCGACGTCGAGCAGGGCCGGGGCCCCGTCGTCGACCCGCCCTTCCGCAGCGCCGCCGACCTGGCCCGGCTGCGGGCCTTCGACCCCGAGGCCGACACCCCCTACGTCCTGGAGACGGTGCGCTCGGTGGTGGCCGAGCTCGCCCCCACGGGGATCCCGCTCATCGGCTTCGCCGGAGCCCCCTTCACCGTGGCCAGCTACCTCGTCGAGGGCGGGCCCTCGCGCACCTACGCCCGCACCAAGGCCCTCATGCGCACCGATCCGGCGCTGTGGGACGCCCTGCTCGACCGGCTGGCCGACATGGCGCTGGCCAGCCTGCGCGCCCAGGTGGCGGCGGGGGCGGCCGCCGTGCAGCTCTTCGACAGCTGGGCGGGCGCCCTGTCCCCCGTCGACTACCGGCGGGCCGTGCTGCCCGCCTCGGCCAAGGTGCTCGGGGGCCTGGCCGACCTGGGCGTGCCCCGCATCCACTTCGGGGTGGGGACCGGGGAGCTGCTCCCCCTCATGGCCGAGGCCGGGGCCGACGTCGTGGGCGTGGACTGGCGCGTCCCGCTCGACGAGGCCCGCCGGCGCATCGGGCCGGGGCCCGCCCTCCAGGGCAACCTGGACCCCGCCACCTGCCTCGGCCCCTGGGAGGCGGTGGCCGCCGAGACCCGCGACGTGCTGCGGCGGGGGGGCGGGAGCGGCCACGTCTTCAACCTCGGGCACGGCGTGTTGCCCGAGACCGATCCCGGGGTCCTGTCGCGCGTGGTGGAGCTGGTCCACGCCACGCCGGCCGCGGACCTGGGCCGGGCGGGGGCCCCGGCGTGAGCCGGGCAGCGGGGCGCGACCTCGGCGTGCTCGTCATGGCGCACGGGACGCCCCGCAGCCTCGAGGAGCTGCCCGCCTTCTACACCGAGATCCGGCGGGGCAACCCGCCCCCGCCCGAGCTCCTCGCCGACCTCGACCGCCGCTACCGGGCCATCGGCGGCACCTCGCCGCTCAACGAGCGCACCGCCGCCCAGGTGGAGGGGATCGCCCGGGCCCTCGAGCGCCGGGCCCCGGGGCGCTGCGCCGTGGCGGCGGGGGCCAAGTTCGCCGACCCCCGCATCGAGGACGCCCTGGCCGACCTGGGGCGGGCCGGGGCCCGGCGCCTGGTGGGCCTCGTGCTCACGCCGCACTACTCGGCGGCCAGCGTGGGCGAGTACGCCCGGCGGGCCCGGCAGGCGGCGGCCGCCCTCGGTGCCGCCGAGGGCGGCCCCCGGGAGCTGACCATGGTCGAGCACTGGCACCTCGCCCCCGGCTTCGTGGCCGCCGTGGCCGAGCGCGTCCGGGGCGCCCTGGCCACCATCGAACCCGGGCCCCGCCGGCACGCCGCGGTGGTGTTCAGCGCCCACAGCATCCCGGCCCGCCTCGTCGAGGCCGGCGACCCCTATCCCGGGCAGGTGGCGGCCTCGGCGGCCGCCGTGGCCGGTGCCGCCGGGATCTCCCGGTGGTCGGTGGCCTGGCAAAGCGCGGGGCGCACCCCCGAGCCGTGGCTCGAGCCCGACGTGCGCGCCGTCATCGCCGAGCTCCCCGCCACCGGGGCGCAGGCGGTGGTGGTCTGCCCCATCGGCTTCGTGTCGGACCACCTCGAGGTCCTCTACGACGTGGACGTCGAGGCGGCCGGCGCGGCCCGGTCGGCCGGCCTGGCCTTCGCCCGCACGGCCTCGCTCAACGACGACCCCGCCTTCTGCGACACCCTGGCGGGCGTGGTGCTCGACGCCCTGGCGCCGGCCGTGGCCTGACCATGGCCGACGGCGCCGGGCGGGGCCCGGGACCGGTCACCGTGGTCGTGGTGGGCGGCGGCATCGCCGGGCTCAGCGCCGCCCTGACCCTGTCCTCGGCGCCGGCCGGCGCCCGAGTGGTGGTGCTCGAGGCGTCGCCGCGCCTGGGGGGCAAGCTGGCCTCGGCCGAGTTCGGGGGGCGCGCCCTGGACCTGGGCCCCGACGCCTTCCTGGCCCGGCGCCCCGAGGCGGTGGGCCTGTGCCGGGAGCTGGGACTGGAAGACGACCTGGTGGCGCCCGGGCAGCGCTCGGCCTTCGTGCTCGTCCGGGGACGCCTCCGGCCGCTGCCGGCGGGGCTGGCACTCGGGGTCCCGACCCGCCTCGGTCCGCTGGCCCGGTCGGGCGTCCTGTCGCCGCCGGGGCTGGCCCGGGCCGCCCTCGACCTCGTGGCCCCGTGGGCGGGCGGTGGCGCCGGCGAGGCCGACCGGGCCGTGGCGGCCATCACCACCGCCCGCCTGGGGCGCGAGGTGACCGAGCTCCTGGTCGACCCGCTCATCGGCGGCATCCACGCCGGCGACACGGCTCGCATGAGCGCGGCGGCGGTGTTCCCCCCGCTCCTGGCGGCGGCCCACGAGGGGGGCAGCCTCATGCGCGCCCTGCGGGCCCCGGCCACCGACATCGCCACCACGGCCGCCACGGCGGCGGCGGCGTCCACCGGTGCGGGCACCACCGGCGCCGTCCCCGCCCCCGGGGACGCCAGCCCGCCCCCGGTGTTCCTCACCGTGCGGGGGGGTCTCGGTCGCCTGGTGGACCGCCTCGCCGCGGTGCTCGGCGAGCGGGGCGTGGCGCTGCACACCGGGCGCCCGGTGCAGCGCATCGAGCCGGCGGCGCCGGGACCCGTCCCGCATCGGACGCCCGCGGGGGCACCCCGCCGCTGGACGGTGCACCACGGGGCCGGCGCCGTGGAGGCCGACGCCGTGGTGGTGGCCGTCCCCGCCGGTGTCGCCGGGGCGCTCATCGCCCCCCTCGACGCCACCGCCGGCGCGGCCCTGGGCTCGGTCGAGTACGCCGACGTGGCCGTGGTGACCCTGCGCCTGGCGGCCGGCGACCTCGGCCGCCGCCTCGACGGCACCGGCTACCTCGTCCCGCGCCGCGCCGGCGGCCTGGTCACGGCGTGCACCTGGCTCACCTCGAAGTGGCCCGAGCTGGCCAGGCCCGGGGACGTGGTGGTGCGGGCGTCGGCGGGCCGGGCGGGCGACCACCGGGCGGCGGCGGTGGGCGACGAGGAGCTCGTGGCCGCGGTGGTGGCCGAGCTGGCCCCGGTGCTCGGCCTGCGGGGAGCGCCCCTCGAGCGCCTGGTCACCCGGTGGCCGGGAGCCTTCCCGCAGTACGCCCTGGGCCACCTGGACCGGGTGGCCGCCGTCGAGGCCGGGGGGCGGCGCCTGGGGACGGTGGCGGTGGCCGGCGCCGCCCTGCACGGGGTGGGCATCCCGGCGTGCATCGGCAGCGGCCGGGCGGCCGCCCGGGCCGTGCTGGCGTCCATGGCGGGGGCGGCGGCGGCCGTCTCGTGATCGAGGACGCCGCCCACCCCCCCGCGGGCCCCGCCCGTCGCCCTCCGACCCACCGCGCCCGGGCCCGGCGGGGGCGGGCCGGCGGCGCCGGGCGCAGGGGATGGCGGGGGCGCGTGCTCGTGCCGTCGCTGGTCGCCGGGGTCGGGCTGGCCCTGTCCCTGCCCCCGTGGGGCCTGTGGGTGCTGGCCTTCCCCGCCGCCGGGCTGCTGTGGTGGCGGCTCGGGGGGCTGCGCCGCCGGGCCCGGATCCTGGCCGGCTTCGCCTGCGGGCTGGGCATGTTCGTGCCCGGGCTGTGGTGGGCCACGAACTTCAACACCTACGGCGGGATCGTCCTCATGGTGGTCGAGGCCCTGGCTCCGGCGCTGGCCTGCGCCGTCGTGCCCGGGGGCACGCGGGGCCGGGCCACGGTGCTCGCCGGCGCCATGGTGCTCGTCGAGGCCCTCCGCTCCACCTGGCCCTTCGGGGGACTCCCCATGGGGGGCGTGGCCCTCGGACAGGCGGCCGCCCCGCTGGCCGGCGCCGCCCGTCTGGGGGGGCCGCTCCTGCTCGTCGGCCTGGTCTGGCTGGGGGGCTCGGGCCTGGCCCTTCTGGCCGCCGCCGCCTGGACGCGCCTGGCGCCCGCCGGGCGCCGGGTGCCCGGCGACCCCGGCCACGACCCGGTCGGCACCGGCCCCGGCACCGCCCCGGAGCCGAGCGGTCGGGGCCGGCCCGGACGGCCCCGACCCCTGCGCCACGACATCCGCACCGGCACGACCATCACCGGCTGGTCCCCCGCCGCCTCCCGGTCCCCGGTGGCCGGGAGGCTCGTGGCCGGCGCGCTGGCCCTGGCCGCGGTGGCGGGCCTGGGGGCCTGGGGAGCGGCCGCTGCCGACGGCGGGCCCGCCGTGGGGGTGCTGCGGGTGGCGGCGATCCAGGGGGGCGGGGCCCGGGGGGTGCGCCAGTCGGAGTCGGACCCCGTGGCCGCCTACGACGCCCAGTTCGCCGCCACCGGCGAGATCGCCGCCCACGACGGGGGCCGGCCCCCCACCCTGGTGCTGTGGCCCGAGGACGTGGTGGCCCTGGACGGGCCCCTGGTGGGGTCGCCCCAGGAGGGCCAGCTCTCGGCGCTGGCGGCCCGCCTGCGGGCCACATTGGTGGTGGGCGTGACCGAGGACGAGCCCGGCCGGCGCTTCCGCAACGAGGCCGACGCCTTCTCGCCCGCGGGGAGGCTGGTGGCGAGCGTCGAGAAGGTCCACCGCGTGCCCTTCGGCGAGTACGTCCCCGACCGCGGCTTCTTCTCCCACCTCGCCGACCTCTCGGCCGTGCCCCGCGACGCCGTCCCCGGCCGCGGCGACGAGGTCCTGCACACCCCGGCGGGGGCGCTCGGCACGCTCATCTCCTACGAGGTCTTCTACGCCGGGCGCGGCCACGTGTCGGTGGGGGCCGGCGCCGGGCTGCTGGTGGTGCCCACCAACACCACCTCCTACGTGACGAGCCAGGTGCCCACCCAGGAGATCGCCGCCGCCCGGCTGCAGGCGGTGGCCGAGGGACGCGACCTGCTCCAGGCCGACCCGACCGGGTTCAGCGCCCTGGTGGACCACCGCGGCGCGGTCCTGGCCCGCAGCGGTCTCGGGGTGCGGGCCGTCGTGGTCGGCGACCTCGCCCTGCGGCGGGGCGCCACGCTCTTCCAGCGCGGCGGCGACGTGGCCGTGCTCGTGGCGGCCGGCGTGGCCGTGGTGGCCGGCTGGCTGCTGGCCGGCACCGACACGAGCGAGCACCGCCGGCCCCGGCGCCGGCGCTCGCGCCGCGCCCACGGCGCCGGTGGAGGCGGCACCCCGGCCGGGCCCGGCGCCGCCCCGGCGGCCCGGACGCGCTGAGCGTCAGGGGCGCAGCAGCTCGGGATGCCGGGCCGCCACCATGCGGCGCATCCCGTCGTGCCAGTCGACGGTGGTCGGCCCGGCCAGCTCGTGCATGCGCGTGAGGTCGAGCGCCACGCTGTCGATGGTGTGCACGGTGGGCTCGAAGCGCGCCTCGAGCCCGGTGATCTCGGCCAGGAAGGTGCACCACTCCTCGATGCTCACCGGCACGCTCCCGCCCCAGTTGACCACGGTGGCGGGCACCGAGGCCGCCGCCAGCAGCCGGGGCACCATGCGCGCGATGTCGTCCTCGTGCAGCGGGTGGTAGACGCTCGGGGCGTCGGCGTGCACGGGGACCGCCGAGCCGGTGCGCAGCATGTGGAGGTGCACCGCCGGCCAGCCGCCCCGGTCGCCGTAGGGGACCGACAGGCGGGCGACGGTGGTGGGCACGCTGAAGCGGCGCGCCGCCCAGCGCGCCCCCGCCTCGGCGGCGATCTTGGCGATGCTGTAGGTCCGCAGGAAGGGCCACACCCCGTGGTTGTCACCGAGGGGATCGGTCTCGGCGAAGACGTGGTGGCCCATGGGCTTGTAGACGGCGGTGGTGGAGCAGTGCAGGAACGCCCGTGCGGCGCGGTGGTGCTCCATGAGCGACAGCACGCCCCCGACGTTGGCGTCGAGGTCGGCGTCCCAGTCGTTGGTCTTGGTCACGGCGAAGTTGAGGACGTAGTCGGCGCCGGCGGGGAGACCCGAGAGATCGCCGCCCCGCAGGTCCACCGGCACGCAGCGCACGCCGGCCGCCTCGAGGCGGGCGCGGGCGTCGGCGTCGGAGAAGCGGGCCACCCCCACCACGTCGTTGTGCGCCGCCAGCGCGCAGGCCAGGGGCTCGGCCACCTGGCCGGTCACCCCCGTCACGACCACGGTGGCACCCCGCAGCCCCGGTGCCGACCCCTCGTGTGCCGTGCCGTCCATGTGTGCAGCCCCCCCACCCGTCGGACCGTGGGAGCCTAACGGTGGCCCGCCGCCCACGGCGACGGCGGCGGAGGGGGGCGAGGTGGCCAGCGGGACCGGACCGGGTCTGCACCGGTGAGGGCCGACCGGGCGGCGCGGCCCCCGCTCGGCCGGCGCCCGAAGCGGGGCGGGCTCGGCGCGCTGGGGGTGGCGCTCGCCCTCGCCGTGGCGGGCGCCGACTGTGGCGGCGGCCCCCCGAACTCCGGCGCACGGCGCACCGCGGCCCCGGCCCGGGTCCTGCTCGTGGGCACCTTCGCCGGTCGCCGCGGCGGCTACGGCACCATCCAGGCGGCGGTGGACGCGGCGCGCCCCGGCGACTGGGTCCTGGTGGCGCCGGGCGACTACCACGAGGGCGACGACCTCGCCCACCCCCCGGCGGCGGGCGACGCCGGCGCCGGGGAATTCGGGGCGGTGCGCATCACCACCCCCGACATCCACGTGCGGGGCATGGACCGGGCGTCGGTGATCGTGGACGGCACGCGCCCCGCCGCGCCGGGGGCGCCGGTGGCGCCGTGCAGCGCCGCCCCGGCGGCCCAGGACCTCGGCGCCACCGGGGCCGGGCGGCGCCCCGAGGGTCGCAACGGCATCGTGGTCGACCGGGTGGGCGGCGTGAGCATCGAGAACCTCACCGTGTGCAACTTCCTCTCCGGGGCGGCCGACGCCGGCCGCGGCGTCTGGTGGAACGGCGGCGACGGCGGCGGGGGCATCGGGCTCGCCGGCTACCGCGGGGGCTACCTCACGGTCACCTCCACCTACGCGGGCGGGCCCACCACCGCCGCCCGCGACGGGATCGCCGCCTCCGACGCGGCGGGGCCGGCCACCTGGGACCAGCTCTACGCCAGCAACATGGGGGGTGCGGGCCTGGACCTCGGGGCGTGCCGCCAGCGCTGCGCCATCACGATCGAGGGCGCCTGGATGGAGTACGACGCCCTCGGCTACAGCGGGACCAACGCGGGCGGGGCGCTCGTCATCGAGCACTCCCGGTTCGACGAGAACGACGCCGGCGTCGAGACCGGCACCCGCTACGACACCGACCCGCCGGCGCCCCAGGACGGCGACTGCCCGGGCACGGCCACGAGCCCCGTGACCCATACCCGCTCGTGCTGGGTCTTCGAGGACAACGACGTCCACGACAACGACAATCCCGACGTCCCGCGTGCCGCCGGCGCCGCCGGCGGGCCCACCGGGACCGGCCTCACCGTCTCGGGGGGCACCGGCGACACCGTCATGGACAACACCTTCGAGAACAACGGGGCGTGGGGCGTGCTCTTCGTGTCCGAGCCCGACACGGGCCAGCCCGTGGCGGGCCAGAGCTGCGCGGGGGCCGGGGGGTTCCCCCTGCCCCAGTTCGGGTGCGTCTTCGACCCCCAGGGTGACGCCCTGGTGCACAACGCGTTCGTGCACAACGGCTTCTTCGCCAACCCCAGCGACGCCGACGTGGGCCAGATCGTGCTCCAGGCGGGCGAGCCCGCCAACTGCTACGCCCGCAACACCCTCCCCGACGGGTCGCAGCCGCCGCTGCTCGAGATCACCCAGCCCCGCTGCGCCGGTGCCATCTCGAGCGCCGACGCGGGCGGGGCGCTGCTCGGCCAGGTGCTGTGCGACACCGGCTTCGGCGCCTGCCCCCCGGGGTCGGGGTACCCGGCGGCGAGGCGCGTCGAGCTGCACACCCTGCCGTCGCTGCCCTCGATGCCCGACCCCTGCGCCGGGGTGCCGCCCACCCCGTGGTGCCCGGGCGGCCGCCCCGCCTGAGGATCACGTCCCGGCCAGGCGGGCGACCACCGGGCCGAGCGCCTCCCAGCAGTCGGCCTCGATCGAGAAGTAGGAGATGCCGTACTCCTCCCGGCGCCACCGCAGCTCCTCGACCATCTGGTCCAGGGTGCCGATGAGCGCCAGCGGGACGTGCAGGGCGTCGGCGGGATCGATGCCGAAGGTGGGCGCCATGGCGTCGACGATCGACTGGCGGTCGTCGGTGACCAGGGCGAAGCCGATGAGGCAGTTGAGCTCGAGGTCCTCGAAGCGCTCCCCGGCCGCCTCCCTCACCCAGGCCACCTTCTGGCGGGTGGCCGCCGGCGAGGCGTTGGGTGCGGTCTCGGCCCCGCCGGTGCCGGCCCGCAGGTCGACGTTGATGCTCACGATGTCGGCGAAGCGCCCGGCGATGCCGAGCACCCGCCGCCCCCCGCCGCCGATGATGACCGGCGGGCGGGGCTGCTGGAGGGGCCGGGGCGCAAGGGCGTGCTCGGTCACGGTGTAGTGCGTGCCCGCGAAGGAGAACGGCCCGTCGGTGCCGAGCAGCCCGGTGATCACGGCCAGCCCCTCGACGAAGCGGTCGACGCGCACCGCGGGCGGGTCGTAGGCGATGCCCGACTCCTCGTAGTCGCTGCGCATCCACCCCGCCCCCAGGCCGAGCTCGAGGCGGCCCCCCGACAGCCGGTCGAGGGTGGCGGCCTCCTTGGCCAGCACCACGGGGTGGCGGTAGTCGTTGTCGAAGACGAGCGTCCCCACCCGCAGCGTGGTGGTGGCGTCGGCGGCGGCCATGAGGGCGGGCACCGGCGCCAGCTGGTCGCCGAAGTGGTCGGGCATGAGCAGCGTGGCGTACCCGAGGTCCTCGGCCTTGCGGGCCTGCGCCGCCCACGAGGCGCCGTCGTGCTCGGGGGCCTTGGAGAGCTGTGCGGCGAAACGGAAGGTGCGGGGATGGGCCATGGCAGGGTCGGGTCCTCGCTCAGTCGTAGTAGCCGGAGTGGATGTAGATGCAGGGGATGCCCTCGTGGTGGAACATGTCGCGGTTGCGGGGGTCGTCCTCGAAGGCGAGTCTGGGCTCGAGGCCGAAGGCGCGCAACTCGGCCACGACCCGGCGCTTGAACGTCGTCACCTGGGCGTAGTCGCCGCGGTCGCGCATGACGAGCAGGTCCCAGCGCAGGCCGTGGTGCGCCAGCCACGACAGCGTCTGGGGCCGCACCCGCAGCGGGCGCCCCGTGAGCAGCACCACAGCCAGGGCGGGGTCGAGCAGCTCGAGCAGGCGGGCCACCTCGTCGACGAGAGGGTCGTCCCCGCAGGCGTCGAAGAAGGCGTCCCAGTCCCGGCGCCCCCACTCCAGGAAGTGCTGGCGCCCCGCCGCGTCCGAGAGCACGCCGTCGATGTCGAACACCACCGCCGGGCCCCGCACCGGGTCGTGGTGCCAGCGCCAGTTGTCGGGCACCGCCGCCGCGCCGGGGGCCGTGCCCGGCACGGGCCCGGTGGCGCTCATTCCTCGGAGGGCCCGGCGCTCGCCAGCCTGCGGATCTCGTCGACCACGCGGGGGTCCGCCAGCGTGGTCGTGTCGCCGAGGTCGCGGCCCTCGGCCACGTCGCGCAGCAGACGGCGCATGATCTTGCCCGAGCGGGTCTTGGGCAGCTCGTCGGTGAAGATCACCGTCTTGGGCCGGGCGATGGGCCCGATGTGGCCGGCCACGTGCCGGCGCAGCTCCTCGCCGCGCGACCCGCTGTGCTCCTCGCCCCCCTTCAGGGTCACGAAGGCGATGATGGCCTGGCCGGTGGTGTCGTCCTTGGCCCCCACCACGGCCGCCTCGGCCACGGCGGGGTGGTGCACGAGCGACGACTCCACCTCGGCGGTGGAGATGCGGTGGCCCGACACGTTCATGACGTCGTCGACGCGGCCGAGGAGCCACAGGTAGCCCTCGTCGTCGAGCTTGGCGCCGTCGCCGGCGAAGTACCGGCCCGGGAAGCGGCTCCAGTACGTCTGGCGGTAGCGCTCGGGGTCGCCGTAGAGGCCGCGCAGCATCGCGGGCCACGGGCGGGTGAGGGTGAGGTAGCCGCCCCCGCGCCGCACCGCCTCCCCGGCGTCGTCCACCACCTCGGCCTCGATGCCGGGCAGGGGGAAGGTGGCCGACCCCGGCTTGCAGGTGGTGAGGGCGGGCAGGGGCGAGATCATGATGGCGCCGGTCTCGGTCTGCCACCACGTGTCGACCACCGGACAGCGCTCGCCGCCGATGTGGCGCCAGTACCACACCCACGCCTCGGGGTTGATGGGCTCGCCCACCGACCCGAGCACCCGCAGGCTCGTCATGTCGTGGCCCTCGGGGTGCTCGGTGCCCCACTTCATGAAGGTGCGGATGGCGGTGGGCGCGCAGTAGAGGATGGTGACGCCGTAGCGCTCTACGATGTCCCACCACCGGTCGCGCCCGGGATGGTCGGGGGTGCCCTCGTACAGGACGCTGGTGGCCCCGTTGGCCAGGGGCCCGTACACGATGTAGCTGTGGCCGGTCACCCACCCGATGTCGGCCGCGCACCAGTAGACGTCGCGCTCGGGGTGCAGGTCGAACACGGTCCGGTGGGTGAAGGCCACCTGGGTCAGGTAGCCCCCGGTGGTGTGCATGATCCCCTTGGGCTTGGCCGTGGTGCCCGAGGTGTAGAGCAGGTACAGCAGGTCTTCGGCGTCCATGTGCTCGGGCGGGCACGTCGGCGCCGCCGCCGCCGCCAGCTCGTGCCACCAGTGGTCGCGCCCCTCGGCCATGGGGGTGGCGCCCCCGGCCTCCCCGGTGCGGCGCGCCACCACCACGTGCTCGATCGACGGGGTGTCGGCCAGGGCGTCGTCGGCCTGCGCCTTGAGCTGGACCACCGCCCCCCGGCGCCACCCCCCGTCGGCGGTCAGCAGCACCTTGGCC
>Ga0335078_10004357_pt1 | contig 20983 bp, 19 predicted proteins | sample Lox_Sample_32_FD_206711 | JGI IMG/M metagenome (GOLD analysis project Ga0335078, IMG submission 206711) | Soil microbial communities from Loxahatchee National Wildlife Refuge, Florida, United States - Lox_Sample_3.2 | ecosystem: Environmental > Terrestrial > Soil > Wetlands | place: USA...
GCGCCGACAACGGAACCAGATGGGTGCAGGATGGCCTGCTTGATGTCCCGCTGGCCGCCGGGGTCAGCGCGCTGGCCGCTGCCCCCGACGGCGGGCTGATCGCGCTGACCAGGGGAGATGGCGTCGAAGTCAGCGCGCATCCGGGTGCGGCCTGGAGCCGGCTGGCCACCGCGGCCGCGGTCGCCGCGGCGGCCCGCAGCTGCGGGCTGACCCGGCTCACGGCCGCCGGGTACACACCGTCCGGGACCGCGCTGCTGGCCGGCGCCTGTGCCCGGCCGGGCCAGGCCGGCATCTTCGCCGACCAGGCCGGCCGCTGGACCGGGGCCGGCCCGCGGCTGCCTGGCCCACTGGCCCGGCTGCCGGTCACCGTGCTGCAGCTAGCCCGGGCAGGCCCGGCCAGTGCCGCGTTGCTGCTGGCGGGCAGCGGCCGGAACGCACGGCTGCTCGGCGCGTGGTCCAGCCGCGATGGCCGGCAGTGGCGGCTGTCCGCGCCCTACCCGCTGGGCGGTGCCCGGCCGCGCTCAGCGACCTGGGCGGCCGGCCGGCTCGGCGTGCTGCTGGCCGATGGGCGGGCCGTCTCAGTCCCCGGGCCGGGGGCCGCCTGGCGGGCGCTGCCCACGCTGCCCGCCGGGGCCTCGGCCCTGCCCGCCGGGGCCGCGACCCTGGCCGCCGCGCCGTCGGGCGGCTTCCAGGCGCTGACGGCCCGGGGTGGCCGCCTGTCGGTGTGGACGCTGACTCCCGGTACCGGTACCTGGCGGCGGTCCCAGGCGATCAGCGTCGCCATCCCCTACGGTTCATCCGGGTAAGCGGGGCATCGTGAGCTACTTCACCGAGCACTGGTCCTTCGACCCGTTCCTGATCATCGTGGTGGTCCTGGTGACCTGGCACGAGATCGGGCTGGCCCGGCTGGCCCGGCGGTCCAGGCCGGAGCGGACCCGGCAGCGCCGGCTGCGCTCCCTGTTCTTCTATGCCGGCCTGGCCGTGCTGCTCCTCGCGGTCGAATCACCCATCGACTACTGGTCAGACGAGTATTTCTTCGTGCACATGCTGCAGCACCTGCTGCTGATGTTCGCGGCGCCCACCCTGGTGGTGGCTGGTGCGCCCTGGCAGCCGCTGCTGGACGGGCTGCCCGGCCGGCTGGGCCGGAGCGCGACCGGCGCGGCGCTGCGGGCGGGCTGGTCCCGGCCGCTGCGGGCTGCGGTCAGCTTCCTGCTCCGGCCGTGGGTCTCGGTGACGCTGTTCAGCGTGGTCATGGTGAGCTGGCACCTGCCGGTGCTGTACGACGTGGCCGAGCAGAACGGGTTTGTGCACATCTGGCTGATGCACGCCAGCTTCTTCCTGGCCGGGACGGCGTTCTGGCTCCAGTTCATCCCGTCCCCGCCGTTCCGGCGCCGGATGCCGCTGGTCTCCCAGGCCGCGGCGCTGGTGCTGACCAACGTGGTCATGTGGGTGCTGGCCATGTCGATGAGCATCTTCTCCACGGCGTCCTGGTACAGCGTCTACCGGCATGTGCCCGGGGTTACCCTGCCACCGTTCGCTGACCAGGAGATCGGCGCGGCCATCCTGTGGGTGTGCGGCGACTTCTGGGCCATCCCGTCGCTCATCTACGTGCTGCGCTGCCTCATCACCGAGGATGGCAGCGTCGCGGCCGCGGTGGAGCAGATACTGCACCGTGGCTCGGCGCGCACCGGCTGGGCGTCGGGCCGCCGCCCGTCACCGCCGGCCAGGCCCTGACTGACCGGCCCCGTGCCGCCCGGCCGGGCTCAGCCGCCGTGCTTCTCCAGGTAGTCCAGGTAAAGCGGGCGCAGTGCGTCCGCGACGTCAGGATTACCGGAGCCCAGCGCGTCATCGATCAGGTCGGACAGGTGAGTGACATCCTCGGCCGTGTGGTCCTCATGGCCGGCCACCGCCTCACCAGCCGGGATCTCCCGCAGCAGTTCCCAGAGGAACCCGACGTCGAGATGATGCACGGCCCGGCGCACGGCCCGGTCATGCAGTTCCGTGGAGGAAAGGGCTTCGAGGGCCTCCCGGTCAGTCATGCCACGACCTTACTGCGTGCTGCAGGCCGGGTGCGGACGGCCTGGCTTGCGGATACGGTTCTTTCCTCGGCGCTCCCTCGGGCCGGGCGGGGAGGTGGCAGGGTGACGGTCGGCGCCAGCACGCAGATCACGGATCTCGCCGTGAACGATCATGCCTGCCTGACGTACGGTGAGCTGGAAGAGCTGTTCGACCTCACGGCCGCGTTCGTGCGCGACGGGCTGTCTGGTGGACTGAAGGTGCTCTGGCTCAGTGACGGGCCGCCCAGCCGGGCCACGTCGGAGCTGGCGCGCCGCGGAGTCGATGTGGCGTCAGCGATGGCGACGGGCCAGCTGGCCGCCGCGGGATGCGAGGGGCGCCTGCTGTCCGGCCAGACCTTCGCAGCTGACCATGCCATGGGATGGCTGGGTGGTCAGATGGCAGCATGCCAGCAGGAAGGATTCCCCGGGCTGCGGGTGGCGGTGGACATGAGCTGGGCACTGCGCCCGGTGACCGGGATCGAGCAGCTGCCGGATTTCGAGGCGAGCATCGCGACCGCGCTGGCCGACACCGCGGTCTCGGTGCTCTGCCAGTACGACCGGGAGCGTTTCGACCCGGTGACGCTCGCCTCGGTGGCCGCCTACCACACCCGCTCGGTGGCGGCGGCGACCTACCATGCCGACGCGGTACTGCGGATCTGCCGGCAGTACGCGCCACCCGGCATCCGGCTGGCCGGTGAGATCGACTACCTGGCCGGGGAGCCGCTGGCGATGGCCCTGGCCGAGGCGATCCGGCTGGACGGCGACCTCACCATCAATATGGCCCAGCTGGCCTTCGCCGATGCGCCCTGCATCCGCCTGATCATGGACGCGGCACGCAGCCTGGCCGGATCCCGCCGGGTGCACCTGGTGTGCTCGGCGGCGGTGGCCCGCCGGTTCGCCGGGTACGGCGCGGGCGAGCTGCCGGGTATCGGCCTGGTGAGCCTCGATGACCGGTGATCCCCGCCCGGGCCAGCCGCCCGGGAGCCGCTCGCCAGGCGGCGAGGCGGCCGCCGCCAGCGCCACCGCGGCCGCCGGGACCGGCCGCCCACTGGTCCTGGATCAGGTGTTCGGCGGGGATTCGCTGTACGCGCTGCGGGCGGCGGTGGCCGCGCACGCCGGAGCGGCCGGGGTGCCCGCCGGGCAGGTACCTGACCTGGTGATCGCGGTCCACGAACTGGCCACCAACGCCATCCGGCACGGCGCCGGCCACGGGCGGCTGCGGATCTGGGCCGACGGTGGCGCCCTGCACTGCGAGGTCACCGACGACGGCCCGGCTGAGCCGGCCACCCCCGCTGAGCCAGCCACCAGCCCGCCGGCCGGAACCCCGGCGGCTGGCGGAACCGGGGCTGCCGCGTGGTGGACCGCCGAGCACGGTCACGGGCTGTGGCTGAGCCGCCAGGTGGCCGACGAGGCCAGCCTGCATTCCGGCCCCGGCGGCACCGTGGCCACGGTCAGCTTCACCCTGCCGGGCCGCCGCGGGTAGGGCGTGCCCAGCCGGGAATCAGCGGCCGGGACGGCGCCTGCTAGCCGCGCGCGGGCATCTGGGCGTTGGGGGCCACCAGCTTGAAGCGGACGCCGGCCGGGTCGGCGGCCTCGGCCAGGCGGCCGTACGGGGTGTCCTCGGCGGGCCGCAGCACACTGCCGCCGAGCCGGGTGACGTCGGCCAGCGAGGCATCGGCGTCGTCCGAGCCGAAGTACACCGACCAGCGTGCGGGCTCACCAGCGGGCAGGAAGCCGGTGGCGTCCATGATCCCGGCAAACATCTCCTCGCCATGCTTCAGCACCGTGTAACGGAATTCCGGGCTGTCGCCCATCTGCTGGGTTTCCCAGCCGAACACGTCGCGGTAGAAATCCACGGCCCGCTGGTAGTCCCTGGTGTGCAGTTCCCACCAGCTCGGCGCCCCCGCCTCAGCGATCAGCCCGGATCCGGGGAACTGCTGCGGCTGCCACAGGCCGATCTGGGCCCCGCCCGGGTCGGTGACGACCGCCATCGTGCCCAGGTCGCCGACTGGTGAGGCGGGCACGGCGACCTGCCCGCCGTGCGCGGTGGCCAGGTCCAGGGTCTTCGCGGCGTCGTCAGTGGTCAGGTAGATGGACCAGCCGTCCGGCCCCATCCCGGGCTGGCTTTGCATTCCGCCGGCCACCCGGACGCCGTTCTTGGCGAAGCTGAAGTAGCCGCCGAACTCCTGGTTCGGGTCCTCTGCGGTCCAGCCGAACAGCTGGGTGTAGAAGGCCCGGCTGCGGTCGGGGTCAGAGGTCAGCAGGTCGACCCAGCAGGGCGCGCCGGCCGGGTAGCGGTCTCGTGCGGGCATGGTGGCTCCCCTCGTAACTCGGCATGCAGGTCATCAGTGCAGACGACGCGGCGCGGCCGAACTCACCGGCCGGCGGCACGCCGTTCGATCAGCACGACATCGCGCCACCGGCCGTGATGCTGGCCGAGCCGATCCCGGATGCCCACTACCCGGAACCCGGCGCGCTCATGCAGCCGCAGGCTGGCGCCGTTCTCGGGGAAGATGCCGGACTGGATGGTCCAGACGCCCGCCGCCTCGGTCGAGGCGATGAGCGCGGTGAGCAGCGCCAGCCCGGTGCCGCGGCGCTGCGCCGTGGGGTCCATGTAGACCGAGTGCTCGACCACGCCCGCATATACGCAGCGGCCGGAGACCGCGGACACGGCCACCCAGCCGAGCAGCCGTCCGCGGTCATCCGTGGCCACCAGCCGGTGATCGGGAAGCTTGGCCGCGTCGAACGCGGTCCAGGACGGGGCCTGCGTCTCGAAGCTGGCCTGCCCGGTGTCCAGGCCTGCCTGGTAGATAGCCAGCACCTGGGCCGCGTCGCTGCCGAGCATCGGGCGGATAGTGACCGGCGCGGCCAGCGCCGCGGCGCCCGGGCGGCCGGCCACCAGCCCGCCGGGGGAGCCCGGGGGCTGCGGCGCGCCGGGGGAGCCCGGGGGCTGCGGCGCGCCGGGGGAGCCCGGGGACTGCGGCGCGCCGGGGGAGTGCGGAAGCGGGGGGGCGGGCCGCCCGGCGGTCACGTCGGCGGCGCGCGGGAAAGCCGCCACCGCGGCCTGGTTGAGCCGGTATCGCCGGGTGGCACCGGGCTGGCCTGCACCGGGCTGGCCTGCACCGGGCTGGCCTGCACCGGGCTCGCTAGCCAGTACCAGGCGGCTGGCCGCGAGCACCCGCAGGTGCTGCGCCACGCTGGCCTGGCCGAACTGCACCGCGCTGACGATCTGCGGCACGCTCAGCGGCCCCGGCGCGGCGGCCAGCACCGACACGATCTGCACCCGGGCCGGGTCGGCCAGCACCCGGAACCAGCCGGCGTACTCCTGCGCCGTGGCCGGGGAAAGGTACGCGCTGTCCATCGGCTTCTGACCATAGACGTTCGGCCGGCTGGCCGGCGGGGCCGGCCGGTGCGTACGCTCGAAACGTGTACCTGCCCCCGCACTTCACCGCGCCGCAAGCCGCCGATGTGGCCGCGTTCGTGGCCGATGTGGCCGCCGCCGACCTGGTCACCTACGACGGCGCCAAACCGGTCGCCAGCCTGATCCCGGTCATCTGGGACCAGGATGTCGGCGAGTACGGCCGGCTGCTCGGCCACCTGGCGCTGGCCAACCCGCAGTGGCAGTCGGCATCCCCCGGTGCCGCCGCGCTGGCCATCGTGCACGGCCCGCAGGCATACGTGTCGCCGTCTTGGTACCCGAGCACGGCGCGGCACGGCCGTACGGTTCCGACCTGGAACTATGTCACCGTGCACTTCACCGGGCCGCTCACCGTGCACCGCGACCCGGAGTGGCTGCGGGACGTGGTCACCCGGCTCACCGAGCGACATGAGAAGCCGCGGACGGCGCCGTGGGCGGTGACCGATGCACCCGCGGACTACATCAACGGCCAGCTGCGCGGCATCGTCGGCGTCGAGCTGACCATCCAGAGCGTGCAGGCCAAGCACAAGCTCAGCCAGAACCGGTCGGCCGAGGACCAGGCGGCGGTGGCCGAGGCGCTGCGTGACGAGCCCGGGCCGGGCCCGGCTGCCATCGCCCGCCTGATGGGCGGCACCGGCTAGCGCGTCACCTCGCGCCCGCCATTACCAGCGATCCTGCACCTGGGCCCGGATGCGCCGGTCATAAATGTCCTCGATGGCGCGCAGCACGCCGTCGCTGAGCTGTGGCAGCTGCGCGGCGGCTGCGTTCTGCCGGACCTGGGCCGGGTTGCGCGCCCCGGGGATCACGGTGCAGACACCCGGCTGCTGGATCACCCAGCGCAGCGCGACCTGCGCGGGGGTGACGCCGGCCGGGGCCAGGGCGGCGAACTCCTGGGCCGCGTCCACCCCGGTGTCGTAGTCAACGCCGGAGAAGGTCTCCCCGACGTCGAACGCCGCCCCGTGCCGGTTGTAGCTGCGGTGGTCACTGGCCGGGAACGTCGTGTCGTGGGTGTACCGGCCGGACAGCAGGCCGGAGGCGAGCGGGACGCGGGCGATAATGCCGACTCTGGCCGCCCGGGCCGCGGGCAGCACCGCCGCCAGCGGCTTGCGCCGGAACGCGTTGAAGATGATCTGCACGCTGGCCACATGCGGCCTGGCGATGGCGGTCAGCGCTTCGGCGGTGGTCTCCACGCTGACCCCGTAGGCCGCGATCCGCTGCTCGGCGACCAGCGTGTCCAGCGCGTCGTACACGCTGTCCATCGAGTAGACGGCGGGTGGCGGGGTGTGCAGCTGGACCAGGTCGAGCGTGTCAGTGCCCAGGTTGGCCCGGGACCGGTCGGTCCAGGCCCGGAAGTTGTCCAGGGTGTACAGCCCGGGATCGAGCGCGACCCGGCGGCCCATCTTGGTGGCCACGGTGAACTCGGCCCCCGGGTTGCTGGCCAGGAAGCGCCCGATCAGCTGCTCACTGCGGCCGTCCCCGTACACGTCGGCGGTGTCCAGGAAGGAGACGCCAGCGGTCGCGGCCGCGTCCAGCACGGCCATCGCGTCCGATTCGGCCACCTCGCCCCAGTCGGCGCCCAGCTGCCAGGTGCCCAGCCCGATCACCGAGACGGCCTTGCCGGTCCGGCCCAGAATGCGGTCTTCCATGCCCAATGATCCTAGTGAGCCGGGCTGATCCGGATGGGCCCAGCCGGTCAGCTGGCCTCCTCCGCCTCATCGGGCAGGCAGGCCCCGGCCACGGCCCGGGTGCCGGGGACCGGGCTGCCGGTGGCGGCCAGCAGGGCTTCGCTGATCCCGGCCAGCTCGCTCAGCTGCTCGGCGGTCAGTGAATCGAACAGCGCGCGGCGCACCTGCTCGACGTGTCCCGGGGCGGCCGCGGCGAGCGCGGCGAAACCCTCGTCGGTCAGCTCGGCGATCTGCCCGCGCCGGTCGGTCGGGCAGTCAGTGCGGCGGACCCAGCCCCGCTCCTCGAGCCGGGTCACCGCGTGGGACAGCCGGCTCTTGCTGGACGAAGATGCCTGGGCCAGCTGGGTCATCCGCAGCGCTCGCCCCGGCGCCTCGGACAGCTGGACCAGGATTTCGTAGTAGGCCAGCGGCAAGCCGGAGTCACGCTGCAGCTGGCTGTCGACCGTGGCGAGCAGGCCCCCCCACGCGGCCACAAAGTTGCGCCAGATGACCTGCTCCTGCGCGGTCAGCCAGCGCGCCCCTGAAGTACTCATCCGCCCAGCATACCCGGGAATAGTTGAGCGCTTGACAATGTTCCTCAGAACGTGCTACTACTTGAGCACTCAAATATGTACGACGTCAATATGAACGGTAGGAGTATCACCATGACGATCAGTACCGCAGCGGCCACCGTCCCCGGTTATGTGGCCGGCACCTGGGAGATCGACCCGGTGCACTCCGAAGTGGGCTTCGTCGCCCGGCACATGATGGTCAGCAAGGTGCGGGGCCGGTTCACGAGCTTCTCCGGCGAGCTCGTCCTGGCCGACGACCCGCTGCAGTCGTCGGTGACCGCGACCATCGACCTAACCTCGATCCAGACCGGCAACGAGCAGCGCGACCAGCACATCCGGTCCGCTGACTTCTTCGAGGTGGACAAGTACCAGACCATGACCTACCGGTCCACCGGGGTGCGCCCCGACGGCGACCACTACGTGCTGGAGGGTGAGCTGACCCTCAAGGACGTGACCAGGCCGGTCGAGCTCAGCCTGGAGCTGAACGGCTTCGGGCCGGACCCGTTCGGCGGTACCCGCGCCGGGTTCACCGCGTCCACCGAGATCAACCGGCGTGACTTCGGCGTGAACTTCAGCGCGCCGATGGAGACCGGCGGCGTGGTGGTGTCCGACAAGGTCACCATCCAGCTGGAGATCGAGGCCGTGCTCAAGGCCTGACCCTGGCCCGGCAGGCCGCAGCCCGCCGCCGGGCCGCCTGCACAGCACAACCGCACCAGGCAACCCGCACCAGGCAACCCGCACGGGCGGGGGCGTATCCGCCCCCGCCCGTGTTTTGCTTGTGGCACCCGGCAAAGGTGAGAGCATGACGCGGGATCAGCCTGGCGCACCGAGGAGGCGCACGACGTGAGAGCCGCCATTTATGACCGCAACGGCCCGGCCGCTGAGGTGCTGCGGGTCGCCGACGTGGACCGGCCGGAGCCAGGGCCGGGCGAGGTCCGGGTCCGGGTGCACGCGTCCGGCATCAACCCCACCGATGTGAAGATCCGCGCCGGGGTGACCCCGCGGCCGATCGAGGGCTTCCAGATCCCGCACCACGACGGCGCCGGGGTGATCGACGCAGTCGGGCCGGGCGTGCCGGCCAGCCGGATGGGTGAACGGGTCTGGGTCTGGTTCGCGGCCCACGGGCGGCGCTGGGGGACCGCGGCGGAATGGACCGTAGTGCCGGAGCGCCAGGCGGTGCCGCTGCCCGGCGGAGTGTCCTTCGAGCTCGGCGCCAGCCTGGGGGTGCCCGCGATGACCGGGCACTACTGCGTGCTGGCCGACGGCCCAGTGCGGGGCAGCAGCGTGCTGGTGGCCGGGGGTGCGGGCGCGGTCGGGCACTTCGCCATCCAGTTCGCGGTCTGGGCCGGGGCGGGGCCGGTCGCCGCCACCGCGAGCGGCCCGGCCAAGGCGCAGCTGGCCCGGCAGGCGGGCGCCGCGCACGTGGTCAACTACCGGGAGCCGGATGCGGCCGGGCAGCTCAGGGCGGCCGTGGGCGGGCCGGTGGACCGCATCATCGAGGTGGCGCTCGGCGCGAACCTGAACCTGGACCTGGCGGTCAGCCGGGCGGGCACCATCGCCGTGTGCTACGCGGCCGAGCCGGCCGACCCGGTGCTGCCGGTGCGCGCCTGCATGACGGCCAACGTCGTGCTCCGGTTCGTCCTGCTCTACGGCATCGCGGCGGCTGCGCTGGACCAGGCGGTGGTGGACATCACCGCCGCGCTCCGCAGCGGGGCGCTGACCGGGCTGCCGGTCCATCAGTTCAGCCTGGACGAGACGCCCGCCGCGCACGAGGCGGTCGAGCGCGGCGTGGGCGGCAAGGTCCTGGTCATCCCCGGCTGAGCGGCGGGCCAGCCCCGGCGGCCGGCCCGCCGCGAAGGACGCGGCCGGCCGCCGGGAGGGCGGCCTACCCGGCGGCCCGCAGGCCGGAGATGAAGGCTGCCCCGGCCGGGGTGCCGATACCGGACATGTTGTCGTAGCCGGCCAGCGCTACCTGGCCGGTGTACCCGAACATGTTCGGGTTCTGGTCATCGAACGTGGACAGCGCCTGGATGCCACAGGTCCGCGCGTCGCACGCGGCGCCCCGCCAGGCCGCCGGGCTGGCCGCGGTCAGCGGCAGCGCATCGTGCAGCGCGCTGCGGCCGGCCAGCCCGTACAGCACCGGGTCGAGGAAGCCGAACGGCGCCGCCTGGCCCTGCTGGGCCGCGGTCACCAGGCCCGCCACCAGCGGCGAGGCCAGGCTGGTCCCGCCGACGTCGAACTGCCCGTACGTCGGTGGCCGGTGCTTCTTGCGATGGAAGGTGAGCACGCCGACCGCGAACCCGGTGAACGGGTCGGCGTCGGCCGCGATATCCGGCGCGGAGCGGACCGTCCCGGGCCGGTTCCCGGGGGCCTGGCTCAGCGCGGCCGGCACCACGCCGTCCTGGTAGGCCGGCTCGGCCCAGAGCAGGCTGGGCCCGCCACCCGCGGCGCCCTGCTCGCCGAGGAAGAACCACCGGTGGTGGTCCAGGAAGGACACCCCGGTGGACCAGCCCGTCTCGAACAGCCTGCTGCCATGGCGGCCGATGCCCAGGGTGGTGCCGCCGACCGAGATCGCGTCCGGGTCACTGGACGGGGATTCCACCCCCGAGCCGTCGCCGGAAGAGAAGTACATGCCCACGCCCTCGGCCGCGGCCTGGACCAGGAACGCGTGCTCGATGCTGGTCAGCGCGGCGGGCTGATCCTCGAACCCGCTCTCCCAGGAGTTGGACGCGACCGAGGCCAGCGGGTGCTGGCCGGTGCCGCCGAGCACGGCCAGGTCCGCGTTGAACAGCCCCTGCAGCCCGAAGTCGCCCTGGTTGCAGCTGTCCCCGCCGACCACCAGCTCGGACGAGCCCGGGGCCATGTCGTAGGCGGACTCCACGTCCAGCTGCTCTTCGACGTCGAACGGGTCACCGCAGGCGCTGCCCCGGCCCAGGGACAGCTCCCGGTACCGGCCTGCTGCCGGGGCGGGCATGCCGTTCCGCTTCGCGTAGTCCTTGAGCGTGCCGAACATGTCCCTGGTCAGCCCCAGCTCGACCAGGGCGATGGCCTGGCCGCGGCCGGCCGCGGCGGACGTGGCGCCGTACGCCTTCCGCAGCTGGCTGGCCGAGTACCCGCACACCTCGGTCGGAAAGTGGGTGGTGCCGAACATCCGGGGCAGCCCAGTGGCCTGATGCTGGCCGTAGTACTGCGAGCACGGTGCCTTCCGCCGGGCGGCGGCCTGCCGGGCGGGCCTGGGCCGGCCGATGGCGCTCGCGCTGGGGCGCTCCAGCGGGATCCGCGGCGCGGCGTTGTCCAGGCCGGTCACCCCCAGCACGCTGCTGGCCAGTGCGGCCGGGAAGGACACCCGGCTGTTGTTGGCCCGCAGCTGGTACGGGCCCGCGCTGGCCGCCGCGGTGGCCTGGTACCGCACCAGCCTCGTGTGGAAGGCCGCGTTGATCCTGGCCGTGGTGGCGGTAGCGCGCACGTAGGCGCGCTGGCCACCGGCCCGCACGCCGGTGAACCCGGCGGACCGCAGCCACGACTGGACCCGGGCCACCGCGCGGGCCGGCGCGCCGAACCGGGCGGCATACGCCCGGGGGGCCAGGTAGTGCCGGAACGAGGCGCTGCCCGGCGTGCTCACCGCGCGGGCATAGCTCTCGGCCGCGGCCATCCTGGGCCGCAGCCATACCTGGATGGTCAGCCGCTGGCCGGCGGCCACCGCCCCGACCGCCCGGGCGGTCCGGGTGAACGGAACGGTGCTGCCGGGCAGCGGCCGGACCGCCGGGGTGGTGCTGGCGGCAGCTAATCCGCTGCCACCCGCGAACGTCAGGCTGGCCACCGTCGCGGATGCGCCCAGGACGGCAGCGAACGATCTGGATCTGGACATGGTCCCCCTGTCTGAACACGTGACCTGACCCGTCCGGGAGACCGGTTGGTTCCCACTGGATCTATACCAACCACGGCCAGCACGAATGCCTGGGATGTCCAGCTGATCAAACTGTGGCCAGCGGCCGCACGGCGGCTGCGGGCCGGATACAGCCGGTGCCGGGCGGGTAGTATGCACAAAGAGTAATCAAGCGATTACAGATATGGAGTGTGCTTGTTTATGGGGGCATCCCGGGCGGCTTCGCCTGCCCCGCCCGCCGTACCCAGGGCCGGCCCGCGCCTGTCACCATCGGCACTGCTGGAATTCGCCGCGGGCCAGGCGCTGGATGCTGGCTCCGGGGTGGACGCCGGCCTCGCCGAGCTGCTCCGCCACGCGGTGGCGACGTTCGGCTGCCGGGCGGCGCTGGCGGCCCGGCTGGGGCCGCCGCAAGACCCGGTGCTGCTCGCTGCCTACCCGCCCGGGGCCGCGGACCCCGGGCTGCTCGCCGGGATAGCCGGGCTGCTGGCCCAGCCCGGCGCGGCCGCGGCCGACGGCTGCGTGCACGGGCGGATAACCCTGGGCGGACCACACGCCCGCCGCCTGGCCAGCGTGCTCATCGGCCCGGGCCCGCGGCCCGGCGACGGGTGCGGTGCCCGGTATGTGCTGGTCCTGGTGGCCGGGCGGGCCCGGTGGACGGCTGAGCTGCGGGCCACCGCCCGCGCCCTGGCCGCCCTCATCGAGGCCCGGCAGCGGCACGCGGCTGACCGCCGGGAAATCGCTGAGCGGCGTGCGGTAGCGGAGGCCCTCATCGGCGTGTCGCACGACGCCGTGGTCATCGCCAATGCCGCGCGGCGGATCGTGGCGGTCAACCCGGCGGCCGAGGAACTGTATGGCCGCCCACGCGCCAGCCTGCTCGGCCGGCCCATGTCCGAGCTCATCCCGGAGCGCAACCGGGCGCGGTTCCTGGAGTCGACCGAGGAATTCCTGCGCTCCGGTGATCCGGGTGAGTTCACCGGCCGGCTGCACCTGCCCATCCTGCGCGCCGACGGCAGCGAGCGCACGGTCGAGCTGAGCCCGCTGCCGCTGGTGGTGGGCGGCCAGAGCTACTTCTGCAACTTCGCCCGGGACGTAACCGAGCTGGAGCGGGCCAACGCGGCGCTGGCGCTGAGCGAGGCCCAGCTCCGGCTGCTGACCCAGCTCGCGCCGGTCGGCATCGCGCGCACCGGTGTGACCGGTGACTGCGCGTTCGTCAACGAACGCTGGTGCGTGCTGACCGGCCGGCCGGACGGGTACTTCCCCGGCCGGTCCTGGCTGGATGCGGTCCATCCCCGCGACGTGGCGCGGGTCCGGGCCGAATGGGGGCGTGCCCAGGCGGCCGGGTCAGAGCTGCGCACCGACTTCCGGCTGGCCCGCGAGCAGGCCCCGCCACGCTGGGTGCACGCCGCGGTCGCCCCGCTGCCGGAGGACGCAGACCTGCCCGCGGGCTTCATGGTGGCGCTGACCAACGTGACCGCGCGCAAACGGGCCGAGGCCGAGCGGGACCGGCTGCTGGCCGCCCAGCAGGCGACGGTGCGCCGCCTGACCGACCAGACCGAACGGCTGAACAGCCTGCTGGCGGCGGCCATCCCCGGCGTGCTGATCCTGGACGAGGACAACGTGATCATGCAGGCCAACCAGAGCCTGTGTGACCTGCTCGGCATCACGGAGCGGCCGGCCCGGCTGGCCGGGCGCCCCGGGCGCGATCTGCTCGGCCCAATCCGGCAGACGTTCGCCGACCCAGACGAGGTGCTCAGCCAGATCGCCCGCTACAACGGCCACCACCGGGTGGACGGCCTGGAGTTCGGCTGCGCGGACGGGCGCACCCTGGGGTGTGACTACTGGCCGCTGCTGGCTGGCGGCGAGTACCGCGGCGGGCTGCTGCTGGTCTGGGACATCTCCGAGCGGGCGGCCCAGGACCAGGAGCGCGACCGGCGGCTGCGGGCTGAGCTCGCGTCGCGCCGCGCGGCCGAGCAGGCCCAGCAGCACCTTTCCGAGCAGAACGATCAGCTCCGCGAACTGGACGACCTGAAGACCCGGTTCCTGGCCACGGTCTCCCATGAGCTCCGCTCACCGCTGGCCGCCATCGTCTCGTACGCCGACCTGCTGGCCGAGGAGGAGACCGGGCTGTCCGCGGCTGGCACCGGTTTCCTGGAGGTCATCCAGCGCAACGCGGAGCGGGTCACCCGGCTGGTCGGTGACCTGCTGCTGCTGAGCCGGATGGACGCTGGCGTGCTGCCGCTGGAGCTGGCCCCGGTGGCCATCGGCGAGATCGTGGCCGAGGCGGTGCAGACGGCCGCACCGGCCGCCGCGCGGCAGGGCGTGCAGCTGACCGGGACGGCCACCGGCGGGCCGCCCTGCCAGGCCGACCGGGCCCGGCTCATCCAGGTGCTGGACAACCTGATCGGCAACGCGGTCAAGTTCACCGACCGCGGTGGCCAGGTCACGGTGACCGCCACCGCTACCAGCGGCGGCCGGGACTGGCAGATCGACGTCGCGGACACCGGGATTGGCATCCCGGACGCAGACGTCGGCCAGCTGTTCGACCGGTTCTACCGCGCGTCCAACGCCACCAGCACCAGGCGGCCCGGCTCCGGCCTCGGCCTGTCCATCGTCAGGGAGATCGTCGAGCGGCACGGGGGCCGGGTCACGGTCCGCAGCTCGCTGGGTCACGGCACCACGATCCGTGTCCGCCTGCCGGTACGCTCGCCGCGCGCTGAATTACTTATAGTAACTAGCACACTACATAAAGGGATCGAGGCCCGATGGAAGCGGAACGCGGGGAAACCGGGTCGGCCGGCGCCGCGGCCCCGGGCGAGCCAGCCGCCCGGGTCCTGGTGGTCGAGGATGACCCGGAAGCGGCCGAGTACGTGCTGCACGTGCTGCGCAGCCGCGGCGGGTTCGAGGTCAGCCACGCCATAGATCCGGTAGCGGCGCTGCGCCAGGCCCGGTCCGGGCGCTGGGACGTGGTGCTGACCGACGTGGAGATGCCCGGGATGACCGGGCTCGAACTGCTGGAGGAGCTGCGCGACGCCGACCCGCTGCTGCCCGTCGCGGTGGTCACCGCGCACGCCTCGGTGGACTACGCGGTCGGGGCGCTGCGCAACCGGGCCGACGAGTTCCTGGAAAAGCCGGTCCGGCCGGACCGGCTGGTGGCCACGGTGACCGCGCTGGCGGCCAAGGGCCGCGCCGCCCGGGAAGCGGCCCGGCACAGCGTGCTGGCGATCGGCGCGCATCCTGACGACGTGGAGATCGGCGCCGCGGGCACGCTCATCGCGCACCGCCGGCTGGGCCACGAGGTGTCCATCCTGACACTGAGCCGCGGTGCCCGCGGCGGCACCGGGCACACCCGGGCCGATGAGTCCCGCCGGGCGGCGGAGATCATCGGCGCCACCCTGTATCACGAGGACCTGACCGACACCTGCATCGCCGAAGGCGACCCGACGATCGGCGTGATCAGCCGGGTGGTCGAGTCGGTGCGGCCGACCGTGATCTACACGCATTCGCCGCACGACGTGCACCAGGACCATCGCAACGCGCACCGCGCGGCCCTGGTAGCCGTCCGGCAGGTGGGCCGGGTGTACTGCTTCCAGTCACCCTCGGCCACCGTCGACTTCCGGCCGACCCGCTTCGTGGCCATCGACGGCCAGCTGGACCGCAAGCTGATGGCGATCGACGCGTTCGCCACCCAGGTGGAGATCCGTGCCTATCTGGAGCGCGACCTGATCGCATCGACGGCCCGCTACTGGTCGCGGTACTGCGAGGGCCGGTATGCAGAGCCGTTCGAGGTGATCCGCGAGGCCGCTGTGGCCGGCCAGCACGAGCTCAGGTTCGCGCAGGGGATGGTGTCCGGTGATGCGGCGGTGGCCCAGCCCGCCGCCCCGGACCGGCGCGAGGGCCCGGGCCGGCGGGCCCACGAAGCCGCGGTGACAGCCAGGGAGGTTTCTGATGCCGCCAGCTGACGGGCCCGGCCCGCAACTCAGCGTGCTGGTCACCGGGGCCGGGGGGCCGGCCGCCGTGTCGGTCATCAAGTCCCTGCGCGCCGACCCGTCGGTGCGCCTGCTGGCCGCGGACATGGATCCCTGGGCGGCCGGGCTGTACCTGCTGCCCGCCGAGGCCCGCACGCTGATCCCGGCCGGCCTGGCTCCCGGCTTCGCCTCCGACGTGCTGGCCCGGTGCGCCGCGCTCGGGGTGGACGTGCTCATTCCCACGGTGGACGCGGAGATGCGCCCGCTGGACCAGATCCGCGCCGAGTTCGGCCAGGCCGGGATCGAGCTGATGCTGGCGCCGGGCCCGGCCCTGGACGTCACGCTCGACAAACTGGCACTGGCCCGGTGCTGTGCCGGGCACGTCCTGGTGCCGCGGACCGAATGCTTCGACGAGTCATTCGACCCCGCCGGGTGGGACTACCCGGCGGTGCTCAAGCCGCGGACCGGCAGCGGGTCACGGGACATCTCGGTGGTCGCCTCGGCCCCGGAACTGGCCCGGCGGGAGCGCTCGGCCGGGTTCATCGTCCAGGAGTACCTGCCCGGGGAGGAGTACTCGATCGACGTGCTGGCCGATGCCGCCGGCCGGGTGATCGCCGCGGTGCCCCGGGTCCGGACCCGGGTGGACTCCGGCGTCTCGGTGGCCGGGCAGACCATCCACGACCCGGAACTGGAGCATCTCGGTGCGGCCGTGGCCGCCGCCACCGGGCTGACCTACATCGCTAATGTGCAGTGCCGCCGGAACGCGTCCGGCCGGCCCGCGCTGCTGGAGGTGAACCCACGGGCCCCCGGCGCCCTGCCACTGACCATGGCCAGCGGCGTGGACATGCCCCGGCTGGCCCTGGACGCACTGCGCGGCCGGCCGGTACCCCAGCACGTGGGCTTCCGCGAGGTGGCCATGGTCCGCTTCCTCGACGAGCGTTTCCTCGACCTCAGTGATGTGCGGAAGGTCGCCGCGTGAGACCCGCCCGCCGAGTTCAGCACCTGCGCTGGCGGCGATCTGTGCCTGGCTCGCCCAGCCCGGCCCGGTAGCCGGCACCCAGCGCTGGCCACCTGGCAACTTAATGTAGTTATACGATTACAAGATGTTGGAGGCCCGGATGGCAGGTCGTGACGGTCAGCTGCCGCCTGCCCTGGACGAGGATCACCACGTCCACTCGACCTGGTCCAGCGACGGGGTCAGCACGCTGGCCGAGAACGTGCGGGCGGCCCGGGATCGCGGGCTGCGCACCCTCCTGCTGGCCGAGCACGTCAGGCACGGCTCAGCCTGGGTGCCGGAATTCATCGCCGCCACCGGTGAACTGCCCCGCGAAGCCGGGCTGACCATCCTGACCGGGGTCGAGGTGAAGATTCTCGACCGGTCCGGGCAGCTTGATCTGCCGGCTGACCTCGGCGGTGCCCAGTCCGTGCTGATCGCGGATCACCAGTTCCCGGGCGGGCTGGGCCCGGTGCGGCCGGACCAGATGCGCGCCGCCCTGGCCCAGGGCCAGATCCGGCCGGCCGAGGTCATCGCGGGCCTGGTCGAGGGCACGGTCAACGCGCTCCGGCTGGCCGCGGCCCGGCGGCCCGCGGTGCGCCTGCAGCTGGCTCACCTGTTCAGCGTGCTGCCGAAGATGGGCCTGGCTGAGTCCGCAGTCGGTGACGGTGACCTGGCCGGGCTCATCCGCGCGGCCGCCGACAGCGGGGCCGCGGTGGAGATCAACGAGAAGTGGGGGTGCCCGGGCGCGCTGGTCGTCGCGGCCTTCGCCGGAGCCGGGGTGCCGCTGGTGGCGGCCACCGACAGCCATTACTGCGGCACCGTCGGCCGTTACGACCGGGTCCGGCGGATCCAGGACGAGGCCTTCGCCGCCACGGGGGCGTAATGGCCCCCGCCCTGCTCGCCGTCAAGGTCGCGCTAGTCGCGTTCGTCATGCTCGGCGCGCTGCCGCTGCTGGTGGCGAACTACCAGTTCCTGCTGGTCGGCCTGCACTTCCTGCGGCTGCATTACGGGCCGAGCCGGCCCTGCTTCCCGAGGACCGCGATCCTCATCCCGGCCTGGAACGAGGAAGCCGTCGTCGGCGCGTCCGTGGACCGGCTGATGCGGCTGGACTACCCACCTGAGGCGCTCCGCGTCTACGTGGTGGATGACGCCAGCACCGACCGCACCCCGGACGTGGTGCAAGCCAAGGCGGCCGAGTACCCGGGCCGTGTGACGCACCTGCGCCGGGACAAGGGCGGGGAGGGCAAGGCGGTCACGCTCAACCATGGGCTGGGCGTGCTGCTGGCCGACGACTGGGCACAGGCCATCCTGATCATGGACTCCGATGTCATCTACGAGCGCAGCTCACTGCGCCGGATGACCCGGCACCTGGCCGATCCCGCGGTCGGCTCGGTCACCGCCTACATCAAGGAAGGCAGCCGGCCGGGCAACTACCTGACCCGGTTCATCGGCTACGAGTACATCACCGCGCAGGCCGCGGCCCGGCGCAGCCAGGAGGTGCTGGGGGTGATCGCCTGCCTGGCCGGCGGGGCGCAGCTGCACTCCCGGGCCAACATCGAGGCGGTCGGCGGCCAGATCGACCACACCACGCTGGCCGAGGACACGGTGACCACGTTCGAGACCCAGCGGGCCGGGCGCCGGGTCATCTTCGAGCCGCATGCCACCGTGTGGGCCGAGGAACCGGGCAGCATCGGCGGCCTGTGGAAGCAGCGGCTGCGCTGGGCCCGCGGCAACATCCAGGTCACCCGCCGGTTCAAGCACATCTGGTTCCGGCCGCAGCAGGGCAGCCGGCTGGGCAGCATCAGCTTCGGGCTGCTGTGGTTCTGCCTGCTGCTGCTGCCGGTGTTCATGCTCCTGGCCTCGGCCTCCCTGGTCACCCTGTTCTTCATCGACTACCAGCTAGCCTGGGCCGCGTTTCACCTGCTGTGGCTGACCAACGTGATCACCTACCTGTTCATCACGGCCTTCACCCTGACCATCGACCCGGACGTCGGCCGGCACACCTGGAAGGAGGCCCTGCTGTTTCCCGGCCTGGTCAACGTGGCCATCCTGGTGGCCGCGATGGCGCCCGGGCCGGTCAGCTGGCTGGGCCACCAGCTGCTGGCGGTCACCGGCCTCCCGTTCAGCGCGCGCTGGGTCCGCGGCATCGAGCTGTTCACCTACGTCTGGCTGGCCGCGTGCATGGGCGTGGCGTTCCTCGGCAAGGTCACCGAGTCCACCCGGCTGGGCCGCGTTCTCGGCCCGCTGTTTGTTTACCTCGGCGGCTACGGGCCGCTGCTGTGTGCCATCACCACCGCCGCCTACCTCAAGGAACTCCGGCACGCCGAGGTGCGCTGGGACAAGACCGAGAAGACCGGGAAGGTGGCGGCGCCGACATGACCGGGCCGGACGACCGGGTCTTCGAGCAGGAGGTCAGGGACGCCGTGCGCTATGAACGCGGGCTGGCCGTCAAGTGCGTCTGCTGCATCGTCTTCGTCGCGATCGTGCTGGCCGCCCGCGTCTGCTTCTTCGGTTAGCGGCCAGCGGATGACTGGCCGCCAGGCGCCTTCCGGTCAGCTCCGGCCACATCCCTCTCCAGCAGGGCAGCGGCCACCGCGACCAGGTGATGCCAGTCGTAGGGCTTGGGCACGACCGCGTCGGCGCGGCCCGCAAGCTGCCCATCCCCGCTCGCTGCCAGGACCGGGATGCCCGCTGTCGCCGGGTCAGCCTGCATCCGGCGGATGAGCTCCGCGCCATCCATGACCGGCATCATCACGTCGGTCACCAGAAGATCCGGCGCCGACTCCCGGATAGCGCGCAGCGCGGCTTCGCCATCCTGGGCATCGGTCACTTCATGCCCGGCCCGCTCGAAGACCCTCCGCAGCAGGAACCGCTGGGCGGGCTCGTCATCGACTACCAGAATCCGCGACACCCGTCCCTGCGCCTCTTCCGCGGCGGCCGTAACTACGCAACGCATTCTAGGCTACACACACTGCCACTAGATGTGCCGTTTGGCCGGCCGCCGCGCCGCCGCCGTGGCCGGCCGGCCGTGATGTGTGAACAGCCGCGTGGCGGGCACCTGAGCGCGCATGCCCGCCCCAACCGGCAGCCGGCTGCCGGGCCGCAGCCTCGCGCCGCTGCTGCTGGCCAGCAGCAGCGCACTGGTCTTCGCGGTGCTGCTCATCGCGGTCCGGCTGCGCTGGGCGCCGCTGGAGGCCGCCGACCACGATGCCGCGGCCAGCATCAATAGCCTGATCGCCGGCCACCCCGCCGTGGTCAGCGTGGTCAAGGCGGTGACCTGGCTGGGCAGCAATGGCGTGCTGTGGACGGTCATCGGGATCTGCGTGATCGGGCTGGCCATCCGGCGGCGCTGGCGGCTGGCTGCTTACCTGCTGGTCACCGGGGGCGGCGCGCTGGTGCTGGACCCGGTGCTCAAGTCGCTGGTCGGCCGGCTGCGCCCGGTACTGGCGCACCCGGTCGCGCACGGCACCGGGAACAGCTTCCCCAGCGGTCACTCGCTCGGCTCCATCGTCTGCTACGGGGCGATCTTCCTGGTCTTCCTGCCCGCCACCCGGGGCCGCTGGCGCACCGCGCTGCCCGCCGTGATCATCACGCTCATCGCACTGATCGGGATCAGCCGGATCCTGCTCGGCGTGCACTACCTGTCCGACGTGATCGGCGCGTGGGCGGTCGGCATCACCTGGCTCGGCCTGACCACGACCGCCTTCGAGCTCACCCGGCAGGCCGCCGGGCAGCCGCTGACCGACCCGGTCACCGAGGGCCTGGAACCCGAGGCCCGAGACGATCTCACCCCAGCACCGCCGGAGGGCACGATGAGCAGCACCGCCAACCGCCACCGCGCCCGGGCCTTCGGCGCCGTCGCCGCCGGGGTCACCGTCGCCTGGGTGCTCATCCTCGGCGTCGTGGTCGGCTTCGGTGAACTGGTCACCAGGTACGGCAACGGCAACTGGCTGGGCGATCACACGATCCCGCACTGGTTCGCCGCGCACCGCACGCCCACCGGCAACCACTGGAGCGAGCTGATCAGCACCGCCTGCGCCACCACCGGCATCCTGATCGTGGCGGTGGCGGCGTGCGTGGTGTTCCTCGCGGTGACCCGGCACTGGCGGCCGGTCATCTTCCTGGCCGTGGTCATGTTCGGTGAGCTGGCCGCGTTCCTGGCCGCCGCGGCCGTGGTCAAGCGGCCCCGGCCGGACGTCAGGCACCTCGACCATCACCTGCCCACCTCGGCCTACCCGTCCGGGCACATGGCCGCCACCTGCTGCCTGTACATCGCGATCGCGATCCTGGTCATCGGGCAGGCCAGGGGCTGGTGGCGGTGGCTGTTCCTGGTCCCGGCCATCGTCATGCCGGCCGCCATCGCCTGGGGCCGGATGTACCGCGGTGAGCACCACCCCACGGACGTCCTGGGCAGCATCATCTTC
>Ga0335078_10004358_pt1 | contig 20981 bp, 14 predicted proteins | sample Lox_Sample_32_FD_206711 | JGI IMG/M metagenome (GOLD analysis project Ga0335078, IMG submission 206711) | Soil microbial communities from Loxahatchee National Wildlife Refuge, Florida, United States - Lox_Sample_3.2 | ecosystem: Environmental > Terrestrial > Soil > Wetlands | place: USA...
AGGCGTACGGCAATCCCGGCGCCGCCGCCGGCAGTACGCAACTGCTCTCCAACCTGGCCTCCGTCCAGCGCTCCTACATGCCGGTCATCGTCAACCACTACAACGTCTGGCCGGTCTTCGATGTCTACGCCAACGTCTCGCGGCGCGACCTGGGCGGTGTCGGCGCTGAAGTGGAAAAAATCATGCGCGCGGAAGAACCGAATCTGCCGCGCGGAACCACCTTCGCGCTGCGCGGCCAGATTGAAACCATGCAGTCATCATTTTTCCGCCTGGGGCTCGGGATGGCGTTCGCGGTGGTGCTGGTGTATTTACTGATGACGGTCAATTTTCAATCGTGGCTGGACCCGTTCATCATCCTGACGGCATTGCCCGGCGCGATGGCCGGCATTTTGTGGATGTTGTTCGTCACCGGCACCACCCTGAGCGTGCCCTCGCTGATGGGCGCGATCATGTGCATCGGGGTGGCGACCGCGAACAGCATCCTGATGGTCACGTTTGCCAACGATGAACGCGTGTCCGGCGCGTCGGCTCTCGAAGCGATGCTGGCGGCCGGGCATGCGCGCATCCGGCCGGTTTTGATGACCGCGACCGCGATGATTCTCGGGATGCTGCCGATGTCGCTCGGCCTGGGTGAGGGCGGCGAACAAAATGCACCGCTCGGCCGCGCGGTGATCGGCGGTTTGATCTTCGCCACGGTCACCACGCTGTTTGTAGTGCCGATCATCTATAGTTATCTGCGCACCACGCCGCCCGTCGATCACGACCGGCGTTTGCTGGAAGCCGAGCGAAGCTGGGCTTCCGAGTTTTGACGATCCACATGCGCGTTAGCGAGCCGAACGAGCCGGAAGTCGGAGCCACGCAAGAGATCCTCCGCCGGGAGATCGAAGATCTCCGCCGGCAGCTCGCGCATCAGCAGAAACTCCTGCAAGGCAGTTCGCCCGCCGGACCGATGTGGCGGCCGTCCGGCGTCACCATCTGGGCAATGTTCTTGGGCATCACGGTTCTGATCGTCGTCGCGTTTCTGGCCGGCTACATTCCGCGGCAAGAGCGCACGGAGCTCATCCGCCGCGAGGCGGCCGAACGGGAGCAGGCGGTGCCGCGAGTGGCGGTGGTCGCAGTCGGCCGCTCTTCGGCGAATGCCGCGTTGGAATTGCCGGGCAGCATTCAGGCGATCACCGATACCGCGATCCTGGCGCGCGCCGATGGGTACATCCGGCGCCGCCTGGTGGATATCGGCGACCGCGTCCGCGCCGGCCAGCCGGTCGCCGAAATCGAAGCCCCCGAACTGGACCAGCAACTCAGCCAGGCGAAAGCAAATTTGCAGGTGGCGCGCGAAGCCTTGGCGCAGGCTCTCGCCAATGCCGAGCGCGGCAAATCCAACCGGGAGCTGGCCCGCGTGACCGCCGAGCGATGGGGCAGCCTGGTCACCAAGGGCGCGGTCTCACGGCAGGAGAACGATCAATACCAGGCCCAATATCAGGCCCAGGTGGCCAACGTCGACGCGCTCGAAAGAGCGATCGCCGCCGAGCGCGGCAGCGTCGCCGCCGCCGAGGCCAACGTGGCGCGGCTCGATCAGCTCCAGAGCTATCGCGTGGTCACCGCCCCGTTTGACGGCGTCATTACGGTGCGTGATGTGGATGCCGGCGCGCTGGTCACGGCCGGAAGCACGCTGCTGTTCCGCGTCGCGCAAACCGGCACGCTGCGGCTGTATATCAATGTTCCACAGACCAATGCCGAGGCGGTGCGGCCGGGGCAGCCGGCGCAGTTGAGCGTGTCGAATCTGCCGGGACGCCGGTTCAGCGGGACGGTGGCGCGAACCGCCAGCGCGCTCGATCCCACCACCCGCACCCTGCTGGTGGAAGTGCACGTACCCAATCCGGACGGCGCGCTGCTGCCCGGCATGTATGCCCTGGTGGCGCTGAGCAGCCCTCGTGCCATTGCGCCTCTGCTGGTGCCGGGCGATGCCATCATCGCGCAGCAGGACGCCACCGAAGTCGCCGTGGTTCGCCCGGACCACAAGATCCATCTCCAAAAGATCGTGGTCGGCCGCGACTACGGCTCGGGCCTGGAGGTGCTCGGCGGTCTTCAGGAAGGCGATCTGATCATCCCCAATCCTGGCGATCTCGGTCGCGAGGGGCTCCCGGTGGAACCGATCCGCTCGCAGCCCGCTCACTAGAAGCGTCACCCAAGTTCCGCCGGAATAGCGAAATGTCTATAACCAACAGGAATATTGTGTCCCCTGCCCAGGCGGGGAGACGATAGTTGACGCTCTGGTGTGTCTTCCTGCGCCAGAGATGACTTGATTGCCTCTAGAGGCGCGCTCGATGTCATCTGACGACGCTCGGTGGACTCAACGCTGGCGAAGCTGGCGCACGAGCGATCCGTTCGCGGCCTGTTCGATCCGGAACGCGCCCTACCCGGTAGTGGCGGTATTCATCCTGCTGGCCCATCTCGGCTCGTCGTGGCTGGGATACCTGCTTCTGTCGGGCGGCGCTGAAACCACGCCGGTTTTTCCCGAAGCCGGCCTCGATCTCGTGGTGGTGCTGCTGTTTGGTTTTCGCTACTGGCCCGTCCTGCTGGCAGCTTACTTCGGGACATCCCTCTGGCGGCACACGCCGTGGCTGCCCTCGTGCGGCGTGGCGCTGGCCAGTCTGCTCCGCACTGTGATCGCGGTATGGCTGGTGCGATGGATCTCCGGCATGAAGAATGTCCTCGGACATTTCGAGGACCTGGCCGGCATTGCGGCAGCGGGCGCGGTGGCGCCCGGCCTGGCCGCGGCATTCGGCACCGTTTGCCTGGTTCTGGGAGGCCGCTTTCCGGCATCGCAATGGCAGGCGGTCTTTGGCCGGTGGTGGATCGCGGATGCCTTGGGCATCCTGACCGTCACTCCGGTTTTGATCGTCGGCGCCCGATTTGTGATCGGCAGGCATAAACGGCACGGGCGTTGGTTTGCCGTCCAGGTTCCTGTGTACATGGCCTGCGTTTCAGCCGCCTGCTATTTCATCTTCTTCCGGCCGGACACCTCGTATCTGCTGTTCTCCGGATTTCTGCTCATCCTGGTGGCGGCCACCTGGCTCGGCCCCACGGCCGCGCGCGTCACGGCTCTGGTGATTGCCTCGGCGGCCATCTGGGCCACCCATATGGGTGTCGGCGCCTTCGCCGGCGGCACTCTCCGCGACAACCTTCAAAATCTGGATTTGTTTCTGATCGCGGTTTCCCTGACCGGCATGGCGCTCGGCGCGTTCCGCTTGATCGGGAGCCTGGCGCTGCCCGGCGCAGTGCTTCTGGCGGGATGGGCGCTGAGCGGGTGGTTGTACGGATCGATGGACCGCGACCGAGTCAAGTACGACGAAGCGCGTTTCGATGAAATGATCAATGCGATTCAACGCCGGGTCGACAGCCGGTTTACCGCCTACCAGAATGCGCTCTGGGGCGCGGCGGGCCATATTGCGGCGTCGGGGCGTATCGATCCGCGCGATTGGCGCATCTATATCGACCGCCTGGGCATCCTGAAGCAGTACTCCGGCACGGCCGCCATTGCGATCGTGCAGCCAGTGCCGCAGAGTGAGTTGGCCGGGTTCACCGACGAACATCAGAAGACCGCGTGGCCGGGCTTCACGGTCCACGGATTCGACGGCCAAGAAGACCCGCTCGCCGAGCACTACGTGATTGTCTGCGCCGAACCTCCAGCCGTGGCGAGGCACGCGATCGGCGCCGATCTCGCCACGAATGCCCGCCGTAAAGCCGCCGCCGAGGAGGCGCGGGATTCCGGTCTCGCCATACTGGCCCGGAACACGGTTTTGCACGACGGCTCCGGCAAGGGCATGCAGATGTTTGTCCCCATCTACCGCGAGGGAACGGCCGAGACTACCGTTGCCGCGCGGCAGAAAGCCTTGATGGCCTGGGTGAGCGTGGTGTTCAGTGCCGACACGTTCTTCCGCGCGGCCTTGGCGGATCTTCAGCCGATCGTTGGCTTACAGGCGTTTGATGGCGAGAAGATTTCGGGCGACAATCTGTTTTTTGCGTCGGGCGCGCCCTCGCGGGGGCGCGGCTTCGATCGCACCACCCGGATGACGCTGGGCGGCCAGACCTGGACGCTCGCGTGGAACCGCCTCCCGGGTTTCCCCGCCATGAGCAAGGCCCCTTCCGCCTGGTCTGCCGGATGCACCGCGCTGCTCTCTCTGGTTCTGGCCGGGCTGGTCATGATTCTGCAAACGGCGGGCCGCAGGACGGCGGACCGCTTGAAGCTGATCCAATCGGCGCTGGCTTTGGGAACCTGGGAAATCCACCTCGAATCGCGCAAGGTCCGCTGTTCCGGCCAGTTGCTGCGGCTCTACGGGATCGCCGAGCAAAGTGAGCAGCTCAGCCTGGATGAGTGGCTGACCCGGGTTCACCCGGACGAGCGCGAGCGCCGCATCACCGATGCCAGCGCGAACGACCAGGACCACGCGCCCATCGATCGGCAATACCGGATCGTATGGCCCGATGGTTCGGTGCATTGGCTGCACAGCAAAGCTCTGGTGGTTTTTGACAACCGCGGCCGCGCCACCAGTGTCATCGGCGTGGATTTCGAGATCACCCAGGACAAACTCAACGAAGAGCGCATCCGCGTTCTTTCCCGAGCCGTCGAACAGAGCCCGGTCAGCATCGTCATCACCGACCTGACCGGCAAGATTGAGTATGCGAACCCGCGGCTGACCCAAGCGACCGGTTACGCGCTCGAAGAAGTGCTCGGGCAGGATGCAAAATTGATGATCTGCGGGGAGACGTCGCCGCCGGTCATCGCGGAAATCCGCCAGGGCGTCGCCGGCAGCGGTTGGAATGGCATCCTGCGGATCAAGAAGAAGTCCGGAGATGTCCTCTCCGCCGCCACGAGTATTCTGGCGATTCGCGATGCCGCCGGCTCACCGACCCATAAGCTGGTCGTGGCGACGGACATCTCGGAACGCTTGGAAATGGAAGCGGCTTTGAAGCTTTCCGAAGAGCGTTTCCGGATCGCCGCCGAGAGCTCCGGAGATTCCATTTACGAATGGGATCTGCGAACCGATACCATCGCGGTGCTGGGAGGCAACCGGGTTCAGCCCGTCGCCGACGGGTGGGCTTTGCCCAAAGGAAAAGACTTTCGCGCGATGCTCCACCCCGCGGACCGCGAGCCGATGGAAGCCGCGATCCGGCGGCACCTGGAAGAAGGCAAAACCTATTCGCAGGAATACCGGGTGCTGGCGCCCAGCGGGGAACTCCGCCACTATCTCGACACCGCGTCGGCGCTGCGGGATGAGAAGGGGAAGCCCTACAAATGGATCGGGGTGTGCAAGGACATTACCGAGCAGAAGAAGGTGGAGCGCGCCAATGCGGAGCTCGCCAAGATTGTCGAGTCCGCCGACACCGCGATCATCAGCAAGGACCTGGCCGGCACGGTCTTGACCTGGAACCGCGGGGCCGAACGGATTTATGGATATTCCTCGGCCGAGATGGTGGGACGCAGCATCGGCCTGCTCATTCCGCCAGGCCGCGCCAACGAGGAAGCCGGGCTGGTCGAAAAACTGCGCAAAGGCGAAGCCATCGAGCACTTTGAGACCGTCCGTTTGACCAAAGCGGGCAAGCCGATCGACGTCCTGCTCAATATCTCCCCCATCCGCGACCATGCCGGCCGGGTGATTGGCGCCGCGCATGTCGCCTGGGATGTGACTCAGATCAAGCAGCTCCAGAATCAGCTCGCGCAAGCGCAAAAGCTGGAATCGGTGGGACAACTCGCGGCGGGTGTTGCCCACGAAATCAATACTCCGATCCAGTACATCGGCGACAACGGAAAGTTTCTCGAAGATGCCTTCCGCGACCTGATCGAATTCGTGGGCCCTCACATCAAATCTGCGGGTGCCAATACGATCGAAGAAGGCGTCCTTGACTACCTCCGCCAGGAAATTCCCAAAGCCATTACGCAGTTGCTGGAAGGCGTCGACCACGTGGCGCGGATTGTGCGCGCCATGAAGGAGTTCTCGCATCCCGGCCCGATCGAGAAGACCGCCGTCGATATCAATCGCGCCATCGAGAGCACGATCCTGGTCTCGCGGAGCGAATGGAAATATGTGACCGAGGTGACCACCGACTTTGATCCGGAGCTGCCTCCGGTGCCCTGCGTGGCGGGAGAGTTCAACCAGGTGATCCTCAACCTCATCGTCAATTCCGCGCACGCCATTGCCGATGTCGTCCACGATTCGGGGCGCAAGGGAAACATCCACATCAGCACGCGCCAGAAGGGTGACGTGGCGGAGATCCGCGTGTCCGATACAGGCGGCGGCATCCCGGAGGCCATTCAGTCCAAGATCTTCGACCCGTTCTTCACCACCAAGCCGGTCGGCAAGGGGACCGGGCAGGGTCTGGCAATTGCTCATTCGGTCATCGTTCAAAAGCATGGCGGCAACCTCAAGCTGGAATCGCAGCAGGGGCGCGGAGCCACTTTCATCATCGAGCTACCGCTCGAATGCGAACTGGAGCTGACATGAAACGAATTCTGTTTGTCGACGACGAGCCCCGTGTGCTCGAAGGCATGAAGCGCATGCTTTACCCGTATCGCAACGATTGGGATATGGTCTTTGTCGGCAGCGGCGCGGAGGCTTTGCGGCAGCTGGCGGAGTCGCATTTCGATGTGCTGATCACGGATATGCGGATGCCGGGCATGAGCGGCATCGAACTGCTCACCGAAGTGGTGGAGCGTTTTCCGCAGGTGGTCCGCATGGTGCTGTCCGGCACCGCCGATACGGAGATTACGCTTTCCTCGGTCACGCTCGCGCACCAGTATCTCGCCAAGCCGTGCGACGCCAAGGCGCTGCGGGCCACGGTGGAACGGGCGCTCAATCTGCGGGTCATGCTCAACGATCCGGGGCTGAAGCAACTGGTTTCGCGCACGCATTCTCTGCCGAGTATTCCCGGCGTCTATACGCGGCTGATGAAGGCCGTCCAGGATCCGGAAGTAACGCCGAAAGAAATCGGCCGGATCATCAGCCAGGATCTGGCCATGAGCGCCAAGGTGCTGCAACTGGTGAACTCCGCGTTTTTCGGAACGCAGCGGCGGATCACAAGCCCGACCGAAGCCGTCATTTATCTGGGAACCGAGACCGTTCGCGCTTTGGCCTTGACGGTTTCGGTTTTTTCGCAGTTTGATACGCAGCGCGTGCCGCGCTTCTCGCTGCAGGCGCTGCGCGATCATAGCCTGAATGTGGCGATGCTGGCGCGGCGCATCGCCGAGTCTCTGCACCTGCCCAAGGCCAGCGTGGAAGACGCGTTTCTGGGCGGGCTGCTGCACGAACTGGGCAAGCTGGTGCTGGCGTGCAACTACCCGCAGGAATATGAGAACGTGCTGCAGCATGCGCAGCAGCAGGGAACTCCCGTCAAACAGGCGGAGTTCGAGGTGTTCGGCACGACTCACGCCGAAGTGGGCGCCTACCTGCTTTGGCTCTGGGGTCTTCCCGACGGAGTCACCGAGATTGTGGCCGCCTATGACCATCCGGGCGTCGAGCAGTCGCAGTCGCCGCTGATCGCGGTCCACGTCGCCAACGCGTTGATGGATGATGGCAACGGAGAAGGGCTCGACCTCGAGTATCTCCAGTCGATGGGATTGCTCGATCAACTTCCGGAATGGAAGCACCTGCGAGAGACCACGCAGATGCAGGGCGATTGATTGCCGCGGCGTTCGCTAGCGTTCGTACAGGTAGACCGAATTCTCCAGGTGGCTGGCGGCTGAGGCCGCCGCGACGACGAACTGCGCGGGGCCGGAGGCGCGGCGGTTCCACAAGGACGCCCCGGCGTAGGCGCCGTCTTTGCGCAGAGCGTAAAACCTCAAATCGATCGCTTCAAGCCGCTTCCGGTCGTTGTCGAAGTTGCGCGCGACGCGCTTGAGCGCATCGAGCGCCGCCTCGTTCGGCGCCATGCCGTGCCGCATGTTCTCGACGATGGTATGGGCGCCGGCGATCCGGATATTCTCCTCGCCGCGGCCGGTCGAGCCGGCGGCGCCGACATCTTGATCGACATATAAACCCGCGCCGAGGATGGGCGAATCGCCAACGCGCCCGGCAATCTTCCACGCCAGGCCGCTGGTCGTGGTAACGCCCGACATCTCGCCCTTCTCGTTGAGCGCGAGGCAATTGATGGTGCCGTGCGGCGGGTTGGTGGCATGTTCCCAAGCCAGGGCCAGCATGCCTTCGGCCGCTTCGGGGAACTCCTGCTTGAGTCTCTCGATCTGCGCCGTTTTCCGCGCGCCGGGAGGCGCGTCCAGCCCGGGACCCCAGTTGTTGTGGCCTTGCGCGTCCTTGAGCGACCGCTTCCACACCAGCCAGGACAGGCGCGATTGCTCGGTGAGCAAATCTTCTTCGGCAAACCCGTGGTCTTTGGCGAACCGCAGCGCGCCCTCGCCGACCAGCATCATGTGATCGGTATCTTCCATCACCAGCTTCGCTATTTTGGATGGCGTCTTGATGCCGCGGATCGCCGCCACCGCGCCGCCGCGCCGCGTGGGACCATGCATCACGCTCGCATCGAGCTCGACGATACCATCCTCGTTCGGCAAGCCGCCGTAGCCGACGCTGTTGTCCTTCGGATCCAACTCAACGATGTTGACGCCCGCGATGACCGAGTCCAGGGTGTCACTTCCACCCTGGATCATCTCGAGCGCCCTGGCGCTGGCCGCGATGCCATTGGCGCTGGAAATTACGATCGGGCGCGGCCGGGTTTGGGCCTTGGCGTAGCGGATTGCCGGGAACGCGGCGGCGCCGAGCAACGCGGCCCGCCGGCTGAATGTACCGTTTGACATGACTCCTCCAGCCTAAGAGAGGTTCTGCAAACGACTCACATTATGGCATGCCGCGCCGCCGGGGTAGAATTGGCACAGCCATGCTGGGGATTGACCGCCGCGCCGCGAGCTACACCTGGACCGCCGCGCTCACGCTGCTGCTGCTGTGCCTGGTTTACCTGATTCGTTCTACCTTGTTTGTCTTCATCCTGGCGCTGCTGTTCGCCTATCTGCTGGCGCCTCTGGTCAGCCTTCTCGATCGCCTGCTTCCCACCAGCCGCACCAGGACTCCCGCTCTGGCGCTCACTTACATCATCTTTCTGGCGATCGTCGGTTTCGCGGGTTTTGAGATCGGGTCGCGCGTGGCCGATGAGGCCAATACTTTCGCCAAAGGGCTTCCCGATATGCTGGCCTCCTGGCAGAAACCGATTCCGCAGGCTTCGCCCGGCTTCAATTCGGTGAAAGATCAAGTCATCGGCAAGATCCGGGAGGAGATCGGGCAGGCCTCGAGCAACCTCATCGCCCAACTTCCCCGGGCGGGGCTCAAAGCGCTCTCGGTGGCCAGCGATCTGATTTTTGTGGTGATCGTTCCCATCCTCGGCTTCTTTTTCCTCAAAGATGGCGGAATGATGCGGCAGCATATTCTCGATATGGTCGCGAATGGCTCGCGGCGGGCGATGCTGGACGACCTGCTGGCCGACATCAATCTGCTGCTGGCCAGCTACATTCGCGCGCTGCTGCTGCTGGCGCTGGCGGCCTTTACGACCTATGCGATTTTCTTTTCGATCATGGGATTGCCCTACGCCGTGCTGCTGGCGGCGCTGGCCGGGATGCTGGAGTTCATTCCCATGATCGGGCCGCTCTCCGCCGGCGTCATCATCTTCCTGGTGGCGCTTTTGTCGGGGTCGCACGCCTTGATCGTCCTGATCTTCCTTCTCGCCTACCGGGTGCTTCAGGATTACATCCTATCGCCGCACCTGATGAGCCAGGGGGTGGAGCTGCATCCGCTCGCCGTTCTGTTCGGCGTCTTCGCCGGAGCGGAGATCGCGGGGATTCCCGGGACGTTTCTGTCGGTTCCAGTGCTGGCGCTCATCCGCGTGGTCTATTTGCGAATCCGAAAAACCCGCATGGCCGCGAAGCTCGCGCCGGTGCCGGAAGAGAGGCTATGAAGCGGGCGGCGTGGCTGGCGTTCGCGGCCTTGCCGCTTTTTGCCCACGTCATGAGCATGAGCTCGGGCGACCTCACGGTCACGGGAGATCGCGCCCGTTATGAGCTGCGCATGCCGTTATATGAGCTGACGCACATCCGGAACCCCAGCCGTTCGCTGTTCGACAACATCCATTTTTCGAGCGCCGGCCGCGAGGCGCGGCTGCTCGCCTCCGATTGCCACACGGAAGAATCCGCCGGCACTTACTTCTGCGCGGCCGATTACCAGTTCGCCGCGCCGCCGGATTCGATCGACGTCGCGTGCACCTTCCACTCCATCACGGTTCCCAACCACGTCCACCTGCTGCGCGCCTACATGGGCGGAAAGACCGACCAGGCCGTGTTTGATCTCTCGTTTTCGCGAGCCACTCTGCGGTTCCGGCCTCCGACGCCGCTCGAAATCGCCATCACGCAGTTTGGCGGCGGCTTCATCCGGGCGTGGGGCGGCGCGGTGCAGATCCTGTTTCTCGCGGCGCTGGTGCTGGCGGGACGCAGCGGCAAGGAACTCGCGGCCTTGGCGGCGATGTTTCTGCTCGGCCAGGCGGCTTCGGTGCTGATCCTTCCTTACACCGGCTGGCAGCCGGCGCCGCGTTTCGTAGAGGCGGCCGCGGCGCTGACGATCGCGTATCTCGCGGTCGAAATCCTGCTGCTGCCCGAGGCCGGCTGGCGGTGGCTGATCGCAGCGGTGCTCGGCGCCTTTCACGGGCTTTACTTCCACCTGTTTCTGCAGACGACAGGCTACGGGCCGGGGCTCGTGCTCGCGGGGGCCGCGCTGGCGGAAATCCTGGCGACCCTGGTTCTCTGGCTGTTGTTCTCGCGCCTTCGCCGCGTCGCGCGCGCCCTTCGGCCTCTGCAGGTCTCGGCCTGCGGGCTGTTGGCCTTTGGAGTAGTTTGGTTTGCCTTGCGGCTGAAGAGCTAGGCCCGGCGGCGCTCCCACAGCCAGATCCCACCGGCGCACAGAATGCCCAGAGCCGACAGCAGGCCGCCAAGGATCGCGGAGAGCGGCCGGTAGCGAAACTCGAGGCGATGCGGACCGGCGTCGGCAACTACGCCGCGCAGCGCCACATCCGCCTGGTAAATCGGGACCGTCTTGCCGTCGACTCGTGCCGTCCAGCCCGGATACCAGGTATCGGAAAGAATGATCATTCCCCGGCAGGACAGCCGCGCCTCCACCACTACGGTATTGGCGGTTCGTCGCGAGATCCGCGCGTCGTCGGTCCCTCCGCACAAATCCACAGCGGGGCCGGAACCCGCCAGCAACGCGGTGTGACGGGCGTCGAATGCCGGATCATTCATGCGGCCCGGCAGGTCTTTCGCGGAAGCCACGGTCTCGATGCGATGCACCACCCACGCCCGCGGGAAGGCATCCGCATTCTTGAACACGTTGAGGCCCGAGCTGCCGTGAAACACGAGCGTCTGATCGGGCCGCGGCGCCGCGTTCCTGGACAGCGAATAGCCGACGCCCAGCAGATTCTGGCCGCGCAGAGACGCCCAGTCGAGCGCCATCATGTTGCTGGTGACGCCGGCGCCGTAGCCGGTCAGGGTGTCGATTCCTTCCCAGTCGCCCAGGTTGAACGAGTCGGTGACGTCCATGGCGTAGACGCGGGACGGGCCGGGCTGACTCCTCAGGAAATCGGCAATGTCGTGGTAGCGGGTCAGATCCGGAAGAAACGTGGTCCGCTGGCCGGGAGTGCGGTCATAAAAGAGCCGCGCGCTGTAGCTGCTCAGCTCGATGCACACCAGCACCACGGCCGCGACCCCTACTGCGCGGAACGAAATAGCGCCCCGAAAACGGGCCGCCAGCACGCCCGCAAAAAGCAGCGCGATGAGACCGGCCAGATACGCGAATTCCGGCAGGGTGGGCTGACGCAGCTCCGGCAGGGCCGTCCCGATCACGAAGATTCCTCCTCCCAAAGCGAACAAGATCCGGGCAGCCTTGCGCATGACGGGAAGACTGGTGGAACGTTGGACTGCGTTCAGGCCGGCGGCCGCCAGAACCGCGACGCCTAATTGAAAGAGGGCCAGAAGCCGGACCGGCGTCCGCGCTTTCTCAAACAGGGGAAGGATCGCGTACAGCAACCCGTGGATTGGATCCCAGGCGCCCAGCGCCAGCAGCAGCCCTCCCAGCCCAATACAGGCAAACAGCCGCACCCACCGGTCATGCCACAGCACGATCACCGCGATCACGGCCAACACGACCGCCACTAACCCGGTGAAGATCTCCGCCTGCGGTGTGATCCACGGCACCAGCAGGTTGACCAGCGAGGACGGCAGCAGCGAGTATTGCTCATGGATGCGGTATGGGATCTTTGCGTCCCAGCCGACCGGATAATCGAGCCCCACCCAGCGGACAGCGAGCCGCGCATATTCGTAACCGGGGATCGTCTGGAATGCGCTGGTGAGTGCCGTGACCACGAAGCTGACACCGGCCAACCCAACGACTTTCTTGCACTCGCGCCCGCGTTGCAGAATCCCATAAGCCCAGACGGCCGCTACCGTGAAAGACAGATAAATCGGGATCTCGTGGTGACCGCTCAGCCAGGCGAAGCCCAGAAACAGTCCCGAGAATGCCGCGTTCGACCACTCACGCCGCCCGCGCAAGGCCCGCACGAGAAAGAGAAGCACAAAGGGAGCGAGGACCAGGCTGCTCAGCACCTCCGGCCAGAGCGTCCTTCCGACAAAACCGCCGAATGAATAGACCATTCCGCCGAGAAGCGAGGCCGCCAGGCTCAGCTCCAGTTCGCGACAGAGCCAAAACGCGGCCAGCGCGCCCACCAGGTGAAGCATCACGAAATACCAATTCAACGCGTCCAAGGTGAAGAGCCCCGTCGCATGGCGCGGCAAGCGGAAGAACGGCCAGTTCAGCGGAAACGCCGCGCCGACGATCTCGCCCAGGAACGGCTGGCCGCACCATAAGTGCGGATCCCAAAGCGGAAATTCGTGGTTGTGCCAGGTCACGCGCTGGAACTGCAATCGCGGCACATCCATGTGGACGATATCCGGATCGTCGGCCCAGGTGTAGCCGGACGAAAGCGTCAGCTTCCAGCAGAAGCCGCACACCAGCAGCAACATACACAACGGACCAACGAGCCGGAATTGCCAGAATCGGCCGAGCAGCGAGTGCGCGATGCGCGCCGCAGGGGATTGGTGTACGCCGGGCGAGGAGGACTTGGCCGGACTCACGGGAGGGCCGCTCCATACGGCCGAATGGGAATCGGACGCAAGAACGTCGCAACTCCGTTCCCTCGGATACAAAAGCAGGTAGCGAGCACCGGTCCGCCGGAAAGGGAGCGGTAGGTAGCGACGCCGCGGCGTCCGGCCGTTACGGGAAATTTCTCCGGGACCATGAAGGCCGTATGGCGGCTGCCCGCCAGCGGAATGGTCGCCGTGCCGAGAAATTCGCCCGTGCGGTCCCAAATCGACGCCACCAGCGCGTCCGGCCGCGCTTCGGAGGCGTTCAACAACGCCAGCCCGGTCCGATTTCCGTTTTCGTTGTCGAACGGGACGGTGAGTTCCGCGTGAGCCGGCTGTTCGATCGGGACGCTGACCTCTGAGCGGACTCCTTGCGGCGAAGTATAGGTATATATGCCAAAACCCGTGATGGCGCCGTTGGCCGTAATCTGGGCCCAGGCCGGGCCATCGTGCTTGTGATCGAGGCTCAGTAGATTCGGGTCGACGCGGATCCGCAGCGAGGCATAGGGAGGCAGGCTGTAATGGCCCGATTCGTGGCAGGCGCACGGGTCCGGGGACGGAACCAGGCATCCCCGGATGTGTTTCCCGCGGCTGGAACGGATCTCGATGAAAGCGCGACGGGCCTGCGGGGATGTATTGATGAGCGTGATCTCGGTGCTCCAATCCGCATCACAGCTGAGGTGAGAGAGCAGGCCAACCTGGGAGAACGCCAATTCCGGCGATTCGGTCTGCAAAGCCAGGTCCGCCGTGGCCGACTGGCCCGCGGCATCCTGGACCCGAATTCGGAATTCCGCCCGCGAGGTCGCGAGCGCTTCTCCGGAAATCACTCCGGTCGCCCTGTCCAGTTGCAGACCGAGCGGAAGAGAGCCAGTCGACAGCGACCACTCAAAGGGAGGCTTTCCGCCGCCGGCCGGCAGGGCCTCCTTGTACGTCACACCCACGGCGGCGGCGGGCAGTTCCCCGGCTCGCAGAATCCGCAACGGAAAGGCGGAATCGCGCGGCTTCTCCAGAATCGTATACCGCTGAGCGACGGCCTGGGCGGGATGGGAGCTGTCTTTGACGGTGATCAGCGGGGTAAACTCTCCGTCGCATTCAATCGATCCGCAAAGCGCGCCTTCACTGGTCAACTCGAAGCCGGGCGGCAATTCGGTTCCCATCCAGGTATACGGCGGAACCCCACCTGCCGCGGACAGCGTCACCGAATAGGAAGCGCCGCCCGCCTGAGTAGGGCTCAAAAGCGGCGTTACGATGCGGAGCCGGCCTTTGGAACCACGGGCAGCCGGCTCCCGCCGGACACACCGTTCGGGCGCCAATCCCCGCGAGTACAGGTGTTCGCGGCAAGGTGTGGGAGCCAGGACGGCATACATATGGGTGGGGGTGAGGGTGCCATCCAAAATCGCTTGTTCGTCGAAGGCGTGAACCCGATCAATAAAACCGCGATCCCATGCTCCGTTGGCGTCGAAGTTGTGACCGAAGCAGCGGTCGACAAACGGATCGATCACGTTCGCGAACGGGACGAAGAGGTGGAAATCAAAGTCCTTCAACAGAAGGGGCAGAATATCCTGAGCGCGTATGCCTTCGAATCCTTCGTCGGAACAATCGTGATTGATGTATTCCTCTTCGAAACGGTTCAGCAGCCGGTTCCACCGATATTCGGCGGGGAGTTCGCGCCAAAACCGTTGCACCTGCTCGAGCGCTTCCGGCCAGCGTTGATGGCCGTTCCTGCCGATCATGTCTCCGGTGAGGAACAAGCCGGCGGGGTGGAGCGCGCGCTTGACCTCGGCAAAAAGATGCTCGAGTTCCAGGACATGATGCAGCACCTGGTTGGCGATCACCGCCTTGTACTGGCGGCCCGCCGTCCACGCGTTAAAATCCGCCTCGATGAACGCCAGATGATCGCTGACACCGGCTTGCTCGGCTAACGCACGGCCGCGCTCCAGCATGCGCGGGTTCAATTCCATACACTCGATCGTGAAATCAGTCAGCCCCTTGTCCTTCATCAACTGCACGGTGCGGACTTCGGTGTCGCAGTTGCCGGCGCCCAGGCTCAAAAAGACAGAAGGCCCATCTGCCGTCGGCGCCACGACCGCCAGGTATTTGGCGAACAACTCTTCCGGCATGTTGAAGCCGAATTCCTCCACCATCGGCCGGACGTAGCGGTTCGACCAGTACGAGGCAATCGGGGGTAAATCGTGGACGTGGATCTGGTCGGCGTAGCTCTTTTGCTCCTCCGAAACGCGTTGGTCGTAGGCGCTCACGGCGGTCCGTTTTTGCCGCAGCCTCGACACCAGTTCGCTAGGCTTCATAAGCTATAAAATCATAGCGGATCTCGGATGGCCGCACCGAACCGCTTGTGATTCGAGTTCGCCGTCGGCTCACGTTCGCGCATTGGCGCAGTGTTCCTTTTGAAATCATAGCCCCATGCTATACTTTTGCGCGATGCACCGAATCTACGCTTGGGCCGGGCCCTTGCTGCTTGTTTTGTGTGCAGCTTGCCTGACCAAACAAGTGTTGATCCGGCCGGCGGTGGGCATCGCGAATAACGGCGATTTCGCCAAATTGGCAGGGCCGTTCGGCCTGGGACCGGAAGAAGGAACCTGGGAGTCGCACGTACCGTACGGCGAATTTGTCTATCGATATATCCGGGCCCTCCGATTCGAATACGACCGCGATTTCTCGAACGCCCAATTCTTCGGGTTTGAGTATTTTTTTTTGAAGATCTCGCGCGGTCTCCAGAGAATCTTTCGTCCCGGTCCCCGCTTCGATATTCGCTGGTTGGGAGGAGTGAACAGCGCCTTCTATTTGTTAGCTATCGGAGTCTGGATTTATGCCCTGCCGGCGCGCTGGCGCTTCCTCGCGGGCTTGCCTCTGATTTTCATCTGGACGGACGTGGCGTATGTCCAGTACATGAACTCCTTTTACATGGACACCGCGGCGCTGATTTGCCTGATCCTCTTCGTGGGCGCGGGATTGCATCTGCGCAAGAAGCCGGACAGCCGGGCTTTGGTTGCCGTGATGGTGCTGGCAGCGGTTTCGTTTACTGTATCGAAATCCCAGCACGCGATCCCCGCGCTGTTTTTCATTCCTCTGTTCTTATGGCTTGCGTTTTCGACCAGGGACCGGGCGAGACGCACCGCGTGGATCGCCGGGTCGCTTCTGGTGCTGGGCGGCTCGACTTTCATGCTGGGCCGGTTCCCTGCCTTGTACCGCAGCCAACCTCTCTACACGCTGATTTTCTTTCGGTTGGCGCCCGAGACTCCGGACCCTTTACAAACCTTGCAGGAACTCGGCCTGGCAAAGAGCGACTTGCCGTATCTGCACACCCATGCGTTCTCGCGCAACTCAGGCCTGAATGACCCCGAATGGGCGCTTCAATTTGCGGCGCGCTGCACGTACCCGAAGCTCCTGCTCTATTATTTGCGGCATCCGTCGATGGCCGCGCGCCTGATCTACGAGAATCTTTCCGACTCCGCCGCCCGCATTGTGCCGTTCGCGAACCGGGCCCTCGAAGACGGGTTTTTCCCCGGAGCCCGCTCGCCGCATTTCGCGCGCTGGTCCGATTTTCGATCGGATCTGCTGCAACGCGCCCCGTGGCATGCGGTCGTCTTCGCCTTCCTGGTGCTCGCGGCAGGCGTGTGGGTGTTGGTATCGTCTCCCGCCGACCGGCTCTTTGCCGCATTGGCGCTGGTTGTCGAAATCATTGCGCTTTGCGAGTATGGGATCTCGGTGCTTGCCGACGCCGCGGAAACCGACCGGCACCTGTTCCTGTTCCATGCCGCCACCGATATTTCGATCCTGCTGTTCCCGGCATTGATCTACAAGGTCTGGGCGCATGTGGGGCCGGTTGGCAACCGGCAGCAGGATGCCATCCTGCCCCACTAGTTCGCCGGCTTGCGATAGAGCACATGACGGCGCAGCGAGTGCCCTTCGGGCAGGCGGGGGTGGTCGAATTCCCCGTCGTACGTCATTCCCAGCTTTTCCATGACGCGCCGCGAACGCAGGTTGGCCGGCACTGTGAAGGAGACCAGTTCACCGATGCCCAATTCGCCGAACGCCATCTGCATGAGCGCGGCCGCTCCTTCGGTAGCCAGCCCCTGGTTCCAATAGGGGAATCCGAGCCGCCACCCGATTTCGACGCAGGGCGTGAAATAGGCTTCAAACCGCGGAACCATGACTCCGATGAAGCCGGCCAATTCACCGGTCGCTCGAAACTCCGCCGCGAACGGCCCGAACCCGTGGTCTTCAAAGTGCGCCTCGGCGCGCGCCATGAGAGCGTCGCTTTCCTGCCGCGACAGACACGCGGGAAAGAACTCCATCACGCGCGGATCGGAATTCATGCGATGAAACGGCTCGCGGTCCGAATCCCTCCAGCGGCGCAGGACAAGGCGCCGCGTTTCCAGCCCGGGCATCCTCCTATGGTAAACACAGGGAAGGCAGCCTGATGCGTGTTTTGTTTCTCGGGGGAACCGTGCTCACGGGCCCGCACGCCGTGCGGCGGCTCCATGCGCTCGGGCACGAAGTCACCATCTTTCATCGCGGCGTCCACGAGCCCGATCTGCCCGAGGGCGTGCGGCACGTGCATGGCAATTTTGCGGAACTGCCGGCCCAGTGGTTGACACCATCGCCCGACGTCGTCGTCCACATGGGGGCGATGACGGAAGCGGACGCCGCAACCTTTACCGGCCGTTTCCGCGGCGCCGCCGGCCGTGCGGTCGTGATTTCGAGCGGTGATGTGTACCGTGCGTATGGCCGGTTGCACCGACTGGAATCCGGCCTGCCCGACGCGACGCCGCTCGGCGAGGATGCGGCTTTGCGCGAATCGCGCTATCCCTATCGCAAAATTGCTCCGGAAGCAGATCACTGGATGGCGCGCTACGACAAGATTCTCGTCGAGCAGCATGTGATGGGCGTGACGGATCTGCCGGCCACCATTCTGCGTTATCCCGCCGTCATGGGCCCGGACGAATACCGGCGCTTCGGCCGCTGGCTACAACCCATGTTGCGTGGAGAGCCGGAGCTGCGCATTCAAGAAGGTTGGGCTGACTGGCGGTGGACGCACGGTTTTGCGCAGGACGCAGCCGAGTCTATCGTCCTGGCAGTCACGAACCCGGCGGCCGCGGGGCGCATTTATAATGTCGGCGAAGCCGCGCCTCCCACGATGGCGGAACGGCTCGCCGACTTCGCGCGGATCGCCGGATGGAATGGTCAGATCCGCAGCGTGCCGGCATCGGAGTTGCCGGAAGCGGAACGGATGCCGTACGACTTCGTCCACCACCTGGTTTACGACACGAGCCGCATCCGCCGCGAACTCGGATACCGCGAAGTGCTTCGGTATGAAGAAGGGCTGGCGTACGTGCTTGAGCTGGAACGCGCCTGCCCCCCCTATTCCCCCGGCGCGTAATAGCCCGAGCGCCAGTGCGCTTCGACCTTCGGCATCCCGCGGGCCTGGACCATTTTTACCTGCAGGTGGTGGTAGCGTCCGTCGCGTTGCGTGTCGGTGGGAGAGAACCCAAGCAGGTAGCGGCTGCGCAGTTCGGTCCCGATCTTCGCCGCCACGTCGGGCAGATCTTTCGGGTTGTCTACCGGGAACTCGCGCCCGCCGGTGAGTTCAGCGATTTCGCTGAGCAGGTCGGGCCCCGCCATCTCTTCCAGGGTTCGGCCGTGCGACCCATACGGCTCGAAGATGCCGATTCCGTAAATCAGCACGTCGCTTTCCCGAGCCAGGCTTTTCAGTTCGGCTTCGGTATAGCGGCTGTCATTGTCACCGCCGTCGGAAATTACCAGTAGCGCCTTGCGCGGCTTATTCGAGCGCTTGATCTCGGCCAGCGCCAGATAGATCGCATCGAGCATCGCGGTGTTGCCTTTCGAAGCCGTGAATGCCAGGCGGTTCTGGATCTGTTCGGGATCGCTCGTGAGCCGGACGTCGAGCTTCGGGCGATCGCTGAAGGTCACCAGGAAGAATTCATCATCCGGGTTGGCAGTCTTGAAGAATGCCGCCGCCGCGGCGCGGGAGCGTTGCAGCTTTTTTCCCATGCTGCCGCTGGCATCGAAGACCAGTCCGATGGCGAGCGGCTCATCATCCATGGCGAATTGGGTGACCTGCTGCTCCACCTTGTCGTCGAAGATGCGGAAGCTCTCCTTCTCCAACCCGGCCACGGGCCGGTTCTTGGAATCGGAGACGATGACCGGAACCAGCACCAGGTTGGAATCGATTCGAACCGGGGGCGGCGCGGCGCTGATGGGATGGGCACGGATCTCGAGCGAAACGGGAGTCTCCGCCCGCATCGATAGCCAGAGTGGGCTCGCGGCTAATACGGCAAAAGTCCGGAGGAACATAAGTGGTTGCCTGTATTCTATGGCAGGGGTTGGAGCGCTTCAAATACTCTATAGCCAGTACTACCAATGCGGTAGATACTAAATTCAGGTACAATGTAGATTCGAGCGGAGGTGGGTCTTCTCGAGTAGCAGAGCCACGAGCTTCGGGTTCCCGCAAGTCCACACAGTCTCCTGCGCCCTTTTTTCTCTTTTATTCCCAGCCGATTGCCGCATCTGCGGCCGCTCGCTCCAGGCGGTTTCGCGGATTCCGCTATGCGCGGAATGCCTGCGGCCGCCCGAACGATTGGTGGCGGAATTTTACTGCCAAAGCTGTAGAACTCCTTTTCGGAATCGTTTTACCTTAGACGACCAGGGCCGGTGCGCTTTGTGCCGGAACGGCATGCGGGGCTTCGATGCGGCCTATTGCTACGGTTCGTATGAAGGCCTGCTGCGGGAATGGATCCACCTATATAAATATGGGCGAATCAAGACTTTGGCCGGGCCGTTAGGCGAATTACTGGCGGCGGCCGTGCCTCGCAACGAGAGTTTCGATGCGATTGTGCCGGTACCGCTCCACTGGCTGCGGCAATGGAAGCGCGGGTTCAATCAATCCGCGGTTCTGGCACGCCAGTTGAGCCGCACGGTGGGGGCTCCGGTGGTTTCCGCGTTGCGGCGGACGCGGTCGACTCTGGTGCAAGCCGGGCTGAGCAACACGGCAAGACGGCGGAATGTGGCACAGGCGTTTGGCAGCCGGGGCAGATCCGTGGCCGGGAAACGGATTCTTCTAATCGATGATGTCATGACCACCGGTTCCACAGCGGCCGCCTGCGCGCGTGCGCTGAGGGAGGCCGGCGCTGCCCGCGTGACCGTGGCAACGGTGGCGCGGGTTGATCGCCGGGCCGGTGGGGCAGTCGTTTCGCAATCCAATCTGAGGGAGCTTTCCGATGTCGGCTGATCGACTGCAGAAGCCTGTTCTGGTGCTCAATGCAAGCTATGAGCCGATCAACATTTGCGGGGCTCGGCGCGCCTTGGTTCTGGTGCTCAAAGGCGTCGCGTCAGCCGAAGAAGAATCGTTGCACGCCATTCACTCGGCGCGTTCCATTTTGCGCCTGCCATCCGTGATCCGGCTGCTGGAATACCGACGGATCCCGCACCAGACGCGGGCCCTGTCGCGCAAGAACATCCTGATGCGCGACCGCTACACGTGCCAATACTGCCACCGGACGATGCCTTCGGGTGAGTTGACGCTCGACCACGTGATTCCGCGTTCGCGGGCGGGCGAATCGGCGTGGGAAAACCTGGTCGCCTGCTGCCATCCCTGCAATAACCGCAAAGGCAACCGCACGCCCGAAGAAGCAGGGATGAAGCTGGCGCGCCAGCCGCGCCCGTTCAGTCTGCACACCAGCCGGCATCTGATGCGGATGCTCGGCAAGGGCGATGCGCAATGGCGTAAGTATCTTTTTTATTAGCGAACGAAGGCCGG
>Ga0335078_10004360_pt1 | contig 20978 bp, 17 predicted proteins | sample Lox_Sample_32_FD_206711 | JGI IMG/M metagenome (GOLD analysis project Ga0335078, IMG submission 206711) | Soil microbial communities from Loxahatchee National Wildlife Refuge, Florida, United States - Lox_Sample_3.2 | ecosystem: Environmental > Terrestrial > Soil > Wetlands | place: USA...
CGGTCGAGCTCTTCGCCCAGAGCGGCGCGGGCAACGTGACCTCCGATCCTCCCGGCATCCGCACCTATCCGTTTCCGCCCAACACCACGGTGGTGCTCACCGCCGTGCCGGTGGCGAGCTCGGCATTCCAGGGCTGGGATTTGTGCAGCCTGAGCAGCGGAGACTGCGACGGGGGAAACGGCGGCTGCACCGGTGCCACCTGCAGCGTCACCCTGAGCGACGACGTCACCCTCGAGGCGAACTTCGCCGCCGCCCCGGCGCGAGTCGAGTACCTGGCCGTCACCTGGTGAGCGCCGACGGAGTGGGAAAGGGCTCGGTGACCTCCGACCCTGCCGGGATCGACTGCTCCCTCGACGACACTACGGACTGTGGGGCGGGGAGCACCTGTGTCGTCACCGTCGGGCCGTCGACCGTGAGCGCCACCGCCACCTTCCAGGCGAGCCCGTAGCAGGGGTCGCCCTGGCGGCGGGAGCCGTGCTCCCCCGGCGGGAGCAGGGCCCCGCGCCGCGCCGGCTCGTCTCCCCCCTCCATCTCACCGCGTGACGGGAGTACGAGGCGCGCGCCTCCGCCACGCCGCCAGGGCGAAGAGCGCGAGGAAGAGAGCGCTGGCCCGTTCCCCGCCGTCTCCGGCGGCGGTGCCGCAGCCCAACGCGGTTCCCGTCTCGGCCGGCGCCGCCTGCGAGAAGGTCGCCGTCAACCCCTCGGGGGCGGCGGCGATGGTGGTGGTGCAGGACCCCTTCCCGGCGCAGCCCGCGCCCGCCCAACCCGCGAAGGTGGAGCCGGCGGCCGGCACGGCCGCGAAGGTGACCCCCAGCCCCTTCGAGAAGGTGGCGCTGCAGGTGGAGCCGCAAAAGATCCCGGCCGGGCTCGAGGTCACCGTGCCGCTCCCCGGTCCGGCCTTGACGACGAAGAAGGGGACGGCCGGGTTCGCCTGGAAGGAGGCGAGCACGCTCTCGGGCTGGCTCACGGTCAAGGTGCAGCTCCCTACCCCCGTGCAGCCGGCGCCGGACCAGCCGGCGAAGCCGGAGCCGGGTGTCGGGGCCGCGGTCAGGGTGACGGTGCCACCGGCCACCTGGCTGGCCGTGCATCCGCTCGCCGAGCCGGTCGCGCAGGCGATCCCGCCGCCGCTCACCGTGCCGGCTCCCGTGCCGCCGGTGGCGACGGTGAGGAGGTACCGGTTCGCGGAGCCGACCCAGGCGAGGACGAGCTCCTGGGCGTCCACGGATCCCAGGCCGGTCGCCTCGCTGTAGGCCCCGGTGGCGGAGAAGCCCAGCGAGCCGCTCGCCGGGCAGTCGGCGGAGCCCGCGGTGCAGGGGACCTCGTTACTCCCCGTCGAGATGGCGTGAAAGGCGGCCGGAGTCGAGTCCGCGAGCTGGTAGAGGGCGGCGTTGGCGTTCCCGAGCCCTCCCGCGCCCACGGCCTGGTTCACGATGGCGAGGATCCCGGCGAACGCCTGGACGCTCGCGGAAGTCCCTCCCACCACCGACTTGTTCTCCACCGCGGTGGCGAATCCGCTCGCGCAGCTGCCTCCGGTGCAGAGGATGTAGCCGTCGTGGCCGGCGGCCGCGGCCAGTGCCACGTCTGGCACGTACCGGCAGGAAGTCGTGGCCGGGATCGTGAGGGGACAGGTCCCCGCCGCCGGAACGCCGGGGCCGACCTGCCAGCTCGGCTGGGCGTACAGGACGCTCGCCCCGCCGCCGCTCGCGGCGAGCGTCTGGCTGGCGGCGCTTTCGTTCCACACCGCCTCCGGGATGTAGGCGAGAGCGGACCCGTTGCTCGCGTCGTTGGAGCCGTTCCAGTAGCTCCCCGGGCTCGACACGTCCCCGGTGAACTCGGTGCCCCCCACGCCGGTGAACTCGGGCATGCTCGCCGGAAAGTCGACGGCGAGCCCCTCCGTCGCGGTCGGCTCCGCGACGCCGTCGCAGTCCGCGGCTCCGGCGTCGCCCGACGAACTGAGGAGCGTCTGTCCCTGCGCGTTGCCCTGCTGGGCCAGGGCCCGCAGGACCTCGGCGAAGCTGGCCGGGACCCCGGCCTCGCAACCTCCGTAGCTCACGCTCAGCACCGGGGCGAGGTCCATGTCCACGGCGTAGGCGACGGAGTCAAAGACGTCGTAATTCGCGCTCGAGCCCGTGTAGACGTAGACGATCTGGGCGTTCGGGGCGACGGCCCCGGACCACTCGACGTCCAGGTCGGCTTCGGGAAGGTCGGTGTCGCGAACCGCCGCATCGCCGCTGCCCGGGACGAGGACCAGGTCGGGGGAATTCGCCCGGAGGCCCGAGGCCGAGCGGAAGGCCTGTACATCCAGCGGGTCGATCTCCGTCTGTCCCGCCACCGCGATCCTCTGGCCGGTGCCGTCGAGGCCGATGGCGTAGAGGGGCGCGAGGTCGTAGATGAGGGCCACGTCCTCGGGGGCGAGGAAGTGGTCGCTCCCCAGGGTGAAGTCCGGACGCGGCCGAGGCTGGATCCGGGGCCTGGGCCGGAAGTCGTCGAGGTGCCGGACGCCGAGGACGGCGGCTCGGAGGGCGAGCGGCACCGAGAGCTCGCCGGCGTTGGCGAAGTGGGTCTCGCCCCGGTGGCGGTACCAGTGCATCTCGGTGTGGAAGGCGGATTCCACCTGCCCGAAGGTGCCGCTGAAGCGGAGCCAGGTGCGGCTCCGCGAGGTCCCGTCCACGGTGAAGCCCTGCGAGCGCAGCCAGGCCGCCACCTTCTCGACGTCCTCGGCTCGCGCCCCGAACCGGTCCCGGAACTCCTCGGGCGAGAGCCAGCTCCGGTAGCGGGGGGAGGAGGGGTCCCGCTGCTCGGCGAGCAGGACCTCGAGCGCCGCCTGCTGCTCCGGCGAGCGGGCGAAGGCGATGGAGGCGCCGCGCATGGGGAGGCGGGGATCGGCCCGGCCCAGGTCCTCCTCGGGTCGGGCCAAGGGATGGACGCTCCCCCGGAGGGGGACGAACCCGGACGGTCCGGTTCCCTCCGCGGCGGCGGCCGTGCGACCGGTGGCGAGGAGCGCCACCGCGACGAGGAGGAACGACCGCTTTCGCATTCCACTCCGAGGGCGCGGACGGAAGGTTCATACGATGATCCCCGCCGGCGGCCCCGGGCGCAAGGGGCTTCGCGACCAGGCGCCCGAGCGCGCGAAACTGCGCTTCGGCGGATGGCCCCGGCCTGAGCGACGCCGGGAGGAGGCGCCGAAGTGCGGCGTCCGAAGCCGGGCGGGCTCGCGCCGGCTCTATGGGAGCGCCCACCCCGTAGCGAGAGGCGGGCGCGCCGGCGGCCGCGCCGCGCTCGCTAGTGGCAGGCGCGGCAGACGGGGTTACTGCTCTGCTGTGCCACCGTTCCCTTCCAGTTCGGCGGGTGGGGATTCACCCCGCCGCCCGTGGCGCTGTGGCAGGTCGGGCAGTTCAGGTTCGCGCCCTGGTTGTGGCAGGCGGCGCAGGAGACGATGTTCCCCCGGGCGATGGGGCCGTGGGTGGAGACCCAGCCCGCCGGGTGCGGGGTGGGGCCGTTCGCCTGTAGCCCCTGGAAGGTGTGGCAGCTCTGGCAGTAGCCGGCTCCGTGGCACTTGAGACAGCTCGCGGGGTCGGACTGCTGCTCCAGGGCGTGCCGGGAGATCCAGTCGCCGCGGTGGATGAACCCCGCCGTCACCTTCTCGGGGAACTCCACGTCGGGCGGGAGCGGCCGGGTGGTGGCCGTGTGGCAGTGGGAGCACATCGTCTGGTCGTGGCAGGTGGCGCAGGTGGCCACGGACTGGCGGGCCCACTGTCCGTGGGTCTCGAGGAAGTTCGCCTCGTGCGTGTACTCCGCGATGGGCTTGAGCGGGTACTGCCGCAGGTCGCGGTGGCAGGGCAGGCACCGCCCCACGGCGAAGTCCTGGGCGTGGACGTGGCAGCCCGTGCAGGCCTTCATGGGCGGGACCGGCTTCGCCAGGTCACCCTTCTCCGTGTGCTTCTGGTGACAGCGGGCGCAGTCGTTGTTGAGGCGCGGCAGGTGCGCGGCGTGGTCGAAGTGCACCGCCGGTTCGAAGCGCTGGACCGGGGTGTAGGCGGGCAGCGGGTTGTGGCAGTTCGCGCACACCTCGGACGCCTCGGGGAGCTTCACGTCGACCGCGTCCACCCGGAGCTTCGCCGACTGGGGGATGGCGGCGTGGCACTGGAGGCAGGCCACCCCGGCCTCGAGGTGGGTGGAGTGCGGAAACTGGTAGGGGACCGGCGCCTGGGCTTGCGGCTTCGAGCCCTGGCTCACGCAGGCCGCCAGCGCGAGCGCGAGCGGCGCGACCACGAGCCTGGTCTTCATTAGTACACCTCGCGCGAGCGATAGGACTGGTTGTAGACGATCTTCACCAGGCCGCTGAAGTAGCTCGAGTAGTAGGGGGTGGCGCCGCCGGAGACGGCGCCCACCACGGACAGCCCGCTCAGGACCTCGTACCCCAAGGTCGCGTTGCCGACGAGAGAGCTCCACTGTCCGTTGACGGGCTGGGTGAACCAGTAACCCTGGAAGTCGAGGGTCCCGGTGACTCCGTACCCGGAGAGGGTCCCGTAGGCGCGGCCGAACCCGTAGCTCGAGTTCGCCCCGGTCCAGGTCTCCGCGGAGGGGACCTCGAGCCAGGCGCCCTCGGCTCCCAGCGTGAAGGCGGAGGCGGCTCTCCACCGGGCACCGAGAGACACCCGGTTCCCGGCGGTGGTGCCGTCGTCGACGGCATTCTCGAAGACCCGGCGGTAGCTCAGGTCGAAGTCGACGGGCACCTTGAGCCCGAACTGCTCCAGGCCCAGCCGTCCGGAGAGCCCCACGTACTGGCGCGTGCTGTCGCTGAACACCCAGAGGATGGAGTTGTAGGGCAAGAGCAGGGAGGGAACCGTGTAGGAGTAGTCGACGGTGGCTTGCAGGTGCGGCGTGAACGGGAAGACGAGGCTGGCCGTGCCCTCCGCCACCTGGCTGCCGAAGGAGCTGAAGTAGCTCTCCGCGAAGAGGCTGTAGTCGAGGTAGCCCATGAGGTACATCCACGACAGCGGAGAGACCTTGAGGTCGAGGGCCAGGTCTTCCCGGGTGGCGGTCCCGGAGTCCCAGGCGAACCCGGCCGACGCCCCGACGTTGAGCAGCTGGCCGCTCGCGAATCCGATGCGACCGCCCGCGGCCAGGTTCCCGACCGTGGGGTTCGCGGAGTAGAGGTTGCCGTAGGCCATGAAGCGCTGGATGGTGGGCGCGCCCACGTAGGCGTCGACGGTGAAGAGGTTCGCGATCCGCGCGGAGAGCGAGCCGCCGTCGAGCTGCAGCATGCGGGAGTTCCCGTAGCCAACGCTCATGCGGCCCAGTTTCAGCTTCAGGTCTCCTCCGAGCCAGCTTCCCTGCACGTAGGCGAGGTTCAAGTCCCCGCTCCAGTTGCCGCTGTTCTGGTAGCCGTTCCACCAGGGCAGCGGGCTCGCCAGGTCGACGCCGCCCCAGGCGTCCACCACGAGCTGGAGGTCTCCGCCCGGGATGGCGATCTCCCGGCCGGAGAGCGAGAGGAACTCGTAGAGCGGGACGGTGGAGTTGAGCGCGCCGTTCCGCCACTGCTGGTAGGCATTGAGCTGCGTGTTGGAGGAGACGTCCAACTCGCTCGTGCGACCGGTAGCGGGCGCGAGGAGCGCAGCCGCCGCGACGAGTGCAGTGCCGAGCCTGTGTCTCATAGGGAGTCCATCCCGCGGTTCAGGTGTCCTGCGGCAAGAGCACTGCCTAGACAGGCGGCGCTGGGCATGAAGAGCGAGCAATGAGCGTGCCACGGTGGCGCGGCCGCAAAGGGCCCTCTTTCCCACCCCTTGTGGACGGTGCAGCGTTCAAAAGGGCGAGGACACCGTGGAAAGACCATCCCCGCTGGTCATTTCACCGGCGTCCCCGGCGCCCGCGGGGCTCTTTCCCGGAGTGCGCCGGAGTGCGTCTCTCTCGCTCCCGGGACGGGCGCCGCCCGGGCGCGCGAGTGCAGGGGCGCGTCGGGGAAGGGCCATTCCAGTGAAATCGGCGAGGAGGCGCGGCGGCGGAGTGCTAGGATCGCTCCGTGACGCCGCCGCTTCTGCCAAGGGGCCAGGCCTCGGCGACCCTCCCGCCCGCGTCCCGCGCCGGGAGTGGTGGGAGCCTCCGCCCGTCGTCATCGACCGGCGGTGATTCACGGACCGTCATCGGCGAGGGACGCTCCCGCCGGGGGCGGCCTACGTGACCCGGCGCGACGACGTCTCGGCCCTCGCCGTTCCCGGCGGCCGGGTGGATTCCGGCGGCGTCCCCGCGGAGAGGGCCGGGGCGCGCGGCGGGGAGCGCCCCCTGCGAGACGGCCTCGGGCGACCGCTCGAATACCTCCGCCTCTCCGTCACCGCCCGGTGCAATTCCCGGTGCGTCTACTGCCTGCCGAGCGGCTGCCCCGACGAGGGCGGGCCGCCGCTCTCGCTCCCGGAGGTAGCCCGGCTCGTCCGCGCCTTTGCCGGCCTGGGCCTCTGGAAGGTCCGGGTCACCGGTGGCGAGCCGACGCTCCGGCCGGACATCGAGGACATCGTCGGCGCCATCGCCGGCACCCCGGGGGTGCGGAGGGTGGGGCTCACCACCAACGGCTACCGGCTGGCCGGGCTCGCCCCGGGGCTGCGCCGCGCCGGGCTCGGGGCCCTCAACGTGAGTCTCGACAGCCTCGATCGGGAACGGTTCTCTCGCCTCACCGGCTGCGACTGCCGGGACAAGGTGGTCGCGGGGATCGAAGCGGCGGTGGCCGCCGGCATCCCATCGGTCAAGGTGAACACCGTCCTCCTGCGCGGCTTCGACGACGCCGAGCTGGACCGCTTCCTCGAGTGGACGAGGTTCCTTCCCCTGACCGTCCGCTTCATCGAGCTCATGCAGACGGGGGACAACGAGCCCTTCTTCCGGCAGAACCACCTGCCCGCCGAGACCCTGACGGAGAGGCTCCGGGTCCGGGGCTGGGCCCCGCTCGCGAGGAGCGCGGCCGACGGCCCCGCCGCCCGGTACGGCCATCCGGACCACCGGGGCTGCGCCGGGATCATCGCCCCCTACTCGGAGGGCTTCTGCGCCTCCTGCAACCGGCTGCGCGTGTCCTCGAAGGGCGCACTCCGGCTCTGCCTCTTCTGCGAGGACGAGGTGCCGCTCCGCCCCTACCTCGCCCGGGACGGCGAGGAGGCGGAGCTAAGGCGGGTCATCGAGCTCGCCGTGAAGGGCAAGCCGGCGGCGCACCTCCTCCGGGAAGGGCGCTCGGGAGCGGCCCACACCCTCGCCGCCATCGGCGGGTAGGTCTCCGCCGCCGCAGGCGGCTCGGAGGGGCGGCCGGAGCGGCCGGGCCTCCCGCTAGCCTCGCGGCAGCTTCTCCAGGTCGGTGGCCAGGGTCGCGCTCGGGGTCGTGGAGAGATAGGGAGCGTGCATGCACCACTTGTGCCTGCAGTGCGGGTCCACTCCGATGGGCGCGCTCTCCCCTTCGACGAGGGTCTGCCAGGTGTCCCCGGCCTCGATGCTGGCGGCGACCTCGCGGTTCGTGTGGAAGGCGCCGTCGTCGGTGAGGACCCCGACGATGTGCTCGTGGGACGGGTTCAGGGCCGGTGCTTCCTTGCGGACCTTCGTCACGTTGTAGGTGGCCATCGTCCTTCTCCTTCGGGTAGAGGGCTAGGGGGAGAGGGGCGCGCCGGCGTCGCCTCTCGCGTCCTCCGCCTCGCGGGCCTTGCGCAGGGCCCAGCCGGGGAGGTGGTCGGCGAGCGGACACAGGCTCGCGTCCGCGAGCCGCACGTCGTTGAAGCCCACGAGCGCCTCCACCCGGCCCGCCCGGTTGAAGACCGGGGCGCCGGAGGTGCCCTGCCGGATCCGGTCTTGCGGCCGCAGGATGGAGAGGAGCGAGCTCCTCGCCGTTCCCGTGACCCACCGGCTCTCGTGGGTGTAGACGAAGACCGGCCCGGCCTCCGGGGGCGTCCACTCGACGAGCACGGGCTCCCGCCGGGCAGCGAGGTCTGCGAGCGGGACCGTCGGGAGAGAGCCCTCGCCTCCGGCCACCTCGGCGGGCGGGGCCCCGAGGAGGGCGAAGTCGGTGCAGGGATCGGCGGCGAGGACCACCGCCAGCGCGGTCCTCGTCCCTCCCCACTGCCGGAGCCGCACGTAGACGGGGTCGGGGCTCGGCCGGTCCGGGTCCGGGAGGGCGACTTTCCCCCGCACGTGGGGCAGGCAGTGGCACGCGGTGGCCATCACCTCGCCGAAGAGGCGAAACCCCATCCCCACCCGCCGCTCTCCCGTCTGCCCGTCGAGGACCTCGACGAGCGCCGCCTCCGCTCTCTTCCGGTCGAACATCCCGAACCCTCCCGCGCGCCTCTCGCCGGTCCCTCGCCGCTCTCAAGCGCTCATCAGGTAGGCGTGCGCCTCCGCGAGCCTCTCGCCCACCGGGATGTGCTTCGGGCACCCCGGGGCGCAGTTCCCGCAGTCGAGGCACTGGTCGGCTCCGTGCCCGAGCTGCAGGTAGGCCATCCGGTACTCGGCGGCGGCGGCGGCCTTCGACTCGAACATGGCCTCGTTGTAGAGGGAGAAGATGTTCGACACCTCGATCTGCTTCGAGCACACCAGCTGACAGGAGCCGCAGCTCGTGCAGGGGACCCGGCGCCGGGTGCGGTAGGTGCGCCTCACCTCCTCGATGCGATCGAGGTCGGGGGAGGAGAGGGCGCCGGCGGCGGCGGCGGCGCGGAGGTTCGTGGAGAGGTGGCCCTCCGACCTCATCCCGCAGAGAGCCGTCACCACCTCGGTCCGGTCCCAGACCCAGCGCAGGGCCCACTCCGCCGGCGACCAGGGGCGGTCCGAGAGCGACCAGGCCTCTTCCACCACCGGCGCCGCCCGGGCGAGGGCTCCGCCGCGGAGCGGCTCCGCGACCACCACGCCCACCTTCCGTGCGGCGGCGTGGCGGAGCCCCTCCGGCCCGATCTGGTTCTCGCTGTCGAGGAAGTTCAAGGGGACCTGGCAGAGGTCCCAGTCGCGGGCGTCGACCAGGCCCTCGAACTCGTGGCGCGAGCCCGAGCAGGCGAATCCCAGGTGACCGATGCGGCCCTGGCTCCGGGCTCGCTCCAGCGCGGCGAGACCTCCCTGCCGCTCCAGGAGCCCGAGGCCTTCCCGGGTGAGCCCCTCGAGGAGATAGAAGTCGACCCGGTCGGTCCCGAGCCGCTCCAGCTGCCCGGAGAGCTGCCCTTCCGCCGCGCCCTCGCTCGCGAGCAACCCCGCCGGCGCCTGGGTGGCGAGCCGCACCCGCTCGCGCCACCCGCCCCGCAGCGCCCGCCCCAGGCAGCGCTCGCTTTGCCCGCCGAAGTAGGACCAGCCGGTGTCGACGTAGTTCACCCCGGCCTCGATGGCCTGGTGGAGGAGCCGGGCCAAGCCGGCCTCGTCGATGCGGGTCGGGTCGCCTCCCAGGGTGGGAAGGCGCACGGAGCCGAATCCCAGCGCGGAGATGGCGAGCCCGGGCACCCTGGGGAAGAAGCGGTATTGCATGGGCACGTCCGGCCGCCTCCCCGCCGCCCGCTACGGGTTCCTCGCGGCCCCGACCTCGTCCCAGTCCATGACGCGGTAGGCGGTCAGCTCGTGGATCCACTTCTCCGAGTAGAGGTAGACGGCGCCGGTGGTGGGGTGGACGAGCTTCTTGATGTCCGCGAACTCCGCCGTGGGCTCGCCGAGCTTGTCGACGAAGGCCTGGACGCGGGCGGGCGTGAGCCCGAAGGCCCAGTCGTTGAAGACGGTGAGCTTGGTGGGGGCCGGCACGATGCGGGAGCGGTCCCGCACGAACTCGGCGATGGCCAGGTCGTCGTCGTTCACCTTGGCCCGCATCATGATCTTCCCGTAGTTGGAGCTCACGTGCAGGTCCGAGTGGAGGAAGACGTCTCCGTTGCTCCCGGTGATGAGCTGGATGTCCCGGAAGCGCTCGTCCTCCCGCAGCTCGGCGAGGAACGCCAGCCGCTTCTCCGGCTCCGGCCAGGGAAAGAGCTCGACCAGGTCGGAGAAGGGGGTGAGGGCGACGAGGAGGGAGTCCTTGCGGATCCTCTCGACGATGGAGATCTTCGCTTCCTCGACGAAGCACTTCTCCGCCGCGTCGTTCCGGCCGAGGTCGGGCTCGGAGAAGAGGTAGATGCGCCCGGAGGGGGCGACCACCGCCTTGATGTCGCCGAAGGCGGGGTCGGAGGCCATCTCCCCCAGGAGCTCGCTCAGCCGCTCCCTCTCGATGTCCGCGGCGATGGCGAGGACGGTGTGCTCGGGGGTGGGGCTCTTGCGCTCCTTCGAGTCGGCGCGGACCTGGGCGGCGATGCGCGCCTTCAGTTCCGAGGGGTCGACCTGCGGCGTCTCCGCCGGGTTCGCGCGAATCCTCTCGACGGGCGACTGGGTCGGGTCAAAGGCTTCCATGGTTGGCACCCCTCCGTCCTCACGGCCCCGCGCCGCCTCGAGTGTACCGCCGGGACCCGGGCAAGGCGATCGTCTCTCCCCTGGCGCCAGCGGGCGTTGTCTCGAGTCAATCCGCGGTGCGCCTTTTCGCCGTCGCCGCCGGAAAAGAAAAAGAAAGCCCCCGGGCTGGCCGAGGGCTCTCTTTCGAGACGAGCCGATTGGCTACGGCACCACGATGCCGACCGCCTGCATCTTGCCGATCATGTATCCGAGACCCAGGGCGTTGAGCGTCGCCTGGGTGGGGAGCCCCGTGGCCCGATCCCAGCCGAGCATGTCGTAGGCCATGGACTTCGCGGCTTCCGTGTTCCCGGTGCCCATCACGTCGAGGAAGGTCGTGGCCGAGCCCGAGTTCCCGGCGAGGGGGGTGCCCGGGCCGTTCTTGGTGCCGTAGCTCCAGGGGTAGGCGTAGTCGTGGCTCCAGCGCATGTTGTTCCCATCCCCGGTCTGGGCGGTGGGCCCCGGCTGGTTGACGACCTGGTAGGCGACGGGGACGGCCGTGGCGAGCGGGGTGTACTGGCTCCAGGTCGCGGCCGGCGTGAGCTGCAGGTTGTAGACCGTGCTCGGGGCCGCCTGCTGCATGCCGATGGCGGTGAGGCAGCGGAAGAGCGTGTAGTTCCGGAGCGCCATCGTCTCGAGGGCCATCTGCGGGGTGGGGTTCGGCGGCACTCCTTGGCTGCCGGGGTTGTTGAGCGCGTAGATGGGGCTGTAGACGGGCGCCTTGGTGAGGTCGACGCCGGTGATGGCCTGGTAGGTCTGGGCCTCGAGGGTCGGGTCGCCGCGGTAGTTCCGGCTCTTGAGCGGCGAGGCCCAGACGGGGAGCGTGTAGTTGCACTGGGTGAGGGCGTTGTGGAGCTCCATGTTCACGATGCACTGCACCGCCAGCGCCACGCGCGCCCAGTTCACCGAGTCCTCCACCGGCTGCGTGGTGGTGGCGTTCCAGAAGGCGAACTTGCCGCTCACCGACTCGTCGGGCGCGTTGAAGATGGAGTTGCCCAGGGTGGTGAGCTCCTGGCAGATGGCCGCCTTTACCTGGCCGGGCAGGCCGTTCGTGTAGAAGCACTGCCAGGTGTGGTTGTTCGGGTCGCGGTTGCGCTGCAGGAAGTTGATGAGCGCGCCCACGAGGCCGTTGCTCTCGATGCTGTGGTGCTTCTCGTGCCCCATCTTGAAGATGGCGAGCGAGCTCGAGACGAGCATCTGGGGCTTCACCTCGGCCCAGCCGGGGAAGCCGGTGGTGGAGTCACCCTCGGCGAGCCGGTCGCAGCCGATCCCGTAGTAGTACCCGAGGGTGCCGTAGACGGTCTCCCCGAAGGCGTTCACCTGCGGCGGGCTGTAGATCTGGTTCTGGGCCACGTAGGGGACGAAGAACTGGATGAAGCGCGGGTCGCCGTTGTCGAGGAGCGACTGGCCGCCGGACCCCACGTTGTAGATGTAGGAGAGGCCGCTCGCCGTCGCGCCCGCGTAGGCGGCGGCGAGGGTGAGGGAGGTCGCCGAGTTCACGGTGGCCACCGTGTAGGAGACGCCGGCGATGACGATGACGCCGTTCGCCACCACTCCGTTCCCCGCCGTCCAGCTGGTCCCGGTTCCGGTGACGGCCGTGCTGCCGTTGGTGACGGCGATGGTGCCGCCGGCGTAGCCCTGCGGCCCCATGGGGGAGAGCCCCGAGCTCCACAGCGGGGTGGCGGTGAGCATCTGCCAGTCCGCCGCGCTCAGGTACTTCTGGAGCATGGGGATGTTGACGCCGCCGTTCGGGTTCGGGACCCGCTGGCCTATCACCCACTTCATGACGGCGTAGGTGGCCCCGTAGTCGTTCCAGAGGCCGTAGTCGTCGTCGATGTTGTTCGAGGCGTAGGTGAGCAGCACCGGGTTCTGGGTGGGGTTGGTGCCGGCGGTGTTGGTGTAGAGGCCGTTCGTGCCGGTGTTCCCCATGCAGGTGTTCATGTTGTACTGCGCGATGCCGTAGTTGAGCAGCTGCGGGATCTGCAGGGGGATGTGGCAGCGGATGGGGCAGGCGTGGCAGCCGTCCATGCGGACGGTCCGCTTCATGCCCTCGTCGCTGAAGTCGTTGTAGCCCTTTTGCGTGCGCAGGCCGATCTTGTTGATGGGCGTGGGCGCGTCGCTCATCGGGTGCTCGACGTCGGGGCAGTTGCCGAGGTCCCGGGGAGGAGTGGCGGCTCCCCAGAGGACGCCGGGCGCGCCGGACCAGCGCGTGCCGCCGGGCGAGTACTCGGACCAGGGCTGCAGGTTCTTCGCCACCACCCCCTGGTTGTTACAGCCGAGGAGGCTCATGTAGTAGTTGATGAGGCTCTTCCAGGTCTTCTTGTCGGTGGCGATGTTCACGGCCCCGGTGCCGTGGACGCCGATGGCCTTCAGGTTCTTCGCCCCGAGGATGGCGGCCTGGCCGCCGCCGCGGTGCGAGCGGTCCGTGTAGACGGCGGAGAGGCGGACCAGGTTCTCGGACCAGGGGCCGATGCAGGCCACGTGGCTCTCCGGCCCCATCAGGTTCGTGATGTAGTTCGTCGAGTAGTAGATGCCGTTCCCCCAGAGCATGGAGGCGTCCTCGAGCGCCACCTGGCTGTCCTGGATCTTCAGCCACACCGGGGTGGGGGACTTGCCCTGGATGACGATGGCGTCGTAGCCGGCGTACTTGAGCTCCGAGCCCCAGTGCCCGCCGAACTGGCCGCCGTCCACGAGCTCGTCCTTGTGGTTCACGTGGAGCGAGGTGACGGAGGTGCGCCCCGAGGAGGGGGAGCCGGAGCCGGTGATGGGGCCGACGCCGAAGATCACCCGGTTCGCCGGGTCGAAGGCTCGGGTGCCCGGCGGCACCTCGTAGGCCATGATGGCGTAGCCGATTCCGCGGCCGCCGATGTACTGCGTCATGTCCACGACGAGCGTCTGCCCGGTGCTGTAGTCGTTCACCGGGAAGGCGTTCGTGGGGTACGGCGTGCAGGTGCCCGCCGTGAGATCGACCCTGAGAATCTGTCCTGCCCATCCGTAATTCGTTGCCATATCTTCCTCGTCCGTAGTCGGGTCAGATTTTGCGAGCGCGGGTCAGTGGCACAGGGAGCACGTGTTGGCGACGTCCGGCGCCAGCTCGATGGAGGCGGGCACGACCTGCCGCGTCGGAGTGGTGGCCTGGTTGTTCACCCAGGGCACGTAGGAGAGGGCGCCGGAGGTGCAGGCGGCCACGCACTCCGGGGACCCGCCGCAGAGGTGGCACTTGTGGGAGCGGGAGGTCGGCTGGCCCGCCGAGTTGGTGGCGAGCGGCGTCCCGTCGAGCGAGGGCATGGCCCAGGGGCAGGCCTCCACGCAGATGCCGCACCCCACGCACACCGAGGTGTTGACGACGCGGGCGTTCACCGGGCCGACGACCTGGATGGCCCCGTGCGGGCAGGCGAGCTGGCAGGGGACCGGGTGGGGGCACTGGAGGCAGGTGTTCTGGACGACGACGAAGTTGCCGAACAGCCCCTGGCCGGTGTTGTTGTTGGCGCCGTTCGTGCCGTAGAGGAGGTTCCGGGCGATCTTGATGTTGGAGATGGCCGGTTGCGCCATGGTGGTGGCGGCGGTGTCGGAGGTGGTGGCCACCGTGGCCGGGTTGTTGCCCGAGGCGTAGTTGCCCTGGTTGTTGGCGACGCAGGCCGCCTCGCAGCGGCGGCAGCCGACGCAGAGCGTGTTGTTGGAGACCACGAGCCCCTGGGCGGTCGGCACGTAGACCTGGCGCGGCGTCGAGGGAACCGGGTTGCTGGAGGCGCACCCGTACTGGGCCGCGACCGCTCCCAGGCCGGCGATGCCCAGCGTCGCGTTGAAGGTGCGCCGGGTCATGGGCGTCTCGATGAACTCGCGGACCTGCTCGCGCGTCGTCAACTCCTTGGGGGTTGCCACGACCGGAACTTCCTCATGACCTGCCATTTGCGTCTCCTCGCGTTCTTCTTCGAGTTCGTCGTCGCAATCTCTCAAGCGTGCCGTCGCCGCCGGTCGGAGCCTCCCTCGGCACGGGGCAGCGGCACTCCCCGTCCCACATGGACGCGCCCGGCCTCCCTGCCTGGGTTGCACCCGACGTGCCACGGGCGGCGCACGCGAATCGCCGGCAATTCCGGAGCGTTGGGCCGCGTCGCCGCGGGCGCTCGCCGGGCCGCTCCGGCGTTAAGGCCAACAACTTGGGGATTTCACCGGGTGCGCTCCGGCGCCCGCCGGCTCGAAAAAAAGCCTTTCGTCGGACGGGGCGCCCGCCGGAAATCGGTCCGAAAATCCGGCCCGCTCGCGCGCCCCTCGAGAGTGGGCTTGTTGGCGCGCGGGGCTCGCTAGCCTTCGCTTCGCGGGCGGCCGTCTTTGCTCCAGGAGAGCACGGCCCACTTCACCGTCCGCGGCGAGGCGAGCCGGAAGCCGGGCCCATCCTGGACGAGCTCTCGCTTGAGCCACGCTCGCAGCTTCTCCGTCTCGCTCGCCGTGGGATCGGGCAACATCCACGAGAGCCTCTCGAGCGCGTCGTCCAAGTCCGCGTAGCGGCGGGTGTCCTCCACCGGGATGAAGGCGACCGACGCATCGATGCCGAGCTGCTGGAGGAGGTTGTACGGGTAGAGGTAGTCGGGGCCGGGGACGTACCCGCGACCGGCGGCCCGCAGCACGCGGGAGTCGATGGGCCCTTCTCCCACTGGAGCGGTCAGGAACACCCGCCGCCGGGCGAAGCGGTCGAGCTTCAAGAGGGCGGCGCGGAGGTCCACGACGGAGAGGGAGCGCGAGGCGAGCGCCACGTCGCAGGGCGCGACCCCGAGCGCGGCCCAGTCGTCCTCCCAGGAGCCCAGCACGGGCACCACGTTCGCGATCCCCTCCTCGGCGCACCTCCCCCGCAGGAGCTCCAGCATGCGCGGAGAGAAGTCGAGCGCGGTAACGGAGGAGGCCTTGCGGGCGAGGGGAATCGCCAGGGTCCCCGGGCCGCACCCGACGTCCAGCACGGTGCAGCCCGGCGCCGGGGCCATGAGCTCGAGCATCCTCTCGACGTAGCCGCTCTTGGAGGCGTTCTGCGCGAAGGAGGGCGCGCGCTGGTCCCAGCTCTCCTTCGCGGCCCGGCGCCCGGTGAGCTCCCGGGCGACCCGCCACGCCTCGTTCCAGTCGATCCGGGCCGGGGCGCTCCCGTCGCGAGACGGGTTTCGCTGAGGGTGATCCACCGGGTCCTCGCCTCTCCCCGAGAGCGCCGCCCGCTAGGCCGGCCGCGTCCCCGGGCGCTCGGGCGAGCGGAGCGGGCGGACGGGTAGCGTGAAGTGGCGCCAGCTCGAGGTCATGTGCGAGCCGACGGACGCGACGAGCGCGGAGGCCATGTAGAGCGGAAGGCGCGCGCCCTCGAAGAGGTTCCCGAGCCCGAGGAGACCGAGCTTGGCGAGGAAGGCCCACCCGGCACCCTGGGTGAGGTTGAAGCATCCCCAGCGCAGGCACGCGGCCAGGAGGAGGACGCCGGAGACCAGCGTGGCGATGATGGGAACCCGCAGCGTCTCGAAGGTCCCGCCCCAGGGGATGCCGCCCAGGACGAGCGCCATGGAGACGATGTGGACGGAGCGGAGCGCCACCTCGATGGGGCGGGCGTACGGCGGCTTCGCGGGCTTCCCGCTCCCCAAGACCGGGAGGCTCTTCCGCTGGGGGAGAGGCCCGGCGGGCTGCGGCTTCGAGGGAGCGGTGTCCATGGGCGATCTCCTGCGGCGGCGCCGGGCGCGCTCTCTCCGCGAACCTCGGGGTCTGCCGCGCCCTCGGTCGCCGGGATGCCGGGGAGAGTCGGTGCGCGAGAGTCCGAGAGGCACAGTATAGCGCCGAGGTGCGGGAAGGGACCTGGCCCGGCGCCCGGGCCCCGCGCAGTTGACGGGGATCATCGAATCTCCGCGCGTCTCCTCCCACGCTGGATGTATGGTGTCGGTCCGGCCATGAAGCGCAAGATCATCGTGGGGCTGGGAGTCTTCGCCTTCTTCGGCCTCCTGGGAAGCGTCTACATCGCGAGCGCCATCGGCGCAGCCACCGCCGACCTGGACAAGCTCATCGCCCTCCACCAGGTGGAGAGCCTGCGAGAGAAGCACCAGGTGGAGAACCTGCGGGAGGCGCTCCTCTCCCAGATCAAGAAGGTGCAGTCGGATCTGCAGGCGAAGGAGCCTCGCGGCGCCGCCTACGCCGGGATGGTGGCCGGGGACCTGAGGAACATGAAGGGGCTCGTCGACGGGTGCTTCGGGTGCCACCACTCGGAGCCCGTCTCCACCGCGCTCGGCGCGCTCCGGGCGGAGACGAATCGCTACGCGGCGGAGGTGAGCCGGTCCCTGGAGGCCCGGGCGAGGGAGGCGCCGGCGCCGGACGAGGCGCTCCGCATCGGCGCCGAGCTCATCGGTCAGGTCCGGGACATGATCGACGCCGCTGCCACCGGCCTCGGGAAGCAGACGCGGCGGACGCTCGAGGCCATCCGGCACACGAAATTCGTCGTCTACGCGCTCGTGGCCCTCTGCCCGGCGCTCGCGGTGGTGCTCGGCTACGTGTTCATCTCGGGCCTGACTCGCCCCCTCCACGTCCTCCTCGAGTCCACCCGGAAGCTGGAGGGCGGGGACCTGGACCACCGGGTGGCGGAGCTGCCCGACGAATTTCGAGAGCTGGCCCTTTCCTTCAACGACATGGCAAGGTCTCTCAAGGAGCAGATGCACAAGGTGCAGCGGACCGAGCAGATGGCGGTGGTCGGACAGCTGGCAGCGGGCCTGGCCCACGAGATCAAGAACCCGCTCGGCGGGATCAAGGCGGCCATGCAGGTCCTTTCCCAGGAGGCGGACCTCTCCAGGGACGACCGGGACGTCGTCGAGCGGGTGTCGCGAGAGGTGGTGCGGCTCGAGGCGCTCATGAGGAACTTCCTCAACTTCGCCAAGCCGGCGAAGCCCCAGCTCTGCGAGCTCAACGTCAACGAGCTCATCAACATGATCCTCGCCTTCTACGCGAAGAGCCTCTCCGACGCGCCGGGCCGCGCCACTCCCGTCACCATCGAGAAGGAACTCGCGCCCGTTCCCGCGACCATGGCCGACCCGGTGCAGCTGCAGCAGGTGCTCTTGAACCTCCTTTTGAACGCCGCGGACTCGATGCCGAACGGCGGCACCCTGGGCGTCCGGACCTTCTACGAGAACGGCTCCATCCACATCGAGATCGCCGACACCGGGCGCGGCGTGAGCACCGAGCTCGTGGACAAGATCTTCCTGCCCTTCTTCACCACCAAGCCCAAGGGGACCGGCCTCGGGCTCGCCATCTCCAAGCAGCTCGTGGAGCAGCACGGCGGGGCCATCACGCTCGCGGCGAAGCCCGCCGGCGGAACCGTCTTCCGGGTGCGACTCCCCCGCCTCGCGCCCGCCCCGGTGGCCGCATGAGAGCCGCGGGCCGGGTCTTCTTGCTCGACGACGACGACCTCATCGTCTCCATGCTGGCGCGCTCGCTGAAGCGGGAGGGGTACGAGGTCCAGGCGGAGACGAGCCCGGAGGGCGTGCTGGAGAAGATCCGCTCCTTCTCGCCGCAGGTGCTCATCCTGGACCTGAAGCTCCCCGGCACGAGCGGGATGGAGATCCTGGAGGAGCTCACCGAGGCCGGCGTCGGATGCCAGGTGGTGATGCTCACCTCCGACGACAGCGCCGAGAGCGCCGTGAAGGCCATGAAGGAGGGCGCGGTCGACTACCTGACGAAGCCCTTCGACCTGGAGGAGGTCAAGGTCGTCATCGCCGCGGCCCTGGAGCAGGGGAGCCTGAAGCAGGACGTCGCCTACTCCCGGAAGATCGGCTCCGAGGCGCACGCCGAGTTCATTGGGACCTCCGAGGTGGTCTGCCAGCTCAAGGAGAACGCTCAGAAGCTGGCGCGTGCCGGGGTCCCGTCCGTGCTCATCACCGGGGAGAACGGCACCGGCAAGGAGCTCCTCGCCCGGCACGTCCACGACCTCATGCACCCCGGCGTGCCGGACGGCCGGGCCCCCTTCATCGGCATCAACTGCGCCGCGCTGCCCGAGAACCTCATCGAGAGCGAGCTCTTCGGCCACGAGAAGGGCGCCTTCACCGACGCCAAGGTGGAGAAGAAGGGGGTCTTCGAGCTCGCCGCCGGGGGCACGGTCCTCCTGGACGAGATCGGCGAGATGAAATGGAGCCTCCAGGCGAAGCTCCTGCGCGCCCTGGAGGAGTGGAAGGTCCGGCGCGTGGGGGGCCGCCACGACATTCCCATCGAGGCGAAGGTGTTCGCCACCACCAACCGGAATCTGGAGGAGGCGGTGAAGAGCGGCGAGTTTCGCATCGACCTCTTCTACCGGCTCGCCACCTTCTGCCTGCACGTGCCGCCGCTCCGCGATCGCCGCGAGGACATCCTCCCCATCGCCCAGCACTTCCTCGCCACCTTCGCCGCCAAGTACTCCCGCCCCGGCCCCTCCGGATTCTCCGCCGAGGCCGCCAAGCTGTTGCGCGCGCACGACTGGCCCGGAAACGTGCGGGAGCTCCGGAACTCGGTGGAGCGCATCGTCGTACTGGAGAGCGGCTCCGTGGTCCTCCCCGAGCACCTCCCGAACATCCACCGCCGCGCCGAGCCCGCTCCCGAGCCCGCTTTGGGCCCCGGGATCACGCTGCCGGAGACCGGGCTCTCCCTCGAGGACCTGGAGTCGACCCTCATCGTGCAGGCGCTCGCGAAGACCGGACGGAACAAGGCCCAGGCGGCGAAGCTCTTGGGGATGACCTACGACGCGCTCCGGTACCAGGTGAAGAAGCTGGGCCTGGAGTAGCCTCCTCGCGGCGCGCGGCATCCCACCCCGCGGGCGAATCGGGGTAGAAGGGCTTCCTCGCCGGGAACTGGAGGCCGCCGGAGCGGCGGAAGGAGCGGGCGCACCATGAACCTGGCGGAGAAAAGCGCCTTGGTGCTCGGGGCCGGAGGGCTCGGCAGCCCGGCCCTGCTCGTGCTCGCGAGCGCCGGCGTCGGGCGCCTGGTCCTCCTGGACGACCGGGCGGTCCTCGACGTCGACTTGAGCCGGGAGCCGCTCTTCGGCGAGGCGGACGTGGGCGAGCGGCGGGCCGCCGCCGCGGCTCGCCGGCTCGGGCGGCTGTTTCCCGCGGCCCGGGTGGAGGCTTTGGACCGGCGCTTCGACGAGGCGAGCGCGGCCGAGCTCGCCCGCTCCGCCGACGTGGTCGTCGACGCCTCCGACGACTTCGCCGAGAAGTTTCTGGCGAACGACGCGGCGCTCCGGGCCCGAAAGCCGCTCGTCCACGGCGGCGTCCTCCGCTACACGGCGCAGCTCCTCACGATCGTCCCCGGGGAGACCGGGTGCCTGCGCTGTCTCTTCGAGGCGCCTCCGCCCCCGGGATCGGTCCCGACCTGCGCCGAGGCGGGGGTGCTCGGGCCGCTCGCCGGGTTCGCCGGCGCGCTCATGGGGGCCGAGGCTCTGCGCCTCCTCCGAGGCGAGCGCGGGACCTACGCCGGACGGCTCCTCTGCTTCGAGTCGAGGAGAGCGCGCCCGCACGCCGTGCCGGTGCGGATCCGGGAGACGTGCCCGGCTTGTCTCTTTGCGGGCGTGGCCCCGGCGGCGGGCCCGGCCGCGCCCCGAGGAGAGGCGTGACCGCCGGGCCCCGTCCGCCGGCGAAGGGCGAGGCCCGGGTGGCGTGCCCTGGCCTGCCCTCCGGGGGCGCCGTCGGACCGTCCGCCCGGAGCGAGGGGAGGCGAATCGGTGGCTCTCTCTGAAGTCGAGATGGCGCGCTTCGCCCGGCAGCTCGTGCTGCCGGGGTTCGTGCACATGACGCAGGAGTTTCTGCGGGCCGCCCGCGTCCACGTGGTGGGCACCGGGGAGGTGGGAGGGCCGGCCCTCCTCTACCTGGCCACGAGCGGGGTGGGGCACCTCCTCGTCGACGACGCCTTCGACCTCGCCCCCGAGGACTCGGCGTCCTGGCTCTACGGGGCCGGCGTGGTCGGGGAGCCCCGGATCCTCGCGGCCATGGCGGCCGTGCGCGCCGCCACCTCCCTCGCCAAGGTTCGCCCCTACGCCACCGGGAGCAATCCCTCGGCCGCCCTCGTCTGCGTCTCCTCTCCGGCCGTGGCCCGGGAGGCCGCCGAGCGGGCCCGGGCGGCGGCCCTGCCGCACGTCGTCGCCTTTGCGAACGGCGACGACGGCGAGGTCGTCTCCGTGCCGCGCGGAGCGCCCTGCTACCAGTGCGCCTCCCGGCTTTCGGCCGGCCGGCCCCAGCAGCCCAAGGCCACAGCCGCCGCCCTCGGCATCCTGGCGGCGCTGGAGCTCCTGCAGATCCTGGCGGGCGTGGTGGACGGACCGGCGGGGCGCCGCCTGGACCTGACGGACGGCCTCCCCAAGCTGCAGCGCACCACCCGGGTGGCGGGCTGCGCCTGCGGGCGGTCGCGGGCTCCCTGAGGGAGCGCGCCGGGGCCGGGCTGCTTGCCCTTCGTCAAGGGGCGCGCCCTCCTTGGCGGATGGAGTTGATTTTCCAGCGGGCACGCCCGGGCGCCACGCGTCGCCGCGCCAGGCAGTGATTGACAATCCTCCGGTCCTGCGCGACGGTTTTCGTCGGAGGGGGGCGCTGCGGGGCGCCTCCAGGGGC
>Ga0335078_10004361_pt1 | contig 20975 bp, 13 predicted proteins | sample Lox_Sample_32_FD_206711 | JGI IMG/M metagenome (GOLD analysis project Ga0335078, IMG submission 206711) | Soil microbial communities from Loxahatchee National Wildlife Refuge, Florida, United States - Lox_Sample_3.2 | ecosystem: Environmental > Terrestrial > Soil > Wetlands | place: USA...
GATCTCGACCGCCATCAAGCGGGCGCGGCAGCTGATGCTGCTGCCCTACATCAAAGGGTACGGCCAGTAGCCGCAGGCTCGGCCCGCTGATCCTGGGGGCGCTCAGCTACTTCCTCGGGATCCCGTTTTTCGCGCCGGTCGCGCTCGTGGCCGCGCCGCTGGCCGTGTGCCTCGTCGCGCAGCGGCCGGCCCGGCGCGACCTGCTGGTGGCGGGGGTACTGCTGGCCTTCTCGGCCCTGCTGCTGGCGGCCGGCGACGACCGGTTCGCGCAGCTGGAGCGTGGGTGGGTCGTGCTGCTCACCGGGAGCCTGGTGATCGTGCTCGCGGTCGGACGGCCCCGCGGCTTCGTGACCGCCACGCTCGCGGCGGTGGGCGGCGCGGCGGCGGCGGCGGCGCTGCTGATGGGGGCCACGCGGCTGACGGCGGCGAAGCTCGCCGGCATGGCCGAGCAGCACTACTTCCTCCAGACGCGGCAGCTGCTGGACCTCCTGGCGCCCGTGGGCAGCGACCTGCGGGAGTCGGCCCAGCAGTCCATCCAGACCGGCCTCACCGTGTTCGGCGACTTCCTGCCGGGCATCGTGCTGCTCCAGACGCTCGCCGCGATGGCGCTCGCCTGGGCGCTGTACCAGCGCGTCGCGCGGGAGCCCGAGCGCGAGCCCCTGCCGCCGCTCGCGGCGTTCCGGTTCAACGACCACCTCATCTGGGGCGTGGCGCTGTCGCTGCTGGTCGTCGTCCTCCCGTGGCTGGGGTGGGCCCGGGACCTGGGGGGCAACCTGCTGGTCTTCTTCGGCGGGCTCTATCTCGTGCGCGGCGTGGCGGTGCTGGCGGCCGTGGCGATCGCGACCGGCTTCACGGGGTTCGCGGCCTACGCCGTCGCCCTGGTCGGCACGGCGCTCCTGTGGTGGCTGCTGGCGCCCGCGGCCCTGCTGCTGGGCCTCACGGACACCCTGGTGGACTGGCGGCTGCGCCTGGCGCGCGTCATCCATAACTCTCGAGGGCAACCCTAATGGACGTGATTCTCCGCGAGGACGTCGAGAAGCTCGGGCAGGCGGGCCAGGTCGTCACCGTGAAGGACGGCTACGCCCGCAACTTCCTGCTCCCGCGCGGCCTCGCCTATCCGGCGACGGACGGCAACCGCCGCCGCCTCGACGCCGAGCAGCGCCTGCGCGCGCGGAAGGTCGAGGCCGAGGTGTCGGGCGCCCGCGACGTGGCCGCGAAGCTCGAGGCCATCTCCCTCTCCTTCTCGATGAAGGCGGGCGAGGGCGACAAGCTGTTCGGCTCCGTCACCGCGAGCGACATCGCGGAGCGGCTCGAGGCCGAGGGCGTGAAGGTGGACCGCAAGCACATCGAGCTCGAGGAGCCGATCAAGGCGCTCGGCGTCTACAAGGTCCCGGTCCGGCTGCACGCCGACGTGAAGCCCGAGATCCGGGTGTGGGTGGTCAAGGAGTAGCGACGTGAGTCCGGCGATCGGCTACCTCGACGGCCGTCGCCTGAGGCGCTCGCTCCTCGCCGCCGCCGCGTGGGTGGTGGCCGGCCGCGACGAGCTGAACCGCATCAACGTCTACCCGGTGCCGGACGGCGACACCGGGACCAACTTCTCGCACACCGTGCGGTCCATCGCGGACGCCCTGCACCGCCTGGGCGACGCGCCGCTCCCGGAGGTGACGCGCACCGCGGCCGAGGCCTCGGTCAGGGGCGCGCGCGGCAACTCCGGGATGATGCTGTCCCACTTCCTGCTCGGCTTCCACGAGGGCATCGGGCAGCGCGTGCGGGTCCGCTCGCACGACCTGGCGGCGGCGATCCGCCGGGGCTTCGAGCGGCTCCAGGAGGCGCTCGAGAAGCCGGTCGAGGGCACCATCCTGTCCGTCGCGCGCGAGGCGGCCAAGGGGGCCGAGCAGGCCGCGAGCGAGCACGCCGACCTCGTGCCGATGATGCGCCGGACGCTCGCGCAGGCGGACGAGGCGCTGCGGCGCACCCCCGACCAGCTGCCGGTGCTCAAGGCGGCGGGCGTCGTGGACGCCGGCGGCAAGGGCTTCGTCCGCATGCTCGAGGGCGTGGTGCGGCTCATCGAGCGGGGGATGCACGCCACGGAGCTGCCGGCCCCGGGCGGCGACACCGCCGCGCCCGCGGCGCTGACCGCCGTGGCGGCGGACCAGGACTACCGCTTCTGCACGGAGGCCCTGGTCCGCGGCGCGCACCTGCCCAGCTCGGCCGAGGCGCGCGCGGCGCTCAAGGGCCTGGGCGGCTCGCTGCTGGCGATCCGGACCGCCGACCTGCTGCGCATCCACATCCACACCGACGACGCCGCCGCCGTCTTCCGCCTCGCGGAGACGTGGGGCGAGGTGGTGACGCGCAAGGCGGACGACATGCAGGAGCAGCACCGGCTGCTCGCCACGGCCGCGCGCCGCGTCGCCATCGTCTGCGACAGCGCCTGCGACCTGCCCGACGCCGTGCTCGACCGCTGGGGCATCGACATCGTGCCGCTGCAGGTGCTCTTCGGCGAGGAAGCGTTCCTCGACCGCCTCGAGCTGGCACCGGCCGAGTTCTATCGCCGCCTCCGGGGCAGCGGCCCGCCGCCCACCACCAGCCAGCCCTCGCCGGCCCGGTTCCGCGCCGCGTTCGAGCACGCGCGCGCCGGCGCCGACGGGGTCGTGGTGGTCCTGCTCTCCTCCGCCCTCTCGGGCACCTACGCCAGCGCGGAGGCCGCCCGCCGCGCGTTCGCGGCCGGCGGCGTGCACCTGGTCGACAGCCGCAGCGCCTCCTTCGGCATCGGCCTCCTGGCGCTGCGGGGCGCGGAGCTGGCCGAGGCGGGGTGGGACGCCGGCGCGATCGCCCGCGAGCTGGAGCGCGTGCGCGACCAGTCGGGCACGTTCATCACGGTGGACACGCTCGACTACCTGCTGCGCAGCGGGCGCGTGTCGCGGATGCAGGCCTGGCTCGGCGGGCTGCTCGACATGAAGCCGGTCCTCTCCCTCGACCGCGAGGGGAAGGTGATCGCCGCGGGCCGGGTGCGCGGCCAGGCGGCGCTGCTGGACCGCGTGTGCCGGCTCCTCGACGCGGCGCTGCCGCCCGCGCGCCGCCGGCTGCGCTTCGGCGTGGCCCACGCCGACACCCCGGAGCTGGCCGAGCGCGTGCGCCGCGCCCTGACCGACCGCTACCGCCCGCTGGAGGTGCTGGTGGCGCCGGCGACGGGCGTGCTGGCGGCGCACGTCGGACCCGGCGCGTGGGGCGTCTTCTACCAGGTCGAGGACGGCGCGCCCGCCGGGACCGTGTCGGCAGCGGGTCGTCCGTGACGCCGCGCCGGCCCGCGCGGCGCCCGGCGCGGCGGCGCCCCGCGCGCGCCGAGTCGCCCGACGTCCTGCGCTGGGTCGAGGAGGCGTGCGCCGACCGCAAGGCGGTGGACGGCGTGGTGCTCGACCTGCGGCAGCTGAGCGACGCCACCGACTACTTCATCGTCGTCTCCGGCACGTCCGACACCCACGTGCGGGCCATCGCGGAGCACGTCGTGGAGGACCTGCAGGAGCGCGGGGTGCGGGCCCATCACGTCGAGGGGCTCGCCGGCGGACGGTGGGTCCTGCTCGACTTCGTGGACCTCGTGGTGCACGTCTTCCATCCGGCGCTGCGCGAGTTCTACCAGCTGGAGGGGCTGTGGGGCGACGCCCCGCTGCGGCCCGTGCGCAGCGGCGAGGTGGCGGGGTGAGGCGCGGCGCGGCGGCGCTGCTGCTCGCGCTGGCAGCGGCCGCGCTCGCGCCCGCCGCCGCCCGCGCACAGTACTTCGGCCAGAACAAGGTGCAGTACGGCCACTTCGACTGGCGGATCATCCAAACCGAGCACTTCGACGTCTACTACTACGGCCACGAGCGCGCCGCCGCCCTGGACGGGGCGCGCATGGCCGAGCGGGCGTACGCGCGGCTGTCGCGCATCCTCCAGCAGAACTGGATCGAGCGGAAGCCGCTCCTGCTCTACGCGTCGTCGTCGGACTTCCAGCAGACGAACGCCACCGAGGGCGACGTCGGCGAGGGCACGGGCGGTTTCACGGAGCCGTTCAAGCACCGGATGGTAGTGCCCTTCACCGGCTCCTACGCCGACTTCGAGCACGTGCTCCAGCACGAGATGGTGCACGCGTTCCAGTTCGACGTGTTCAGCCACGGGCACGCCGGGGCCGGCATCGCGGCGCTGACCCAGATCAATCCGCCCCTCTGGTTCATGGAGGGGATGGCGGAGTACCTCTCGATCGGCCCGGTGGACCCCCACACGGCGATGTGGCTGCGGGACGCCGCGGTCGAGGGCAAGCTGCCCACGATCGAGCAGCTCACCGACGACCCGCGGATCTTCCCCTACCGCTTCGGCCACTCCATCTGGGCCTACATCGGCCAGCGGTGGGGCGACGAGGCCGTCGGCGCGATCCTCCACGGCGTGCTGAACGGGGGCGTGGACAAGGCGTTCCAGCGCGTGCTGGGCGAGTCGCTGGACCAGTTCTCGGACGACTGGCGCGAGGCGGTGCAGAAGCTGTACCTGCCCCAGCTCGCCGACCACGACCGCGCGCGCCACTTCGCGCGGGCGCTGCTGACCCCGAAGACCGCGAAGGGCACGCTGCACGTCTCGCCGCAGATCTCGCCGGACGGCCGCGAGGTGGCGTACCTCTCGGAGCGCGACTTCTTCTTCGTGGACCTCTACCTCGCCGACGGCGACTCGGGCCGCGTGGTGCGGCGGCTCGTGCGCTCGTCCATCAATCCGAACTTCGAGACGCTGCGGTTCATCAACTCCACGGGCGCCTGGTCGCCGGACGGCGAATCGTACGCCTTCGCGGCGAAGAGCGGCGGCCAGGACAACCTGGTCGTGCTCGACGTGCCGCACGACCGCGTCGTGGGGCAGTACCGGCTCGACGTGGACGCCATCACCAACCCGAGCTGGTCGCCCGACGGCCGGCAGATCGTCTTCACCGGCTACGACGGCGGCTGGTCGGACCTGTACGTGGTGGACACCGACGGCGGCAACCTGCGGCGCCTGACGAGCGACCGCTACGCCGACCTGATGCCTGCGTGGTCGCCCGACGGCCGCACCATCGCGTTCGCCACGGACCGCGGCCCGGACACGGACTTCGGCATCCTGCGCTTCGGGAACGTGCGCATCGCCCTGTACTACCTCGACGGCGACTCGATCCGGGTGCTGCAGGGGATGGAGCAGGGCAAGAACATCGACCCGGTGTGGGCGCCGGACGGCCGGTCGCTCGCCTTCGTGTCCGACCGCTCGGGGATCGACAACGTCTTCCTCTACGACCTCGGCGGGGAGACGCTCTACCAGCTCACCAATGCGTACACGGGCATCACCGGCATCACCGACCTGTCGCCGGCGATCTCCTGGGCCGGGCAGGCCGACCGGATGCTCGTCACGTACTACGAGAACGGCGACTACGACGTCTACGCGATCGACAACCCGCGCGCGCTGAAGACGGCGCCCTACGGCGGGCCCGCGCCGGACTGGATCATGCTGGCCAACGCGAGCGCCCTGCCCCTGCGGAGCGACGTCGCGCTGGCCGAAGGCGCACGACCGGCGCCACCGACGGACGCGGCGCTCGCCCGCCTCGGCGGCGCGTCCGCGGGGTCCGCACCGGCGCCGGCCCCGACCTCCATCTACCGCTCGGGCGCGGGTGCATTCCGCCCCTCCGACGCCCGGCCGCCGCGGAGCGACAGCGGCCCTCCGCCGCTCTCGGTCGCGGCGCTCCTCGACAGCGCGACGCTCGCGCTGCCGGACACGGGCACCTTCGGCATCCGCCCGTACACCGTGCGCTTCACGCCCGACTACGTCAGCCAGCCCAGCATTGGATACGAGCGCGACAACTTCGGCCACGGCGTGTTCGGCGGCACGACGATCGTGCTGTCCGACATCCTCGGCAACCAGTCCCTCGTCTTCGCCGGGGCGGTGAACGGCAACATCGCGGAGACGCAGGTGCTGGCCGCGTACACCAACGCCGGCCACCGCTGGAACTACGACGTCGGCTTCGAGCAGGAACCGCTCTTCTACTACCTCGGCACCTCCTACACGGCCGGGGGGGCGGGGGGCCCCGACGTCCTCACGGAGCAGGTGGAGCGCCTGACGCTCCGGAAGCTGTTCACGGACCTGTACGTCCCCGTCAACCGGTTCCGCCGCTTCGAGCTCGGGCTCAGGTACACGAACGTGAGCCAGGCCACGCTGAACCTGCAGACCGCGATCGATCCGGCGACCGGGGCCGTGCTGGGCTACGCCGACAGCACTACGCAGGGCGCGACGCTGAACCTGGTGCAGCCCAGCGTGGCGCTGGTCTACGACAACTCGCTGTTCGGCTACACCAGCCCGTTCTTCGGGAGCCGGTACCGGATCGAAGTCACCCCGACGTTCGGCGACTGGACGTACACGCAGCTGCTCGTGGACTACCGGCGCTACGACCTCATCAAGTTCCCGTTCACCTTCGCCACGCGCTTCCTGACGCTGCAGCGCCTGGGACGCGACGCCGACTCGTTCCCGGTCTTCCTCGGCAACACGGACCTCGTCCGCGGCTACACCTTCGGCTCGTACGACGCGTCCATGTGCTCGGTGGCGCGCTCGAGCCTCCCATCGGCCACCGGCTGCCCCGAGGTGGACCAGCTGATCGGCTCCCGGATCGCGGTGTTCAACGCCGAGTTCCGCTTCCAGCTCATCCGCAATCTCACGCTGGGGTTCCTGCCCATCGGATTCCCGCCCATCGAGGGCGCGCTGTGGTACGACGCGGGCATCGCGTGGAACGGGGCCTCGAGCCTCCGCTGGACGCGCTCGGCCGACGACGATCCCAACGCCGTGCGCATCCCGCTCACGAGCTGGGGCGCGGGCCTCCGGCTCAACCTGTTCGACATCGCGATCATCCGCCTCGACTACGGCATCCCGCTCCAACGCCCGGGCCACGGCGGGTACTGGATGGTCAGTCTCGGCCCGCCGTTCTGACGGCGGTCGCGGCCCGACCGTGCCCACTCGTGCCCACTCGTGCCTGCGTCCCGTCGGCCACCGGAGCCGGGCCACGCTCTCTTTGCCATGCGCCACCCGAGACCTATTTTCCATGTCATTGAAGACCTCCGCCGCGCTGCTTCTCCTCCTCGCGACAGCGTGCTCCGGACGCGAGTCCGGTAGCGCCGCAGGCAACGAGCCCCCGGCGCGGAGCGCGCCCGAGCCGGCGCGCAGCCTGCCCGCCGTCGCGGTGCGGCTCCCGGCGCGCGGCGGCGCCCTGCGCGCCTACCGGCTGCCGGGACTCGCCTCGGAGGACTGGCAGGCCGGCGGCCGGATCTCGCCCGTGCGCGCCGTGATCGGCGTCGACGTGCCCGGCAGACGCCTGCTCTACCGCGACAGCACGGGGGCCGTGGACGCCTTCGACCTGGTCGCGTCGCTCCAGAAAACCGTGGCCCCGCGGGGCCGGTTCACCGCGCTCGCCTCCGACGGCACGTTCCTCGTCATCACGCCGGACGGCGGGGTGACCGAGTCCCAGCCGTGGGGCTCCCAGCGCTGGGCGAGCACCGTCGGCGGCGGCGTGCGCGACGCGTTCGTGGGCATCGGCACGCAGCTCATCGTGATCCGCCGCGATACGCTCGCCTTGCTCTCGCGCGAGTCGGGGCCGCCGCTCACGGCGGGCGTGCCCGACGCCACGGCGATCGCCGCCAGCCGCGACGGCGACGCGGTGGCCTTCGCCACCGACTCCGGGGTCGTCGTCGCCGAGGACCGCGACCAGTGGAAGCCCTGGTACGTGCACCTGACGGGCACGCCCGTCGCCGTCGCGTTCGCGCCTTCGGGCTACCGCCTGTACGTCGCGCTGCGCGCGAAGAGCGAGCTGGCGGTGATCGACCGGTTCCTGCGCAAGGAGCGGCCCGCGATCCCGCTCCCCGGTCCCGCGGCCGAGCTGCGGCCCGACCCGTGGGGCCGCGTCGTCATGGTCCGGCCGGCCGGTGCGAACGACGACACATGGGTCGTGGGCGTGGCCTCCGGCAGGCTGATCGGCCACCTCACGACGCGGTGGGCCAGCGACCTGCCCACGGTCTCCGAGGGCGGCGTCCTGCTCGACCGCGAGGGCCAGGCCGTCGTCGCGCGCGACGTGCACACGCTCGACTCGCTCGGCGCGGTGCCCGACGGCGCCGCGGACTTCTGGTGCGTGGGCCGCTGGAAGCCGGCCTCCGTGGCCGTGGCCATGCGGCAGGCCCACCGGCTCGATACGCTGTCGGCCGCGCCGGCCCCGGCGCCTCAGCCACGGGCCGCGGCGCCCGCCCTGGCGGCTGCCCCCGCGCGGGCCCCGGCCGGCGGGCGGGTCGCGCCGCCGCCGGGCGAGGCTCGGCCGCAGGCCGCCCCCGCGCCGACGCCCCCGGCGCCGGCGGTTCCGAACCCGGCCGAGCGGGCGGCGGTGTGGGTCCAGGTCTCGGCCTCGCAGAACGAGCGCATGGCGCGAGACCTCGCAGCGGAGCTGTCCCACGCCGGCTACCCGGCCCGGGTCGCGAACCCCGAATCGCCGGCCGAGGCGTGGCGCGTGCTGGTGGGCCCCTTCGCCAACCGCGGCAGCGCGGATTCGGTGGCGCGCAGCATGGGACGGCCGTACTGGATCACGGCGCGCGGGCCGGCCGAAGCGCCGCACCCGTGATCTCGCCCGGGCGGGCGCCGCCACCGGACGGCGGCGCTGCGCCGTCGCTGCCGGCCGGCGCCTCGCTGGTGGCGCTGGTGCCGGCGACCGGTGACCTCGACGCGGCAGCCGCCGCCGCATGGGAGTACGCCCGCCGCCTCGCCACTTCGGGCCGCCGCGTGGCCCTGATCGACTGCTTCGTGGACGCACCGCGCCTGCACGCCGTCACCGGGGAATCGAACGAGGACGGCATCGTGGACGTCTTCGAGTACGGCGCCTCGCTGTCGAGGATCGCGCGCGCGCAGCCGGAGGGATCGCTGTTCTTCGTCCCGGCGGGGACGTTCGCGCCCGACCCGGCGAGCGTGATGGCGCGCCCCCGGTGGCGGCGACTGTCCGCGGGCTTCCGCCACGAGGACGCGGTGATGCTGCTGTTCCTGCCGCCGGACTGCCTCGGCGTGCTGGCGTCGGACGTCGACGGGCTCGTGGCCCTCGCGCCCGGCCGTCCCGACGTGGATCCGGAAGCGCTGCCCGAGATTCGCGCCGCCGTGGGCCGCGGCACGCCGCTGATCGAGACCTACGCGGCGATTCCCGCGACCCGCGCTCCGGCGCCCGAGGCCGCCGGGCACTTGGCGCCGGGGGCCGCCGCGCCGTCCATCCCCGCCGAAGCCGTGCCCGCGACCGCAGCGACCGAGACCGTCGCGACCGGGACCGCCGCCGTGGAGGCCGGGCCGGCCGAGCAGGCTCCGCCCGCCCCCGCGGCGCCGGTCCGGCGCATCACGCTGCCCGACGAGGAATGGCAGGACTACGAGGTGGTGCGCGAGACGCCGGTGCATCTCCGGCGGCCGCCGACCTCCCGCCGTCCGCGCCGCCGGGTGGCGCCTTTCGCGCTCGTCGTGGTCCTCGCGGCCGCGGCCGCGGTCGTGCACTTCCGCCGGACCCTCGGCTGGACCGACGACCTGTTCGCCCCAGCGCCGCCCGTCGCCGCGGCGCGCGTGCCGGCCGGCTTCCGCGCGCTCGCGCCCCACGCCGTGGACACCCTGCCCTTCGCCGTGCAGGTGTCGGCGTGGACCAGTTTCCCCCAGGCGCTCGAGGACGCGGACACCATCGCCGGACGCGGCTTCGCGCCGATCGTGAGCCCCGTGCGTCTCCCGCGGGGCGTCTGGTTCCGGGTCTACGCCGGGCCGGTCGCGACCGAGGACGCGGCGGACTCGCTCCTCGCAGCCATCCGCGCCGCCGGACTCGACGGAAGCGGGACGGCCGCGGTCGCGCTGGTGCCGCTGTCCTTCGCGCTGCGCCGCGTGGCCACCCTCGCGCGGGCGCTCGGGGAGCGCACCCGGTTGCGCTCGGCGGGCATCTCCGCTTTCGTGCTTGGCCAGGCCGACGGCTCCTTCCGGCTGTTCGCGGGAGCGTTCGAGGCGCCCGATCGCGCCGGTTACCTCGACAGCCTGCTCACCTCCATCGGGAGCGCCGGGCCCCTCGGCCCGCGCGTAGGATTCACCCCATGAAACTGCGCCGTCTCGAGCTCGCCGGGTTCAAGTCGTTCGCCGACACTGTCGAGGTCGAGGTCGACCCGGGCGTGACGGCCGTGATCGGGCCCAACGGGTGCGGCAAGTCGAACATCTCCGACGCCGTCCGCTGGGTGCTGGGCGAGCACAATCCGCGCGTCCTGCGCGGCGCGCGCATGGAGGAGGTCATCTTCCAGGGCTCCACGGGCCGGCGCCCGCAGAACATCGCCGAGGTCTCGCTCCACTTCGACAACAGCGACCGCGCCATCGACCTCGACTTCGCGGAGGTGGTGCTGGGCCGCCGCGTGTCCCGCTCCGGCGAATCGGAGTATTTCATCAACCAGGCGCCGGTCGCGCGGCGCGAGCTGCTGGCGAAGCTGGCGGGCACGGGTCTCGGCACCAACCAGGCGGTGGTCATCGAGTCGCGGATGGTGGATGCGCTGCTCTCCGACCGGCCGGACGACCGGCGCGCGCTGTTCGAGGAGGCCGCCGGGCTCGGCCTGTACCGCGAGCGGAAGCGGAGCACCGAGCGCCGGCTCGAAGAGACGACGACCGACCTCACGCAGCTGGAGCAGCTCGTGACCGAGGTGGAGTCGCGGGTGCGGAGCCTGTCGCGGCAGCGGCGCCGCTCGGAGCGGCACACGGAGCTGGAGGCGCGCCGTTACCAGCTGGTCGCGGCGCTGGCGCGGCTCGACGTGGCCGCGGTGGACTCGGCGCTCGCGATCATCGCCGAGCGCCGGATGGCGTTGGGCGTCGAGCTGCCCGAGGCGCGCGTTCGGCTGGGCGAGGAGGAGAGCGCCCGGCAGGCGGCGGTCGAGGCCCGGGCGGGCGCGGAGGCGCAGCGGACCGAGGTGGAGCGGCGCGTCGGGGAGGCGAGGCTCGCGCTGAGTACGCTCGAGGGCGACTTGGCGCTCGCGGCGGAGCGGCGCGGCAATGCCGCGGCGCGGCGGGAGCGCGCCCTGGCCGAGCGCAGCGACGCGCAGACGGCCGCGGCGCGCGTGGCGCGCGAGCGCGACGCCGCCGCGTCGGAGCGGGAGGCGGCCGAGCGCGACCGGGCGGGCGTGCAGGCCGAGCTGGAGGCCCGGCTGGCGGCCGAGGAGGCGACGCGCACGCGCCTGGCGGAGCAGCGCGCGCAGCTCCGGAGCCTCGAGGAGGCCCTGCAGCGGCAGGCCGAGGGCGTGCGGCGGCTGGACGGCGAGCGCCAGGCGCTCGAGCACGAGATGGCCGACCTGCGCCCGGAGCTGTCGGCGGCCGAGGCGCGGCGCGAGGCGCTCACGCGCGACCGCGACGTGGCCGCGACCCAGTCCGCGGCGGCCGACGCGCGCCACGGCCAGCTCGCAGAGCGGCTCGTGTCGCTGGGCCTGGAGGCGGACCGCGCGCGCCATGCGCTGGCCGAGGCGCGCGAGCACGAGGCGCGGCTGCGGGCCGAGCGGCGCGCGACGGAGGAGACGCTGGCGCAGGCCACGGCGCGCCAGGGCGCGCTCGAGCAGCTGGAGCGCGACCGCGTGGGCCTGGCGCCCGCGGCGGCGGCGCTGCTGGCCGCGCGCGAGCGCTTCGGGGCGGCGGTTTTAGGCCCCCTCGCCGACTTCGTGAAGGTGCGGCGCGAGGACGCCGGCCTCGCCGAGCACGTGCTGGGCGAGTGGATGCACGCCGTGGTCGTCGCCGACCTCGCGGCGTGCGACGCGATCCACGCGTGGCACCGCGACGCCGGCACCGGCCCGCTGCTGCTCCTGCCCCTGGAGCCGGGCCCGGCCGGGGAGTCGGAGGGCGGCGAGCTGAGCGCGCGGGTCGAGGGCGGTGGCCCGGCCGCCCGGTGGGTGCGGGCTCTGCTCGCGGGCGCCAGGCCGTTCGCGCCCGCGGGCGACGCCGTCATCCGCGCCAACGGCGCCGTCTTCCTGCCCGGGCCTTCCGGCGCGGGCGGGCCGCTGCGGCGCCGCGCCGAGCTCGAAGCGCTGCGCGACGACACCAGCCGGATGGCACAGGCCCTGGCCGAGCAGGAGCGCGAGCTGGCCGAAGCCGCGAGCCAGCTGGAGCTGCGGCAGCGCGAGGCGGAGCAGGCCGACGGCGCCCTGGAGGCCTCGCGCGCGGAGGAGCGGCACGCCGCCGCGGAGGCCGACGACGCGCGCCGTCAGCTCGCGCACCTCGAGCGCGAGCTCGGGACGGCGCGCGCGGCGGTCGAGCGCCTCTCGGACCGGCTGCGGACCGTGCAGCAGCGGCTGGTCGAGGTGGACGCGGGCCTCTCGGCGGCCGAGCTGGAGCGGGTGCGCCTCGAGGGCCTGCTGGCCGCCGAGCGCGCCCGGCTCACGGACCTGGAGAACGAGTACGAAGCGGCGCGCGAGCGCCGCGTGCACTGGCAGGTCGAGGACGCGCAGGTCGGCGCCCGGCTCGCGGCCGCCGTGGAGCGCGAGGACCGCGGGACCAACGCGGAGCGGGAGTTCACCGGCCGCGGCGACAGCCTCGGCGCGGAGCTGGCGGCGCTGGAGACGGAGCTGGCCGGCCTCGAGACGCAGCGCGCCGCCTGGCAGGACGAGCTGGTGGAACGGCGCGCCGCGCTCGCGGAGCTGGAGCGGGCGTCGCTGAGCGCAGCCGAGGGACTGAGCGCCGCCGATCTCACGCTGCGCGCCGCCGAGGAGCGCGTCGCCGCCGCGCGCGACCGCGTCGCCGTCCTGGGCGAGGAATCTCATCGCATCGAGCTGGAGGGCAGCGAGCTCTCGGGCTCCCGCCGGGTGCTGGACGAGCGGCTCACGGCGGAATGGGGCAAGAGCCTCGACCAGATCCTCGCCGAGCCCGCCGCCGTGGCGGGCGAGGCCGCGGCCCTGCGGTCGGAGGCCGACGAGATCAAGGCGCAGGTCGAGGCGCTCGGGCCCGTCAACCCGCTCGCCGTCGAGGAGCACGCCGAGGAGAAGCGGCGGCTCGAGCACCTGGTGACGCAGCGGGACGACATCGTGGCGGCGAAGAACTCCCTGCAGCAGAGCGTGCGCGAGCTCGACGTCGTGGCCCGCGAGCGCTTCACCGCGACGTTCGGCTCGGCGCGGGCCAATTTCCAGCGGGTCTTCGAGACGCTGTTCGGCGGCGGCTCGTGCGACGTGTTCCTCGTGGACGAGACCGACCCGCTCGAGTCGGAGATCGAGATCGTGGCCAAGCCGCGGGGCAAGCGCACGGAGCGCATCCACCTGCTCTCGCAGGGAGAGCGCTCGCTCGTCGCGCTGTCCCTCCTGTTCGGCATCTACCTCACGAAGCCGAGCCCGTTCTGCGTCCTCGACGAGGTGGACGCGCCCCTCGACGACGCCAACATCGGGCGGTTCACGCGGCTGCTCGAGGAATTCAAGGACCACACGCAGTTCATCGTGATCACGCACAACCCTCGCACCATGGCGGTGGCGGACTCCGTGTACGGCGTCACGATGCAGGAGCCCGGCGTGTCCAGCGTGGTGTCCGTGCGCCTCGGCGACCAGATCCAAGCCGCCTGACGTGCGCTCCGCCCGCGCCGCGCTGGTCGGTCTCGCCCTCGCCGCGGGTGCGGCCCGCGGGCAGGTCCCCTCCGACGTCTCGCCCCGGCTGGCGCGCGCGTGGACGCGGCCCGACACGACGGTGCTCGTGTGGGTCATCGCCCGGCGCGAGACCGACCTCGACGCGCTGGCCGCGCGGGTGCGCGAGGCCGGCGGCGTGGTGCGGCACGAGAGCCGCTTCGTGTGGGCGGTGTCGGCGGCGGTGCCCGGCCGCGCCCTGCCGCAGCTGGCCCGGCTGCCGGGCGTGCAGCGTGTCCAGCCCGTGGGCGTCTACTTCCGGCCGAAGGACGAAACGCGCGGACGCCCGGGCGCACGGGCGGGCGGCTTCGCTCCGGCGTGTTCCGTGCCCCCGTGCCCCCGTGCCCCCGTGCCTGCCTTCGCGTCCGCACCACGCGCCGTCCTCGACACCACCTACGGCCCCGGCGCCTGGGCCCAGCAGCAGCTCGACATTCCGGCCGTGCAGGCCCTGGGCGACAGCGGCGCCGGCGTCAAGATCGCCATGCTCGACGCCGGCTTCGACACGTCGCAGGCCTGGGTCAGCGGGGCTAACGTGCTCCTGCTGCGCGACTTCGTCGGCAAGTCGGACAACAGCAGCGCGCACGGTACGGCCACCTTCTCGCTCCTGGCCGCCCACCGGCCCGGGGAGATCGTGGGCGCGGCGCCCGCCGCCCGGTACTTCCTCGCGACGACCGAGTACACGCCCACGGAGACGCGCTCCGAGGAGGACAACTGGGTCGCCGCGGTGGAGGTCGCCGAGTCGCTCGGCGTGGACATCATCTCCTCGAGCCTGGGCTACCTCAGCTTCGACAACGGCTTCAGCTACACCTACCAGCAGCTGAACGGCGACGTCGGGGTCACGACCATCGCCGCCGACAGCGCGGCGGCGCGCGGCACGCTGGTCGTGGTCGCGATGGGCAACAACGGCCCGCTTCCCGGCTCCCTCGATACGCCCGCCGACGCCAAGGGCATCGTCTCCGTGGGCGCCGTGGACAGCAGCGGGACGGTGGCGGGCTTCAGCTCGCGCGGCCCCACCTCCGACGGGCGCACCAAGCCGGAGGTCGTGGGACCGGGCCTGGGCGTGTTCGTCGCCGTCTCTCCCGCCACCGGCGCCTTCGAATCGGGCACCTCGTTCGCCACGCCGCTCGTGGCCGGCATCGCCGCGCTGGTGCAGGGCACGCGCCTCGGCCAGCCCGCGAACGCGCTGCGGCGCGGGCTCCTCGACGCTTCGACCTTCCGGTACGCGCCCGACGACAACCACGGCTGGGGCATACCCGACGCGTTGAAGCTGCTCGCCTTCCCCACCGGCTTCGAGCCCCTGGGGCCGCTCGACTCGAGCCTCACGGCGATCACGCCGACCTTCTCGTGGGACGCGGGGACGCCGCCGTTCGGCGCGAGCGACACGATCCACCTCCAGGTCGGGCTCGACACCGCGTTCGCGACCGTGATCCTCGACACCGCCGTCACGACCCCCTCGGCGACGCTGCCGCGCGCCGCCGCCGCGGGCACGCGGCTGTGGTGGCGCGCCACGGCGCGCTCGTCGCTCGGCGCGGCGGAGAGCACCGCCCGCATCGGGCCGCTCGTGGTGCCGCCCTGGGTCACGCTCCTGACGCTCGACGCGCCGAGCGGCGAGAGCATCGGCGACTCGCAGCCCGTGTTCGCGTGGCACGCGCCGCAGGTCGCGAGTCCGCCGGGGCCGGAGACGTTCGACCTCAACGTGTTCCCGGCGACCGGCGGGCCCACGCAGCCGGTGCTCATGGTGCGCGGGCTCACCGACACCGTGTACCGGCCGCCGACGCCCCTCGAGAAGAACCTGCCCTTCAAGTGGCAGATCGTCGCGCACGTCGGCACCGACAGCGCGATCGTCACCAGCGCCGGCACGTTCCTCGTGCTGGACCAGGCGGCGCCCGCCACGACGGTCCTGTTCCAGAACTTCCCCAACCCCTTCCCCAACCGCGCGCTCGGCGTGGCCACGAGCTGCATCTGGTTCGACATCGCCGCCGCCGGCAGCGTGCGCCTCGAGATCTTCGACGTGCGGGGCCGGCTGGTGCGGCGCCTCGTGCCTTCGGCGCAGGTGAGCGCGCAGTTCGATCCCGGCCGCTACGGCCGGCCCGCGGGCAACGCGCCGGGCACGTGCGACACGCGCTTCGCCTGGGACGGCAAGGACGAGACCGGGACATATGTGCGGCCTGGAGTGTACCTTTATCGGTTGACGGCCCCGGGATTCCAGGACACGAAGCGGATCGTCTTCCTCGGAGCACCATGACACTGTCGCTGGTCACGGTGGGGACCGGGACGGTGGCGCCTTCCGCCACCCGGTCGGGCCCCGCGCACTGGGTCGAGCGGGGCGACGTGCGCCTGCTGATGGACTGCGGGGCCGGCTCCACGCACGCGCTCGCGCGCAGCGGCCTGGCCTGGGAGCACGTCTCGCACGTGGCGATCACCCACTTCCACCCGGACCACTTCGGCGAGCTGCCGGCGCTGCTGTTCGCGCTGCGCCACGCCACCAAGCGCGAGGAGCCGCTGGTGCTCGTGGGACCGGCCGGCACCGTCCGGCTCGTCCGCAGCCTCGCGGAGGGTTTCGGCGACTGGGTGCTCGACCCCGGCTATCCCATCGGCATCCTCGACCTGCAGGCGGGCGAGCCGTTCCCGCTCTCGCCCGACGTGATGCTCGAGGTGCATCCCACGCCCCACACGGGCGAGAGCGTCGCCCTGGGCGTGACGGCACCCGAGGGCCGGCTCGTCTACACCGGCGACACCGGTCCGAGCGCGGACCTCGCGGCGTGGGCCCGAGGCTGCGACCTCCTGCTGGCCGAGTGCTCGCTGCCGGACGGCCAGGGCGTGGAGGGCCACCTCACGCCGGCGTCGGTCGGCCAGCTCGCCGCGGACGCCGGGGCCCGGCGCCTGGTCCTGACCCACCTCTACCCGCCGGCCGAGCGCGTGGACGTGCGCGCCGCGGTGGCGCGCTGCTACCGGGGGCCGGTCGCGGTGGCCGCCGACGGCGATCGGTTCGAGGTGACGCGATGAAGAGCGCGGCACGATGCTGATCGTGATGCGGCACGGCGCGACGGCCGACGAGATCCAGGGCGTCGTCACCGCCATCGAGGAAATGGGCTACCAGGCCCGCCCGATGCCGGGCAAGCAGCGCACGGCCGTGGGCCTGGTGGGCAACGACGGCAAGGTGGACGCCTCGCGGCTCGAGGGGCTGCCGGGCGTGCTCGAGATCATCCACGTCACCCAGCCGTACAAGCAGGTCTCGCGCGAGTGGAAGAACGAGAACACGCTGATCCACCTGCCCGGCGGCGTCACGATCGGCGGCGACGCGGTGGTGGTGATGGCCGGCCCGTGCTCGGTCGAGTCGGAGGCGCAGATCCTGGCCGCGGCGCGCGCCGTCCGCGAGGCCGGCGCCGTCATCCTCCGCGGCGGCGCCTTCAAGCCGCGCACGTCGCCCTACTCGTTCCAGGGGCTGGGCAAGCGCGGGCTCGAGCTGCTGGCGCGGGCGCGCACCGAGACCGGGCTGCTGGTGGTCACCGAGGTCATCGACTCCGAGGACGTGGACCTCGTCGCGCGCTACGCCGACATCCTGCAGGTGGGCGCGCGCAACATGCAGAATTACTCGCTCCTCAAGCGCGTCGGCCGCGCCGGCAAGCCGGTGCTGCTCAAGCGGGGCATCGCGGCCACCATCACCGAGCTGCTGCTCGCCGCCGAGTACATCCTCGCCGAGGGCAATCCGCACGTCGTCCTGTGCGAGCGCGGCGTCCGCAGCTTCGACACGGCGACCCGGTTCCTCCTCGACCTGACCGCGATCCCGCTCGTGCACAAGCTGTCCCACCTGCCCATCGTCGCCGACCCGAGCCACGGCACGGGCCTGCGGGACAAGGTGACCCCGATGGCGCGCGCGGCGGTCGCGGCGGGCGCCGACGGGCTGCTGATCGAGGTGCACCCCGATCCGGCCCACGCGCTCTCGGACGGGGCCCAGAGCCTCGCACCCGACCAGTTCGCCGAGCTGATGCGGCAGGCGCAGGCCATCGCGGAAGTCATCGGGCGACGCATCGCCGAGCCCGCGGAGGTGTCGTGAGCGACGGGGGCACGGGGGCACGGGGGCACGGGGGCACGGGGCGGCCAGTCGTGGGCGTCGCGCTGGTCCTGTCCCTGCTCGCGGCGGCGCCGCTCGCGGCCCAGGCGCCCGACGCCGGCGCGATCCTCGACGGCGCGGCCGCGGCCATCGGACGCGCCACGACGCTGCGCGCCGACTTCACGCAGCGCATCCACGACCAGATGCTCGGGACGGACGAGACGTCTTCCGGCGAGTTCCTGGAGCAGCGGCCGGGCCGGTTCGCGATGCGGTGGCACCACCCCGCCGGCGACCTGATCCTCGCCGACGGCCGCGTGCTCTGGGTGTACCTGCCCTCCAGCGCGCCCAAGCAGGTCGTGCGGACCGACCTGACGGGCAAGCCCGGGCAGTCGGCGGACTTCGTCGAGGAGTTCCTCGACCATCCGCGGCAGCGCTTCACGGTGACGTGGGTGCGCGCCGACACGGTCGGCACGCGGCCGGCCCAGGTCATCGCCCTCGTGCCCCGCGCGACCTCCAACCTCCCGTACGAGCGGGCGCAGCTGTGGGTGGATCAGGCCGACAGCCTGGTGCGAAGGGTCGAGATCAACGAAGGGTCCGGCGCGGTGCGGCGCATCACGCTGGACCACCTGCGCATCAACGCGCCGATCCCGGCGTCGAGCTTCCGGTTCACGCCGCCCGCCGGCGTGCGGGTCGTGGATGCGACGGAATAGCCTGACGTCGCTCCGCGACACCCGCTAGCGCAGCGCTTCCTCCAGCCTCTCCGCCTTCGCCTCGTCCAGACCCGCGGCCCGCGCGAGGCGCAGCGCCTCGCGGCCGGCCGCGCGGTACAGGTCCGCATCCGCGTGCCGGAGCGCCATCAGGTGCCGGCGCACCGTCGCCAGGTCGCCGCGCGCGACCGGACCCGTGAGGGCCGCGACCGGGCCGGCCGCGGCCACGTTCTCGAGCGTGCCGCGGGCCAGCGGCAGCAGCGCGGCCAGCGCCCGATCCGCGCCGATCCCCGCCTCCTCCATCAAGCGCACGGCGACCGCCAGCAGCGAGACGAGGTAGTTGGACGCGAACACGGCGCCGGCGTGGTAGAGCGGCTTCGCCTCCGGCGCCAGCGTGACCGGTGCACCCCCGAGCCGGCGGGCGATGGCGTCCGCCGTGCCGACCGCGCGGAGGTCGCCCTCGAGCACGAACGTGGCCCCGCGGAACTGGCGCGAAGCCGCGGCGGGCTCGGGCGCGAACGCGACGAGCGGGTGCATCGAGCCCGTCCGCGCGCCGAGCGCGGCGAGCGGCGCGAGCACCTCGCTCGTGAGGACGCCGGAGAGGTGCAGCACCACCTGGCCGGGCGCGAGCGGGGCGGCGCGCGCCAGGTCGGCCACGCAGGCCGCCAGGGCGTCGTCCCGGACGGCGAGCACCACCACGCCGGCGTGGCCGAGCCACGGGGGCGCGCCGCCCGCGGTGAGCGCGACGCCGGGCGGCACGGGCCGCTCGCGCCGGCCGTGCACGCCGAGCAGGCCGATCCGCGCACGCCGCAGCGCCACCGCCAGCGCGAGGCCCGCGCGGCCCGCGCCCACGATCCCGACCGCGGGGACCGGCAACGCGACCGGGCCGGCCTCGCGACGACGAGACCGGCCCGGAGAAGCCGAACGGCGGCGGGGCACTACGGCCGCGGCGCCGGCACCGACCCGCTCGAGGCGAGCGCCAGCAGGTCCGCCGGCGTCTTGGCCTTGGACGCGTACGCCTCGGCCTGCTCGAGCACCGGGTCCTCATCGAACAGGCGGCGCACGCTGCCGACGCGCCCGAAGCTGAACTGGGCAACCTCGTAGCCGATGTCCTGATCGAGGAAGGTGCGCGTCTCCTCGACCGTCCGCGCGTCGAGCGTCACGCCGCGGCGCGCGAGCAGCGCGAGGAACGCCGAGCGCATCCCGGGATCCACGGTGAACGTGGGGCTCGAGACCGCGTGGCGCGCCCGCGCGTCGAGCGCGAACGCCGCCAGCGCGTCGTTGAAGGTCACGACGTTCTTGCCGAGCGCCTGGTTCAGCTCGCGCGCGGCCACCACGTCCGAGGAATCGGGCCGGATCGCGATGTCCGGCACGATGCCGCCGCCGCCCAGCACCGTGCGCCCGTGGTCGGTGTGGAACACCTCGCCGGGCGCCGGCTTGGCGGTGTCGGGTCGCACGGCTGCGCTGTCCGCCTGCGCCTCCTGCTCCTCCTCGCTGTGCGCCCGGCGCTGGATGCTCCGGCCGCTCGGCGTGTACCAGCGGGCGGTGGTGATCTTCAGCGCCGCGTCGCTCGTCAGCGGGAACAACGTCTGCACCAGGCCCTTGCCGAAGGTCGGCTGCCCGATCACCAGGGCGCGATCGTGGTCCTGCAGCGCGCCGGCGACGATCTCCGACGCCGACGCCGTCCCGTCGTTCACCAGCACCACGATCGGCAGGTCGGGATAGCGCTGCGGCTGCTGATCGGTGAACTGGCGGCTCGCGCCCGGCGCCCGGCCGCGCGTCGCGACGATGACCTGCCCCGGATCGAGGAACAGCTCCGCCACGCCGATGCCCTCGTCCAGCAGGCCGCCCGGGTTGCCCCGGAGGTCGAGGATCAGGGACCGCATGCCGGCGCCCTTCAGGCTGTCGACCGCCGCCTGCACCTCGTACGCCGACGAGTCGCTGAAGGGGTTCAGCTCCACGTAGCCCACGCGGTCATCGACCATCATCGCCGTGCGCACCGAGCGGGCGTGGATCCGGGCGCGCGTCAGATTGTACGAGATCAGGTCCGTGATCCCGGGGCGCTGGATCTTGATGGCCACGGTGCTGTTCTCGGGCCCGCGCAGGTTGCGCACCGCCTGCTCCTGGTTCCACTGCGCGGTGCTCTGGCCGTTCACCGCGACGATCCGGTCGCCCGTCATGATGCCCGCGCGCTCGGCCGGCGAATCCGGCAGCGGCGCGACGACCACGATCGCGTTGTCGCGCACCTCGATCTGGATGCCGAGGCCCCCGTAGTTCCCGGTCGTCACCTCGTGCAGCCCCGTGAGGTCGTTCCCGGACAGGAACACCGAGTACGGGTCGTGCAGCTCCTTGACCATCCCGGTGATGGCCATGTGGTAGAGCTGCCGCTCGTCGAGCGTGTCCACGTAGTAGTCGGCCACGTGCGACATCACGTCGTCGAACAGCCGGGCCTGCTGGTACACGCTCTCGTCGCTGCGGCTGCCCTGCTGCATGAACCAGCCGCCCGACAGGAACGCGACGACGGCGACGATGCTGGTGACGACGATGACGCGCTGACGGGTCATGATTCCTTCC
>Ga0335078_10004362_pt1 | contig 20974 bp, 17 predicted proteins | sample Lox_Sample_32_FD_206711 | JGI IMG/M metagenome (GOLD analysis project Ga0335078, IMG submission 206711) | Soil microbial communities from Loxahatchee National Wildlife Refuge, Florida, United States - Lox_Sample_3.2 | ecosystem: Environmental > Terrestrial > Soil > Wetlands | place: USA...
TTTTGCGCGATAACCAGCGGTCGAACAACGCAATCCTCGCTTTCGGCGCGTATGGCGCCGCACTTCATTTCGATTATCCGGGTACTTAAGTCCCCTTGACAAGTGCGGCGTTCGGAGTGACACTGAGGGTGGAATCGGCCAGTGTGATTCCAAGATTGATGGAACGTGAGGCGGCCGGCTTCCGGTGAAGCCGGCAAGGAGGTGCCGCAATAGAACCGGGCCAGAATAGGGGCGGTTCTTAACTCCGGGCAGTAGGCAGGCAGCACGAGATACTCTCGAACGGCCGGATGCGCCATTCCATCGGCGCTGCGCTCTTGCGCAAATTGGATGGCCGGCAACGACGTTCTCAAGTCTGCGATCTGGAGTGGGCCCGCCCTTTAATTTTGTTTTGCCCGCCTCCTCCCTCAGCCCTCCGCTCTCCCCCGGTCTTTTGGAGTACACTAGCAGTATGCAGCTCCGGCACTCAGTCTCTGTTTTTGTTTTGCTTCTGGCTGGTCTCTCGGCATCTTATGCGCAACAGGTGCCCCGTCCGGCCGGCGAGTTTGCCATTACCATGCCTAATGGCAAAGTCACTTTGTTAAGCCAGTACAAGGGCAAGGTTGTGGTGCTTGCATTTATTTCCACCACCTGCCCGCACTGCCAGCACACCACGGAAATCTTGAGCGCCATCCAGAACGAGTATGCCTCACGCGGCGTGCAGATCCTGGCGGCGGCCTTCAATCCGAATGCTGTGCAACTGGTCCCCGGCTTTATCGCGCAGTTCCGGCCCACCTTCCCAGTCGGCAGCGCCGATCGCGATTCCGTGATGGAATACGAACAGGCGTCCCTGGCCAAGCCGAATTACGTTCCCGATCTCATCTTCATCGATCGCAACCGCGTCATCCGTGCGCAATACATGGGCGATCAGGACTTCTTCCGAGATCAGGACAAGAACATCCGGCAAACCATCGATATGCTGCTCAAGGAACCGGAAGCGTCGTCCCGCAGGACCGCGCACGGCCACCGCACCCGCTCCTAACTACCCCTGCACGGCTGATGCCGACTCGCCCGCGATGTCCTCGGTCTCCACGGGCGGCTGGTAGTAAAGGATGCGCGAGCAACTCTCGCACGTCATCACCTGCTCGCCCCTCTTCAGGTCCTGGAAGAACTGCAGGCGCATGGCCATGTGACACGCTCCGCAGCGCCCGTCCACCGCTTCGGCGATGGCGATGCCCCGCCGGGCCTTGCGTATGCGCTCGTACTGCCGGTACAGATTGGCGTTCAGACGCGCGACGATCTGGCTCCGTTCCTGCTTGATCTGCTCCAGCGTCTTCTTGTCTTCCGCCGTGCGCCCGATGGCCTGCTGCTTTTCGCCTTCCACCTGCGCCTTCTCTTCCTTCAGCGCCGCCTCCGCCGCCTTCACGTTCTTTTCCAGCGGCTCCGATTCGCCCATCAGTTCCAGGATGCGGTCTTCACCCCGCCGGATCTCCTTCTCGCAAAACTCGATTTCGTGTTGAAAGGCGCGGTACTGGTCGTTGGTCTTGGCATCCAGCATCTGGTCGCGCAGCTTGCCGATCTTCTGCTCTTGAAGCTGGTTGTCGCTCTCTGTCTTCTTGCGGTCCCTCTGATTCGCGGCCAGCGCTGCCCGGTCGGCATCCAGCTTCCGCGTGTGGCTCTCCAGCCGCTTCTCGATTTCGGCTATGTGTTTCGGCAGCGAGCCGATTTCGCGGGTTAATTCCCCTGCCCGATTGTCAAGCTGCTGCAGCCGGATCGCTAACTCCAGATCGGGTAGCATTCCTTATGGCAGTGTAACACGGCAGCGCATCTTCACCGCTGCGCCAGGCCGAGCCTCTGCAGCCGCCGCCCCAACGGCCCCGAAAGCGCGCGCCACGCGGCTTCCAGCTCCGCCACCCGCATCGCGCGGCACAGCGCGTAATACACGATTGCGCCCAGCGGCACCGAGAGCGCCACGTCCGTTACATGCGCCAGCCGCCGCGCGCCCAGCCAGTGATGCACTCCGTCGCTCGATAAATAGCACACCAGCCCCATGGCCGCCGAAGCCAGCAATATCTTCACCACGCTCTCTGTCAGCGCCCGTCCATGAATGCGCCGGATACGCTTCCGCATCAGCACGAACAGCGTTGCCGATCCGAAGATCGCCACGCTCGATGTCGATAGCGCCAGGCCCAGGTGCCCCAGTCCCACCACTTTTACCAGTGTGGCCGCCGTCCCCAGGTTCACCAGAATCGAACCCAGGCTCACCAGCATGGGCGTCCGGGCGTCGTTGAGCGCGTAAAACGCCGGCGCCAGCGTCTTGATCGATGCATAGCCCGCTAGGCCCAGCGCGTAACAGGAAAGCGCCAGCGCCGTCTGGTGTGTGTCGAATGCCCCGAACCGCCCCCCCTGGTACACCGCGCCGATCAGGCTGCGCCCCAGCACCGCCAGCCCCACCGAAGACGGAATCGTCAACAGAAACACCATGCCCAACGAGCGCGAAAGCGTCACGCGGAATTCGTCCATGCGTTGCAATGCCGCGCTGCGCGAAATCGCCGGCAGCGTGGCCGCCCCGATCGACACCCCGAACAATCCCAGCGGCAGTTGCATGAAGCGGAAAGCGTAGCTCAGCCAGCTCACCGGCCCGTTGATCACGTGCCCCGCCGCATTCGTGATGTTCGATGCGAAGTTCGTGTTCACCAGCACGTTGATCTGTACCGCTGCGTTGCCCAGAATCGCCGGCCCCATGAGCTGCAGGATTTTGCGCACGCCGGGATGCGAGAAGCTGATCCGCGGCCGGTAAGGGATGCCGCAGCGGTACAGCGTAGGCACCTGGAACAGCCACTGCGCAGCTCCCCCGAACACCACCCCCCAGGCCATCGAAAAGATCAGGTCCATCCCCATCCAGCGGCCCAGTGTGAATCCGAAGCCCAAACCAAAAGCCACCGATCCCACGTTGAAGCAGGTCGACGACAACGCCGGAATCCCGAAGCGGTCGAGCGTATTCAGAATCCCCATGGCCTGCGCCGCCAGCGCCACCAGCAGCAGAAACGGGAACATCACGCGCGTCAGCTTCACCGCCAGCGCGAATTTGCCAGGCACGTGTGCGAATCCCGGCGCCAGCAGCCACACCAGTACCGGGCTGAACACGATGCCTAGCAGGCATACGCCGCTCACCACCAGCACCAGCGCCGTAGCCACCAGGTTCGATAGCTCCACCGCTTCGCGCTTGCCCTTGGTCGTCAGGTACTGCGTGAACACTGGAACGAAAGCGGAGGAGAGCGCGCCTTCGGCAAACAGGTCGCGCGTCAGGTTCGGGATCCGGAAGCCCAGCAGGAACGCGTCGTAGTCCTCGCCCGCGCCGAATAGGCGGGCCATCACCATTTCCCGCACCAGCCCGCTGATGCGGCTCAGAAATACCGCGGCGGAAACCACGCCCGCCGCGCGCATCACGTTTCGTCGCGCGGGCGCCTCTTTGGACGAAGGATTCTCCACCGGCTGCCTATTCGATACGGCGCACTTCCACCTGCTGGTAGACCTGCTGAGCCTGCTCCTTGGAAGCCAGGCGCAAGCCCGGCAACGTGGCCGATGCCGTGCCCGTCGCCACGCCCCAGCGCAGCGCCTCCATGAAATTCCCGTCGCGCTCCATGCTCCAGACGAACGCAGCGGCCAGAGCATCGCCCGCGCCGATCGGACACAGCGCTTCCACTCGCGGCGGCAACGCCTCCAGAATCGTGTCTTCCGTGGCGCCCACCGCGCTCCGGCTGCCCCCCGACAGCACTACCGTCTCCGCGCCCATGGCGCGTATGCGCGCCGCCGCCTCCAGAAAGTGGTTGCGCGTCACCAGCGCGCGGTTCAGCAGGTGCTCCGCCTCCTGCTGATTCGGCGAGACGGCCGTCGGCCCCGCCTCCACGCCTTCCCGCAGCGCGTCGCCGTCCGTGTCCAGCAGCGTCTTCACCTTCTTGCGCCGCGCCGCGCCGATCAGCCGCGCGTAGAAATCCATCGGCGCGCCGGGCGGCAAACTGCCGCACAGCATCAGCCATGCCGCCCCGTCCAGGCTCTTGTGCACCGCTCTCTCCAGCCGGTCGACCTCCGCTTTCTCGAGTTGCGGCCCCCGTTCGTTCAGACTGACCGTTAAACCCTGCCGGTCCGTGATCGTGAGATTCGTCCGGATCTCGTGCCGGATCGGAACCGCCACCGTGGGATACCCGTAGTTCCCCACCAGCCCTTCCAGGCATTTGCCTTTCTTGCCGCCGCTCGGAAAAATCGCCTGCGGCTTTCCGCCAAATCCGTGGATCACGCAAGCTGCGTTGATGCCGCGCCCGCCCGCCGACTCGCGCCGCGATTCGATGTACGTGCGGTCCTCAAACGCCAGCCGCTCCACGAAGATGGTGAGGTCCAGCGCAGGATTGACTGTTAGTGTGATGATCAAAGAATTATTGTAGCCGTCCCTCTCCCGGTGGTCTAATACCCTCATGACCTGCTGCCTGGATTTCGATCGCCTTCTGGACCTGGAGCTGGCGCGCCACGCGCAACCCTACCAGCTCACCAACGGCAGGATCATTACCGAGATAGATACGGAATACTTCTTCGTCTTCGGCGACGAACGTCGCAGCTACGTAGGTCTTAACTACTGCCCGTTTTGCGGCCGCGCCCTTTCGCGCGGGCTTTGGAACCTCGAGAAGAAGAAGCAGGGGTGATCAACTCCGCGGCGTCGTCCAGGATCAGCAGGGCGACCGGTTCCACCTCGCCCGGAATCGGCGCCACCGTGATCAGGAAATCCTGCTCGCGAGTCTGTCCGTCTCTGGCCAGACGCATGCGGCCTTTTTTGCGGACAGGTCTCCCGCCCTCGAATACCTCGCGCACGAAGTTGTGGGATATGCATTCCGGGCAGGCTGGCGCCGCATGCACGCATTCCAGTTCCTCGCCTCCCCGTAGTCGCATCACCGCGCACCCCACACGCTCCAGCAGCCTGGCGCCAGCCAGGTTGAAGTCAATAATGTAGGAATCGCGATCTACTACGAAGGCCGGTAACGGCAACGCGTCAAAAGCGTTGGCGATCAAATCGGTGCCATATGCCGGCATGGGTAAAGGGCTTGCGCTCATAACCGTTATGTGTCGCGCGCCGTCCGGATTTCTCACGGAACGCGCGCGGGCAACTGTGCGTGATCGCCCAGGTCCGCGATGCTTTCGCCAGTGCCATAATGAATCGGATCGTATCCCATGCCGGAATTAGTCCATTACACCGTCCACGATGATGTTGCCATCATCACTGTCGATAATCCGCCCGTGAACGCTCTGAGCCCCGGCGTCCCCGAAGGAATCGATGCCGCCGTCGCGCGCGCCGCCGCCGATCCCGCCGCCCGCGCCGCCGTGCTTATCGGCGCGGGACACACCTTCATCGCCGGCGCCGATATCAAGGTCTTCGGCACCATCCCCAGCCGCGAAGTCTCCATCGAACGCTCGCATCGCATCCATGCGCTCCTGCGCCGCATCGAGGATTGTCCCAAGCCGATCGTGTGCGCCATCCACGGCACCGCGCTGGGAGGCGGCCTCGAATTCGCCATGGCCTGCCACTATCGCGTGGCCGCACCCGATGCCCGCATCGGCCAGCCTGAAGTGCTGCTTGGCATCATTCCCGGCGCCGGCGGAACGCAGCGCCTGCCGCGACTCTGCGGCGTGGCCACCGCCGTGGAACTCTGCACGCAAGGCCAGCACATCGCGGCCCAGCGCGCGCTGGCCGAAGGCATTGTCGATGAGATTATCGAAGGCGATCTGCTGGCCGGCGCAATCGCCTTCGCGCGCTCCAGGGCCGCCGCGGGTGAAACCCGCAAGTCCCGCGAGCTCGGCGCGAATATCGCCGATCGCGCTTTAGCCGCCGCAACCTTCGATGCCGCCCGCCTTGCCCTCCGCAAAAGCGCCCGTGGCGCGCACGCTCCCTTCGCTGCTGTGGATGCCATCGAAGCGGGCGTCCTCCGCGGTTTCGACGCCGGTTCCGCCGCCGAAATCGAGATCTTCGCCGATTGTGTCCTCTCCGAAGAATCCCGCAACCTCATCCGCCTGTTCTTCGCCGAACGCGAAGCCGCCAAAATCCCCGGTCTCCCCAAGGATACTCCGGTGGGCGACATCCGCTCCGCCGCCGTGGTTGGCGCCGGAACCATGGGCGGCGGCATCGCCATGAATTACGCCAACGCCGGCATCCCCGTGCTCCTGAAGGAGGCCGATCAGGCCGCGCTCGACCGCGGCCTCGCCACCATCCGCAAAAACTACGAAATCTCCGCTGCCAAGGGCAAGCTCACCTTGGAACAGATGCAGCGCGTCCTGTCGCTCATCCGCCCCACCCTCACCTACGATGGTTTTGACCGCGTCGATATCGTCGTCGAAGCCGTCTTTGAGAACTTTGATCTGAAGAAGTCCGTATTCGCCGATCTCGGCCGCGTCACGCGTCCGGATTGCATCCTGGCCTCCAACACTTCCACCCTCGATATCGATCAGCTTGCCCAGTCGAGCGGACGCCCCGCCAACGTGATCGGCCACCATTTCTTCAGCCCCGCGAACGTCATGAAGCTGATGGAAGTCGTGCGTGGCCGCGCCTCGAGCCCCCGGACCATCGCCACTTCCCTGAAGCTGGCCAAGAAACTGAACAAGGTCGGCGTGCTGGTCGGCAACTGCTTCGGCTTCGTCGCCAATCGCATGCTCGCCTACTATCTGCGCGAGGCGCATCTGCTGTTGGAGGAAGGCGCCGGCGTCCCCCAGATCGACCAGGTCATGACTGCCTTCGGCATGCCCGTCGGTCCCTTCGGCATGCAGGATATCGCGGGCATCGACGTGGGCGCGCGCATCCGCCAGTATCTCCGCTCCACCGGCAAGACCCGCGCCGAAGGCCCCGAATCGCCCGTCCCTGACTGGCTTTATGAAATGGGCCGCTACGGCCAGAAAACCGGCGCGGGCTGGTATCGCTACGAGTCCGGCAGCCGCGCGCCGATTCCCGATCCGCTCATCGAGGAACTGGCGGAACGCGCGGCCGGCGAGCGCGGCATCATCCGCCGCACCGTCTCCGATGACGAGATCCTCTCGCGCATCATGGTGGCCCTGGCCAACGAAGGCGCCAACGTGCTCGATGAGCGCATCGCCATCCGCCCCGGCGATATCGACGTCATCTACGCGTATGGCTTCGGCTACCCGCGCCACCGCGGCGGTCCCATGGCCTACGCCGACTCGCTCGGCTTGCCGCACGTGCTGGCCAAGGTCAAAAAGTATCGCGCGCGCCTCGGCGATCACTGGCAGCCAGCGCCGCTCTTGGAGCGTCTGGCCGCGGCAGGCAAGGGCTTCTACGACGCGGCCACTGCCGCCACCGCCGGATGACTGCCTCGTGACTTTCGAGTGGATCCGCCTCCGCCTCCGTTTTCGCGCGGCCGGGTCGCTCGTCCTCCCGCCCGGAAAAGCCGCCAACGTCCTGCGTGGCGCGCTCGGCATGCTGCTTGATGAAGCTGTCTTCGCGCCGAAATCCTCCGCTGGTCCGAGCGGCCTCGCAGATGCGCCGCGACCCTTTGTGCTGCGCGCCGCTCACCTGGATGGCCGCGCTATCCCGCCCGAAACCGAGTTTCATTTCGACGTGCACCTGTTTGATACAGGCCGCGAATTCCGGCGCCAGTTCGCCACGGCGTTCAGCGGCTGGAAGCGGGCCGAACTGCTGGCCGTGGAAGAACAGCCCGGCATGGTGGACTTCGCCGGCCCGCCCGAATCTGCAGCGCGCGTGCGCGTCCAGTTCCTCACTCCCACCGAGCTGAAATCCGATCGGCAGCTCGTCACCCGGCCGGACTTCCCCATCCTCTTCGCCCGCCTCCGCGACCGCATCAGCACGCTGCGCGCGCTCTACGGCCCAGGCCCCCTCGATATCGACTTCCGCGCCGCCGCCGAACGTGCCGCGCGTGTGCGCCTGGCGCGTTGCGAGATCGCCTGGCAGCACGTCGAACGCCGCTCCACCCGCACCGGCCAAACGCATCCCCTCGGCGGCTTCACCGGCGAAGCGGAGTATGATGGCGAGTTAGGTGAATTCCTGCCCTATCTGCGCGCCGGCCAGTGGACCGGCGTCGGCCGCCAGACCGTCTGGGGAAAAGGAGAGATATGTTCCCAGGTTTGCTCCTAGCCGCCAAAACCTACACGCTCCCGCCGGATAAGCTCGCCAAAGCCATCGCCTTCGCCGCCGCCCGCCATCGCCTGCACTTCATCGCCGTGGCCTACGGCATCATCGTGTTGCTGGCCGTGCTCGCCTGGCACGTCGCGCCGCGCCTCCGCGATCTCGCTCAGTCCGTCACCCGCCGCCGCATCCGGCAGGCCTATATCTTCACGACCTTGCTCCTCCTGTTGATCGATGTCGTCGAGCTGCCCATCAGCCTCTACGGCCACCACCTCGCCCTCGAATACGAGCAATCCATTCAGGGCTGGGGTTCCTGGTTCTGGGACTGGACCAAGGGCGAACTGCTCAGCTTTCTGCTGGCCGGCGTTGCCGTCTGGGTGCTCTACGGCGTCATGCGCCGCAGCCCCCGCCGCTGGTGGTTCTACTTCTGGCTCGCCGCCGTGCCCGTGGTCGTCTTCCTCATGTTCATCGAGCCGCTGGTCATTGAGCCGCTCTTTTTCAAGTTCGAACCGCTGGCTGCCAAGCAGCCCGCCCTGGTAGACGCCATCGAGAAAGTCGTCGCCCGCGGCGGCCTCGAGATCCCTCCCAGCCGCATGTTCGAAATGCAGGCCAGCGCCAAGTTGAAATCCATCAACGCCTACGTCACCGGCATCGGAGCGTCAAAGCGCGTGGTTGTCTGGGACACTACCATTCAGAAGATGGACACCGGCGAGATCCTCTTCGTCTTCGGCCACGAAATGGGACACTACGTCCTCAGCCACGTCTGGATCGGCATCGGCGCGGCTATCCTGGCTCTCCTGGTCTTTCTCTTCCTGGCATATCACGCCATGCATTGGGCGCTCGCGCGCTGGGGCCCCCGCTGGGCCATCCCCGATATCCGCGATTGGGCCTCTCTGCCCGTCTTGCTGCTGGCTCTGGCCGTCTTCGGTTTCCTCTCCGAACCGCTGGGCAATTCCTTCAGCCGCGTGCTCGAGCACAACGCCGATATATACGGCCTGGAAGTCATCCACGGTATTGTGCCTAATTCCTCCGCCGAGGCCGCCGAGGCTTTCCAGATTCTTGGCGAGGTCTCGCTCGACGATCCGCACCCGAGCGCCTTCATCCGATTCTGGCTCTACGACCACCCCACCATCAGCGAACGCGTGCGATTCGCCTCCGACTACGATCCCTGGGTCCCCGGCAAGTCGCCGAAATACGTTCGCTGACGCCGCAGTTAGTACCCAAGTACCGCTGGTCCGATGCAAGAAATGTACCCCGGTGCCGGCATTCTACTTCATCGCCCGGAAACCATCGGGATGTATAATCGTTCAAGCATCCGCAGCCGAGAGGCACAGCCAAATCGGGGGAGCAGAGGAAGCTTGGAGGGCCCAAGGTGAAGTCACATCTTCAGTTTTCGGCATCCATCGTATCTGCGTTTTTTGCCGCGCTTTCATTATTCAGCTCCGCCGCCCGCGCCAGCATCATTCCGACTGATTCAACTTATACCATCCAAGGCGTCAACGCGCCCGACAACTTTGGTCCCACAGACCTGATCTTCAACGGAACCGCCGCGCCGGTCGACGGCGGAGCGCTCGAAGCTACCGCGTTCCAGGTGCCGGATGGCTCCGGCGGCGAGTGGGACGTCTTCAGCGTCTCCACGGCCCAGGGCGGTTCGCTCGCGGGCAACATCGACGCATACTGGTCCCTCGGCTGGGGCTTCGATGTGGCCACGCCCGCGCTCTGGGATGCCACCGCCATCTGGTGGACCGATGATGGCGTCGCCTTCGACCCCATCTACGCATTCAGCGGCGTCTGCTGCCCCGCCACCAACCCGGTAAACCCGTCCTGGGGCGAAGCGTATTACAACACGTTCACGCCGGACCCGTTGAGCGGCTTCGTCACCTTCAATCCCACCGTTTATGTAACGCCGTATAATTTCATCACGGACGGCGGTATCGATCCCTCCACGGCCAATGGCTTCGATTTTGCCTTTCACCTGTATCCCGCCAACGCGTGCCTGAGCCGGCCAGCCTCCTGCTCTTAGGCTCCGGCCTGCTGGCACTCTTCTCCCGCCGCCGGTCGGTCCTCTGACCGCGGTTGGTACCGGTAGTACCCCCCCGGTTCGGTATCAAGGTTACCCGCCGTCGCACACCGCTTCGCCGCACCTGTAAATCATCAGGTTGTATAATCGGTTAGGTGTACAAACCGGCGCGCACGGCCAAATCGGCGGAGCACGGCAATCGGAGCGGCACACGATGAGTTGGCGGCTTAGAGTCACTACGTCTCATTTTGCGGTGTCCATCCTTTTCGCGGCCTGTGCGGCGCTTGCGCTGTTCAGCCCAGCCGCGCGTGCCAGCGTCATCCCGTTGGATTCCGCTTATACCATTCAAGGTGTCAACGCCCCAAACACTTTCGGCCCCACCAACCTGATTTTCAATGGAACCTCCAGCCCGATCGACGCGGGAGCGCTCGATGCCACCCTGTTCCAGGTGCCGGACGGCAGCGGGGGAGAGTGGGACGTGTTCAGCGTCACCACCGTGGGGGGCGGTGCCCTTGCGGGCAATGTCAACACCGCCTGGTCCCTGAGCTGGAGTTTCGACGTGGGCACGCCCGCCCTCTGGGATGCCACCGCCTTTTGGTGGACCGCGAATGGCACGGCCTTCGACCCCATCTTCGCCTTCGGAGGCATCTGCTGCCCCGCCACCAATCCTGTAAACGCATCCTGGGGCGAGGCCTATTACAACACCTTCACTCCTCAAACGCTGAGCGGCTCGGTGACCTTCAATCCCACTATATTTGTTTCGCCGTACAGCTTCGTGGGACTCGGCCGGATCAACTCTGCGACCGCCAACGGCTTCGATTTCGCCTTTCACCTCCATCCCTCGGCGGAAGTGCCGGAGCCGGCCAGCCTCCTGCTTCTGGGATCCGGGTTGCTGGCATTGTTGTTACGCCGCCGCCGTCCGGCATAACGGCTTGTCTCACCTCCAGCCGAAAAACATTCTCCATCCCCTCAACCACATCCCGCCCCCACCTCCCTCCATTACCGGCCCGCCCGCACGCTCTCGCCCGCCAAAATGGCTTTGTTCGTTCAGTTTTTTGCCTGCCTGGAAGGCACACCGCCGGCGCCGCCACCCCACAATGCTAAACTCGGTATGACCCCGGTCCATGCAGGACAGTTCCGGCCGCGCGCCTCAAATCCTCCAATTCGGCGTCTTCGAAGTCGACCTCTTGCACGGTGAGCTGCGCAAGCACGGCCACCGCATCAAGTTGCAGGACCGGCCTTTCCAGCTTCTGGCCGCGCTGCTGGAACGCCCCGGCCAGGTCGTCACCCGCGAAGAACTCGTCCGCCGGCTCTGGAGCGACACCCTGGTCGATTTCGATAACGGCCTGAACATCGCCGCCAAGAAGGTCCGCGCCGCCTTGAATGACGATGCCTCGACACCCCGCTATGTCGAAACCCTCCCCCGCCGCGGCTACCGCTTCATCGCGCCCGTACAGTTCCGCGCTCCCGCGCCGGAACCCGTGGCCGCCGCCGAGCCCCGGCCCCAGCCGGCGCGTCCGCTTCCCTCCCCCACTCGCCGCCTGACCTTCGGCCGCACCGCCGCCCTCGTCGTCATCGTCTTCTTCGCGTTGCGCATTTATTGGATCGCGACCACTGTGCACCCCCCCCGCCTCCTGCAGGTCGTGCAACTCACCCAGGCCGGCCGCGCCGAGGCCCGCGACGGCGTCGTCACTGATGGCTCGCGCATCTACTTCACCCAGCGCTATGGCGGCCGCTGGTCGCTCGCCCAGGTCTCCGTCGAGGGCGGCACTCCCCTGCCCTTGCCCGTCGACCTGCCCAACCCGGATATCCTCGACATCTCGCCCGACCGCTCCAGCCTGCTCGTCTCGAGCGGCGCCTCCCTCGCCCCCGATCAGCCTCTCTGGATCGTCCCCACCGTTGGCGGACCGCCCCGCCGCGTGGGCGATGCGCTCGGCCACGCCGGCGCCTGGTCCCGCGACGGCCGTGCCATCGTCTTCGCCCGCGGCGAGGCGCTCTATCGAGTCGCCAGCGATGGCTCCGATTGCCGCAAGCTCCTCCGTCTCCCGGGCATCCCCGATTCCATCCGCTGGGCCCCCCCGCCCGAAAAGGACGTGCTCCGCTTTTCCCTCCGCGAACCCGGCGTCCAGCCTTACGGCTTGTGGGAAGTCTCTCCCGCCGGCTCCGGCCTGCGCCGCCTTCTGCCGCGCTGGAATCCCGGCGCCGCGCCCGCGGATGGCGATGGCAGCGGCGTGTGGGCCGCCGGCGGTAAGTATTTCCTCTTCCGTTCCCTGCGCGGCCGCGTTGCCAGCGTCTGGGCCATGCGGGAAAATCGCACCTTCCCCCGCCGCGTCGAGGGCCCCCCCGTGCAGCTTTACTCCACCCCCCTGCAATTCGCTTCCCTGGCTCCCGGCCTCGATGGCAAACGCGTCTTCTTCGCCGCCGGCCAGGAACTCCGCGAGTTGATGCGTTACGACCCGGCGCACCGCCAGTTCCTGCCGTTCCTCCCGGGCGTTTCCGCGCGCTGGGCCGCTTTCTCGAAGGACCAGCGCTGGATCGCTTACGTCACCGTTCCTGATGGCATCCTCTGGCGCAGCCGGCCCGATGGCGCCGCGCGTTTGCAGCTCACGCCCCCGTCCTTCGAGGCGCGCCTGCCGCGCTGGTCGCCCGATGGCGCCCGCATCCTCTTTAGCGGCACGCCGGCCGGCAGTTCCACCACGTCGAGCAATGTCTACGTGATTCCTTCCACCGGCGGCGCGCCCGAATCCCTCACCTCCCCCCCCTTCATCGATAGCGGCGCCACATGGTCCCCCAGCGGCGATGAGTTGCTGTTCGCCCGCGCCGTCCCTCCCCGCGCGCCCGGCCAGCCAGGTCTCTACTTGATGCGCTGGCAAACTCGAGCCGCCTTCCTGCTGCCCGGTTCCGAGTCTCTCGCCCAGCCGGCCTGGTCGCCCGATGCCCGCTACATCGCCGCCACCAACCGCGCGCGCACCCAAATCTTCCTCTTCGATTTCCGCACCCGCCAGTGGACCCCGTTAGCCGCCGGCGTTGGGCTCGGCGTGCCTTTATGGTCCCGCGACAGCCGCTATCTCTATTACCAGGAGGTGCTCGGAGACGCCGAGCAGCCCGTTTTCCGCGTCTCCATCGCCACCCGCGCCCGCGAGCGCCTCATGAGTTCGCAGCAGATCCCGCAATCGAACGCCGTCGGCTACCTGCTCGTCGGACTCGGCCCCGGCGACGCGCCCATAGCCAGCGTCATCCACGCCAACACCGATATCTACGCGCTCGAATTGGAGCTGCCCTGAGCTTGCGCACGCCACGCATAAACCGATCGGCAGTCCCGATGATGATCGTAGCGTTCGTGACTGCCCGCTGCCGACAGACCAGAGAGGAAGGTCATGTGTTGGATCAACGGCAGGTCGAACAAGCGATCGCGGAGCTTCGCGCCGCTTATGCGGCTTTCAACCGCGGCGACATGGATGCCGCGGTTCGTCCGCTCGACCCACATGTTGAGTGGACTGAACCCGCCGCGTTTCCGGGCGGAGGCGCATATCACGGCATCGAACCGCCGCGCGCTACCTGACCCAATCGCGCGCCGCCGCAGCGGAGGTGATCAGCGAACCCGAGCAGTTCACGGCAGGGTAACCGAGATGCGGGCGTTCGCCGACAGGCGTGATGCAGTTCGCTGGGTTGGAATCGAGAAATGAACTAACTCGTCCCCAGAGGGCGCGAGATGGATAAGCCGGATACAATCATCCTTCGTGCCCGCCGCCATCCCGTCCGCCGCATTGCGCGACGATGCCATTCGTCTCGTCGTCGGGGAGCTCATCCTCGGGGCCGGATTGGTCGCCATTATCCTGCACTGGTTCCGTCCGCGCACCGCCGACCGCTCCACCCTCTACTTCGGACTCGCTTCCTTCCTCTATGGGCTCCGCCTGATCGTCGAAATGCGTTTGCTCGAATCCGCCTTTCCCTCCCTTCCCTGGCGCGCCTTTGATTCCACCATCACTCTCACCGTGAGTCTGCCGTTCATCCTCTACTTCGGCAGCACCATCGCCCGCGCTTATCCCTGGTTCACCCGCGTAATGGTTGCCCTCTCGGCGATCCTTGCCGTGTGGGGCGCTGTCGCGCTGCTGCGGCATGCGCCCTTAGATCCTGTCTGGGACGCGAATGCCCTCCTGATCATCGCGTCCGTCGCGGGTTACGGCTACATCGCCATCGTCCCCCGCTTCCCCGTCGACCGCGAAGTCCGCATCCTCCGCATGGCCCTGTTGATCCTCGGCATCTTCGTCCTCTATCAGAACCTGACCGTCCTCAGCCTGCTGCCGCGCATGGGCTACTGGGAGCCGCTGGGCACCCTGGTCCTGCTCGGTTGTTTCTTCTACATCAGCGCCGCTCGCGGCCTGCGCGCCGAAGCCAACCTGATCGCCATCCGCAACGAGCTCGAAATCGCCCGCCAGATTCAGTTGAGCCTCCTGCCCCCCCTCAACCGCGCCATGGACGGATTCGAGATTCACGCCTGCTATGCGCCGGCCGGATCGGTCGCCGGCGATTTCTACGATGTGCTCTCCGATGACCACGGCCTGGGAGTCCTCATTGCGGACGTCTCCGGCCACGGTGTGCCTGCCGCGCTCTCCGCCTCCGTGCTCAAGGTTGCCTTGCACACCCAGGGTGGGCACGTGGCGAGTCCCGCTGAACTCCTCGCCGGCTTGAATCGCAGCTTGTCCGGCGCCCTCGGGGATCAGTTCATCACCGCCGCCTATGTCTTCGTCGATGCCGCGCGCCGCGAGCTGCGCTATTCCGGCGCCGGCCACCCCCCCCTCATGTTGTGGCGCTCGGCCACGCGCCAGGTCGAAGATCTCGAGCAGAACGGCCTCTTCCTCGGACCGTTTCCGCAAGCCCAATACTCCACCCTGCGTTCCCCTTTCGAACCCGGCGACCGCTGCCTGCTCTACACCGATGGCCTCGTCGAAGCGGCCGGCGCCGCCAACGAGGAATTCGGCGCTCCCCGGCTCCGTGATTTCCTGGCCGCCCACTCCGCCCTCCCGCCCGGCTCCGTTTGCACTGCTTTGCTCGATCGCGTCACCGCCTGGTCCGGCGGCGCTTCCCATCGCCAGGATGACATCACCTTCGTTCTCATCGAGTCCGCCCAGCCCGCCGCGGTCTAGCCGTTATACTGGCACTGTGCGGCTGAACCCGAAGACGCTCTTCTACCTTCTGCAGCGTTGCGTCCTCGCGGCGGCGAACGATAATTGCTTCAGCATCGCCAAGGGCGCCGCCTACTCCGCGCTGCTCTCCTTCTTTCCGGTGCTCACCTCCGCCGCCGCCATTCTCGTGCAGGCCCACGCCCAGTTCGTCTACAACACCGTGGCCCGTTTTCTCTTCGAAGCCCTCCCCACCGGCACCCGGGACCTGGTCATGCACCAGTTCCGCGTCCGTGGCGCGCGCCCCACCATTCTCCTGGTGGTGGCCGCGGCTATCTCACTGTGGGCCGCCTCCAGCGTCATCAAGAGCCTGATCGAAGGTTTCCAGGCGGCCTACCGCATCCCGCGCAACCGCAATTTCTGGCACAACACCGGTGTGGCCATGGCCCTCGTGCTGCTCTCCGCGGCTCCCGTGCTGGCCGCCTCCGCCCTGCTCCTGTTCGGCGGCCAGGTCGAACAATACGTCTTTCACTGGATGAAGGTGGACCCCTTGTTGAATCCTCTGGCCTGGGTGTGGACGTTGGTCAGCCGCCTGGCCCGGTACGCCGTCGCCGCCTCCACCATGATCCTGGTCATCATGCTCATCTACTACTTCGGCCCATACCGCAAGCAGCGCTTCGCCGCCCTGTTCCCCGGTGCCTTGCTGGCCTCCATCCTGTGGATGCTCGCCACCATCGGTTTCGGCTGGTACCTGCGCCACACCTCTCACTACAACGTCATGTACGGCAGCATCAGCGCCGGCATCGCCCTCCTCGTCTGGATGTATCTCGCGAGCGTCATCGCCCTGCTGGGCTGTGAGTTCAACGCCGAGTACGAGCGCCTCGGCCGAGCCTCCGCGCCGCAGGTCTCCACTTAGAATATTGGATAATTGACCTATGGCCATCTATGACCAGCCAGTCAGACTGCTGATGCGCGAGATGGTTGAACACATGCCGGTGAAGCACGGCGAAACCGTCTCAAAAGAAAACGTTGTCCGTTGGTTCGCTGAGCACTACCCGAAGATCAAACAAGGCACGGTTGGCGCGCAATTAATCAAAGTCTCGACGAACGCACGAACTCGGATTCATTACGCGGCTAAGCCAGAGGACGATCTATTCTTCCAGATTGACGGGAGTCACTTCCGCCTGTATGAGCCAGCCTCGGACCCCCCGCCGATTTATGGCGACCCGGACGAGAGACACGTGAGCGACGATCCCGAGCAGGACGACAGTGAAGAGACACCTTCCGCGGCGCCGTCCGAGTTCGCGTACGAAACCGACCTCAGAAGCTTTCTGTCAAAGAACCTCGGCATCCTGGAACCTGGTCTTAGGCTTTACGAGGAGCAAGGTGTCAACGGCGTAGAGTTTCCCGCGGGAGGCAGGTTCATCGACATACTTGCAGTCGATGCCAAGAATAACTACGTTGTAATTGAATTGAAAGTCTCACGCGGTTACGATCGCGTTGTCGGCCAGGTCCGGCGATATATGGGCTGGATTGCCAAGCACCATGCCTCCCAAGGTCAAAAGGTGAGAGGTGTTATCGTAGCGCGCGCCATTACGGAAGATCTGCGACTTGCCTGTTGGGGACTTGAGAACGTGCAACTCTTCGAGTACGAGCTGGCGGTCACTCTACGCAGGGTCGAAGACTGAGACTTCGGCGGTTCCCGAATTAAACTTCTTGACAATGACGAAGACTTTCGTCATAATGCGGCTATGGCATCCCAGAAGCCCAAACCCACCGGCGCCGAACTCGCCATCCTGCGCGTCTTGTGGGAAGGCCCCCCGCGCTCCGTCCGCCAGATCCAGCAGATCCTCAACCAGGAGCGTCCCGTAGGCTACACCACCGTCCTGAAGCTCGTGCAGATCATGAACGAGAAGGGCCTGGTGGAGCGCGATGAGAGCCGACGCCCGCAGTTGTACCGGGCGCGCTATTCCCGCCAGCAGACCCAGGGCCAATTGTTGCGCGACCTGCTCGACCGCGCCTTCGGTGGCTCCGTGAGGTCGTTGGTGCTCGCAGCCCTGGCCACCCGGAAATCGTCGCCCGCAGAGTTGGAGGCCATGGAAAAGCTTTTGGACCGCATCGAAGGAGGTAGCAAATGATCGCGCAAGCGCTCCGCACCGCGCTCCTCGATTTCGTCTGGCAGGGCCTGCTGGCCGCATTCGTCCTGTGGGCCGCGCTTTTGGTCTTGCGGAAGCGTCCGCCCCGCGCGCGTTACCTGGCATGCTGCGTGGCGCTGGCGGTGATGGCCGTGCTGCCGGCCGTGACCGCGTGCCTGGTCTACACCGCGCCAGCCGCGCACCAGGTCTCCGCCACGGCTATCGCTGTCGCTCCGCACGCGCCCACCGCCGTTCGAAACACCCCCCTCAGCCGATCCCTCTCGTGGGCCGCAGGGATCGAAAGCTGGATGCTGCCCCTCTGGTCGCTGGGTGTGTTGCTGTTCTCGCTGCGCCTGGTGTGGGCCGCGCGGCACGTATCGCTGGTGCGCCGGCGCGCGGCGCCGCCCGGCGATGCTGTGCTCGATCTGGTCTCAGCACTTGCGCGGCGCATGCGCCTGGACCGTCCAGTGCGCGCGTTGCTCTCCAACTCCGCGGATTGTCCCAGCGTTGCCGGCTGGCTCCGCCCCGTCTTGGTGCTGCCCGCCGCCACGCTCGCAGGTCTCACGCCGCCGCAGCTCGAAGCGGTGCTGGCGCACGAGCTCGCCCATATCTTGCGTTACGACTACCTTGTGAACATGCTGCAAAGCGTCGTCGAAACGCTGCTCTTCTACCATCCGGCCGTCTGGTGGACATCCGCGCGCATCCGGCATGAGCGCGAGTTGTGTTGCGACGACCTGGCTGTGGAGAGCTGCGGCGACGCCGTACTTTACGCGCGCGCCCTCACGCGCCTGGAGCGGCTGCGGCTGGCTGCGCCGCAGTTGTCGTTGGGCGGCGGCGGAGGATCGTTGCTGTATCGAATCGAGCGGCTGACGGGCGGCCGCACCGCGCTCCCCTCCAAGCTGCCAGGCATTCTGGCGCTCTCGCTCGGCCTGGCTTGCCTGGTGTTCAATATGCAGGCCTTGAATATGCAATCAACGCGCGCGGCGCAGCAGCAGGCCAACCCCGCTCCGCCACTCGCCGCCGCTGCAGTCTTCGCGCCTGACGACCCAGGAGTGCGCGTCGATCTCGGCTCCGCATCGGTCGTCCATCGCGACGGCGTCGAGTACCCGGCGGCGGCGATGGCCAAGGGCGTCCACGGAACCGTGGTTGTGGAAGGGACGCTGGATGCCTCCGGCGCGGTCACCGACGCTCGTGTGGTGCGCGGGCCGCAAGAGCTCCGCAAGGCCGCGCTCGAATCGGTGCTCGAGTGGCGCTTCACCCCCGGCGCCGCCGGCCGTACCACCCAGGTCCGCATCGAGTTCGCCGAGCCGTCCGCCAGTAGCATCGCGGTGGCGCGCGAGTATTCCGCGGTGGATAGCCTCATCGAAGAGGAACTGGCCCACAAATTGGATCTGCAACTCCGCGCGCTCCGTGACCGGCAAAACCTCCTTGCATCCGAGCAGGCCGGTAAGATGGCCGAAATGGCCGCGGCGTTGCAGAGCAGGCTGCAGGCCGCCCAACTCCAGAAGCAAGTCGAGGCACTGCTACACCAGCGGACGGAGATGGGAGCCGCCAAGTCCGCGCTCGCGGAGGCGCGACAATCCCAGATCGCCGCCATGACCAGGAGGCTGGCAGACGTCCAGGCAACGCTCAACGCTCTCCGGCGCCAGAATCTCTTTGCCGGCCAGACGGTGAAGTCGATCGTCATCGAGGGCTTGGATCGTGCGGCGCGCCGCCGGCTTCTGGCTGCCTTGCCCGTACATATGGGCGACACCCTGGCTGCCGACTCATTCGACAAAATCCAAGCCGCCCTGAAAAGCTTCGGCGGGCACCTGGGCTTGTCCATGTCTAACAACGATGGCCAGGTGGAGATCCGCATCACCGCCGCGCCGGCGCAGCGCACGCCCTAATACGGAGCCAATACATCCACGCCGATCGCGTCGTGGTCCGACAGCGGCACCCCGCGATTCTCGCGCACCTCGTGAATGACCCGCGGATCCCCGCAGCCGACGCCCCGCGTGGCGAACCAGTCCAGCTTCACCGGACACCGGCCGCCGTGGTTCCGCAGCGCCCAGCGGATGAAATGGAAACACCACCCCGGCACCCAGTCGCGCAGGGCCTTGGTGGCCCGCAGGTCCGCTACGTCGTACGCTACCGTGTGCTCGCCCAGCGAGTTGCATGCGCGGTAATCGAAGCCGCGCTCCTCCAGCAGCCGGAACAGGTCGCGCTCGAAACGCCGGTACGGGTGCAGGTAGTGGTTGCGGATGACGTTATCTACCCCCATCATCACCCGTAGCCAGAAGCCCAGAATGGCGTGCACGGCGCGCGAGGAGTTGTAAGTGCTGGTGTTCCAATCCCCCCCCACCACCGCCGGTCCCGCATCGCCGGCCACGTCGAGCACATCCCGCAATTGCAGATACCGGTGGCGCTGCGTGGATTGCGCATCCAGATGCACCGATAGCGCCCGCAGCGTGAAACCGGGAAACTGAATATCGGCCGCCACCGCCGTCTGGCGTCCGATGCGCTTCTCGCGCGATGCCACAATGTCCACGCCGTTGCGCAGAAACACCGGCCGCACGCGGGTCATGGGATAGCGGCTCAACAGCGCGTTACCGTGCAGCCCCAGGTCGTTCTCCCCCGGCAAATCGTACTCGATTCCCGATCCGTTCGTCAGGTTCAGGTAGCAGGGTACAAAGGCGTAGTGCATGCCAAGCGCGCGCGCCAGGTCCCGCGCCACCGCGCGATTGCCCGACCGCACCATCCCCGCGTCGGTCTCCGTCAGCAGCAGCACGTCGGCCTCGCGCAGATAGGGATCCGTGCGCAGCGCCTCCACCTGCCCGTCGAATTGCGTCCCACGCTCCACGTTCCAGGAGACGAACCGGTAGCGCGGCCGCGCGGGCGCCTCCGCCCGGCAGAAGCTGCCCGCTTCCGGAGTCTCCAGCACCCGGCGAATGTCCGGCTCCAAGGCTCGGTACAGGTCGAGTCCCCACAGCTCCGTGCTGTTGCGGCAGGCGGCCAGCACCGGCAGATGCGGCGCGATGCGCTCGCGAATAATATCGTAGGTCTCTTGGGTCCCAGCGGAGTGCACTGCTACGATTGTAACGAGTTCGGACCATGCGCGGTTCCCTGTTTCACAAACTGGTGTGGACTGCATTGCTGTTGGCCGCCATTGACCTGACGCTGCTGAACCTCTCCGTTCCGCAAGGCGCCGGCTGGGCGCCCGCGCTGCGCTGGAGCATGGCCGCTGTCACCGCCGCGGTGCTGCTCGCCGGACTGGGCGCCGCCTGGTGGCTGTCGCGGCGATTCCGGCGGCGCATCGCCCGCCTGCGAATTTTCGTCGAAAGCCTGGTCAGTGGGCCGCCCCAACTGCCGCTGGCCGAGCCGCGCGACGAATTGGGCACGCTCGCCGAATCCCTCGGTCACGTGGCCACGCAAGTCAACGACCTGGTGGATAAAGTGCGCCTGGAGGGCGCCCGGCGCGACGCGATCCTTACCGGCATGGTGGAAGGCGTGCTCGCGGTGGACCAGGAACTACATGTGACGTTTTGTAACACTGCGTTCGCCAAGGCCTTCGGCGGGCTGGGTCCCGTGCCGCCCGGATTGC
>Ga0335078_10004363_pt1 | contig 20972 bp, 15 predicted proteins | sample Lox_Sample_32_FD_206711 | JGI IMG/M metagenome (GOLD analysis project Ga0335078, IMG submission 206711) | Soil microbial communities from Loxahatchee National Wildlife Refuge, Florida, United States - Lox_Sample_3.2 | ecosystem: Environmental > Terrestrial > Soil > Wetlands | place: USA...
CATGCTGGGCACTTATGCGCTAAGCGCGGGCTACTACGATGCTTATTACCTGAAAGCGCAAAAAGTGCGCACTCTGCTTACCCGCGACTTCGAAGAGGCCTTCAAGAAAGTTGACGTCATCGCCACCCCGACCAGCCCCACTGCTGCGTTCAAGCTGGGCGAAAAAGTGGACGATCCGCTCGCCATGTATCTCGCCGATATCTACACCGTGACCGCCGATCTGGCGGGCATTCCGGGCATCTCCGTGCCCTGCGGCGAAACCAAAGAGAAGCTGCCCATCGGCCTGCAGCTCCTGGGCAAGCACTTCGACGAAGGCACCATCCTGCGGGTAGCTCACGCCTACGAGCAGTCATAAGGAGCAGGCTGTCGGCCATCAGAAAAAGGGCTTGTGGGTAGGGCCACCTCGCTCTCTGGGCCCCGGGGCGACAACCGAAGCACCGCAAGGACAAAACAAGGCTTTCCTGACGACTAACGACCGAAGACTGATGAATAACTACTTCCTCCGCCAGCGTATGCCCTCTTTCGTAATCTCCACCAGGATTCCGGCGTTCACAAGCTCCGCACGAATCGCGTCCGAAGTCTTGAAGTCGCGGGCATTGCGGGCGGCCTTCATCTCTCCGATTTTCTTTTCAATCTCCGCATCGGAGAGCTGGCCTGCACCCACAGCATCCAGCAGTTCGGGGCTGATGTCCTTCTCTCTGCCCGCCGTCTTGGCCCACTCCAGAATGCGCTTCATCTTCGGTGCGTCATCGTCCTGCAGCACGGCAAAGAGTTGATCGAACTGCTCGAGCGGCGCGAGCAGCGCGGCCACGTCTTCTTTCTTGACTTGTCCGGCGTCGAAAGCGGCATTCGCGGCCCGCACCATCTCGAAGATGGCCGCCTGCGCCTGGGCCGTGTTCAGGTCGTCTTCCATGGCGGCTTTCAGGAGTACGGCAGTCTTGTTTGCGAGCTCCGTCATAGCTGGATTCGCACCTTGCGGAAACTGCCCCGCCGTCAGTCGCAGACGGAAGTTGCGCAAGCGGTCTACCGAAGTGGCAGCCTGCTTCAGACCATCTTGCGTGAAATTCAGCTGATTGCGGTAAGGCACCGAGGCCAGCAGAAACCGGATCGAAGACGGCTTGTTTCCCTTAAGCACGAGATCGCGCAAAGTGAAAAAATTCCCCGCGCTCTTCGACATCTTCTCGCCTTCCACCAACAGGAAGCGGGCATGAAACCAAAAATGCGCGAAGGGCTTGCCGGTCTGCGCCTCCGACTGCGCGATTTCATTTTCATGATGGGGAAAAATCAGGTCCTCGCCGCCGGCATGCAGATCGAAACTCTCCCCCAGTTGCTCCATAGACATCACTGAACATTCAATATGCCAGCCCGGGCGGCCGGGGCCGATCACGCTCTCCCAGAACGCCTCTCCTGGCTTGGGCGCTTTCCACAAAGCGAAATCGCGGGCGTTGTCTTTTTCGTACTCGTCCACGTCAACCCGCGCGCCATCCTCCATGCCGGCAAAATCCTTCTTGGAGAGCTTGCCGTAGCCTGGAAACCTGGCGATGCGAAAGTAATACGAGCCATCCTCCGTTCGATAGGCGAAGCCCTTTTTCTCCAGCGCAGCAATGAACTCTGCCATCTCGGCAATGTGATCGGTGGCATGGACCAGCAAAGGCTGCTCAATGTTGAGCACAGCGGCGTCTTCCAAAAATGCCTGTTCATATTTGGCCGTATATTCCTTGACACTCACGCCGTCCCGTGCCGAGTTACGGATAATCTTGTCGTCCACGTCGGTGATGTTCATGACGTGGCGAACTTTGTATCCGCTCTGCTTCAGAAAGCGCCGCAGCAGGTCTACCGCGATAAAAGTGCGGAAGTTGCCGATGTGGCCGTAGTCATAAACCGTTGGCCCGCACGCATACATGCGGACTTGGTTGTCCTGCAAGGGCTGAAATTCTTCGACTTTGCCGGAGAGTGTGTTGTAAAGGCGCAGGGCCATAAGTGGATTGCGGGCGAATCCACAATTTTAGGGGTGCAAAAGAAAATGGGTCAAATGGATTCGGGAAGCACAGCGCAAAGAGTTGATTTTCTTTGCGTCCTTTGCGAACTTTGCGGTTCACGCTCTAAACCTCAACGCTCGCAAAAAATCAGCAAACGCCGCTCGGATTCCAAACTTCGCTTTGCAACAAGCCTACTCAGCCCCAACCTCATGATGCAGCCGCAAACGCTGCCCGACGAGGAAAATATAGTGCAAGCCCGAAACAATGGTGAAGAAAAACGTCGCCCGCAAGAAAGTCGTGCGCGCAATCCAAACCCAACGGATCGGCTTGACCTGCAGCAACAGCACGAAAAACACCGCCGCCACCTGGGCGAAGGTGTTGGCTTTGCCGAAAATGCTGGGACGAAAATCGCGCAATCCCGCAATGATGTAAAGCAGGCCGCTGACCGCGACAATGCAGATATCGCGGCTGAAAACGACCACAGTGAACTTCCAGGGGATTTTGTGCAGCACCGAGAGCACCAGAAACATGGTGCTCAGAAGCAGTTTGTCGGCCATAGGGTCGAGATACTGCCCCACCAGCGTCTGCTGATGCAGCTTGCGCGCCAACAGGCCGTCCAGGCCGTCGCTGAGCCCGGCCAATACAAACAAGGTGAGCGCCCAGGAATAACGACCGCCCAGCATGTGGATGATGATGAAAGGCAGAAACACCATCCGCAGTAGCGTAAGCTGATTGGGAGCAGTGAAAAGTTGGGAAGCCTTCACGGCCGCTCCCCCTGCACCGCATTAACCTGGCGGGTGAGAGCGGAGGAAGCATCAAACCCGGTTTTAGTGGTGAAGCGCTGCGCCACCGAGGGTACTTCGCCATCGCCCAGGTCGAGCTCGATGCGTTCGATGCGGTGCATGGGGAAGAACACAACCGCGGGCGAGAACGGCTCACCCTCCTTCACCATAGCGACCACATCATCGAAAGAAGCTAATTCGATACCGCAAATGCTCAGCCCCTCAAGCGATAGCGATAAAATCGCACCCCAGAACTTGTCTCTTGGATTGCTCAGGGACACAAGCACAATAGCGTGTGCGCCAAAGGGATTTTTTCGATCGGCCCCCGCGTGGTCAGTTGCGGCTGAGTTTTGCACAGGGGCGATTGTCGCCGGGAACGGGTAGTTTTGCAACCCAGCGGCCCAGGACGAGGATGTTCTCCAACAGTCGCCTCAGATTTGCGCGCACACCGCTTTCACCTCCGTGTACAGCTGCAGCGCGTCATGCCCCATTTCCCGGCCCCAGCCCGACTGCTTGTAGCCGCCGAAGGGAAGCGCGGAATCGAAAATGTTGTAGCAATTGATCCATACTGTGCCCGCGCGCAGCTTGGCCGCCATGCGGTGCGCGGTACTGAGATCACGCGTCCACACTGCCGCAGCCAGGCCATAGGTCGTCGAATTTGCCGAAGCGACAATTTCATTCGGATCGCTGAACGGAATCGCTGTAACCACCGGCCCGAAAATTTCCTCGCGAACAACTTTCATTTCAGGCCGAACATTCACCAGCAGGGTGGGCTCAACAAAATATCCTTTGTCGCCGATCTTGCATCCGCCTACCACCGTCTTCGCGCCCTCTTTGGCCCCCGAATCCAGGTACCCGCAGACCCGGTCAAGCTGTTCCTGAGAAATCAGCGGGCCGAGATTGGTTGCGGGGTCAATCCCCGGGCCGATGTTGAACTTCTTGCTGAACCCTGCAACCCCGTCGATTACCTCATCGAAAATATTCTTATGCACAAACAACCGCGAGCCCGCAGTGCAGCACTGCCCCAGATTGAAAAAGATCGCATTCGCGCTGCCGGGAATGGCGGTTTTCAGGTCTGCATCCGGAAAAATGATATTCGGTGATTTTCCGCCCAGTTCCAGCGAGACTTTCTTCAGATTCCCCGAAGCCGCGTTGACGATCAGCTTCCCCACTTCCGTCGAACCAGTGAACGCGATTTTGTCCACATCCGGATGCGCAGCCAGCGCGGCTCCCGCAGTCTCGCCAAAACCGGTCACGATATTGACGGCGCCCTCGGGAAAACCAGCCTCCAGAATCAATTCACCCAGACGCAGCGCGGTGAGCGGCGTTTGCTCAGCCGGCTTCAGTACCACTGTACAGCCCACAGCGAGCGCCGGCGCCAACTTCCACGACGCCATAATCAGCGGAAAATTCCACGGAATGATCTGGCCCACAACTCCAACTGGCTCACGCAGCGTGTACGCCAGATATTTCGCTCCCGGCATCGAGATCGGGACCGTCGTCCCTTCCACTTTCGTCGCCCAGCCGCCGTAATAGCGGAACATGTCGGCAGTTGCGGGCACGTCCGCAATGCGGGAAAAGAAAACGGGCTTGCCGTTGTCCAGAGTTTCCAGCTCGGCAAGCTCTTCGTGGTTCTTTTCCACCAGGTCGGCCAGCCTCAACAACAGGCGGCCTCGTTGCGCGGGAGACGTCTCCGGCCAAGGCCCATCTTCAAAAGCCTTGCGCGCAGCTTTCACTGCCCGGTCAATGTCCTCACGGTCGCCCTCTGCCACGCGAGCCAGAACTTCCCCCGTGGCCGGATTGTAGGTCTCAAACGTCTTTCCCGAAGCCGCCTCGACCCATTGCCCGCCAATCAGCATTTTTCGCGGCCGGCTGATGAACTCCTCGACGCCTCTATTGAGTTGGACAGGTGCTAACGTCGTTGCCATATGCGCCTCTCGGAGGGTCAGAATTCCGCGCCAACCTCACCCTCGCGCGTATTCCAAAAAGCCAATTCTAAGCCGCCACCATATTCCCGCCAGTAGGCACCTTCTTGTAACCTAGATATGAGCACGGAAACCGCATTGCGAGCGGGCGACAAACAGAGATATCATCGTTCACTTCCCGCTGGTTGCTGCAATCGGCCGCTATTAGGGAGAGTCCTTGTGGGCCCACTAACCAACGAACGTTCGATCATCACACCATACCGAAGACACGCCCCTGGGACGCAGCCGCCGGCGCCCTATGAGCCTTACAAATCCACGGTCAAGCGATCTCCCACTAAACCGCTGATTTTTCTTCCCCACACGCTCTCGGAAGTCACAGGTCCGTTATTCGGTGAAGACGCAATCGCCGAAAATGATAATGACCTCACCCGCCAGCATCCCAGCGAACCTCTCGGCGAACGCATCATCGTCACCGGGCGCGTGCACGACAGCAATGGGCGCCCGGTGCCGCAGGCGCTGGTCGAGATTTGGCAGGCCAACGCAGCCGGGCGTTATCGTCACGCCAACGACCAGCATCCTGCGCCCTTGGATCCGAACTTCGGCGGCTGCGGACGCACGCTCACCGATGAGAGCGGAGTTTATCGCTTCGTAACCATCGCGCCGGGAGCTTATCCCTGGTTCAATCATTACAATGCCTGGCGGCCGCGGCACATTCACTTTTCGCTTTTTGGCCGGGCGTTCCTCACTCGCCTGATCACGCAGATGTATTTTCCCGGCGATCCGCTAATGCCGATTGACCCGGTCTTCAATTCGGTTCCGGACGAAAAAGCGCGCCAGCGTATGATCTGCAAGTTCGACCTGGAGACCACCCAGCCGCAGTGGGCGCTGGGCTACAAGTTTGATATCGTCTTGCGCGGCCCGGAGCAGACGCCATTCGAAACTTAATGCCGAGGTGACCATGGATTTCGTTCCAACTGCTTCGCAAACGGTGGGGCCGTACTTCCGCATTGGATTGACGGAGAAATATTCCAAGCCCGGCATCGCAGGGCCTCAGGCGAAGGGCGAGCGCATCGGGCTGACCGTTCGCGTGTTCGATGGCGACGGCGCACCGGTCAACGATTCGATGATCGAGATCTGGCAAGCGGACGCGTCAGGAAAATACCAGCATCCGGATGATCCGCAACATGAGACCGCAGATATTGGATGCGGCGGCTTCGGCCGCATGGGCACCGATGAAAATGGGCGTTGCCAGTTTGACACAATCAAGCCCGGACGTATCCCCGGGCCGGGAAATGTGTTACAGGCGCCTCATTTAAATGTTGCGATATTTGCCCGCGGCATGCTCAAGCAGTTCTACACTCGCATCTATTTTGCCGGTGACTCCGCCAATCAGCAGGACCCGGTTCTGGCCTTAGTTCCGGCAGAGCGCTGCGAAACCCTCATCGCGCAGCCCGATCCCGCGCGGCCGGCCTCGTGGCGATTTGACATCCATCTTCAAGGCGATAACGAAACCGTATTTTTCGACGTGTAGGCAGTTCGGCTTGATTTTGGGTGGCGTAGCCCTTCAGCGCTGCAACACGGAGCTTGCCCTCAATATCAATTCTTCGCCGCAGCGGATGGGACCGAAGGATAGCTTGGGCTGTCCTATGTTGTTGTGAATGTTCCACGACGAACAAACATGACCCCGAAGAATCTTCTCGCCGTGGTGCCTTTCCTGACCTTTCTCGGCGCACTTTGCGTCCTGTCTCTTGCCGGCGACGAAACCAATCGCACCAAAACCGCCAACGTCGATGCCGCCCGCATCCTCCACGCCGACGCCGAACCCGGCAACTGGATGACCCACGGCCGCACCTACAGCGAGCAGCGCTTCAGCCCGCTCAAGGAGATCAACGACCAGAACGTCAATCAACTCGGCCTCGCCTGGTACTACGACCTCGATACCAACCGAGGCCAGGAAGCCACCCCGCTGGTGATTGACGGCAACATGTACTTCACCACTGCCTGGAGCAAGGTGGTCGCGCTCAACGCCGCCACCGGCAAGCTGCTCTGGACTTACGATCCCAAGGTCCCCGGCGAATGGGCCGTCAACGCCTGTTGTGACGTGGTAAATCGCGGCTTGGCAGCATGGAAAGACAAACTTTTCCTTGGCACGCTCGACAGCCGCCTGATCGCGCTCGATGCCGCCACCGGCAAGCCGGTTTGGGAAAAGCTCACCATAGACCGCCGCTATCGCTACACCATCACCGGCGCGCCGCGCGTGGTCAAAGGCAAAGTGATCATCGGCAACGGCGGCGCTGAGATGAGTGTCCGCGGCTACGTCTCCGCCTACGATGCCGCTACCGGCAATCTCGACTGGCGCTTCTACACCGTGCCCGGGGATCCGTCAAAACCGTTCGAGAATCCCATTCTCGCCAAAGCCGCCAAGACGTGGAGCGGTGAATGGTGGAAATACGGCGGCGGTGGCACCGTCTGGGATTCCATCGTCTACGATCCCCAACTCGATCTTCTCTACCTCGGCGTGGGCAACGGCGGCCCGTGGAACGAGCGCATCCGCAGCCCCAAGGGCGGCGACAATCTCTTTGTCGGCTCGATCGTCGCCCTCAAGCCCGAGACCGGCCAATACGTCTGGCACTACCAGGAAACTCCTGGCGATATGTGGGACTACACCTCCAGCCAGCAGATAATCCTGGCCACAATTCCAATTGGCGGCAAGCCCCGCAAAGTTATTCTGCACGCCCCCAAGAACGGCTTCTTCTACGTGATTGATCGCGCCACCGGAAAACTGATTTCGGCCCAGCCCTATACTTTCATCAACTGGGCCACGGGCGTTGATATGAAAACCGGCCGGCCGATTGAAACTCCAATCGCCAGGTATCCGGGCGATAATCCGCCGCCGGTTGTGCCTGGGCCATTGGGCGCGCACAGCTGGCAGCCCATGTCATACAGCCCGATGACTGGACTGGTCTACATCCCGGTCAATGATGTCGGCTTCAAGTACAAATCTCCCGGCCATTTCGTCGAGCACGACTTGTCTCCAAATTACGGCATAGACGTTGTGGCTGCCGGAATGCCGCAAGACCCTGCAATCAAGAAGGCAATTCTCAACAGCATCAAGGGAGAGCTTGTCGCGTGGGATCCAGTGCGGCAGAAGAAAGCCTGGGCAATCGAGCGCCCCGGCCCTTGGAACGGCGGCGTGCTCTCAACCGCGGGAAACTTGGTCTTTGAAGGCACAGCCGGCGGCAGTTTCGAAGCTTATCGCGCCGACAACGGAGAGAAACTCTGGTCGTTTGACGCGCAAACCGGAGTGATGGCTGGGCCGGTGAGCTACACCGTGAACGGCGAACAATACGTCGCGGTGCTGGCTGGCTGGGGCGGAGTTTTCCCGCTGGCGACGGGCGAGGTCTCGTTCAAATCAGGCAGAGTGCAAAACATCAGCCGCATGCTGGCATTCAAGCTCGGCGGCAAAGCGAGTCTGCCTCCGCCGCCGGAGTTCGTGCAGCAGCCGTTGAATCCTCCTCCCTCAACCGCGAGTGCGGCGCAAATCAATGCCGGAGAGCGGCTGTATCAGACCTATTGCGCTGCATGTCACGGAGACGTTGCCGTAAGCGGCGGCGTGCTGCCAGACTTGCGTTATTCCCCCGCGCTTGCCAATGAACAGTGGTTCCATATCGTTCGAGGCGGAATTTTGAAGCCGCTGGGGATGACGTCGTTTGCCAAGGACCTCTCAACGCCCGACGCTGCCGCCATCCGCGACTACGTAATCTTCCGCGCCAACCAAAGCAAAGCGGCTAACGATAAGCACTAGACAAAGTATAGGCAAGGGCGTCCTCGCCCGTGCGGGAGCGTCGCGAATTCCGGGCAGATTCGAGCAGGCAACGCCCGGTCGAACGCCTCTCGAAATTGACCCGAAGTTCTTCGCGTTCTCAGCGTCCTTAGCGGGTTCAAGCCTTTCCGGCTGTTACTTCGCCGCCGCCCCCGCGCCGCACGCCCGAACTCCACCGCATCGCGATGATCGGCCTTACTGTATGTTGTTCGCCCTGCCCCTGACCTATTGTGTGGCCATGAAATTAATGCTCACTGTCGCCAACTCGGACGGCGGAAACGCGCATTGGTACCGTGGGTCGGGGTGTAGCCCCGCTTCTCGGACGCAATCCAGGAAAATCGGCACCTCCACCAGGTATTGATCCGAGAATCCGTGCGTGCCGTCATACGCGACAGCCGGCGTCTTCTGCAGGTTTGCCGCGGTAACCTCTGGCGGCAGCGTGTGAAGTTCCAGCACGATGAGCCCGAAACGGCCGACATAAGGCGCCCAGCGGCGCAAATGCCGCACTAGGTTCTCTTCCAGTTCATCGGGCAGAATGTCCTGCCCGAGATGCGCAAATGCGCCACTGCATCTTGCCCTGCGGCTTCCTTTCACGTAACCGGCGGGCGGAATGTATGGACGATTGTGGTCCAGGAATGAGCGCACGTGCAGAAGATCGTGGATATCCAACCCGATTGCTTCTAGGTCCCCCGCAAGCAGCGCCGGCCGGTTGATGTCTCCATAAATCACGTGATATTGCGGGATTTCCGCTTTCCGCAGCGTCAACTTCGTGACCCGGCGCGCCACCTTATTGAAGTCGGCACCCACAATGATCAGGGGATGCTGGCCTAGCACTTTCCCCCGCGCCGTCTGGTTTTTCACCACCTGATACAAGTGCTCCAGAAAGCTGCCGTCGCCACATCCCATGTCGCAAATGCCTTTGGGCTGGGCTTCAAGCGGGCGATTGAAGATCTCAATGATGATCTCGTCCACCTTCTTGAAATAAGTCTTGTGCGCGCCGCCGCTTCCCCAAACGTTCATGCCACGGTTGACCAGCAGCTCGATTCCGTTTTCATCCATGCGCGGAATTCTAGGATTACCGAAGATCAGCGTGCTGACCACATTGAACATCGGCAGATAGGACACAGTCACTCCATACGACGATGTAATCTGCGCGGCATAGCGGCCACAGGGAGTGAGAGAAATCCGATTGTTCTCGCGGGTCAGCCACCCTTGAATACAGAGCAAGTCAAATAAGTGTTCGAGGTTTTCGCGATTCCCGCTCAGCGTGTCTGGATTCACCGGCCCTTGCATCAGCGGCCCCAGAATACCGCCCCGCGACAACCCAACCATGGACGGGCCGATGAGCACCCCATCAAGATGCGCGCGGAGTTGCTCGTGAACCATGGTCGCTACTTCGTCCTCAGATGGAGCCAGGCCCCAGCTTTCCCTCGATCGTGACACCAGTTCCGGAAGCGATGGCAGCCCGGGAACGGCCGAGCCGCCAAAAAGAAAATCTTCTAGATAAACAGCCTTCGGAATAAACGGCAGCACTTCGGCGTAGAGCGTGGGCGCGATAGAGGTAGAGATTGCTCCTGCGCGCGTCAAAGAGTAGAAGACCTTCCGGCCATTGTCGCCCTCGGCCTGCTTCACCCAACCGCACGCAGCCAACAAACGCAGCGCGACTCGCAAGTAGCCGCGGTTCCCGCGGGTGCGCTCGACAATTTCATCCAGCGCCACCTCGTTCGAAGAGGCAGCAAAAAGCTCAAACACTTTTCGGTCGGCGAGTGCCTTGACCGTGGGCGCCATCACGATCCCTGCCAGATGATTGAATACCGTCGCCCTGACTTCGGCTTTTTGCGCATCGGACATGGAGCCTTCCGCCATAAGTGCCTCGAAAACCTCCTGTAGACCGTTCTTCCAACTGCTGCGGTATTCCGATTTACGGACTGTCATCCCGAGCAAAAGCCAGGGATGACGTGTGTTTTTGTTTATCTGAAGCCGTTCAAATCCGTCCTTCAAAAAGATCTCTGCCTTGCACCAGGGCACGCATCTTGCGGTCCACCACACTGCGTTGCAACATCCAGAATCCGCAGTCAGGGTGAACGTACTGCAGCCGCTCCGGCCCCAGCACATCCACTACGTGCTCGATGCGAGAGGCGATCAGTTCAGGGTTCTCAACCTCGTTGTCCTTGATATCAACCACGCCAATGCCTAATCCAATCGCTGGGTTGAGATCCCGCAAGACTTCCAGTTCGTCATAGCCGCGGCGCGCAAACTCCAGCACCAGATGATCGGCATGAAGTGAATTCAGAAACGGCATCAAATCCCGCCAAAACCCGCGCAACTGCGGTTGCCCTCCGTAATTGCCGAAACAGATGTGGACCGCTCTTTCGTTCAAGATTCCGTCGAGGACATGATTGACCGCTTCGGCGGCCCAGGAGGCGTCTTCCGGGAATCCGATGATCGAAGCTTCATCGAGCTGCACGGTTTCGGCTTCGATCAACTCGATTTGGCGGCGCAAAATGGCGGCGATGTCCATCGCTAGCTCAGGCAGGTCTTTGTAGAAACAATTCGTCAACTGGCGCGATAGCATGTGCGGTCCGGTGCAGGTGAATTTCAGCGGCGTGCGGGTCAGCGGGCTGACGAATTCATAATCTCTGGGCAGGTTGAGGGTTCCCTCGTGTACTTTTGCTACGACCATGCCGGCGGTGAGCAGGCCATAGCCCGAGGCCTGATCTGGCCGGGAACGGTCGAAATCGGAAACCGAGAAGTGCTGGCGGATGCCGTCCATGCGGGAAGCGAAGTAGTCAACCATGCCATTGGTTTCGGGATGGCTGGGATCGAAGCGCAGCAGTTCTCCGTCGGTGATGAGGTCGAGGCCGGCGAGTTCCTGCGTTTTCAGGACCGCCATTACGGCATCCCGCATGACCAGGCGGGATGTGTTTCCCACCAGCCAGGAAGGCACCGGATAACTTCCCACGACGGTGGTTTTTACTTTCTGGCTCATGCGCACCCTGCCGCGGGGCGGAACCCGCTCGAAGTGGAAACATCATAACCCCGTTTCGCATGCGCCAGGATATGGTAGCTTTGCATACTACCTGGTATCCGCCGCGATACCGTCTTGTAGACTGCTTCTGATTCGGAGTACATTGATGCCGCTTAATCGGAGGCCAATGTGTACCGCAGCGATGTAGTCGGAAGTCTTCTCCGTCCCGCCTACCTGAAGGATGCCAGAGACCAATATGCTTCAAACAAATTGACGGATGCCGCGTTCAAGCAAGTCGAAGACCGCGCCGTGGATGAGGCGGTTGACTTGCAGGTCCGCACCGGGGTCGAAGTTCTCACCGATGGCGAAGTCCGCCGCTATGCTTTCTTCGGCCATTTGATTGACGCAGTGGAAGGCTTCGACAAGTTCGGCGGCTGGGCGATCCCCTTTCGCAATGAGAAAGGCGAGGAGTTGGTTCTGCCCCGGCCGGTAGTAGTCTCGCGGTTGCGCCGCAAGCGCCCGCTCTGCGCCGAGGAATTCACTTATTTGCGGGCGCGCATTAAGCATCCGGCAAAGACCACGATGATCAGCGCGCAGCAGGCTGCCGCATACTACGACAAAAACAAGTCAGCCGGGGCTTACGCGAGTGTGGACGCATACCTGGCTGATCTGGTGGATATCCTGCGCGACGAAGTGGACGAACTCATTCGCCTGGGCTGCACTTATATTCAAATTGATTCGCCGCAATACACCGCCCTGCTTGATCCCACTTTGCGCGAGGGCTACAGGCTGCGGGGCAATGATCCCGACCGCCTGCTTGATCTTTCCATCGAAATGGACAACGCGGTTGTTGGCGAACATCCCGGCATACTTTTTGGACTGCACCTGTGCCGGGGAAATAATCAGAGCAAATTTTACGCCGCCGGCGACTACGGGCCGATCACCAAGGTGTTTCGCAAAACCCATTTCCACCGCTTTCTACTCGAATACGACGACCAACGCTCCGGTGGCTTCGAGCCGTTGCGGCAAGTTCCCGAGGACAGGACGGTCGTGCTCGGACTGGTGAGTTCCAAACTTGCGACGCTGGAAAGCAAAGACGAACTGAAGCATCGCATCGAGCAGGCTTCTGCGTTCGTGCCGCTGGAAAGGCTGGCCCTTAGTCCGCAGTGTGGCTTTGCATCCACGCTCGAAGGCAACTTGTTGAGCATGGCGGATCAGGAGGCAAAGCTGCGTCTGGTGGCGGAAACAGCGCGCGAGGTGTGGGGCAAGCCGGTTCCTGTGCGTCAACATGCATAGTTGTTGCAATGGCGGCTTTTCGGGTTGGCGATAATCATAGGTCGCAGATACGTGGGTATTACGGGTTGTTAGATCACTTCGTAAGTGAGCTTGTGCAGAATACTACCGCTCAGCTAGCGAACGTGCGTCCGAGTAGCATACGCGGACCGGGACACTTTCAAGTTTCATCGACGGTTGTAGTTCGCAACGATTGGTGCGCGGTGATTCTTGGCGCGGCCAGGGCAACAAGCCAAGTATCGCATCGCGAAGGTTTTCTGGGGTCAGGATGGCGGCCCAGCCTGACCAAGAATCCAGGTGGCAGAACCTGCCATCGCTCGAAAGCTTGGGAGGCGATATGAGATCACTCCGTCTGTTTTCTGCCTTGGTCATCCCCCTGCTAACCGCACTGTTCAGCTTGCCTGCAGCCGGCCAGGCCTCCGTCAGCTTTGCGCAATTGAACGGCACGGTGCTCGACACGAGCGGGCGCGCGGTCGTGGGGGCCAGCATCACGCTACGCTCCCTCGATACCAACCAGATTTATAGCGCCTCATCCAATACGTCCGGCTTTTATGTTCTTCCGAGCCTCTCGCCCGGACGCTTTGAATTGACGGCCTTCTATACCGGTTTCGCCAAATTCACCCAGACGGGAATCGTGCTCACGGTGGGCGAAACGGCGACTGTCAATATAACGCTGAAAATCGCGGCGCCCGGCGAAACTATCGTTGTTACAACCGAGGCGCCAGTGGTCGAAACTACACGCACCGAAATTAGCCAGGTCATCGACACCAAACAAATCGCGGATCTTCCAACGGCCAGCCGCCGCTTCACGGATTTTGCATTGTTAACGCCAGGCGTCGCCACCAGCCGCACCAGCCTGGGCACCACCTTCACGGAATTCGAGGTGACGCAGATTTCGTTTGGTGGAATGCGTTCCTTCAGCAACGAAATCACCGTGGATGGCGCTGACTTCGTAAATACGATTAGCGGAGTGCAGCGCGCTACTCCGCCGCAGGAGTCCGTCCAGGAATTCCGCGTGGTGAACAATAGTTTCGGATCGGAGTACGGCCGGGCTTTGGGCGGCATCGTGAACATCGTTACTAAGTCGGGCACCAACGATCTGCACGGATCCATTTACGATTACTTACAGAACACCGCGGCAAATGCCCGGTCGCTTCTGCAGCCAAGTCCTTTGCCTTACGTCGTACGCCAGAACCAGTTCGGGGCTGCACTGGGCGGCCCCATTGTCAAGAATCGCACGTTCTTTTTCGCCAACTATGAAGGTCAGCGGCGCGGCGAATCCCCCACTTACGCCCCCGATCTAGTCAACAACTTGACGGAAATCGATCAGGCCAAGGCGTTCATGGGCCTTTCCCCCGAGGGATGTCTGCTTCCTCCCGCGCAGTGCACCGGCTCGCCTTTTTCTTACCTGCAGTCCACTTTGAAGACTGTACACAACGACTACGGCTTTGCCAGACTGGATCACCAGTTCACTACCAACAACCGCTTCGCGCTTCGCTATGTCGTTGAGGATGCGCGCGACACCGGCGAATTGATTGGTAATACGGAGGATGGCGGCGGCATCGGTACGCCCAGCGGGGGGCGCGACCTTTACATTCGCGATCAGTCAGTGGTGGGGACGTTAAGTTCGGTGCTGAAGCCCACTCTTGTGAATAGCGCGATGTTCCAGTATTCGCGGAGGCACTACAACTTTCCTGGCGCCACGGGCGAACCCGACTTAAGCGTGGTCAACGATTTGGAAATGGGTCACAACTTCGGGACGTACGACGCTATCTATGAGAGCCGCGCCGAAGGTTCAGATTCGGTTTCCTGGGTAAAAGGTAATCACAGCGCAAAGTTCGGATTCGATGGAAACTACCTCTGGAGTTACAACAACTATCCGGGATTTACCCCGGAAAGGATTCTGTTCCCCAACCTTGGCTGCGTGTACTCTTTCGCAAACTATGTGGAAGGGCAGAGGACTGGCACGCCTGGAACGTTACCTGGAACCGACGCGTGCCCTTTGGATCCAAGCGCCGAAGGAATTTCGGTGCTCTACTTCGGGGTGGCGCTGCCGAGAACGGGCTTCAGCCCCGGCGATGTTCCGCCTCCAGCGACGGGCGCGGGCTTTGACAGCGGCTGGCCCAGCGCTTTTCCCAACAATCTGTATTCCAACTATGCGTACAGCTTGAACCACGGCTACTGGGGTTTCTTTGCCCAGGACCAATGGCGAGTAACTCCAAAGTTGACCTTGAACTACGGCCTGCGCTGGGACTTTGAATCAGGACTGGGCAACGTGATCAACGCCGACTATCGTGGTTTTCAGCCGCGCGTGGGGCTTGCTTATTCTCCCGATGGCAAGACGGTGATCCGCTCCGGGTTCGGAATCTTTTTCGACCGCAACAACATGACCTTCTTTTTCACGACCGGAAACCAGAAAACGGTGCCCGGTTATCTCTGCAATCCACCCAGCGATCCATCCTGCGCCGGCGTGACTCCGGTGGTTGCACCCATGATCCAAAGCAGCGCGGCGAACGGGGGTTGGCAACTGGCTGCGCTTCCCGGCGAGCCAGCAGCGCCCGCGGAACTGGTTGCCTACAGCATTCTGGCCGGCCAGCCATATCCGGCGCAGTATCTCAGCGGCGCGTGTCCGCCGGCTTGTGGAGTCGGTGCGGGAGGCATTCAACGCGATGGCCGCCTGCCCTATGCGGAACAGGCCAGCCTCGAAATTGATCGCGAGTTAGGACGCGGGCTGACCCTCGATATTGGCTACTTATTCGTGGGTGCACACAAACTGGTGCGCGGAAACAATCTCAACGTGCCTTGCCCAGTTGGCACACAGAAAACGGAAAACCCACCTGACGTTCAGGGATGGTTGAATCCGAATGGCACTCTCACCCCCTGTGAAGGAACGCCGACATTAGGGCCGCTCGGCTTGGGGCCGATTTTCACGGCTTTACCTTTTGGCGCGGTCCCTTCAGCCAACAGCACTTGTCCCCTGCCTTACCAATCCCCGTTCCCAACCGGCGCCTCGACCTTTGCCTGCTTGGGCAATCCCGCCGGATTTGAATTCCCGGGAGCTCCATTTACTCCATTGAGCGCCGGCCTGCTTGACTACAACAACAACGTTGCTAACTCGATCTACCATGGGTTGACTGTCACCGCGCTGGAGAGGCTGGGAAAGTATTTCAACTTAACGGCCAACTACACTTATTCCCACACTATTGACAACGGCAACTTCACAACATTTATTAACCTGCCGGTAAACCAGTTTGATTACTCGGCTGAGCGCGCTAACTCCAACCAGGATGCGCGTCACCGTTTTGTAGCAAACTTCACTGCCTCGACGCCCAATCATGGCTTTGCCCGCAACTTTGAGTTCAGCAGCATTGTCACACTGCAATCGGGGCGGCCATTCACCTTGTTCGTCGGGAGCGGCAGCCTGGGCGATTTGGCAGGCCCCAATACCGACCGTGTCGGAGGCCCGCCGGTCCAGGGCACGTGCACTTCGGTATCCAACTGCGCCACACAGGTGTCGCGAAACACCTACACAGGCGATCAGTTATACGTTTGGGATGCGCGGGTTTCGCGAGACTTCCATCTCCGAGAGCGCATGGGGCTCCATTTGTCCGTTGACGCATTTAACCTGCTCAATCGCGGCAATATTGACGAGGTTACTTCTGTTTATGGATCGCCCGTGTTCTGCGGAAGCAGCCCGGTAATTCCCAAGCACTATAACGACGCTACCACTCTGGCTATTCAGAGCGGATCAGTCTCCTGCGCCTCGCAACAGGCGGCAGCTGCGCCGCCCGCGTGGCTTGCGCTGGGGATGATTCCGGTCTCGATTCCAAATTCCCCAAACCCTGTGTTTGGAAAGCCCAGGACGATGTTAAACCCGCGGCAATTTCAGTTATCCTTGAAGTTCACGTTCTAGAAGCTCGCGTACAGCTGACCGCACGCTTGGGAGGAAGTCATGGCTAATCGCGTCATTATTGGTTGCACTGTGTTATTCGGCACGGTGATGTTTTGCGCAGCTCAGGGCCAAAAGCCTGAGATCAAGCACGCTCCAGCGTCACAGACCTCGGCCGCTTCAGGCAAGGCGATGTTCAAGGCGTATTGCGCATCGTGTCACGGTGAAGATGCGAAGGGTGATGGCCCCGCGGCCTCGGCTCTCAAGCAAGCTCCCGCCGACCTTACCGCGCTCGCCAAAACGAATGGAGGCAAGTACCCGGCGATGTTGGTGACCAGCGTGCTGCGCGGCCAGACCACCCTCGCTGCTCACGGTTCGCAGGAGATGCCGGTGTGGGGCCAGGTGTTCTGGAAAATGAGCGGAGGACACGAAGCCGAGGTCCAGCAGAGAATTGCCAACCTGAACCACTACATTGAATCCCTGCAGGAGAAATGAAGGTTGGCGGCCCTGTAGTAGAGTAGCTGCAACCTATCGTAACCGGGTAATTTCAACGTTCCCACTGCCAGCCCTGGTATCGTCTCCGTAACTCTGTCTTGAGCAGCTTTCCGGTAGAGGTATGGGGAAGCTGGTCTACGAAGACGAACGCGTCCGGCAACTGCCACTTGGCGAACTTTCCGCTGAGAAACTCGCGCAAAGCTTCTGGAGCAGGCTTTGCTCCTTCTTTCGGCACAATCACTGCCAGCGGCCGCTCCTGCCACTTCGGGTGCGGCACGGCAACGACGGCCGCCTCACGGACGTCGGGATGGGCGACTAGTGCGTTCTCCAGATCAACGGAACTGATCCATTCCCCCCCGGATTTGATGAGGTCCTTGGTACGGTCTGCGATCTTCAAGTAGCCTTGCGCGTCCATGGTGCCGACATCGCCGGTACGAAACCAGCCGTCGTCGGTCCACTTGTTAGTCTCCTCCGGTAGATTGTAATAGCTCGCAGCTATCCACGGCCCTCGCAGTTGCACTTCCCCCAGGGTTTGATCGTCGCGCGCCACTTCTCCCGCCTCATTCACTACTCTCACGTCGACCAGAGGGACCGGGATCCCCGCCTTGGCGCGGACGGCGCCCAGTTGTTCCTCGGGCCAGTCCTGCATGTGCGCCTTGAGCTGATTGGTCGTTGCCTGCGGACTGCTCTCGGTGAGTCCCCAGCCTTGATGCAAATGGATCCCATAGCCGCGCAGCTTTTGTATCAAGGCCGGAGGCGGCGCCGCGCCACCCACCAGCACTCGCATCTTCGGAAGATTCCACTGCCCTGGATTCTTCTCCAGGCAATCAACCACATTGAGCCAGATTGTGGGGACGCCTGCGGCGACCGTGACCTTTTCGCTCTCGCATAGCTCCAGTAAGCTCGGAGAGTCGAGGTATGGGCCGGGCAGCACCAGCTTGCATCCGACCATCGCCGCCGCATACGGAAGGCCCCAGCCGTTCACATGGAACATCGAGACTACCGGCAACGAAACGTCTTGATGGCAAATGGCGAAGTTGTCCGCCGTGGTCAACAAAAACGTATGCAGAAAAATCGAACGATGCGTGTAGGCCACGCCTTTCGGCAGGCCGGTCGTCCCCGAGGTGTAGCACAGCGAAGCAGCCTCGTTCTCATCAAGGTCCGGGTAGCGAAAATTGCTCGGATCGGCGGCGAGAAGGTTTTCATACTTCTCAGCGCCAGAGGGGAGAGGCGTTTCCCCCGAACTTACCACGAAGACGCGCTCAAACCTGGCTGAATCCTTTATCTGTTCGTAAATCGGCAAAAGGACATCATCCACGATCAGAAAACGCGCGCCGCCATGTTGCGCAATATAGGCGATTTCCCGCGGCGCAAGCCGAAGGTTTAAGGTGTGCATCACGCCGCCGGAAACCGGAATACCCAAATACGCTTCGAGATGCGCATGGTGGTTCCACATGAGCGTGGCCACGCGATCGCCGCGCCGGAGGCCCGCTTTCTGCAAGCCCGCGGCCAGGGCACGCGCGCGACGGTAAACGTCGCCGAAGGTGCAGCGATGCAGAGAGCGGTCCGGCAGCCGCGAGACTACTTCCCGCTCAGAAAACAGTTTTCCCGCGCGCTCGAGTATATGCACGAGCGTCAGCGGATAATTCATCATCGTGCCCTGCATGCGCCCTCGCCCACGAAATCGCTCCCGGATCAGTATCTAAGTGAGCACCTGAGTACAACGGACGTAGCTGCGTCCGAAGGATTTCTCTGCGGGCCGTTGAAGTCCATTTTTTCTATTGTGAAGTCTGCCCCAATTAGAGAATGCTTCGCACTACCGAAGTAGTTGATGCTATCTGTGCGGTCCTGTCCAACGTAAATCTTGCCGTTTGGGTAGGCAATCTCTTAAATGACGCTCGACCCCCGGGCTATCTCGCAACTCTGAGAGGCCCCTCGTTCGTCGAAGCCGGTTTCGCCAGTACGACCGGCCTCTCCAGCATGGTTGGCTCAGGCGCAGGCTTCGGGGCCTCGTGCTTGCGCACACCATAGCGAGCGCGGTGTCTGGTGCCCCAGGCCGACATAAGCTTCAAAATCGGTTTGAGACTCTCGCCATGTTTGGTCAGCGAATATTCCACGCGGGGCGGAACCTCCGCGTAGACTTTGCGGCGGATGATTTCATCCCGTTCCAATTCGCGCAGGTGCTGGGTCAACATTTTCTTTGTCATGCCTGGAATCAGGCGCTGGAGTTGGCTGAAACGCTGAGTCCCACCCTCCAGGTAAAACAGGATCAGTGGTTTCCACTTGCCTCCAATAATGTCTGCGGTGAGTTTGACCGAACATTGAGATGCGTCCATGGAAAGCCTCCCACTAAGCCACCAGGTTACAAAAATGTACCTACTAGCATTAAAGATACTTTAGCCTAAAATTGCCTGCGCGCGGCAGAAGAATCTGTAGCGCCGGCGTTTCGCCAACCCCTAAGCCCCGGCGGGACGCCGGCGTTACCCGCGCGGAGCGGCAGGCAATGAGCAAGCGGCCAGTAGTGATTTACGGCGCCAGCGGTTTTTCCGGGCGACTGGTGGCGGAGTTTCTCCGTGAGTATCATCTTCCCTTCATAGCAGCAGGACGGAGCAAATCCAAAATCGAACAGGTGATGGACCACGTGCCGGGCATCGAAACCGCCGATTTCGAGGTCGTGGAAACCGGCAATTCCGTGGATGATCTGGTCAAATTGTTCACCGGGGCGAAGGTGGTCTGCAACACCGTGGGGCCATTTATCTACAACGGCCCGGCAGTCATCGAGGCCGCACTCCAGGCGGGCTGCCACTATGTTGATATCGGCGGCGAGCAGGCGTGGTCGCGCGAGGTTGTGGAAAAGTGGGGCTGCAGGTTCGCAGAGCGCGGGTTGCTGGTGGCGCCGGGCACGGCGTTTATGTCGGCGATGAGCGACGCCGCGGCGCGGCTCTGCCTCGAATCGAGTGCAATTGATACGCTGGAAACCGTGACCATGTTCAAGGGCAATCCCACGTTTGGATCCACACAGACCATCTTTGCCGTGATCCAGACCGACGCCTACTACCTGGAGCAGAACCAGCTAAAGCTTTGGCCTCGCGCCACTCGCTACGACGTGGCCGTGCCAGGCTACCTGCAGACGCAGCTGGCGCTGGCGTGGGGCGGCTTTCCCCAGCCGATTTGGTTCAGGAACCACCCCCAGGTGGCGAATGTCCGCTCCATGGGAGGTTTGCTCGACCGGCAGATCATGGAGAACGTGGCTGCCACCGAAAAGCTGTTTGAAGATCAGATCAGGCCCTTGTCAAAGGCGGAGCGTGAGAAAAAACTTGCGGAGATGGCCAATGCGGTGCAGGGCGCAACCCCCCCGCGTGAGAATACGCATGAACATCGCACGATTGACGTGGTGGTGGGCCGCGGTACTACCGATTTCGTGCAGTGCGTCATTTTCGGCACCTGCTGCTACCGGCAGACGGGGCTGATTCAGGCTTTCGCCGCGCATAACCTGGTGAATGGCCCGCCGCGGAAAGTTGGGTTCGCCTCCGCCGCTGAGGCTTTTGGCCATCGCGAACTTCTGCGGGCGGTGGAGAGCCACGGATTGGCGAAAGTGAGGATGATGTCGTGAGCAGTCAGCGATCAGCACTCGGCATTCAGCACTCAGAAGCTCTCTCATAATGACCCACTCTGGTAAAGTGCGGGCACCTCAGGTGCTAAAGCTCCGCATCTTTGGTGGCTTGCAGCGGCACAGCTGGAAGCCGTGCCCCACCCGATCCGTTTATGAGATGGGTTCTGAATGCTGAGTGCGAATGCTGAGTGCTTCCCGCGGCATG
>Ga0335078_10004364_pt1 | contig 20968 bp, 10 predicted proteins | sample Lox_Sample_32_FD_206711 | JGI IMG/M metagenome (GOLD analysis project Ga0335078, IMG submission 206711) | Soil microbial communities from Loxahatchee National Wildlife Refuge, Florida, United States - Lox_Sample_3.2 | ecosystem: Environmental > Terrestrial > Soil > Wetlands | place: USA...
CGTCGAGTACTCCGGCCCGGTGAATGAGATGTTTCCTTCGTTCAACTCCATTGAGGAGATTCGCGTCTCGGAGTCGAACAACGGCGCCGAGTTCGGCGGCGTAGCCGACATCACGACCGTCTCCAAAACGGGGACCAACAAGTTCCACGGCGGGCTCTTCGAGAACCATGAGAACACCGTGCTGAATTCCAACGACACCTTTGCGCTCTCCAAGCCCAGGATCATCATGAACGACTTTGGCGGCACGCTGGGAGGGCCGCTGGAGATTCCGCGGCTCTTCAACGGCCGCGACAACACGTTCTTCTTCATCAGCTTTGAAGGGCTGCGCCTGCCGCGCGAAACGCCTATTGTGCTCAGCGTGCCTTCCCTGGACATGCGCAACGGCGACCTGACCAGCTACCTGGCCGGCCAGGGTGTTGCGGCCATCTACAAGCCCGACGGCGTTACGCCGCTCGATCCGGCTCACGTTCCCGTGAACCCGATATCGGCAAAGCTGCTGCAGGCGCTTGTGCCCACGCCCAACTATGGAGGGGCGGACTCCTACGCCAACAACTACAACATCAACTTTCCCTCACCCATCTCGTCGAATCAGGGCGATGTGCGGCTGGATCGCACGATTAATTCCAAACAAACCGTATTTGCGCGTTTCTCCTACAAGAACCGCCAGGTGATCACGGCTCCTTCGGCGACATGCACCTATTCCTATTGCGCCGAGGCAGGCAGCCCGCTGCAGGGCGGCTACAACACGCCGGAGATCGACGAAGGGCTGACTTTTGCGCACAACTACGTCATCTCGCCGAAGCTGCTCAACGAGTTTCGGGGCGGCTATAACGCACAGCACACCTCGGAAACGCAGAGCTATTCGAGCTCCACGATTCTGAGCCAGACGGGTCTTACCGTTCCGCAGCCCGATCTCGAATGGTCCGAGGCGCCGCAGGTGCTCATCAATGGATTTCTATCCACCGGCGCCGGCAATCCGGGTGCCCAGCGCGGGCAGATCATCCAGGCGCTCGACAACGTAACCTGGTCGCCGGCGAACCACTCCTTCAAGTTCGGCGTGGATTTCAAGCGCATCACAGACCACGATGACAACGTCTTCGGCAACTATCGGTCCGGCTGGTACGTTTTCGACGGCTCGTCGGACGTGGGCACCGCCATCGGCGATCCCTACACGGCTTTTCTTCTCGGCGAGCCCGACTGGACCGAGGTCAGCTCAACCAACAATCCGACAATGAATGGCCTCGGCCACTGCTACGCCTTCTTCGGCCAGGACGACTGGAAGATCGCCTCGCGCCTCACGCTGAACCTGGGTCTGCGCTACGAGCTGCACCCGCCCATCCACGACACGCACTACAACACCGCCACTTTTCAGCCGGATTATTTAGCGAAGAACGGCGATCAGCCGGTGAACGGCGCGGTCGTTGTGTCGAATGCGCAGGCGGCGTCGCAGGCCTCGTCCGATTTTCTCGCCGCCATCGCACCTACTCCGATCCTCACCGCGTCGCAGGCCGGCATTCCTTCGGGACTGCGCTACACCGACAAGACCGACTGGGGACCGCGTCTCGGCTTCGCCTGGCAGCCCTTCGGTAATGGAAAGACGGTTGTTCGCGGCGGATGGGGACGCTACATCGAATCGCCGCTCGGGTTCTCGCTCGTCTCTGGCTGGGCCGTACATTCCAGCTACGTGGCTACGTACAACCAGGACTACTCGGCGAATGGCGTCACGCCTCTGCTCACCTTCGCCAACCCTTTCAACACCACAGCCGGCAGCTACACGGGCACGGCCGGCTTCTACTATGCCTTCCCCATCCGCTATCACGATCCCAGCGTGCAGCAGTGGAACCTCACCCTGGAGCAGGATCTGGGCCACAGCATCGGCGTGCGCGCCTCTTATACGGGCAGCCATGGATCGAATCTCGAGGCGATGGTCGATCTCAACCAGGTTCCGGCCAACCCATTCGGCTACTTCAATGCCCAGCCGGGACCTGCGGCGACGGGGGCTTGCATTACCGACGGCGGGACCTACATCGACGACCACCGGCCGTTTCCCTGCTGGAGCGTGATCCAGAGCGTCACCAATCTGGCTGCGAGCAACTACAACGCGACCTCCGTCGAGGTCTCGAGACACAGCGGCAAGTCGCTTACTTTCGACGCCAGCTACACCTTCACTCGCGACCTTTCGAATGCGGGCGGAACCGCGCCGAGCGCCTTCGCCGTTGCCGGCGGCAGCTTTCTCACCGACCGTTTTCATCCCGGCCTCGATTACGGCAACGTCGTCTACGATCGCAGGCATCGTTTTCTGGTCACGTACCTCTATGACTTGCCTTTCGGCGAGGGCCAGCGATGGCTCAACTCCGGCAACGCGCTCAACCGGCTGGTAGGCGACTGGCAGCTCGCCGGAGTCACCATTCTGCAGAGCGGGCCGTTCCTCACGCCGTATCAATCGTCGGTCGATCCGGCCAACACCAACATTCTCACCACGGTGGGCGAGGCGCGGCCCGACGAGCTGCGCCATGTCGCGCTCTACGCAGCGCATCGCACCACGGCGCAGTGGCTGAATCCTGCCGCATTTCCCTATCTCAACCTTCAGGATGCGAACGGCAACGGCATCGGCCGCTTTGGCAATGCGCCGGTGGGCGGCGTAGTCGGCCCGGGCACGGACGACTTTTCGCTATCGCTGATGAAAGACGTGGCGCTGAGTGAGAAATCGAAGTTCACGCTCGGCATCGAGGCATCGAACCTGTTCAACCACCGCAACTACGAGCCGCCCAGCATGGAAGTCGACGCTTCCGGCTTCGGCTCCATCACCGCGCTGCAGACGGCCGAGGGCGCAGGACCAAGGAGCCTGGAGCTGGTGGGAAGGATTACGTTCTGAATGAGCCGAGTTTGAAGACGGACGCACCCGACCTCTCGTCCCACCCTTTTCGCAGAAACCGCGAAAGGGATGGGGCACGGAAGTGATAGTTAAGGCAATTCTGGAGTTGCTATAAACGCTTGAAGCGCTACGTCGTCGACGGAAACAGCGATTCGGAGCCGGAAGCCGCCGTTCCCAGCCGCGGACGCGGGCGCGCGTTCTTTGGCTCGGGCGAGGCCAGCATGCCGGCGATTTCGCGCAGCTCGGCGCGTGCGTTCCGAATCACCGTAGCGGCTTCTTTCAGGCGCGGACCCTCGTCGCCCTCGTTGAGCGGCAGGCGCGATTGATCGCTGTGGCGCAGAGCATCGAGCGCATGGCGGGCGCCGGCCAGCGTGTATCCCTCGCCGTGCACCAGGCGCTTGATCTCCAGCACCAGTTCCACTTCGCGCCGGCGATAGAGCCGCTGCCCGGTTCCGCTCTTGTTGGGCTTGAGCTGGGGGAACTGCGTCTCCCAGAAGCGGAGCACATACGGCTCGAGGCCGCAGAGTTCTGCGACATCTCCGATTTTGAAGTAGAGACGGTCGGGAATGACAATGGACTCTGTGGCGACGCGCTTGGGAGCAGAATGAGCAGCCATGGGAACTTCAAGCAGGCTATCGCGCCTTAGGAATTCGGTGAGGCGGAGCCGAAACGCCAAGTCGGCGCGACCACCAGGAAGCGACGACCTTGGACTACGCCAGAAACCCCACACAATTTCCTAGAGCGCCGTGGGCCTGCGCTGCGATCAGTATAGGCCACGCTTTGCACCGCTTGTGAAGCAAAATCGCGGGTTTGGTACCTAGTTTTCCAGAGGAAAATGCAGTTGTGCGTCCTTTGCCTCATCGGCAAACTGCGGTTTTTCGGGGCGAAAGATCGGCACGCGCGGGCTGCAGCCCTGCGGCGCGGCGCGCAAATACTGCGCCGGCCAGGTTGCCGGCTCGCCCAGCGCAGCAGCTGCATGCAGCGGCCAGTAGGGATCACGCAACATCTCGCGCGCCAGGAACACGAGATCTGCCTCGCCCGCGGCGACGATTTCGCCGGCTTGCCGCGGATCGGTAATCATGCCGACGGCCACAGTGGGAATCCCCGCCTCGCGGCGGATGCGCGCGGCAAAGGGAACCTGGTAGCCCGGGCCAAAGGGTATTTGTGCATTGGGTACCTGCCCGCCCGAGGAACAATCGACCAGATCGACGCCATGCTTGCGGAAGTGGCGCGCCAGGCGAACCGCGTCGTCGATCGTGAATCCGCCCTCTGCCCAGTCTGTTGAGGAGATACGCACGAAGAGCGGCAGGTGCTCGGGCCACACGGCGCGCACTGCATCGACCACTTCGAGCGGCAACCGCGCGCGGTTTTCGAATGAGCCGCCGTACTCGTCGGTGCGATGGTTGGCCAGCGGCGAAAGGAATTCGTGGAGCAGGTATCCATGCGCGGCGTGAATCTCGACGAAGTCGAATCCGGCGCGGTCGGCGCGCAGCGCGGCCTCGCGAAAGGCGTCCACAATTGCGGCGATTCCCTCTCGATCGAGCGCGCGCGGCTCGGGATAACCGGCAGAAAAAGCGATGGCGCTGGGGGCCACCGTCTGCCACGCGCCTTCCTCGGCTCGCAAAGCGCGCTCTGCGCCGAACGACGCCGTTCGGCTGGCCTTGCGACCGGCGTGGGCGAGTTGAATGCCGGCGCGCACACCCTGCGAATGAAGAAAATCCGCAATGCGCTTCAGCACGGGAATATGCGCGTCTTTCCAAATGCCGAGATCGGCCGACGAGATGCGGCCTTCGGCCAGGACCGCCGAGGCCTCGATCGTGACCAGCCCCGGCCCGCCCTGCGCCCGCGCTCCGAGATGAACCAGATGCCAGTCGGTAGCAAACCCATCCTCGCTGGAGTACTGGCACATCGGCGAGACGCCGATGCGGTTGGCGAAGGTAACCGAGCGGAGTTGAAATGGCGAAAAAAGAGGATGGCTCACAGGGAATGGATGCGGAAAGGCTGGTTCTGGACGCTCGTCTTCTCGCGAATCCCCGATCCCTATTCCCTCAGTCCCTCATTCCCTTGTATTCGTTTTGTTAGACTCAGCCGCATGACGGTGATGGACTGGCTGCTCGATTCGGATCCCGCCATCCGCTGGCAGGTGTTGCGTGATCTTGTCCATGCGCCCGCCGAGGTCGTTGCAGCCGAGCGGGCGCGCGTTGCCACCGAGGGCTGGGGCGCCAGGCTGCTGGCATTGCAGGGCGAAGATGGCCTGTGGGCGGGAGGCGCGTGCTTTCCGTCGAACCGTTCCAACTGGCGCGCTGAGAACCAAGGCCAACCCTGGACGGCCACGCTGCCGACACTGCATCTGCTTTGCGATTTCGGGATCGATCCGTCCGCGGAACAAGTGCGCGAGGCGGTTGCGCGGGTTGAAGAGCATTGCCGCTGGGAGCATGCGGGACAACCGTTCTTCAGCGGCGAGGTCGAGCCGTGCATCAATGGCAGGACCGTCACCCTGGGCGTCTACTTCGGCCGGAATATGGACGAAGTTGTGTCGCGCCTGGTGGGCGAGCAGCTTGGGGACGGCGGGTGGAATTGCGAGGCGGAGAACGGCTCCGTCCGCTCGTCGTTCCACTCCACAATCAACGTGCTGGAAGGACTCCTGGCGCATGAGCGCGCGACCGGCGGGACCGCGGCATCCATCGCCGCCCGGCGACGGGGCGAAGAATACCTCCTCGACCGGAAGCTGCTTCGACGGAAAAGCACCGGCGAGGTCGTCAACACAGCTTGGTTGCAGTTTTCGTTACCGACCCGCTGGCATTACGACGTGTTGCGCGCCCTCGAATACTTCCGCTCGGCCGGAAGTGCGCCGGATTCGCGAATGGACGAAGCGATCAATCTCCTTCGATCCAGTCAACAGCCCGACGGCTCCTGGCTGCTGGAGAACTCGCATCCCGGCAAGATCCACTTTGCACTGGAAGACGGCGATGGCCACCCCAGCCGGTGGAACACGCTGCGGGCGCTGCGGGTCCTCGACTGGTATGGCGCCTGATGTCTGCCTGCTCCACTCAACCGATGCCTGATCCCTGTTCCCTCGCTCACTGCTTCTTCAGCACCGCCGTCCCTTTTTCGTCGGCGATGATGGCGCTTTCGAGCTCGCGAAAGGCAGTGGCCTTGTCGGCGGGGATCTCGACCTTGCGCACTACGTAGTCGCGCTCGTAGTGGAGCTGGTTGGCTTTGGCAGTGATCGTCGACCGATAACTGGCGAAATCGACGTCGACGTTCACTGGGTCGGGAGTCTCATCCACCGTGTAGCCGGGCGGCAGGGTGATGTCGAACGAGTCGTGCCAGTGGCCGGTCTCGTTCAGGTCGATGGGCACGGTGCGCGGCTTGTCGTTGAAAGGCAGCACATCGCTGCCGACAACGCGCGGCCGCACCAGAAGCAGCGGGCCGGCCTGATGCGCGTATTGGCCGGCGGTGAGCTTGTAGTGGAACTGGAGCGGCTTGTCCAGCGCCGGCGGCTGCACGAACTGGAAAGAGTCCAGCACCACGCCGGGAACATCGCTGGCGACCGAGTTCTCCCAGTACTCGCGCCGCTCCTTTTCGTCGGTGTACTTCAACATCATGCGCATCTCCGCGCCGTCGGGACCGGAATGCGACGCATCGACTTGGCCAGAAAGCGTGCCGTCGGCCGACAGCGTGAACTCGCCCGTGCGCTCGGTGCCATTGGCATCGGGACTCAGCACCGGAAGCTGGATGACCTGACTCTGAGCGCCTGCGGCCAGGATGCCGTATCCGCCCTGCTCATACGAAGGCAGATTGCCCACCGGCGTGCGCTCGTTGGTGGGGTCGAAGATAAGGTACCGCTTGCCGTCCTTGCCTTTCACGATCGCCATCAGACGCGGATCGTCGACACCGGCCGGGACTTCGATCGCCGTGATCATGTGATTGCCGTAGAGGGACGGGTCATTGGGATCGACGATGCCGCGGTGGTCGTCCACCGGAACGTAGTGCGCCGCAATGCCGGCCACCTGCAGCATGGAGATGAGCAGCGTGGTCTTGTCTTTGCAGTCGCCGTAGCGGTTGCGAAAGATGTCTGCCGCATGGTTGGCCTGCAGCCCGCCGATGCCGCGCACCACGATGAAATAGCGGATGTTGTTCTGGATGAATTCGGTGATCCGCGCCAGCTTGGTGTCGAAGTCCGGCGCGCCGGCGAGCAGGCTTTGGGTCTGAGCCGTGATCTCCGGCGACGGATCGGGCCTTCCCGCCTCCAGGGCCGTGACCCACTCGCCCAGGGCGCGCCATTGGTTGTCGGTGCCGGGCACGGCCGCCTCGCCCCACTGCACCGACATGCGCGCCGCGAGGGCTGCCCATTCCGGATGCGAGGGAATATCGCGCAGAGTCAGCGCCGGCATGTCGCGCAGCTCCCACCGCCAGTGGTTCGGCGCCACCTCAGTCGGCTTGGCCGCGGGGACGTTGTGCCACGCGTCAACGTAGGTCTTTCCTTGCGGCAGGTCGATCTCAAGCGCCTGAAACACCACCGGGATGCCTTCCTGAATGCGCCACACCTTTTCGCGCATATAGGGCTCGAGCACCTCTTCCGACTCGCAGAAGATGGTGGCGCCCACATCGACCGCCGGCGGATGGGCAACGCGCCGCTTCTCGGTGGAGAGCATGATGGGTATGCCCGTATCACCCTCCTCGATGAAGTCCGTATCCTGCGCCTGGTACTGCTTTTCGTCGGCCGCGATCGTCCAGACCCGGAAGTAGTTGATTTTCTCGTCCACGTCGTAAGAGACACCGCAGGTGTGATGGCGGCCCTGCGGCTTCAGGATGCGAATGGCCTCGCGTTCGCGCTCCGTGGCGCGCCCCGATGCGTCGATCGTCTCCACGTATTCGTCGTAGAGGATCACCGCCTCGGCATCCTTGCCGTAGTCCGGCGTGTGCGTCTTGGAAGCGTCAACCGCCCATTGCGGCAGCGGCTGGCCTTTGCTGAACCAGCTCGCGGCAGCCGGACGGCACGAAATCGCGATGAGTACGGCGGCAAAAGTGCATTGAAGAGAGACATCCGACGTTCGTAATGCTTTCATGATTAATTTCCCTTGGTCGCGGCGGTGCGGGCGAGCACGATCTGTTGCTGATCGGCGGTCGCAACTTTTTGATAGAAGCCATGCAAATCCGGATATCCTCTCGGATCGAGGAACGCGAAGTCATAGGCCAGTTTTCGCACAACCTTGACGGCGCCGGTATCTGCCTTGGTTGTGATCTTGAAGAGCGCCATGTTGGGCCACAATACATCGGAAGCCGCGGGCATGCCTTCCACGCGATAGTCAGCCGGCAGAAAGTAGGTCACGTCGTCTTCGGTCAACCGGGCGAAATGCATATCGATGGGAGTGATTCGCTTGTCCTGGGTGACGAAGGGACGATCGACGCGGGATTCGAAGAAGAGCCCGGGCAAAAAGAGACGCTTTCCCGTGATGGTGCCGAGCGAGCCGGAGACCTTGACGATGGCCAGAAGGTCGGCGGAGTAGTCCTCGAGTCCGAGAAAGTGATCGAACTCGGCCTGGACCCCCTCGGGCAAATACTCCTTCATCGAGTCGTTGAACTCCTTTTTGATCTCGTCGGTATCGTCGATCAGCGTCTTTTGCCTCCAATAGAGCGCGTCTGGCCCGGACATGACAAAGCGGACGGTTCCGGCCACATCACCTCCATCGCCGATATAGAGAGCGGCCACGCGGACAAGAGCCGAAGCCTGGAGATTCCCAGGAGGTGTCCTGGTCAAAACGCCGCCTTTTGCCGTAAGGCGAAAGCCGACGGTCATGGTGTGCGTCCAGTGCAGCGCGCCAAAGGGACACATCTTTTCGCCAGGATCGAGATAGACGTCCTTCCCATTGAGCTCGGCCACGGCAATATAGTCGTCGAATTGACCGGAGTTCAGATAGCCGTTGTCAAAGAGGGCGCGACTGCGATTGACCACTTCCATGGGCCATACGGCAAGATTTGCCGCGCGGCCCATCGCGACGAAGAGCAAGGCAAGCGCGCCAGAAGAGCCGCTCTTCTGCTTCCAGACATCGTCCAGCGTCTTGATGTCTTTGAGCTTCTCCTTCTTTCTCTCTGCTTTCGATTTCTCCCCCACAAAATCCGTATTCTCCAGGGTCATTACGGCCGCGTAGATTTTGCGCGCCTTGCTCTCGTCCGCATCGTTCCCCGACACGATTCCCGCAACCGCGGTTTTCAATGCCGCTGAGGGCTTTATGACCTCTTCCGTGGTTTTGCCCCAGGTCTGGGCCGCGTTGTCCCAGAATGCGGCGGGCGTCGGGAATTCGGAGTAGTAGAACCGAACGCGCCACCGAATCAGATTGAGCGGCGGCATTCGTTCTTCATCCGGCAAGGGCGGGATATCGGCGAGATCGAGCGTGAATTCGCCTTTTTTGTTGAAGACGACCTTTTCGCCGGATCCGATCATCGCCTCAAATGCCGGACGATACATCGAACCACACTTGAAGTAGTAATGGGCCTTGCGGACGAAGTAAGACTGCTGAATCGCCCAGAACGGAAGCGGCGCGAAGTTGTTGCGATGCGTCTTGATCCGAAACTCCAGAATGCTGCCGACTTCGACATCGGGAAGCGTCACGACCCTGGAATTCACCTGGAAGTTCTTGCCCTTCAGATCGACAAGCTCCGACGGCTTTCCCGTGAACGGGACCACTGTGCCGTCCGTGTGGATGGTGCGGGCTTGAATCTCGGGTTTGTCATCGAATCCTACCGTGTAAGGCAGGCGAATGGTCGCCAGGTCGAGTCCTTTTCCGCCCAGCACCTTGATCCGTTCATAGATCGATTCGAAGCCGCGGGTGTCGTCGACGATTTCTTCCCGGTAGAGATACTCCGCTGCCGCCCCGGGTGCTTTTGGGTCCGAGGTCATCTTGAGTTCTTCTTCGGTGGGCTGCTGGAATTGGGCGCGGAGATGAACGGAGTGCCAGCCGAAGAGAAGTACCAACAGGCACGCCGAGGCACACAGCTGTTGTGGAGAAAACCCTCTCCATGCGAAATCCGGGTGAAGACGGTCGTTGATCCGCCGAGGCATCAGTTCCCCTTGGCCGCGGTGGTGGTGCGCGCAAGCACAATCTGCTGCTGATCGGCGGTGGCCACCTTCCGATAGAAGTCGCGCAGGCTCTGGTACTCTTCCGGCTTAACGAAGGTAAATCCGCGCGCCAGCTGCCGCGCGACGGTTAGCTGGCCCGCGTCGACTTTGGATTTCGACGCCAGCACCGCGTGGCCCGGCCACGGAATCTTCTCGTCCTGCGGCGCGCCTTCCACCGTCATGCCGGCCGGCAGATGATAAGTCATCTCGTCGGTGACCTCGTCGGCGTAGTGCATGTCCACCGGCTCCTGGCGCTTTTCCTCGGCGACAAACGGATGCGCGCCGCGGGTTTCAAAAAAGAAGCCCGGCAGCATCAGCCGCTTCGCAGTCGCCGTGCCCAGCGTGCCCGTCACCTTGACGATGGCCATCAGGTTGACATCGGGCTCGTCGAGCCCGAGAAAGTGGTCGAGGTTTGCTTCGACTCCATCCGGAACCTGCGGCAGCAGAGACCGATCGAACTCCTTTTTCAGTTCGTCGAGATCGCCCTTGAGCGCTGCCTGTCGCCAGCGCAATGCTTCCTGACCGTTGATGAGAAAACGCACGCTGCCCGTAACGCCGCCGTGCTCGTCAATGGTAAAGTCGCCGACGCGCGTCAGCGTGTTCGCGGTAAACACCTGCTGGGGCGAAACCGCAGCCGAACGGCCATCGGCGCTCTCGCGCACTCCGCCGGCGCCGGAGTGCCGCCAGCTCACCGTCTGGAACGGGCACATCTTCTCGCCCGGATCGAGCACCACTTCCTTGCCGCCGAGACTGGCGATGACGATGTCGTCATCGAGTTGCCCGAAGTTGAGGTAACTGGGATCGAAGACGCCGGTTTCGCGATCGACGACCTTCATGTCATATGCCGTGATCCCGGCGGCGCGCAGCATGGACAGGTAGAGCAGCGCAATGTCCTCGCTCGATCCGCTCTTCTGTGTCCAGGTATCTTCGGCGCGCTTGGCCTCGCGGAACCCCAGGCGCTTGAGCTCGACTGCGCCCTTCTTGCGCGAGAAGTCGGTGTTGTCGAGCGACTGCACGGCCTTGTACAGCTTCTTGGCTTTGTCCACGTCGCTATCGGTCGGCGCAACGATTCCGCCCACCGCGTCGTGAATCGCCCGTGACGGCTCGGCAAAGCGATCCACATCCTTCGACCAGCGCTTAGCCTCGCTCACCCAGAAATCGGTGGTGTCGTGAGCACTCATGTAATAGAACTGCACATGATAGAGGAGGCTCTCGATCGGCGGCATCCATTCTTCGTCGGGGGTTGGCGGAATGTCGGTCATGTCCAGGCTGAACCGGCCGATTGCGTCGTCCTGCAGATCGGTTCCTTTCGGCAGCAGCCTCCACCAGATCAGCGATGTAACCGCGTTTCCATGCGAATCGACGAGATATTGGCTCGTCGATGCCTGCGCGCCTTTCTGGAAAGCCTTGAAGGGCGTGAACGCGTAATGCGCCTTGCGCACCGGATAGCGCTGCTGGATCTCCCAGGTCGGTGAGGAGTAATGGTTGTCGTCGTAGCGCAGCTCGTACTTGTACTCCAGAATGCTGCCCACCTCGACGCTCGGCAGCGTAAATACCTTCTTGTTCAGCTGCGTCTCCCCGCTCTTTGACATCATGAGGTCTTCGGCTTTCACTTCTAGCGGAATCACCGTGCCGTCCGGGTGAATGGTGCGTCCCTTGATGTCGGTGATCTTGTACTCGCCATGCCAGTAAGGCAGATTGACGGTCGCCTGCTCCTTGCCCTTCTCCTGAAGCACCTTGATCCGCGTGTAGTAACTTCGGTAATGCAGCGGATCGTCAGTAATGTCTTCGAGATTCAGAATGACGGCGGCGGCTCCCGGCGCCTTGGGATCCGAGGTCATCTTCAGTTCTTCGTCGGTAGGTTGCTGAAACTGCGCGTAAAGCACGAGAGGCGCGGCCGAAAGCAAAAGCAAGAGAAAGCTATTCGCGAAGCTTCGCATTCGCATGGTTCTTCCTTGAAGGATGTAGCCGAATAAATGCCGCGGAACGGTGAATTCGGTTGGAGTGGTTTGCCATTCACTTTGAACCGAAAATGCGCGTCTGGCAAGGAAGAAATTGCCGAAGCTCGCCCGGCTTATCACACCAACGTGTGACATAGCAGGATAAAGAATCATCTATTGATTTTTAAGTAAACAAAAGGAGGAGATAGAGCCGCGATCTCTCCCCAATTCAATTGGGTGCCCCATCCTTGCTGCGCCTTTGTTTTTTGCGGCAAGGGTGGGACGGGACGAATGACACGCTAACTCGTCGTCCGTATCGACTCCAGCATGGTCGCCACCAGCGCCAGCGGCAGGCCGACGACGTTGAAATAACAGCCTTCGATGCGCGGAATCCATCGCGCCGCGCGGCCCTGGATGGCGTATGCGCCCGCCTTATCGAGCGGCTCGCCGGTGGCTACGTACTCATCGATCTCTTCATTCGAGAGAGTGAGAAACCGGACTGCCGTCACCTCGGCCGCGACCTCGGTCCCGGCCTCCGTTGCCAGCGCCACGCCGGTGATCACGCGGTGCGTCCGGCCGGAGAGAAGGCGCAACATGCGCTTGGCATCCTCAGCGTCCGCCGGCTTAGCCAGGATTTGATCGTCGAGGACCACGGTGGTATCTGCGCCGAGAACAATCAGCATTCCCGTGGGTGCCCCATTCTTTTCGTCCGCTGCGGCGGACGAAAAGGGTGGGATCGCAGCTTTCGGACGTGCCGACTCCGCCGCTGGGAGATAAGGGGTTTTCGCCCCTGCGGCAATCTCGTTCAACACCGCCTCCGCCTTTTCCCGCGCCAGACGCACCACGTACGCGATGGGGTCCTCATTCGGAAGCGGATCCTCGGGGATGTGTGCCGGATGAACGGTGAAGGCATATCCCGCTTGCGCGAGCAGTTCGCGGCGGCGCGGCGAGGCGGAGGCAAGGACCAGCCGGTACATATCTCCTCTTCAGGGTATCGTCTTGCCTGGGCGCCCAAAAACCCTTTGCCGCACCGGGGTTCGGAACGATATACATCCATACCACATGACTTTTGCCGATCTCGATCTTGCCCGGCGCCTGGAGCGCGCCGAAGGCTTCGCCGGCGCGCAGTTCGCCACCGCGCGCGCCCGTCTCTTCCCCGAGAGCGGTTCGACATGGACTAAGTGCGCCGGCACGACGCTCATCTTCGACGGAGCCGCAGCTCCAACCACGCAGACTTTCGGACTCGGCCTCTTTGCCGACGCGACCGCCGACGCCCTCGACGAAATGGAGCAGTTTTTCTCCGCGCGCGGCGCGGAGACGATGCACGAAGTGTGCCCGCTGGCCGGGCCAGCGTTGCTCGACCGACTTTGCCAGCGCGGTTACCGGCCGATCGAGATCAGCAACGTGCTCTATCGCGCGGTCGAGCCGCCGGCGGTTACGGCGTCTCAGAACATTGCGGTGCGAATCATCGGGTCGGAGGAAGCGGAGCTGTGGAGCGATGTGAGCGCGCGGGGATGGACGCGCGAGCATCCGGAGTTTGAGGATTTCGTCCGCCAGTCCGGTGTCCTGCTGGCGGCGCGCGAGCAAAGTCCGTGCTTTCTTGCCGAGTTGGACGGCGCGCCGGGCGCGGCCGGCGCGCTGGTCTTGCACGAAGGAGTGGCGCTCTTCGGCGGCGCGGCGACTATACCGGAAATGCGCCGGCGCGGCCTGCAGGCTGCTTTGCTCGAAGCGCGCATGCGCCATGCCCTGGAACAAGGCTGCGATCTGGCCATGATGGTGGCCGAAGCCGGCAGCAACTCGCAGCGCAACGCCGAGCGGCTGGGATTCCGCGTCGCGTATACGCGGATCAAGTGGAAGCTGGGGCGACCGACGTGAATCCTAGAGGCCGGACAATGAGCAGTCGGCATTCGACGCCGGCGGCCTCTACCCGAATTTGAAGCAGCCCGTTCGCGCCGCCCCTACGGGGCTGATTCGTTATATAGCTTCGCTTTTCCCAGGACTGCGCTTCGCTTGTCCTGGGCTATTTTCGGCTCGTCCCTCCGGGACGGACCCTGGACCCTGGACGCTGGACGCTAGACCGTCATTCCCGTCTGCAACCCGCTCGGCGTCGCCAGGCCCCAGGCCATGGCCGGCGTGTTGTGCGCCAGGCCGAAGCGGCCGTCGGGGCCGAGCAAAATAATCCCTCCATGCCCGCCGAGGCGATTGTAGAGATAGGCGATGGCCTCACGCGCGGCGATTTCCGGCGCCGTGCCCCCGGCGACGCGATCGGTCGCCCATTTGCCCAGCACCAGCTTCATGATCGGCTCGCCCCAGCCGGTGAGCGAGACGGCGCCGGCCAGGTTGTCGGCGTAGCATCCGCAGCCGATCAGCGAAGAGTCGCCGACACGGCCCGGCGTCTTGTTCAGCGTGCCGCCGGTCGAGGTGGCGGCGGCCAGGTTGCCGCGGCCATCGAGAGCCACGGCACCCACCGTGTCGTGCGACTCCCACCCCGGATCCCGTTCCCTGTTCCCTGTTCCCTCATCTCGCGGGTCTCGTTCCCTTGGTCCCTTGTTCCCTCGGTCCCTCGTCTCTTCCTCCTCCACCGCGACCGCGGTCTCACGATCCTTGTCGTCGCGCGCCGGCTCGCCGGAGAACGACTTGTCCGCCAACCCCGCCGCCTGCCGCGCCTGCGCATGCGCCAGGCGCTCGCGCTCGCGGTCGAGCACCAGCTCGGAGTTTTCGATCAGCTCCATGCCGTGGCTGCGGGCGAACTCTTCTGCGCCGGCGCCGACGAAGTACACGTGCGGACTCTTTTCGAGCACCAGCCTCGCCGCGTGAATGGGATTTCGCAGCCGCTCCACGCAGGCCACGCCGCCGGCTTTCATGCGTCCGCCGTCCATCAGCAGCGCGTCGAGCTGCACGCGCCCGTCGCTGGTGAGAAAGCTGCCCCGGCCGGCGTCGAAGGCCGGATCGTCTTCCATGACGGTCACGGCGGCCTCGACCGCATCGAGCGCCGTTCCGGCGCGCGAGAGGATGGCGAAGCCGGCTTCCAGCGCCCGGCGCACGCCCGTCTCATGTGCCTCGGTCATCTCCGCGGGGATGGCCCACGCGCCGCCGTGAACGAGCAGGGTAGGCGACTGGATGGGCTGGTGCGTCACCGGAACATGGTAGAGCATTGGGCGCGCCGCGGTGAATGGCGAGCTCTGTCAAGGCCTGTGCCCGGTGGCGCACCGCGCATTTGTCTGAAACCACATGGCCTACTCCGCTCGGTTCGATTGCAGAGAATTTCCGCACGATTCGCTAAGCTGATTCCAATCTTGGGCAATTTGTGGGCCCAGCGGGGCAATTCCATTGCGAATTGCCCCTGTTTGCTTTACGGCAATTCCTGAGTTGGTGTGTCCTTGCGGATTCCGTTCAAGGTCGCCGCTCCTCGGGGTCGCGTCGACTTGAGTGCGGAGGCTTCGGGTTACAGCTACTCAGGAATTGCTTTAGGCCAGGTCATCACCGGTACATGCGAGGCGAGAACGGCAAACGATGACGAGAAAACGGAAGCAGCCTGAGTTGCCAAAGAAACACAAGCGGCAGGAATCGCCGGAGAAGCAGGAGCCGCAGGATCAAGCCCATGGCGAGATTGCGCAGGAAGACGCCCCCAAAAATGCGTTCAAACAATTGCGGCGCGCAGTGAGAAAGAAAGTGCGCGAGCAGAGCGCAGAGCTGGCCGAATCGCTCGTGAACAGCGCTCTTGAAGGCAATTCCTCAAGCGCGAGAATCATGGTCTCGCTGGTCGAAAAGAAGAAAAAGAAGCACAAATCCGAGGACAACGGCAAGCCCCTGGAAAGCCTGGCGCTGGATCTGGCCTCCGACCCGCAGTGCCCGCCGGAAGACGACGACTGAGTGCGGGAAGAAGGGCGCGGCGGGCGCCGGAAGCCGATCCAATGCAGCCCATCGTTCCCGACGCAGCTGGGCCAACCTGAATCTTCAGCGGCTGCCGCCTGCGAATGCCATCAACCTCATACGCCCGCGGCCGGGAGTCCATCGGAAACGAGAAAGAGAAAACAGATGAATCAAAAGAATGCGTCGCGCCTCGCGCGCGGTCTGGCTTGGTGCGCTCTGGCGATCGTGCCGGCTCTCATCGCCGCGGCCCAGGTAACCACGACCACGGTGCAAGGCACGGTGTTTCTCGCCAACGGGCAGCCCGGTGCCGGATCGCTGCACATCACCTGGCCCTCCTTCACCACGGCGAGCAACCAGGCCGTGGCGGCGGGCAGCCTGAATGTCGCCATCGGCGCCGACGGATTCGTCAGCGTCAATCTCGCGCCGAACCTTGGCGCCACGCCGGCCGGCTTGTATTACACAGCCGTCTACAACTTGAGCGACGGCTCGACCAACACCGAATACTGGGTGGTTCCCGCCGCCGCGCAGGCCTCCATCGGCCAGGTGCGTTCGCAGGTGCTGCCCGCTGCGCAGGCCGTGCAGGCGGTCAGTAAAGCTTATGTCGATCAGGCCATCGCCCAGCTCGAGGGCAGCCTGCTCACGGCTTCGGGAGGAACGCTGACCGGCCCGCTCTATCTTTGCTGCGATCCCACGCAGCCTCTGCAGGCCGCCGACAAGCATTACGTCGACACTACCTTCAACATGGAAGTGCCGATTACCGGCGGCACCATGACCGGGCCGCTGCTGGTGCCGGCGGTGAACGGCGTCGAGTCGCCGCTCGCCGGAACCTCGCAGACCACGCTGCAGGCGGCGATGAATGCCGCCGGCACAACTGGCGCGCTCGAAATTCCGCCTACCTACACCGGCACCGACGCCTTCACCAATCCCAACGGTCTTTACGTGCTCGACCTGCGCCCGCGCGGCGCCCAGCCGCAGGCGCGCAGCGTGAAAGAATTCGGCGCGGTCTGCGACGGCGCGACCGACGATACCAACGCGCTGCAGGCCGCTCTCAACTATGCGAATGCGCACGGCGTCGCCATCACCCTCCCCCAGGGAACGTGCAAGACGCAGACGCTGAACTGGCACGGCGAATCGATCGCGGGTGAAGGCGAACTGGTATCCGCGCTGATGGGGTTCCCCGGCCAGGATGTTCTCGCCTCCGCGCCCGACGCGACCAACCTGCTCTCGAACACGCGACTCCACAACTTCACCCTCTACGTCGACCAGAGCCAGGATGTTTCTTGCTCTGCGGCCGAAGGGCGCGCCACTGCGGGAAGCTGCGCGGTGAGCCGGCTGCTGGAAAATAGTTCGATCTTTTCACCCGGCGGCAACGGACTCACCGGCACGACCGGAACCGGCGCGGCCTACGCGGTCGGCAACTGCGCCATCGCCATGCCCGCGGCCACCGGCCTCGGCGGCAACGGGCTGCGCGTCGCCGAGATCGACAACATCGAGATCGCCACCACCGGCGCCGACCCGCTGGCGCAATACCCGGGCGCGCATTCTACGCACACCTGCGGGCTCTACCTCGCGCAGTGGCCGCAGTGGAGCGACTTCCGCAACGTCGACATCCGCGGCGTGAACACGGGTATCGCCATTCCCGCGCTGCCGGTGACGCCGCCGGCCGGCCTCGCTGCCGACTCGAACCGCTGGCAGAACATCACGATTCAGGCCGCGCATGCCTTCACCGCCGAGGCCGGTTCGAACAACGTGCTCGACAACGTCGTCGCTCAGGCGGGTAACTCCGCGGCCACCGCCGAGCCGCCGACCGGTCTTTTGCTGAACCTGCCCTCAACCGCGCAGGGCTGGACCGTTCGCAACGCGCTGGTCTCGCCCACATGGAACGTCGTGCAGCCCAGGCTGACCGTCGTGGCCGCCGGCGGCGCGGTAACCGGTGTAACGATCGGCCCCGAGGACGGGCTCGGCTTCGACCCCTATGGCGCGACCATCCCTTTGACTTTCAGCGGCGCCTGCACGGCGCACGCCAACGCCCAGGTCAACAGCGACGGCTCTATCGGCACAGTTACGATCACGTCGGGCGGCGTGGGCTGCTCGGGAACCACAACGGCGAGCCTCAACGTGGCCGGCACGTGGGACACCGCCGCGCCGGTGAACCTGATCGCCGGCCAATCGATGAGCTTTTTCGGCGGCAATCTTCTCAGCGGCAACGGCGGGTACACGGTGTGGAATGCGACCGCTTCGCAGACATATGGTTCGCAGACCGGCGGAGGAGGAGGCCGGCTGCCGAGCGGCTCCGGCTCCTATCCGGCGCTGGTGATGAACGGCAGACTCGGCTCCCTCTACGCCGTCGACCAGTTCCCCGGTGCGGATTTCGGCGCCAGACTCCAGGCCTGCCTCAGCGCCTTGAGCGCGACCAACGGCGGCGCCTGCGATGCGCGCAATTTCACCGGCACGCAAACGATGAGTTCGAACCTGACCATCTCCACCGGCAACGCCACTGTGCTTCTGCCTTGCGCAACCATTTCGACGGCGAACCAGATCGTCGTCGCCGCCGGCACGCGAAATGTCTCGCTGCGCGGCTGCGCTCTACGCGGCGGCACAGCGGCGAACGGCAGCGTCGGCGGCACCGCCTTCGCCTACACCGGCTCGGCGACGGCGCTGCAAGTGGGCGACCCCACCTACGCCACCGACACGCCGGGCTTCCACCTCGACAACGTCGTGCTCAACACCACCGGATCGGCGAGCGCAAGCGCGCAGGGATTCGTCGCCTACCGCACCCAGGAGCTGGATCTTGAAAGTCTCTACTTTCTCGGCAACCAAAACCAGACGGGCATGACCCTCGACGGCACCGGCAACTATACCGGCGGCACGTTCCTCGACAACGAATTCAGCGGCTTCGCGACCGCCGTCAACGCCATCGGCCATCAGGTGTCGAATCCGGCAACCACCGACTGGATGAACGCCAGCAGCTTCGTGCGCCTGCACATCGATTGCCCCACCAGCGGCGGCAGCCCCATCGCCGGGACATACGGGATCAACCTGCAGCAAGGCGACGGCAACACCTTTACCGGCGGCGACGTGGAGGGCTGCGCGACGGCGCTGCATCTCGGCGCCAATGCGCAGAACAACACCCTCGTAGGCCTGCGCAACGAAAACTCGACCAGCCAGATCGTCGCCGATTCCGGCAGCTCCTATAACTCGTGGATCACCGGCGGCACCATGTTCACCGGCAAGCTCACCGACAACGGCACGCGCAACAGCTTTCTCGATACGTTTCATCGCAGCTTCAATGGCCTGAACGGCGACTGGTACGGCAGCCAGCAGGACGCCACTGTCACCAATCACTGGCGGCTGGGCATCGGCACGGGCAACGAGCGCGGCCTGCTCAACCGCTACCAGACCGACTTCGGCTATCGCTGGACGATCGGCCTGAGCGACGCCACGGCCGGCGAGCAGTTCTACCAGCTTCTCGACGAGCTCAACAACGTCTACCGGATCTCCGTCGGCCAGTACAACAACGGCGCGTCGAGCACTAACAACCAAACCGTCATCAACGCGGCGGGCACAGGCGGAATCATCCTGAACGGCTCGAATAACTCCGGCACGGGCGGCGTCGTCTTCGGATCGGGCGGCCCGTCGGAGACCACCGTCGCCACCATCGACAACTCCGGCAACGCGACTTTCGACGGCAATCTGACGGTGGATGGAACGACGACCTTTGCCGGCTCTCCCACGGTGAGGAACGGAGCCGATGCGGAGATCGATTACTTCCTGTGGGCCGGCTCGACCGCGAGCCAGAAAGAGTCGCTCATTTACAAGGACTATAACGGCGCGAGCCAGTGGTACATGGTCAAGGATGCAAGCAATAACTGGGCGCTGAACTCGGCTACCGGCGGCCTGGATAGCTTCAAGGCTTACCAGAGCACGAATTCCGGCGACACCTACGTCAACGCTTCCAACTCGTCGGGCGTGGTGCGCGTGAACTACGAGAGCGGCTCCGGAGCCGGCTTCAAGGTCTACGGGGGCAATTCAAGCACGCTCTATGCCTCGTTCACCGGCACAAACGCCATCCAGTTTCCCGGTCTCGCCGCGTCGAGCGGCCACTTCTGCCTGCAGGTCGACAACTCCGGCTTCATCACCAACACCGGCGCGGCCTGCGGCACGGGCGGCGGCGGAAGCGGCACCATCAGTTCCGGCACCAACGGACAGATCGCGTTCTACTCCGGTACTGGCACTTCACTTGCCGGCGAGACCACCGTGCCGGTCGCCAACGGAGGCACGGGCGCGACGACAGCCTCCGCCGGTCTTGCCAACCTCAATGGCATCTCGTCCGCGCAAACGTCCGCGCAGTCCATGTCGGGCCCGCTCACGGTTCCAGTGGTCGACAATCTCACCAACTTCGCCGGCTTGAGCGGCTCTTCGGTCGCCGCGCAATTCAATAACTGGATTTCGAGCACCAATACCTCGGGAACGCGCAGCGTGCTGTGGGTGGACCCGCAGATTGGCTCCGGCAGCCCGACCTCGGCGCTGGGCTCGCTCGAACGCATCGTCGACGCTCGCGGGACCAACTGCATGGACTCGACCGGCGGATTTTCGTTTCCCGACAATTCGCTCTGCATCGAAGCCGCCGAAGACTCGGCCGACAGCACAACCGTACCGACCAACAAGGCCGACCTGCACCTGAGCTACAACAGCATCGCCGGCGGCGTTTATAACTTCACGGGCACGAGCGGCACCAAATCCAACCGCTCGGTGCTGGCGCTGAATGGCGAATACGCGACCGTGGCGCAGAAGTTCGGCGTCCTCGGCTCCTTTTCCAGCTACTCCGGCGGCGAGACCGTTCCCTTTTCCGGCAACCAGACCGAATACGGCGGCTATGTCAGCTCCGGCGAAGAGCCGTCCGAAGGCGTAAGAATCCAGCAGCAGCAGGGAAGCCTGAGCGACAGCCAGGGCGGCGTTTGGAGCGCTACGGCAAGCACGGTCAACAGCGGCACGGGCGTGGTAACCTTCAGCTCGCCCACCAATGCCGCCACTCTCGGCGAGTCGCGCTTCATTCGCGATCTGGGCACGAGATACAACGCGGGGACGTATTCGGCGGTCTCCTGCACCGGGTCCAATCCGACCACCTGCACCATCACCGGCAGCGGCACCTCGTGG
>Ga0335078_10004365_pt1 | contig 20968 bp, 19 predicted proteins | sample Lox_Sample_32_FD_206711 | JGI IMG/M metagenome (GOLD analysis project Ga0335078, IMG submission 206711) | Soil microbial communities from Loxahatchee National Wildlife Refuge, Florida, United States - Lox_Sample_3.2 | ecosystem: Environmental > Terrestrial > Soil > Wetlands | place: USA...
GATGAAGTTACCGTCGACCAGTTGAACGCGATCCTGGCTCCTACCACGGGTGCGCTTTGGGGCTTCTATAATGCGAGTCTGGCCCAATACCTGACCAAGGACGGTTCCCGCTACGTAGCCAATCCAGCCGCCACGGTCAAGCTATCTCCCGTTTTCATAGACTTTTTCAATCGCGTTGCCGGCTTGAGCGACGCCTTCTACCCCCCCGGTTCTGCCGCACCGCACTTCACTTACGCGCTGACCCCGCTTCCCAGCAACGTCGAGGGATTGATTTTGAAAATCGGCGCTGAAACGCTTACCGGAACCGGGCAGCAGAAAACCTTCACCTGGACCGGCGCTCCCGTTGACCTGGAGGTCACCACCAAAGGAAAAGACATACTGAACTCCGCCAGCGGGGTATGGTCGATTTTCCGTTTCGTGGCGGGCGCGCGTTCCCAGGTCACCGGCCCCAGCACCAACCTGGAATGGATCATGCAATCCAACGGTCAGACGATTATGCTTCCCGGTGGCAAGCCGAAATCTTATGACTATCAACTGCAGGTCTCGGGCTTCAATCCCTTCCGCGCCTCGGAGATGGCAGGCTTGCGCTGCGTGGCACAAGTGGCGAAGTAGGCCTTGTCGTTGGGTCCGGTTTCGGGCCGTACGGCACTTCCGTAATCGGCACAACTGCACCTTTTTCGTTGCAATTTAACATTCCTGCAATATTCTGCCCCTATCATGCGAAAAGCGGGACTTCCCGCAGAGGAATGGCTTTTGGCCGCGCCCCGAGCCCACCGATTCGCCTTGCCGTTACAGGTTGCGGCGGTTTGCTACCGTCGCCGCGGCCAGGCTGTCGAATTTCTGCTGGTCAACACCAACGGCGGAGGCAAGTGGACTTTTCCCAAAGGCACTCCCAAACCGGTGATGTCCCATAGCCAGGCCGCCTCGCAGGAGGCCTGGGAAGAGGCCGGCGTACGCGGCCAGATCGAGCCGCGGCATTTTCATCTCTATCTGCACTCCAAGGGCGTGTTCTGGAAATCTCCCGGCGTGCGCGAGTTCGTGGTGAAGGCGTTTCTCATGGAAGTCGAGCGCACCGAGCCGTCGCATGAACCGGAGCGCAATCCCACCTGGTTCTCGCCCGAGGACGCCAAGAAAATTCTCACCAAAGGGCGTGAGGTGAAATACGCGCATGAGATGCAGGCAGTCGTCGACCGCGCCCTCGAGCACCTCAAGACCGCCGAAGCGGTTACTCGCTAGAGATCGCTGCAGAGAACCTTCGTCGCCGCGGATTGGACCTGAATCCGCCTGTACTCAATAGTTGAGGCAGGTCAAAACCGCCAAAATTCTAGTGGTCAGTTGATCGCGATCCAATGAATCGTGGGGAACTTTCGAAGTTTGTTTCACGGTGGACAGATCTCGATCGCTGAATGCCCAAGGTATTGTGGTTCTTTCATGGGATCTCTAATTCACAATGAAATAGTCAAAGCATTCGGGGTTGCTGGAAAAGCTGCCGAGGTTGACCGTGAAGCTCGTTCCCGCGTTCTTTGCGGCCAAGCGCGGCGCAGTCAAGCCGGTGTCTGCGGTGGTGTTACAAGTTACACTCAGCCGCGATCCCTCCGCTGCGGTTGGGGTGATGAAGATTTCGCTATTGGCTGTTACTGCAGTCGTCCTGACCACACAGGTTCCGCTCGAAGCCGTCGTCGCACAGGAGAACGCCCCGGCTGGGGCCGAGCCACAAGCAACGAGCGATGGACTTTCCCCGGTTCCCGCCGCTGCGCAATTCGTTGTGGATTGGTAGTTTTGCGCGCTCACGCCCCCGGCAACCACAAGACTCTTGTTGCCGGTAAAGGCGATGCCCAGATTGCCGGAGGAATCATTGTTGAGAACTGTGACGAAGTTCCTGTTCAATGCATGACTTTGAAAGGCGAGAGATTGCGAACTATCGGTGCCGCTCCAAGCAGTCCCATCCAGAAAAACTCCATACGTGTCAGTTGCGCCCCGTCCGAGATTCAGGCCGTCGTGCCAGGACCAGCCAATCGGAGTAATCGAAATGGCAGAAGCCAGGCCGGCCCTGGGAATCGCCCCGCCTCCGGTGCCTCCGGTGATCTGCAATCCAATGAGCGGTCTGGTAGTCGAAGCTACATTGGTTCCTGGACCGACGTCAATTTCTTCTCCGATGATTCGAGTATTGGTACAAGAGGGGGCGCAATTGGCCGAGGCGAGAATATTCAGACCTTCAACGAGTGCCGAATCTCCGGTGGCGATACTTTGCAGATACCCGCCTGCGGCCCCGCCGCGCGCCGAACCATGGTTTTCAACAGTGGCCACGATGCCATATGCCGCGCCGACGGTGGCATAACTGGGGCGAATATTGCACAGACTCGCCGCCGCCGTGTAGTACACGGTCTGCACGTTATGGAACATCGTGTCCGGGCTACAGCTGCCAATCTCGGAGAGCAAGTAGTCGTTACCACTCACGTTCGTATAGTTGCCGGCGTTTACGACTTGCGAGGTCGAGAAATGTCCAACCGAGGGCGAGCCCGCCTCACCCGGCGATTGCGCGGTATTCACGCTCGTCGGGTCCAGTTTGCCCGCGGTGATTGCCCGGTCGGTCAGAGGACTGAGAGCCGCCGCCCCGGATGGACTGTGAATGTTGTCCGCGGTCCAGATCGGTACACCGGAATTGGGACAAGATGAATTCGCGCCGCTCGCGCCATAAAGAATGAACTTGTAGGGCAGGCCCGGTTTAAGCCAGATTCCCACTGGGGACGATCCATTCACCGGATTGCCGTTGACGTCGAGGGAGATGGGGTTCGAGTTCAGCGCGCCTCCGGTCTGGTCGGTGTAGGTGGCTTGCGGTGTCGTCGTCCCAGCAGCGAAACTGCAGAGCACACCCAGCGCATCCGGTACTGAACCGTCGAAGAACTGCTGGCGCACCACCGTCGAAATGGTGGCCATCTGGGCGAAGGATGGCAACGTGAGAAGCAGAACGAGAGACAGTTTGCGAGACATGAGAGTATTTTATTGCTGGGCACCCTAAGCGCGCACGCAATTCACGGTTCCTGCCAGAGTCAGATAAATCTTCGCTGGGTTTAAGACCAAACCCCAATTTCCAGTTCGCGCATGATTATAGGGATAAGGCGCACCACGCGGAAAGAACGAATGCATGTGTTGCACTTCCAGGCCGGGCGGGCGTTGACACATGGCGAGAATGCGTGTAGTCTTTGCCGGAAAACGGAGGACCCGATGAGGCATTCCCAGCGGTGGTATCGCGCTGTTGTTCCAGCTGTTCTGGCAACTGTATGCCTGGGCGCGCTGGCGCAAGACCACATGCCTTTGGGAGCACATTCCATCGTCAGTCCGACAGCCTTGCAATGGACACCCATCATTTCCGGCTGGGAAATCACCGTCGTTTCCGGCGATCCCGACAAGGAAGGAGAGCCCTTTACCATTCGTTTCCGTGGGCAGGATGGCGCAAAAGTTCCACCCCACTGGCATCCCACCGACGAAAATATCACCGTGTTAAAAGGCGCGTTTCTCGTGGCCGAAGGCGAAAAATACGACGAACAGCAACTGAAGCCGATGAACGTTGGCAGCTTCGTGACCATGCCCAAGGAGATGCGCCACTTCGCCAAGGCCCAGGGCGACACGATTATTCAGGCACACGGAATCGGCCCTTTCAAAGTCAATTGGGTCAACCCTGCGGAGGTCATACCGCCTTCCGCTGCGAAGCAGTAAGAGATAAATGCTGTACTTCGGCGCTTGGCAGGCCTACTCATCGCACGAAACCTCCGTTCGACTGCGCCGCCGCCCCGTCATGGATCACCATGCCCGCTGCGGTGAAACCCGCCTTTCTGCAACTCGCTCTCTCATGAGACGATAAAAGCAGCATGATTCAGCTGTCTTCCGCCGGAAAACGCTACGGCCAGAAGCTCCTATTCGAGGGAGTGGACTGGCTGATCACCAATCGGGACCGCATCGGTCTGGTGGGCGCGAACGGCACCGGAAAGTCTACCCTGCTCAAGGTTCTTGGCGGCCTCGAAACTCTGGATTACGGCTCCATCAGCACGCCGCGCGGCATCAGCGCGGGATACCTCCCGCAGGATGGGCTTACGCTCTCCGGCCGCTCCGTCTTCGCCGAATGCCTGTCGGTGTTTGACGAATTGCGCGCTCTGGAAAAAGAAATGGAAGAGCTGACCGGGCGCATGTCGGAACTGGACCACGCTTCGGCGGAGTACGCGCGGGTGGCGGAGCGTTACCAGCGCATCGACCACGAATTCCGCACCCACGACGGCTACGCCCTCGAAGCGCAGGTGGGCAGCGTTCTGATGGGCCTCGGCTTCGGCAAAGACGACTGGCAGCGCCAGACCGATGAATTTTCCGGCGGCTGGCAAATGCGCATCGCACTAGCCAAATTACTACTGCAGCAGCCGACCCTGCTGTTGCTCGACGAGCCCACCAATCACCTCGATCTCGAAGCTCGCAACTGGCTGGAGGAATATCTGGCCGGCTATCCCAACGCCTTCGTGCTGATTTCACACGACCGTTATTTTCTCGACGTCACGGTGAACAAGATCGTTGAAATATGGAATAAAAGAGTTCAGTTCTACCCGGGAAACTACGAAAAATATCTGACGCAGAAGACTGCGCGACAGGAGCAGATGGAGGCCGCTTATCGCAACCAGCGCGAGCGCATCGACCAGTTGGAGGTCTTCATCAACCGCTTCCGCTACCAGGCCACCAAGGCCAAACAGGTACAGAGCCGCATCAAGGAACTGGAGCGGATGGAGCGCATCGAGATTCCCGAAGAAGAAAAAACTATTCACTTTTCTTTTCCCCAGCCCAAGGCGAGTGGACGCATCGTGGCGGAGCTCTCGGGGGTCGCCAAATCATATGGAGAAAAAGAAGTCTTTCGCGATGTCAGCTTCATGATCGAGCGCGGCGACCGCATTGCGCTGGTAGGAGTAAATGGCGCCGGCAAATCCACCTTGATCAAACTGCTGGCGGGCGAAGAGCCGCTCAGCGCCGGCGAGTACAAGCAAGGCCACAACGTGCAGGCCGATTATTTTGCTCAGGACCAGTACAAGGCGCTGAACCCGAACGCCCGCATGATCGATGACATCGGCGGGCTCTCGCCGCGTTCGACCGAGACTGAACTGCGCAGCCTGCTCGGTTGCTTTCTTTTTTCAGCCGATGAAGTCTTCAAGCGGATCGGCGTACTCTCCGGCGGCGAGCGCAACCGCTACGCGCTGCTGAAAATGCTGCTTGAGCCGGCGAACTTCCTGCTGCTCGATGAGCCAACCAATCACCTCGACATGCGCGCCAAGGATGTTCTTCTCGAGGCCCTATCGAAGTACACCGGAACGGTCGTCTTTGTGTCGCACGACCGCTATTTCATCGACAAGCTCGCCACGCGCGTCTTCGAGGTTGGAGATGGCGGCGTAGAGGTGTATCCCGGAAACTACGAGGACTACCGCTGGCGCAAGGAAGGCGGCGCGGAAAAGCTGCAGGCAAGTGTCGAAACGGCGACTGCGTCCTCACCGCCGACGAACGGGAAACAGCCGGCTGCAGATTCATCGGATGGAAAGGCCAGGCGGCTGAATCCGCTGAAGCGTAAAAAGCTCGAAGACCGGGTGCGGGAACTCGAACAGGAGATCGCCCGCACCGAGACATCGATCGCTGCCTGCGAGACTTCCCTGCAGACTTTCAGCAGCGCCGAAGAAACTGCCCGCCTGACGCAGGAACTGGCAGCCCACCGCGAGACGCTGCAGAGGCACATGGCAGAGTGGGAAGAGCTGGCGCAAACGCTGCAGGCATAGACCTGGCAGTACACCAATCGTCGTTCGGAGAGAGCGAAGCGAACGAAGAATCCATGAACGGCCTGAAGGCTACTCAGGACGACACGCACTTGGACACGTTCTTTCGTAACCTGCTTTGACGCTTCCGTAACCTCCTCCAACCCGAAAGTTCATGCCATAGTCAGCCTAGATTCCATAAACCCCACCGCCTGCGGTAACTGAAGCCGCCGCGGAACCAAGGATGGCCAGACTCGATGTTGCAACCAGCGCAGAACTCTAACGCCCAGAAATATCCGGCTCAACCCACCAACTACGCACCTGTCAGACCGGCAAATCCGCCACTCGAACAAGCGACCATCGGGCGGTCTCTCGTCATTAAAGGCGAAATTACCGGCGCCGAAAGTCTCTACATCGACGGCCGCGTTGAGGGAACCATCACCCTCGCCGAGAACCGCGTGACTATTGGCCGCAATGGCAGCGTCACGGCCAACATCAGCGCCCGCGAAGTGGTAATCATGGGCACGGTCAAGGGCAACATCGAGTGCACCGACCGGCTCGATATTCGCAGCGAAGGCTCGCTGACCGGCGACGTGATCAGCCAGCGCATCAGCGTGGAAGACGGAGCGGTTCTAAAAGGAAGCGTCGAAGTGCGCACCGCGCCGGCGAAAAACGAGAAGCCGACCCAGGCGAAGCCGGCCGAGCCTGCAAAGCCCGCGGTCAGTGAACAGCCAAAGGCGGCAGCCGCAGCGGCTGGAGCCGGCATGGGAAGCACCATGACACTCTCGACGGGCAGCAAGGTGATGTACGAAGCTTCGAACTAGGTCTCAAGCCTTGTCATTTCGAGCGTAGCGAGAAATCTGCTGTTCTACGTCGAGCAGATTCCTCCTCGCTGTGCTCGTCGGAACGACAAACTTGTTACTTCTTCTCCAGCTCAAGCCTTGGCATTTCGAGCGTAGCGAGAAATCTGCTTCTGCACCCCAAGCAGATTCCTCCTCTCTTCGCTCGTCGGAATGACAGGCTGATTTACTTCTTTTCTGCGGGCTTCAGATCGAGCGAGGCTGAGTTCATGCAATAGCGCTGGCCGGTGGGCTCCGGACCATCGGGGAAAACGTGGCCCAGGTGGGCATCGCAGCGAGCACAGCGAGCCTCCGTCCTTATCATGCCGTGGCTGCTGTCGGTCTTCTCCGCCACCGCTGCCGAGTCGACCGGCTGCCAGAAACTAGGCCAGCCCGTTCCTGACTCAAACTTGGTGTTGGATGTAAACAGCGGCGCCCCACAACAGACGCAGTGGTAGGTTCCTTTGTCCTTGGTCTTCCAATACTTTCCCGTGAACGCCGGTTCGGTGCCGGCATGGCGGGTCACGTAGTATTGATCGGGCGATAACTGCTTCTTCCATTCTTCTTCAGTTTTAGTAATCTTCTCAGGCATTCGTCAAAGCCTCCGCCCATTGGATTATGGCAGGGCAGGAAAAGTTACAAGGCCTCGGCTAGGGTACACGAGGGTTATCATCCTGACCAGCCTCCCGATTCGTGCATACGCGGCAAGAACACCCAGTCCCTTGACTTCGCCTAATCTTCGCCTACAATGATCGCATGGCCATCACTCGACGACAACGTGAGCTCTACGACTTCATCTCCGAGTTCGTGCAGAAGAACGGCTACTCCCCGTCGTTCGATGAGATTCGCGAGGGCATGGGCCTCAATTCTCTGGCCACCGTGCACAAACACGTTACCAACCTGGAAAAAAAGGGACTGTTGACCCGCGACTACAACCGCAGCCGCTCGATTGATTTGCTCCCTCCCAAGGGCCGCCTGAAACAGGCGATGAGCGTGAATACCACCATGGTGCTGCCGTTGCTAGGCCGGATCGCCGCGGGCCAACCAATCGAAGCGGTCGAAAATCCGGAGACGATTTCCCTTGCCGACTTCGTGCGCTCCAAGGAAGTTTTCGTGCTGGAGGTCCGCGGGGACTCCATGCAGGATGAGCACATTCTCAGCGGCGACTACGTACTGGTAGAAAAATCCCGAACCGCGCACAACGGAGATATCGTGGTGGCGCTGGTCGACGGAGCGGATGCCACGCTCAAGCGTTTCTATCGCGAAGGTGACACCATCCGCCTGCAACCGTCGAACGTCAACATGCAGCCCATCGTCGTCCCGGCGGCGGCGGTGCAACTTCAGGGCAGAGTGATTGGCGTGTTGCGGAAATACTGACCTACACGCCTGGCAAAGAGTCCTCCATGCCAAGTCCGTCTGCAGCGCCAGCCTTCGATTTAGCGCAAGAAATACTGCAGGCTTATGCTCTGAACGATCGAATGAACCAGCTTTTTTTGGAGCAGCTCGACTCTCGCGCGTGGCAGGCGAAGAGGCCTGGCCACAAAGGTCGCACCATCGCCGCCATCTTCGCGCACGTCCACAACATTCGCTGCAAGTGGCTCAGGCTCTCCGCTCCACACCTCAAGCTCCCAGCGCCGCTTGAGCGCGGCCGCTGCACCCAGAAACAGACACGAAATGCGCTGGCCGAAAGTGGCGAACGCTGCTCCCAAATGCTCGCGGAAGCTCTGACTGCTCCCCGGGGCCGCGGGCAGAGTTTTCTGCGCGATGGCTGGGCCCGGCCATGGCCTCCGGGCGTTGCCATGTTCGCCTACATGATTACCCATGACGCCCATCACCGCGGACAAGCGTCCATGCTCGCCCATCAACTCGGATTCCCGGTTCAGGCGGGCTACAGAATATGGGACTGGGAAAAGCTTGCGAAGGAGTGCGGATTCGAACTGTCCGCTTCCCGCAAAGCAAAACGCCCGGCTGGGACCAGGCGTATCCTTACACAACCTAAACGCTCAACGCGAAGTGCTGGTTTTTAGCCCAGGTGCTTGTCGATGGCTTTCTGGATGGTCTCCTTGGGAACATAACCGACAATCTGTTCCTTCACCTGGCCACCCTTAAACACCAGCAGCGTGGGAATACCACGGACCCCATACCGCATGGGGGTGGCACTGTTGTGATCTACATCCATCTTGCCGACTTTGACCTTGCCCTGATAGTCCTTGGCCAATTCCTCGACGATCGGCGCAATGGCGCGGCAAGGCCCGCACCATGTGGCCCAAAAGTCCACCAAAACAGGAGTGTCGGACTTGAGCACATCCTGGTCAAAGTTTGAGTCAGTTACCTCGATTATTCCATTCCCTGCCATAGCTTCCTCCCCGGGCACGCCCCTGGCTATCGCGCCGGGCGAAACCGTATAAATGCCAATGAATTCTAGCACCATTATTCGATGCACTGCAGTGAGGAAGGTCGCAAGCGACTGGCGGGCGGAAGTCGTTCAGCAGAGTCCAAGGGAAATAAAAAAGCGCCCTAAACTTTTCAGTTCAGGACGCCCTGGCAGCCCTCCCCCAGAACTGCCAAACCACGTGCTGATCCTAGTCTGGCGAACTGGGAGTGTAAACGTCACTTTGGTAATTCGGCATAGCCGGAACGGGTAATATGCTCGCACTCTCGGAAGTAACGCAGGCCTATTGTTTCTGCCAGCTTTGACCCGCGTCAGAGGTCACCCACTTCTCCTGTCCTGAAGTGGTCACGGTCCCGTGCTCTTTATCCACGAATTCGACTCCAATAATGTCTTCGGTGAGCGTTTCCCCATTGCTGGAGGGTTGCACGTGGATCCAGTCCTGGCCGGCATTGGAGGAGTGGTAAAGCGCGCCTTGGGCGCCGCCCACCCAAATTTCAAGTCCATCGGCGGCGAGGGCTCGAAATCTCGACTGACCGGCGACCGTGATGGTGTCCCACGTTCTGCCAGAGTCAAACGAGCGCTGCAACGTTCCGTCCGCACTGAGAGTCCAGCGTGGAAGCAGCCCAACCGCGGCCACGCTTTTGTTCATCGCCATGCCGGACATTGCCATAGAGGCGCTCGGCTCTGCGGACCTGGGTCCGCCTGTCGCCAAAGCCCGTGCCGTCGGTGCCAGGGCATCTTTGGCGCGGCCGGGCACAGCTTCGGCTTCGGCCCCGTCCAAGGCGTTGGAGGAGAAAGGCAATTGAGGGATGCGTCCTTCTGCGGCTTGAGGCGGTGCAGGTGCGGAGGGGCGTGGAGCATTCGTTATGGGAGACGAGGCTCGAGCAGTTTTCTTTGCTGCGGGAAGCTCTCCGAGAGATTCCTGGTCGCGTGGCTCAACCGTCCTTGGAACCACACCAAGGTCTGTCTTGGACTCGGAAGGCTGAGCGATTCCTGCCGATGGCAGGGCGCTGATGTTCGCCGGCGTCTCAACCTTTTGGAGAACATCTGGAGACCCGGGCCGGAAATCACGATGGAGGGTGACCGCGGCGCCCACCACCACCACACACGCCGCCAGCGCACCCCACCGCAAGACAGGCCAAGTCAGCCATATCGGACGAACCGGGGCAACCGCAGCCACTTCACCGCTTGGGAACGACAGGGCCAGCACCTCGCGGCAATCATGACACTCCGCAAGATGCCCAAGCACCTGATCCCGTTCGCGCTCGCTCAAAGATTTCTCCGCGAATGCGGTGATCACATCCGCATCAGGATGTGCTGTGCTCGGCGCCGTCCTCAGGCGCTGCGCGACGATTTTGGGTAATTCTGCCACCCGATTTGGTTCCCCGAGCTGGCCAGATTAACCGGCCTTCTCATCATTTTCTAATCAACCCGAGGGTTCCCCCGCGGGAGCTTCTGCCTTCTTATCCGAGAACGAAGAAGTAGCCGTTTCTTGCATCAGCCGGCCCCGGATATTAACCTGCAAATCGCGTACATCGACCTCCAGGGCCTCCCGCGCCTGTTGGCGGCTCATCCCGCGCCGCCGTAGGCTGGCCAGGATGCGCTTCCGCAGGATTCTGGTGAGTTTATCGAGCTTGCGGCTGATAGTGGACTCATGCACGTGCAGGGTGCGGGCAATCTCAGCCAGCGTACGCTCGTCTAGAAAATAGGAAGCCAGAAGGAAGCGCTCCTCGCCCGACAATTGGGTCAAAACTTCTTCTATAGCTACCCCCATCCGCGAATCCGCAACCATTAAAGGCTCTGGAGTGGCGGCAGGAAATTGCACGCCTTCCTCGCTTTCCTCATCCAGGCTGACAAAGCGACGCTGGCGGCGGTAGCGATTGACAAATTCCTGCGCCAGCACCGTGCGTAACCAGCCTTCGAGCGAGCCGCGCCCGGTGTACGAGGCCAGTTTGGAAACCCGCTGTCCGTCCCGCAGGGTAGTACCGTAGAGATCCGCATACAGGCAGTCGGCTAACTCCCGCGCCGCCGATGCTTCCCGCGCAATATAGCCCGCCATATCGTAGAGCTTTTCGCGGTAACGGGTCAGGAAGACTTCCCACGCGCGCTCCTGGCCTGCCGCGCAAGCGCGAGCCAGGGCCAGATCTTCGAGTCGCAACGTCCCCCAGAATTCGCGGACTTCGCTTTGTGTACTGTTCGCGGGAAGATACTTGCCGGCGACCTCACGCAGCGCGCGATCAAATGCCTCGGGCGCAAGCCCGAACTCCGCAGCTCTGCTCCTGCCATATAGCTCCATCACGGGAGACTCCAACCCCAACTGTTGCCCATTGGATTGGACACCGCGACGCGCCATATCTGGTATGCCCTTCTCTCGGATGCTACCAAGTTTTTAGACGCAAGGATCGAGCTTTTTGCCGTTCGCACCTGCAGGAAGGGTCAGGAAACATGCTTCGGACATGCACTTCCTCCGCATTTCCCAGGCGTGCCAAGGCCCTGGGAGGTTCTTATGCGCCGCAAGGTATGGCTTTCGATTCTGAGGTTGGCAGTGATTGGCGTTCTGGCGGCACTGTTGCCGTCTGTGGCGCCAGCCGGCGAGATCCCCACCACGGTTCGTTACAGAGTGCTGGCGCCCATTCGCCACGGTAGTTTGTCCGTATTTCCCGTGGTCGCGGCCGCTACGCACGACACCCAGGATTTCCTTACTCTGGACGAAGGCCTTCGGTCCGGGGAAGTGGTAGTGAGCGAATCCGGCGCCATCGCCCCCTTGATTCGTCCCCGAGATGGGCATTCTCATCCGCTGCCCCCGGGCGGAGGGGCACAGGTCAACCAACTGGTCCTGGTCAACAACTCAAAGCGGCCTTTGATCCTGCTGGCGGGTGAGATTGTAACCGGCGGCAGGCAAGATCGCGTGATCAGCAAGGATCGCCTGGTTCCAGCTGAGAGCGACCCCATCGAGCTGGGTGTGTTTTGCGTCGAGCCGGGACGCTGGACGGGACCGAAGATGAGCTTCGACGCAATCGGTTCGCCGATGGCGGCGCCTGGGGTTCGCGCCAGAGCCATGGCCGACAAAGATCAGCAGAAGGTTTGGTCGGAGGTGAGGAATTCCCAGCTCGCGATGGCTGCGGCCGTCCCTGCTGCGTCGGCAGGTGGCGTCATCAACGGGACGACCTCCTACGCCAAAGTTCTGCAGAACGAAGAAGTAAAAGAAAAAGTGGATTCGGTAGCCGCACCCATCCAGCACGACTATCAAAGCCTGATCAAAGAACTGCGGGACCGTAATGCGGTGGGGGTAGTTGTGGCAGTTAATGGCGAGTTGATCTGGGCCGATGTTTTCGCCAGCACCGCGCTGCTGGAGAAATACTGGCCCAAGTTGGTCCGTTCCTATGCCGCCGAGGCGATTGTCAACAGGAACAAGGACATAGAAGTAGACAGCAAGTCCGCACAGCAATTTCTGAACGATCTCGAGGGCCGCAAAGAGACCGTGGAAACCGAGCCCGGACTGTACCGTCACACCGAAATTACCGGGGATGGTTTCAAGGCCTTCGAACTGACGTCCCTATTACCAAAGACCGGCTTCGAACTGCACCTGGCAAAGATGGCGGAGTGAACAAGGCAAGAGGAGCGTAGCGGCAGAGGCCCTTGCCTGCCCGGCCCGGGGTACGCCAGGCGTTTCCGTGGAGAGAATTAGCCGGCCAGAAGGTTCGTCTGGCCACGCAGATCAATATTTCGGGCTCAGCCGATCGTTCTGGGATATAATGTTTAGGTCTCCCGTTCATCGGGCCCTCCCAGACACGCTTATATCCTGGACCGGAAGCAGCTAATTTGGCGGCATCGCGAAAGATTCGCACAGTTTTAGTTGAGTTACGTACCAGCGTCGGTCCGGTGTATGCGCAACCGTCGTTTTGGGAACGGCTTTACCTGCTTTGGATTTTCCGCAATTTTCGCTGCCTGCCGAGGGAAGTTCTGGGGCACCGCCAGCGTCGATTAGTGGACAAACTGTGCCGGACCGCGGTTCGCCAACCATCGATCGCGCATAGCGCCATCATCGGTATTGTCGAGAATGTGGCAGTGACGCCGGCGTCCAAGCCTGAGATTGCCCTGACACCCAGCAATGTGATCGAGATGGTCAGTTCTGCGGCAGAGATCGGTGTCCAGCGCGCCGTAGCGGTTGGGGGAACACCGATAAGGTGGGAACCTCCAGCAGACCGCAACGCTCGCACGAGCGCAGACCTAACGAAAGTAGAAGTCATCTCTCCGTCAGGCAATTCTGCCTGTACCGGATCCGGGAATGGGGAGCGAGATTTCGCCGTGGCAAGAACGGTCAAGAGAGGAGTCTTGACGCGGCGCACGGCCTGGATACTGGCCGCCGCGTCGGTCGCCACTGCAGTCGGAGTACTGTTGCGACTTCCAATTCAGGCACGGCCGTCTCCTCCTGCTATCGTCTCTCAACCGGCAGTCCCAGACTTCACGCCCGCGATGCGGGCTCCGATAACCCCGGTGGCAGTTCCTGAGGCGGTTCCCTCGGCTGCGGTAAGCGACCCGGTTCGAACCACAGTCGCCTCCGATCACAATCTGGCAACGGTTCCTGCTCCTTCACGTCGTCCGGAACACTTAAGCACCGATCAGGCAGTCGCCAAGCTTCTACTCGCAGCTCCGCCAGTTACCGATGATGACTCGACGCAGGAATCGCGTCTGCAGATTACTCAGCCCCCCGAGAGCGGATTCCGCTACCCGGAGGCTCCCGCTTCTTCTCTGACCGGTAAGGTCAGCCTCAAAGCCATTATCGGAACCGATGGTGCGGTCGTGAAAGTGGATGTGCTAAGCGGGAACCGCGCTCTTGCCGCCGCCGCCGTGCAAGCGGTGCGACATTGGCGATATGCCGTGCCCGAACTCGACGGTCACCCAGTGGAAGCAGAGACGAACGTTGCGATCAACTTCCTGGGCGACGACGCCGTTTCCGTCACTTTCCCCGCCGCGCGATAAACTGCGCTCGAGCCATCCCGGCGCCCGCATTTAAGGTTCACTTAAGGTAAGTTACCTTCCTCTAGGCATTGGCTCCCGAGATCATCTTGGAAAGGATGCCCCCTATGCTGCATCGTGGCGTAAAAGTTCTCTCTGCCTGCTTTATCCTGTTTTTCGCAACCAGCCTGTTCGCTGCTGATTCCGGCTATCACCTGATTAAAACTTACAAGCTGGGCGGAGAGGGCGGATGGGACTATCTGACGGTCGACAGCGCCTCTCGTCGCCTTTACATCTCGCGCGCCACTCACGTGATCGTTATCGACGCCGATTCTGGCAAATCCGTGGGAGACATACCGGATACCCCCGGCGTGCACGGCATCGCCCTGGCTCCCGAGCTGGGACGCGGCTTTGTCAGCAACGGCCGCGAAGGCACGGTCAGCATCTTTGATCTGCAAACTCTCAAACTCATTACCAAGGTGAAGGCCGAGGAAAATCCCGACGCGATCCTTTACGATCCCGCCACCAAGCGAGTCTTCGCCTTCAACGGACGCAGTCACAGCGCAACTGCGATCGACGCCGCCAGCGGGAACGGGTTGGGGACGATCCAGCTTGAAGGCAAACCCGAGTTTGCCGTCAGCGACGCCAAAGGAGAGATTTTTGTCAACATCGAAGACAAGAGTCAGATCGACGCTATCGATCCTGCCAAGCTGGAAGTGAAAGCGCGCTGGCCGCTGGCACCGTGCCAGGAGCCCAGCGGGCTGGCCATTGACCGTAAGAACCGCCGCTTGTTTGCCGGCTGCGACAACAAAATGATGGCCGTGGTCGACGCCAACAGCGGCAAGATCATCGGAACACCGGCGATCGGCGAAGGCGTGGATGCGAATGGGTTTGATCCGGAAACCGGGCTGGCGTTCGCCTCCTGTGGAGAGGGCGTACTGACGGTGGTGCACGAAGATTCCCCGAGCCAATTCAGCGTGCGCGAAAACGTTCCAACGCAGGATGGGGCACGCACTATGGCCTTGGACGACAAGACTCACAATGCGTATCTGGTTACCGCTAAGTTTGGGGCGCCCCCTGCACCCACGGCCGATAATCCGCACCCCCGGCGTACGATTCTGCCGGATTCGTTCGTGGTATTGGTCTTCGGCCAGTAGCGACGCCTCTTGCGCCGTTGCTCTCTTCCTGTAAACTATCGAGACGCGCACGCATCGCCCAGCTCGAGGTGAGACGGCATGACTGCGCCCGACGACCGGTTTTATCACCCCAGAATTACCCAGCGTGTAGATCTGAGTTCGACGCTGTGGACGATTCGCCTCGCTGTCGATCGCGAGTTCAGCTTCACCGCCGGACAATACGCGACTTTGGGAGTCCAGGATGCGCACGAGAAGCGCTGGGAGCGTCCCTACTCGATCGTTTCTTCTCCCTATGAAAGTGAAGTTGAGTTCTTCCTCGAGTTAGTTCCGAACGGCGAACTCACCCCTTTGCTTTATCAATTGCAGTCAGGAGATTCGCTTCTCATGCGCAAGGCGCCCAAGGGCCGCTTCATTCTCGACACCTCGAGTGAACGTACCAATCACTTTCTTATCTGCACCGTAACCGGAGTCGCACCGTTCGTGAGCTACGTCCGAACGCTTTACCGCGAATGGAAGGACAGTAAGTTCGACGGCGGTCACAAACTCTTTCTGCTCAACGGCGCCAGCCACTCCCTGGAATTCGGTTATTGCGCCGAATTGCAGAGTCTCGCGCAACAGGTTCCATGGCTCCAGTATGTGCCCACCGTCAGCCGGCCCTGGGAAGATCCAAAGTGGCCGGGTGAGCGCGGGCGCGCTGACGATGTGCTGCGTAAGTACGCCGATCTGTGGGGCTTGAACGGGTCGAACTCGGTCGCGTACCTGTGCGGACATCCGGAGATGGTCGAACACGCCAAAGGCATCCTGAAGCGCATCGGATTCGACAAGAGTTTCTTGAAGGAAGAGATTTATTGGGTGCCGTCAAGAGAAGCCCTGGCTTCTTAGCGCGAAATGCTTCGACGCAGAATCCGAGTCGGCTGGCTTCCAAGTACCGCCGCGAATCAGGCGCTCTCCGCCGGAGCGAAGAACACCAGCGCCCATAATTCTTCCGTTATGTCGTAAAAGCGGTGATCCACATTCGCCGCAACGAAAATGACGCTGCCCGCTCTTACCTCGCGTTCCTCGGACCCCGCACGCATTCTGGCACGGCCGCGCACCACATAGTACAGTTCGTCTTCTTTATGCGGCGACTGCAGGTCCGCTCCTCCTGCGGGGAGGACATACAAGCCGGCACTCATGATGGGAATGCGTAGAAACTCCAGGTACCGCCTTCCGGCTGCGGTCCGTTGCTCTTCGAGCTGCGATACCTGAAAAAAGCCTGCTGTCTGCATCGTGCCTCCGTTGCATCGCTGAAGATTCAAGGATACCGGCGTGAATACCATGAAGCCAGTTCCTGATCGCCCCACCGGGCTAACCACCTTGTCCCCGGCTGGTCTAAGATTGCTGTTGTGGTGGACGCGCCGATGGGAAGTCTGACTTTGCAAATCTTGCGGATAATTCTTTTGGTGATGGCGGCCTTGCCGCTCATGGCACAGGATGCGGACCTGCTCCGTCATTTCGACTATGACCGGACCGCTCCGCTGGACATTCAAGAAGCCGGGGTTGAGCATCACGGCTCGGTCGCTATTCACGACATTTCCTATGCCAGCCCCAAAGGGGGCCGAGTTCCGGCCTACCTGGTGGTGCCCGACGGCAAGGGCCCATTCGCGGCGGTGATCTGGGGTCACTGGTATATGCCCGGATCTGAGTTCCTCAATCGCAAGGAATTTCTGGCTGAGGCAGTCGCTCTGGCGCCCTCAGGCTTGATCTCATTGATGACCGATGGCCCCATCGCTCGCCCCGGACACGTGGAAGACACTGCGCCACTCAGCGAGCAGCAGATCGTCGACATGGTACAGCAGATTGTCGACATGCGACGTGGCGCCGACTTGCTGCTGGCGCGGCCGGATGTGGATCCCAAACGACTCGCCTACGTGGGGCACAGCTATGACGCCGAAGTCGGCGGCTTCCTTAGCGGGATTGATCGGCGTTTCAAGGCTTTTGTTCTCATGGCCGGACCGTTGTCTGATGAGATTGATAAGCGCTCGAAGGAGTACCAGGAGGAACGCCAGCGAGTCGGCGCGGAGAAGTTTGATGCCTTCGAAGCGAAGTACTCCTGGCTCGATCCCGGCAAGTACGTCTCGCATGCGGCGCCGGCCGTTGTCTTTCTGCAATATGCATCGCAGGAAAAGTTTCTGAATCCCGATCGTGACCGCGAATATGCCGCAATCGTCAGCGAACCCAAACGCTTCCAACTTTATGACGCGCCCCATGCTTTGAATGCAGCGGCCCGACGCGATCGTGTTGCCTTTCTGGTCGAGCAACTGCAACTGAAACCAGTGTCTTCTAAGGTGGTAGCTTCCATCCCGGACTTGGCGCAACCTCCAGAGCCCAGGGCGGAATAGGCGACTGACATTGAAGTACTTGTTTAGCTTTTTAAATCTAACCTGAAGAATGATTGGCAGGTCATGAGAGTCGAACTGTGGAGGCCCAAATTTCGTCTTGATCCCGAAGAGCTTTCCTCTTCTAAAACTACGCATCTCCTGATAAATAATTTTGTGAGGGTTCCTGCAACCGATCTTGTGGTTTGTCATCTATTGTTTCAACCTGAGAACAAGGAGCACCTATGCCTGCACTTCAGGAGCAATTTGATGCCAAGGAAGTCCCGCCGGCCTTTCGTCTGGATGTTCAAGTTCATGAGCTGCTGACCAAGTCGCCGCCTCGCCGTCCGGAGTTGATGCCAAGCAGCGGAGAGGTAAAGTTCCCCGAGCCGGTTTTCCCGCAACATCCCGATCTACTGGCGCAAGACGACAATTACGAACAGAACCTGGCGCGCGCCAAGGCCGGGAAGCGGCGCTGGACCACGCCGCTGGTTCTGCGGGCAATGAACGGATGGCTATTCCCCTACATGAAGTCGCGCGTTCTGCCCGGTCCCTTTCATCCGATCATTGCGTATCTGTTCACTGAGTGGAAGTGTAATCTCGATTGTCACTACTGTTGGGCCTTCGACAACAGCGTGAAAGGCATGACGGAGGAAGTCGCCAAGCGCTCGATCGACTGGCTGCACTCGACTACCTGCCGGGTTTTGGCATTCATGGGTGGCGAGCCTTTGCTGCGCCCGCAACTGGTGCACAAGGCGTGCTATTACGCGGCCAAGAAGGGCTTCTGGATCTACATGCCCACTAACGCCCGCCTGCTACGCCCCGATGTAATTGATCGGCTGGCCGACTCAGGAGTAGCAATTTTCAACTTCGCCGTCGATGTGGTGGACGAGAAGCCCGGGCTGGCGAAGGCGCTCACTCCGGTGCGCAAATACTTCGATTACCTGGTACGCAAACAATACAAATATGGCTACGCCGTGTTTTTTAACATCAACATCTGCCGCAACAATCTGGAGGATGTAAAGCAGTTGACGGAGATTGCTCGAGACCACGGCATCGCCACCGACTACCACATCAATGAATCACCGATGATCGAGCAGAACCATTTTAAGCACTACGACGCCAACGATACCTTCATCTACCCGCAAGACTGGCCACGCGTGGATGAACTGGTCGATTGGATCATCGAGAAAAATAAATCGGGATACAAGATGGTGAATTCAGTGAAGCGTCTGCAGGATATGAAGGAGTTCATGCGCGGCAAAGTGGAGCCCTGGAACTGCCGCGCCGGCCAGAACTCGATTATCATCCGTGTGGACGGGACCTTGGCTCCGTGCTTTCCCATGTATTCTGCGACGCATGACTGGGGTGTCATCGAAAATCACAAATTCGAAGTTCCCCAATTGAACGAAATGAAGAAATCATGCCAAACTCATTGCTTCTCCACCTTGAATCATAACCTTGGTTTCTGTTACAACGATACCAGGGTCATCAAGTGGGTTCTCAAGCAAGCCGCCCATGGATTCCAGGGCGTGAGTGGCAGTTTCGCTTGATCTCGTCGGTGTAACTTCAAAATGGGGCATCGACCCGATTTGTACAATCGGGGTGGATGGGTGTTTTGTTTGCAGGTCCGGCGCCCCGGGAGTTGTCCTTCGACAGCTCTCGCCGGTGTACAACATCAAACCTCCTTATCACGAGCTGTAAGGAGTTCTGATGGGTAGGAGCGGCAGAATGAATGTCCTCGAGCATCTGCTCGGGCCAGCAGTTGATCGCGTCTCTGCGCGCTCCGGATCGCTTCTCGCGAAAGGTCGTCCGACCTTTCGTTCTCTGCCAACAAGATTTGTAGAAACCGCGTACGCCGGAGGAAGATAATGGCGACCAATCTCATTCAAATCGAGAATGATCAGGAAATTAAACAGCGGCTGGCCGCGGAGCGCGTTCGCCTGCGAAAGATCGCCGGCTTGGATACGTCCGAGCACTTCCACCGCCCGGTCGAGCGCGCTTTCACCGCCGATGAGCGCAGCCGTGTCACGATTCTTTTCGGCGGCTTCACCTGGAAGCACGAAGATCTGATTCGCGCTGTCTTCCAAGGCTGCGGCTATCGCTGCGAGAAGCTGCCCGTGCCTGACGTGCCCGCCTTCCAGATCGGCAAGGAGTACGGCAACAACGGCCAGTGCAATCCGACCTATTTCACCGTCGGCAATCTGGTGCAGTATTTGCAATTCCTGGAGAAGGAGGGAATCCCGCGCCAGCAGATTCTGGACAACTACGTCTTCTTCACCGCCGGTTCGTGCGGCCCGTGCCGCTTCGGCATGTATGAGGCCGAGTACCGTTTTGCGCTGAAGAACGCCGGCTTTGACGGCTTCCGTGTGCTTCTTTTCAAGGACAGTGACGGCATTAAGGCCGCATCCGGCGAACCAGGACTCAAGTTCACCATCGACTTCGGCTTCGGCATGTTGAATGCGCTGCACCTCGGCGACGTCATCAACGACATGATCTACCAGGTGCGGCCATACGAGGTGAATAAAGGCGAAAGCGACCGCGTCTTCCATGAAATGGTGGAGGGGCTTTGCGACGATCTGAAGAACCGCAAGTCGTTCGAGATTGAGCAGAGCGCGCCCAACTGGCTCAAACCCAAAGTCAAAAGCAATAAGATCCTGCGCAACACGTTCAATGTGTTCGGCAAGTGGCATGAGCACATGTGGGGCAAGGACTATCTGAATGCCCTGAAAACTGCATCGGATCGCATCAACGCCATCGAAGTCGACCGCACCAAGGTGAAGCCGATGGTGAAGATCACCGGCGAGTTCTGGGCGCAGACCACCGAGGGCGACGGCAACTTCCACATGTTCGAATTTCTCGAGCGCGAAGGCGCGCAGGTGATGGTCGAACCGATCGCCACCTGGGTCGCTTATCTCATGTATCAGGCCAAGGCGCACGCCAAGGCCAAGTGGCCGGTCAATCGCCCGCATCGCACCCCGGAGTGGTACGAATTCAAGAAGCAGTTCGCCAACTACATCGGCCTGCGCAAGAAGCTGTGGGGCATTGGCTTCGGACAGAAGATGTGGAATTTCTTCTACCACCGCACCATCAAGAACATGGGCGGGATCACGCACCATCTGGTGCCGCAGCAGGAGCTCGCCGACCTGGCGCACCCCTTCTACAACCAGTTCGCGCGCGGCGGCGAGGGCCACCTCGAGGTCGGCAAGAACGTTTATTACACGGTTCACCACCTTACCCACATGGTGCTGGCGCTCAAGCCGTTTGGCTGCATGCCGTCCTCGCAATCGGATGGCGTGCAATCGGCCGTGGTCAACAAATTCAAGGACATGATCTTCCTGCCTATCGAGACTTCGGGCGAAGGCGAGGTCAACGCTCACAGCCGCGTGCAGATGGCGCTCGGCGAGGCCAAGGTCAAAGCCAAGCTGGAGTTCGAGCAGTGCCTGAAGCAGACGGGCAAGACGATGACCCAGATCCGCGAGTACATCGCCGAGCATCCCGAGCTGCGCCG